>Ga0209382_10005008_pt1 | contig 17340 bp, 18 predicted proteins | sample SoiMetdeltSBSDD5_FD_187599 | JGI IMG/M metagenome (GOLD analysis project Ga0209382, IMG submission 187599) | Bulk soil microbial communities from a Populus tree surrounding site in Tennessee, USA - Soil MetaG P. deltoides SBSDD5 (SPAdes) (version 2) | ecosystem: Environmental > Terrestrial >...
GTGCTCGTCGCCCTCGCCGTCTCGCTGCAATACGTCGCATACGGCCGGCGCGGCGCCGAGGCGGCGCTGCCTTTTCTAGCTCTCGCTCCGCTGGTGGCGGGGACGGGCCTGCTCCTCGCGCTCGCCGTGGGCTTCTTTCCACTCCTGGGCGGCAAGCCAATATTCACGCACTGGCCGGGGCCCGGTGTCCACCCGACGCGGATCGGCACGCTCGAGATGCTGACGGCCGTCGTCTTCGACATCGGTGTGTTCCTGCTCGTCGTCGGTGTGCTCGTCATTCTCGTGCACCAGCTCGCCGACGACGAGCCGCCGGCGCCATGAACCTCGTCTTTGCGCTGGCGGCCGCCGTGCTGTTCGGCGCGGGAGCGTACCTGCTGCTGAAGCGCGATCTCGTCCGTGTCGTCGTCGGTGCCTCGCTCATCTCGCAATCGGCGATCCTGACCCTGCTCGCCTCGGCGCTCACCCGTGGTCAGGCGCCGATCCATCCGTTGCATGATGCGCCGGTCAGCGACCCTGTCGTACAATCCCTGGCCCTCACCGCGCTCGTCATCGGCCTGGCCGTCACGGCGCTGCTCCTCGTCGTCGTCGACCGCGTGTCCCACGCCTACCATACGCTCACCCAGGACGACGTCGCCGCGAGCGAAGCGGCGCGCGACGCGGTGCTGGAGCGCATCGGCGCGGACCCCGAGGCCTTGACGGAGTGACCGCGCTTGCGCTCGCGCTCATCGTGCCGTGGGCGGCCGGCGCCGTCCTCGTGGCGCTCGACGGCCGAAGTCGTATCGTCGGCTGGCTCGCCGCCGGCGCGCTGGCGGCTCAGATCGGCGCGCTCGTCGCCGTCGCGGTGCGGGTACTGCCGGGACGCCCGGTGCAGTTCGTGACCGGCGGGTGGCCGGCGGATGTGGGCATCGTTCTGCGAGCGGACACTCTGGGCGTGGCGTTCGCGCTCGTCTCGGCGGTCATGCTGCTGGCCGCCGTCGTGCAGTCGGTGCTCGAGGGCATACAGGAACGCACGTTTCCGGGGCTCGTCACGCTGCTCGCCACCGGGCTGAACGGGCTCTTTCTCACCGGAGACATCTTCAACTTCTACGTCTTCTTCGAGATCGCCATGACCGCCGCCTACGTGCTGACGACATACGGTGGGGGCCGGCGTGAGCTGGGCGCGGCGCTCGTCTTTGCCGCCGTCAACCTGCTCGGCTCGTCCGTGTTCCTTCTGGCGATCGCCGGTGTCTATCGCGTGACGGGGACCCTCGGCATGGAGAGCATCGCGCTGCGGATGGCCGACGTGGAGCCGAACGCCGCCATTCTCATCGCCGTCGGATTCTTCATCGCCTTCGGCGTGAAGCTCGGCCTCTTCCCCTTCCACTTCTGGCTGCCGACGGTGTACACAGGCGCGCGCCCCGCCGTGGCCGCCATCCTGAGCGGCACGCTGGCGAACATCGGCGCCTACGGCCTGATCCGATTCGGCGCCGGCCTCCTGCCGAACGAGCTCGAGCTGGGAGCGACCGCCCTCATCCTGATCGGCTCCGCCTCGATCGTGTACGGCGGCGTGCTGGCGGTCTCGCGTCGCGATCCCGCAGAGACGCTCGCCTATTCTTCGATCGGTCAAGTCGGCTACGTGCTCGTTGCCCTGGGCGTCGGTGGACCGGTCGGCCTGGCGGCGGCCGTGCTCTACGCGCTCGTCAACTCGCTCAACAAGACGATGCTGTTCATCGCGGTGGGGGTGCGCGGGCCACTCATCAGCGCGGTGTTCGTTCTCGGCGCATTGAGCGTGGCCGGAATGCCACCCGCCGTCGGCTTTCTCGGCAAGCTCGCGGTCGTTCACACCGGAATCGTCGCCCGCAGCCCGGCCCTCCTGGCCCTGTTCGTCGCCGGCAGCGCACTCTCGTTCGTCTACATGTTCCAGATGTACCAGCACGAGTTCTGGCGCACGCCGCGGGCCGGTCACGCGAGCGCCTGGCCGCTTCAGCTACTCCCGGCCCTCCTGGCCCTGCTCGTGCTCGGCGCCGGGCTATGGCCCGAACCCCTGCTGGCACTCAGCCGTGACGCCGCCGCAGTGCTGTCGAGAGGAGATGTCCGATGACTCGCTTCCTGCTGTTGACGGCCACGCTCACGATCGTCTATCTGCTCGTGTTGACGAGCCTGCACCCCGGTGACGTGCTCGTCGGCGCGCTCCTGTCAGCAGCGATCGCCCGTGCGTCGATGGTCGCGCGGCCGACGGCACGGATCGGCCCGCCGCTGACACGACGCCTGGCCGCAGCGCCGGCGTTCGTCCTCGGCACGCTTGCTGAGATGGTGCGCGGCACCTGGCACGTCGTTCTGTACGTTCTCGGCCGCCGGCGCCTCGAGTCCCCCGGTATCGTGGCCATCCCGAAGGGAGAGCGAAGCTCGTCCGGCGTCGCCGTCTGGGGGTACACCACGGCCATCTCCCCGGATGAGATCGTCCTCGAGGCCGACGACGAGCGGGGCGTGTTGCTCGTCCATCTGCTGGACGCGCGCGACGTCCCGGCGATCCAGGCCCGCCACCAGCGGACGTACGAGCGACGGCAGCGCCGCGTGTTCCCCTAGAGCTGTCATGCGCGCCATCATGGTCGGCGTCGTGCTCACCTGGATGACGCTGCTGCTCGTCGGCGGCGGGTTGCTTCTGCTCCGGTCACGCGACATGCTCCAGCGCATCATCGTCTCGGACCTCCTGGCTTCGATCGTCATCGCGCTACTGGCGCTTCTCTCGTACCTGCGCGACACGTCGTACTACCTCGATGCGGCCCTGGCACTGGCGCTCCTCTCCTTCGTCTCGACGCTGGCGGCCGCCCGGTACTATGCGGAAGGAGGCCCGTTCTGATGCTGATCGCCGTCCTCGACGTCCTCGCCGTCGTATCGCTGGTGCTCGGCTCGATCATCATGACGATCAGCGTCTACGGGGTCTTTCGCATGCCCGACGTCTACAGCCAGCTGCACGCCGCGGGCATGGCATCGGGCCTGGGCGCCATCACGATCTTGCTGGCATCCATCGCCACGCGCGATGCCGCGACGATCACCGACGCCGTCCTCGTGATCGTCTTTCTTCTGCTGACGGCTCCGATCTCCAGCCACGCCATCGCATGGGCGGCCTACCGCCGTCAGGCCACGCCACCAGCAGCGTCGGGGGAACCAGGCATCTGACATACCTCATCCTCCGGTACGCGCATCTGCTCGGCCTGACTCTCATGGGTGCCGGGCTGATCGGCGTCTGGTATACGGACCTGCGGTCCCGACAGCTTCGGGACGCGAACCTGTCATTGCTTGGCGAGCTCGTCCGCCAGATCGCTGTCTTCTACGATGGGCTCGTGGTCCCCGGCGCGCTGCTGCTTCTCGGCTCCGGCACCTGGCTGATCGTCACCGTCTATGGCGGCTGGGCCTTCCTCGGCATGCCGTGGCTGGCCGGCATGGTTGCGCTGTTCGCGTTCGAGTTCATCGAAGGCAATACCATCACCCGTCTGTACTTCATGCGACTCCGGCGACTCACGAACGTCGCGCTCGAGCAGGGGTCGGTCACCCGGGAGCTCGAGACGGCCCGTCGAGAGCACCTGCCGACCTTCACGCACTTTCTCGATCTGCCACTCCTCTTCGTCATCGTCGCCCTGGGCGCGATACGGCCGAACACCTGGAAGCTTTTCCTGGTTGGAACGGTGCTAGCGGTTGTTGCGGCGACGTTTCTGACGGTCACGATTCCACGGATGTATCCCTTCAGGCCGGCAACCAGTCATGATTCGTAGATCGCGCCACCCGGCCCGCGTCCAGTGGCACCTGGCTTGCGGTGGCCAATCGCCGTGCGCGACGCCCTTGTCGCGGATGCTCTACTTGATTCAAGCGGTGGCGTCTGCTGGATTGCGCTCGCCGAGGACCAGGTGAGGTGAAGCAACGAGCCATAGGACGTTCATGAAGACACTGGTGCTGGCGCTCGATCTTGCCGGTACATTCGCATTTGCGCTGACCGGGGCGATGACAGCGGTCAAGCATCGCCTCGACCTCTTCGGGATCCTCGTACTCTCACTTGCCGCCGCCACGTTTGGCGGAATCGGGCGGGATGTGCTGATCGGATCGGTGCCGCCGGCGGCGCTCGCCGACTGGCGCTATACCACCGTCCCGCTTCTCGCCGGCGTGACCGTATTTTTCTTCTCGTCCGGGACCGCGCGATTCCAGACGCCGGTGCTCATCCTCGACGCCGCCGGGTTGGCGTTCTTCGCCGTCTCGGGTGGGCTGAAAGCGCTCGCCTTTGGTCTTACGCCGATTGCTGCGATCATCCTGGGCGTGCTGACCGGCGTCGGCGGCGGAATCGCGCGCGACATCCTCGTGGCCGAAATCCCCACCGTGCTCCGGGCGGACCTTTACGCTGTCGCCGCTCTGGCCGGCGCCACCGTTGTCGTCATGGGCGACCGGCTGCAGCTCTCGTCGGTGCCCGTGGCCGCGGTCGGCGGCGCCGTGTGCTTTGGACTTCGCTTCATGGCCATTCGCCACGGGTGGCATCTGCCCCGCGCCTGGCAGTCGCACCAGACATTCGGCGGACGCCCGCGACGCGACGCCGTTACGGATAGGAAAGGCCGCTCTTCCTGAGGAGATCACGATGACACCACCGCGCTCATTCGGGTCTTCGCGCCGGTCGGCTACCCCGTCCTGGCCTTTCGGGACGACCGCGAAACCGCGCAAGCCCGCGACGCGGTGTTGACGCGTTCAGCCCCCAGCAGGTCATCGCGGCCACCGAAGACACACGCGACACCATATCGATCCTGGCGCGGAGCAGCGCCGCGCCTTGCTCGCGTTGATCTGGCTGCCGGTGGCCGTGTACCTGCTGGCGACCGGCGCCGTATGGCAAGGGATCGTGTTGATCGCGTGGGGCGTGCTCGTCATCGGGCTGGTCGACAACATCATGCGCCCGATCCTCGTCGGCAAGGACATCAAGATGCCTGACTACCTGGTGTTGGTCTCCACGCTGGGCGGTCTCGCGGTCTTTGGCGTGAACGGCTTCGTCATTGGCCCCGTGATCGCCGCAATGTTCATGGCCGGCTGGAGTATCTTCGCGACCGCGAAGGTTCGGATGGATGATCAGGAGCGAGCGCGGCGCATGCGTCGTGCGCGCCACGCGGCGGGTGACACGCGCGCCACGCGTTTGAAGGCCCGGCTGAAGGCCGCCTCGGACTCGTAGCCGACCTCGAGCGCGACGGCAGCTACCTTGGCGGCCCGGTCCTCGAGCAGGCGCGCCGCGATCTGCATCCGCCAGTGCGTCAGGTAGTGCATGGGTGGCTGACCGACGAGGTGCGCGAATCTTTCGGCGAGCGTTGAGCGCGACACCCCGACTTCGCTCGCGAGGGCGTTCAGGCTCCAGGCGTCGGCATAGCGCTGGTGAAGCAGCGAGAGCGCGCGCGCCACCATGGGATCCCGCAGGGCGGCCAGCCAACCGGTCTGCTCGGGGTCCAGCGTCGCCAGGTAGCGGCGCACGACCTCGACGAACAGCAGCTCGCTCAGCCGGAGGCGAATACAGTCACTTCCGGGCCGCAGGTGCTGCGATTCGGCCATCGTCAGCTCGATCAGCCGGCTGAGCGCATCCTCCCGCGCCCCGACAGCGCCGGAGACGTGAATGAGCCGCGGCAGGGTGGCGAGCAGCGGATTGAACGGGCGCATGTCGCAGCCGAGAAATCCGCACACCAGCTCCATCGCCTCGCCGCCGTCCCCGCCCTCGCGGACGAGGAACGGCAGTCGTCCGGCCGACATCGCGCGCATGAAGGCCAGGATCTCGGGCGGCGGCGGACCGCCCCGCATCGCAGGCGCCGTCGACATCGTGTACGGATCACCCCGCGGGAACACGAGCACGTCGCCGCTCTTCAGCTGAACGGGCTCCCCGTGCGACAACCCGCCCCAGCACGCGCCGCGCGTGACGACGTGATACGAGATGACGTTCTGCGCGCCCGCGGGCACTGACGATGCGAGCGTGGCTCCATCCGGCATCTCCATCACCCAGGGCGCGAACGCCCTCACGCGGAAGAACAGCGCCCCCGTCAGCCGCGTGGCGTGCAGCGCGTGGGAGAGCAGGTCGGGCTCGGTCGCCCTGCCGGTCCAGACGACCGACGAACGAGCAAGCGAATCGGACGTCCGATCATGGTGCGCGTGCACGGCGCGAGCTTACCCTAGGCCGCAGTCGAGCGCGTCGCACCCGGCGACGCCGGAGGTGATCCGTGCGAGACGAGATCGACGCCGCGAGCGCATATGAGCAGTGCTTCGTCCCGGCGCTCTTCCACGAATGGGCGCCACGCGTGGTGACGGCCGCGCGGCTCGAGCCCGGTCAGCGCGTGCTCGACGTCGCCTGCGGCACCGGCGTGCTCGCCCGCGAGGCGGCATCGCGCGTCGGCGGCGCCGACCTCGTCGCCGGCCTCGACGCGAACAGCGGCATGGTGACGGTCGCCAGCCGGCTGGAGCCTCGGGTGCGGTGGCGCACGGGTATCGCGGAGGCGCTGCCGTTTCCGGACGCGTCGTTCGACGCGGTGCTCAGCCAGTTCGGCCTGATGTTCTTCAGCGATCGCACTCGGGCGCTGCAGGAGATGCTGCGCGTGCTGGCGCCCGGTGGCCGGCTTGCCGTGGCCGTCTGGGACAGCGTCGTCAACATCCCCGCCTACGCCGCCGAGGTCGAACTGCTCCAGCGCGTGGCCGGCGCCTCCGCCGCCGACGCGGTGCGGGCCCCGTTCGTCCTCGGCGATCCGAAGGGCCTCGCGGCGCTGTTCGCCGGCGCCGGGGTGGCGAACGTCGACATCAGGACCGAGGTGGGCACCGCGAAGTTTCCGAGCCTGCGCGCGATGGTGGAGGCGGACCTGCGCGGATGGCTTCCCGTGCTGGGCATCCTCCTCTCCGAAGAGGAGATCGCACGAGTCCTCGCGCACGCGCCCGGCATGCTGGGCAAGTTCGTGGCGGCCGACGGCACGGTGCAGTTCGAGACACGCGCGCACATCGTGACCGGGACGACGTAAGGTGCCCCACGCCTTGACGTACTCCCTACAACGGCCGGCAGCTGGAGGAGGACTAGCCAGACCGAATCGTCCTCGCGCGCCTCAGTCTGTAGCCTCGGTAGAGCAGCGCGGCGCCAACCCAGATGGCGCCCGCGGCGATCGGGTATGCGAGCAACCGTGGGAAGAGCGCCACCACCACGCCGACCGTCAGCAGCACCAGCGCCGCCACGGTCATGATCCGCGCCTCGACGGGTTCGAGGACACGTCGATTGGTGATCGCCGCCCCGACCGTGTTGCCGATACGTAGAAGACCCGCCGCCGCGCGCCCGCCGCTTCCACCGGTAGGCGCCGTCGGGCGGCGGCGAGGCCGGCGCTGGGCTTGAAGGCGGTGCCGGTCGTCCAGCACCACCTCGGTGGCGTTCCTCAAGTCGTCTTCGTACATCGCCTCCATGTCGCGGGCGAACGGCCGATCCTCGACGACGACATCGAGCTCGTAGTTGCCGAGCCAGCTCGCGATGTTCAGATTGGTCGAGCCGACACGCGCCCAGCGTCCATCCGCCACGGCCGTCTTCGCGTGCAGCATGGAGCCGTTCCACTCGAAGATCCTCACGCCTGCCTCGAGCAGCGTCCGGTAGCCCGACCGCGATAGCGGCCGGAGGAGAGGAATATCCGTTCCGTTCGGCACCAGTAGCCGGACGTCGACGCCGTCGCGGGCAGCCGAGCGTAGTGCCTGGACGTACGCCGTCGTGCCGGCGTAGTAGGCGTCCGTCAGCCAGAGCCGCTCGCGCGAAAGAGCGGCGACGAGCAAATCGACGCGCAGCAACCCGGCCGTGCTGGGCACCGTGGAGACGATGCGCAACGACGTCTCGCCGGCGGGCGCGCTCGAGTCGTGCCCGTCGTCGCCCGCCAACGGATCACCCATGAGGGACCACATCTGCGCGAACGCCTCCTCGATCTGCGCCACGGCCGGACCGCGGATCTCGACGCCGGTGTCGCGCCACGGCGGGATGCCACGCGACGGATCGCCCACCCAGGCCTGGCCGACACAGAGGCCGGTGACGAACGCCACCATGCCGTCGACGGTGAGCATCTTGCGATGGTCACGGCTCACCCAGCCGAACGGGCTCGCCGGGCGCGGCGGGTTGTAGCAGCGCACCTCGACCCCGCCCGCACGCAGCGCGCGCCAGAACCGGCGCGACGTCTTCCCGAAACCGCCCATCCAGTCGTAGATGAGGCGCACGCGCACGCCGTCGCGCGCCCGTGCGATGAGCGCGCGCGCGAAGCGCTCGCCGACCTCGTCATCGTGAAGGATGTAGCTCTCGAAGTGGACGGACCGTATCGCGTGCGCGATGGCGTCGAGCCACGCCGGATAGTTTTCGGCGGCATCCTTCAGCAATCGGATGCGGTTTCCGCCGACCAGCGCTGCCCCCGCCGCCCGCGAGAACGCCTGATCGGCGAGCGTGCGCATGGACGCCAGCGCGGCCCTCGAGCCGTCGTGGGGCGCTTTCAGCGGGCGCGTCCCGTCAGCTCACGCATTGCTCCACGTCCAGTCGCGCACCTCCGGCATGTCCTCGCCGACGCGCTCGATATAGTGGTGGTGCTCGATCAGCTTGTCGCGGACCGCTTGCCGGGCATAGGCGGCGCTCGCGCCGAGCCCGGGGACCCGAGCGATCACGTCCGCCACGAGGTGAAACCGATCCAGCTCGTTCAGGACGACCATGTCGAACGGCGTGGTGGTGGTGCCTTCCTCCTTGTAGCCGTGCACGTGGAAGTTCTCGTGGTTGGTTCGCCGGTAGGTCAGCCGGTGAATCAGCACCGGGTAGCCATGGAACGCGAAGATGACCGGTTTGTCGCGCGTGAAGAGATCGTCGAACTCCTTGTCCGGCAAGCCGTGCGGATGCAGGGATGGCGGCTGCAGCGTCATCAGGTCGACCACGTTGACGACGCGGACCTTCAGCGCCGGAAAGTGCCGGCGCAGCAACGACACCGCTGCCAGCGTCTCGAGCGTGGGCACGTCCCCCGCGCACGCCATGACCACGTCCGGCTCGCCTCCCCGGTCATTGCTCGCCCATTCCCAGATTCCGAGGCCGGCCGTGCAATGCTTGACCGCGGCTTCCATGTCGAGATACTGCAGCGCCGGCTGCTTGCCCGCCACGATGACGTTCACGTAGTTGCGACTGCGCAGACAGTGATCGGCGACCGACAGCAGGCTGTTCGCATCGGGCGGCAGGTAGACGCGGATGATCTCGGCCTTCTTGTTCACGACGTGGTCCATGAATCCGGGATCCTGATGCGAGAACCCGTTGTGGTCCTGCCGCCAGACGTGCGACGTCAGCAGGTAGTTGAGCGACGCGATCGGCCGGCGCCACGGGATCTCGTTGCAGACCTTCAGCCACTTCGCGTGCTGGTTGAACATCGAGTCGACGATGTGGATGAACGCCTCGTAGCAGGAGAAGAAGCCGTGGCGACCGGTCAGGAGGTACCCTTCGAGCCAGCCCTGGCAGCAGTGCTCGCTGAGGATCTCCATGACCCGGCCGTCGGGACCGAGCGACTCGTCGTCGCGGCGCCGCTCGGCCATCCACGTACGGTCGGTCACCTCGAAGAGGGCGCCGAGCCGGTTCGACGTCGTCTCGTCGGGACCGACGACACGGAAGTTGCGCTGGTCACGATTCAGCCGCGTGACGTCGCGGAGGAATTCGCCGAGCACACGGGTCGCCTCGGCGAACGTCGTCCCGGGCTCGGGGACATCGACGGCGTATTCGCGGAAGTCGGGCATCCGGAGATCTCTCAGCAGAAGACCGCCGTTGGCGTGGGGGTTGGCTCCCATGCGCCGCGTCCCCGACGGCGCGAGCGCGGCCAATTGTGACAGCAGGCGTCCCGACTCGTCGAAGAGCGCCTCGGGCCGATAGCTCTTCATCCACTCCTCGAGCTGCCGGCGATGGGCCTCGTTCTTCGCGACCTCCACGAGCGGAACCTGGTGCGACCGCCACGAGCCCTCCGTCTTCTTGCCGTCGACCTCCTTGGGTCCGGTCCAGCCCTTGGGTGTCCGCAGCACGATCATCGGCCAGCGTGGTCGCCGTGGCGGGGCTCCGCTCCGCGCCTCCTGCTGGATCGCCCGCGTCCGCTCGATCACGGTGTCGAGCGTGGCCGCCATCTGCTCGTGCATGGCCTCGGGGTCCTCGCCCTCGACGAAATGCGGCTCGTGTCCGTAGCCGACGAGAAGGCTCTCGAGCTCACGGCGCTCGATGCGGGCGAGGACCGTCGGGTTGGCGATCTTGTAGCCGTTCAGATGGAGGATCGGCACGACGGCGCCATCGCCGGCGGGATTGAGGAACTTGTTCGAGTGCCACGCCGCCGCCAGCGCCCCGGCCTCGGCCTCTCCGTCGCCGATGACGCACGCCACGATCAGACCTGGATTGTCGAAGGCCGCGCCGTAGGCGTGCGCGAGCGAGTAGCCGAGCTCACCGCCCTCGTTGATGGAGCCCGGCGTCTCCGCCGCGGCGTGGCTCGGGATTCCGCCGGGGAACGAGAACTGCTTGAACAGGCGCCGCATCCCTTCGACATCCTGCGCGACATTCGGGTAGAGCTCGCTGTAGGTGCCTTCGAGATAGGTGTTGGCGACCATCGCCGGACCGCCGTGGCCGGGGCCACAGATGTAGATCATGTCCAGGTCGTACTTCCGGATCACGCGATTCAGGTGAACGTAGATGAAGTTCAGGCCGGGCGTCGTACCCCAGTGGCCAAGCAGCCGGGGCTTGACGTCCTCCGGCCGGAGCGGCTGGCGCAGCAGCGGGTTGTTCAGCAGATAGATCTGGCCGACGGAGAGATAGTTCGCCGCCCGCCAGTACGCGTCGATCGCGCTGAGCTCGTCTCGTGATAGCACGCTCCCCATGGTTCACTCCTGCCCATCGACACGCGTCCTCGGATTCGAGCGCGGTCGCCGTATCGAGGGCGATAGCCGGACATTCATGCTCATGCGGCGCGGGCGCGGACGACGGCCTTCCTGAGCTCGCCGAGCCAGAGGACCGAGCTGCCCACGGCCGCGCACAGCAGCCAATCGCTCGCGCTCAGGCCGACCGTCGAGAAGGCGCGCTGGAGGAACGGCACGTAGACCACGGCCACCTGCAGCAGCAGCGACAGCGCCACTGCCCGCCACAGCCACCGGTTGGAGAACAGGCCGCGGAACGCGCTTCGCTCGTCGGATCGCGCATTGAACACGGTGAAGAGCGAGAAGAAGAGCAACGTCGTGAACGCCATCGTCTGTCCGTACCGCAAGGTGCCCGTGCCTTCGATGAGGCCGCCCGGCAAGCTCGCGTCGAGCACCAGCAGCGTGCCCGTCGCCATGATGATCCCGACGAACGCGATGCCCACCCACATGCGGCCGGTGATGGCCCCCTCACCGCGTGGGCGCGGAGGATCGTGCATGACACCGGCGTCGGCCGGATCGACGCCGAGGGCCAGGGCGGGCGCGCCGTCCGAGACGAGGTTGATCCAGAGGATCTGCGTGGCCAGGAGCGGAAGGACGAGTCCGCTCGCGTCGGCTCTGAGCCCGATCACGTCGGCCAGCACCACGCCGAAGAACATCGTCATCACCTCGCCGAGGTTGGACGACAGCAGATAGCGCAGGAATTTGCGGATGTTCGCGAAGATCGCCCGCCCCTCCTCGATGGCCGCCACGATGGTCGCGAAGTTGTCGTCGCCGAGAATCATGTCGGCGGCTTCCTTCGAGACGTCGGTGCCGGCGACCCCCATGGCCACGCCGATGTCGGCCGTCTTGAGGGCCGGCGCATCGTTCACCCCGTCGCCCGTCATCGCCACCGTCGCGCCCTGACGCTGCAGGGCCCTGACGATGCGGAGCTTGTGCTCCGGATTGACGCGCGCATACACGGAGACGGTCCGGACGGTCTCATCGAGCAGCTCCGCCGGCATCCGCTCGAGCTCGACCCCGGTCACGGCGCGCTTGTCCGACGCGATGCCCAGCTCGGCGGCGATGACGGCGGCCGTCTTCGGGTGATCGCCGGTGATCATCACCGGGCGAATGCCCGCGCCCATGGCGCGGGCGACCGCGTCCTTCGCTTCCTCGCGCGGGGGGTCGATCATGCCGATCAGGCCGAGGAAGACCAGCTCATGCTCGACGCGCTCGTCCAGCTCCTCGAGGCGCAGGCCGTCGTTCGGCATCGACCGGAAGGCCACTCCGAGCGTGCGGAGCGCCTCGCCCGTCAGGTCCTCGTTCGCCCGCGCGATCGCCGCACGGCGCGGCGGCGTCAGCGGGCGGAGCTCCTCGCCAACCAGCTCGTGGGAGCAGCGCGCGAGGAGCACGTCCGGAGCGCCTTTGGTCAGTGCGAGCAGACGTTCGCTGATCTCGGCATCCGTGTGGACGGTGCTCATCAGCTTGCGCTCCGAGGAGAACGGCACTTCCGCGATCCGCACGAAGCGCGCGGCGAGCGTCTCCGCCTCCAGGCCGGCCTTGCGGGCGGCGACGATCAGCGCACCTTCCGTGGGGTCGCCCTGCACCGTCCAGCGTCCCCCCTGCTCCTGCAGGACCGCGTTGTTGGCGCGGTCGGCGGCGGCCAGCGTACGGGCGAGCTCGATGCGCAGGGCGCCGTCGATGGCGCCGCCGCCGTTTCGGCGGACGCGGCCGTGCGGCTCGTACCCCGTCCCATCGAGATCGACGCGCCCGCTCGCGGTCACCACCGTGCGCACCGTCATCTCGTTCTTCGTGAGCGTCCCCGTCTTGTCGGACGCGATGACGGTGGCCGAGCCGAGCGTCTCCACGGCGGCGAGATGGCGCACGATGGCGTTCCGCGTTGCCATCCGCTGCACTCCGAGCGCGAGGACGGCGGTGACCACGGCCGGCAAGCCTTCCGGCACCGCCGCCACCGCCAGCGCGACCCCGAGGATCAGCACGTCGAACACCGCCGAGACCCCGCGAATATCCTCCACGAGGAAGATGGTGGCGATCATCACGACCGCGATGGCCCCGACGATGACCGCAAGCAGACGCCCGACGTGCGCCAGCTCCTTCTGGAGCGGCGTGGTCTCGCTCGGCGCTTCCTTCAACATCCCGGCGATGCGACCCATCTCCGTCCGCATGCCGGTCGCCACCACGACGGCGCGACCGCGGCCCGAGGTCGCGGCCGTGCCGCTCCAGATCATGTTGTGGCGCTCGCCGAGCGTAGTCTCCTCCTCGATACGAGCGGTGCTCTTCTCCACGGGCAGGCTCTCGCCCGTCAGCGCGGCCTCCGCCGTCTGGAGGGCGCTCTCCCGGATCAGTCGCGCGTCGGCGGGGACGGTGTCCCCCGCCTCGACGATGACGATGTCGCCCGGCACGAGCTCGGCCGCCGGCAGACGCTGCCGCGCGCCGTCGCGAACGACGGTGGCGTGCGCCGCCGTCATCTGCCGCAACGCGGCCACCGCTTGCTCGGCGCGCGACTGCTGCACGTACCCCATCACCGCGTTGAGGAGCACGACGGCGAAGATGGCCATCGCCTCGTACGGCAGCGCCGCGTCGCGCTCGTAGAGCCAGAGGCCGGCCGAGACGCCGGTGGCGGCAAGCAGCAGGATCACCAGCACGTCCTTGAACTGCGCGAGAAACTTGCGCCAGGCCGGAACGGCCGTGTCCGCGGCGAGCTCGTTCCGGCCGTGGCGGGTGAGCCGCGCACGAGCGTCGTCCGTGCCGAGCCCGTGCTCGGCGTCGCTCCCGAGCGCGGTGACCACGGCCTCGGCGGCCTGACGATACGCGGTCGTGGAATCCGGCTCGAGCGCGCTCATATCAGCTCGGCGGCGCAGTGCGCGGACGTCGCGATGCCCCTGTCCGGCGTCATCGCCATGTATAGTACCCGCGCGCAGAAAGCCGCGACGCTGCTGCGCCAGTCCTCACCCGCCGCTGGACGATCCCGTCTGGCGTCGCCGCACGGTCCGGCTCTGCATGATGCGTTCGATGGCGGGGAACGCCTTCTGCGCAGCCTCGGGCACCTCCTTCCATCCCTCGGTACCTGCGCGGCCCTTGAAGTAATCGAACGACAGGCTGCCCGGTCCAGATGGTCGGCCCACGACGAGTCGGCCGACCATCCCGGCTTGCTCGTGGGGCAGGCAGTAATAATCGTAGACGCCTTCGACGGTGAACGTGACCTCGAAGTGCGCTCCCGGCTTCAGCAGAAACCCCGAATTCCACGGCTCGGCGCCGTCGGGGATTCGCAAGGAGTGCTGATCGTTCGCGGGGTGATAGGCGGTGGTCGTGTGCACGTCGTGATGGAGCACCCAGCGCACCGTCTGCCCCGGCGGAATCCAGAGCCCGATCGGATCGAACCACACCTCCTCCCCGCGGGCGCTGGCCCGCATCTGGATCTCCACGGGCCCGTCCGGCCGCGCCACGCGCGGCGCCGCCAGGCCGGCGAGCGCGAGCCCGCCGGCCACGAGCAACGATCTCCGCGTATGCATCGCCCCTACTTCAGCGCCGCGGCCTGCTGCGGTGAGACGTACCAGAGGACGACGTGGTAGTGCGGCTCGGCCACGCCCGGATGCCCGGCGTTGTAGTACATGTCGACGTGATCGACCTTCTCCTTCGCCACCGCCAGGTCGTTGAAGGCCTTGTGCGCCGTGATGTCCTTGACCGGAATCATGTACACGGAGCTGACGAGCTTGCCCTGCTTGTCATAGGCGAGAAAGGGGCCGGGTGGCAGCGTGGCGGGATCGACGTAGAGCGTCCCGAGCCCCGGAATGAAATCCGGAAGCGCAACGAGGGTGCTGACCTTCTTGTAGTTCGCCGGCGGCGTGGCGGCCTGCTGCGCCGTGACGGAGGTGCAGGCGACCGCGCCGGAGACGCCGAGGGCGAGAGCGAGCGAGACGAGCCGCTTCATGATTCGTCCTCCCTTGTGTGAGTGGTTCACAGGCTCTTCAGGTACTCGACGAGATCCGCGACGTCGGATCCGGACAAACCGAGCCTGAAGGTCGCGTTGTAGTGGTCCACGACGTCGCCAAGCGTTGCGAACCGCCCGTCGTGGTAGAAGCCACCCTTGGTGTGCGTCCAGAGACCGCGCAGCGGCGCCGTCCGATAGCGGCGGTCCGGGGCGCGATTGGCCTGGAAGTCATCGATGCCGATCTCGGCGGCCGTGTGCATGTTCCAGCCCGGCTCGGTGAAGAGCGGCGGCACGTGACACGTGGCGCAGCCGGCCTTGTCGTTGAAGAGCGCCTCACCGCGTGCGGCGGCGGTCGCATCGAACGATCCCGCCGGCGCGGCCGGCGCCGGGATCGCCAGCTGGTAGAGATGCAGGGCCGAGAGCTTCGGCGTGATCAGGTCCGGCGTGCTGCGCACGTTGCCGAAGCCGGCGCGCGCCGCCACCGGGAACTGCGTCGGGTCGCTCAGGCGCGGATCATAGAACGTGCCCTTGCCGTGCATCTCGAGGTTGGCGACGAACGCGTTCCAGTGCGTGACGGAGCCCCAGCCGGTCCACGTGTGAAGGTTGACGCCGGCCAGGCCGAATGCCGGCGGGATGAGCGTGGCCGACGACCGACCATCGGGGCGGAACGGGATGCCGTCCATCAACAGGCCCGCATCGAATTTTCCCGGGCCCCACGAGCTGAGGACGGCGCGGACGGTGGCGTCGCCGACACCGAGCAGGTCCGTCACCGGCTGGAGATTCGGCGCCAGCGCCACGATCGCGCCGACATTGAGATCGCGATTGGCCCATCCGTCCAGACGCCGGCCAACTCCCGGAGCAAGCGAATCGTCCACCGTCGAATGGCACAGCGCGCACTGGATTCCCATGGACTGAAGCCGGCCGGCGCCGTCGAACACGCCGGTCACGCCGACGACGGCGTTCAGCCGTAGCAGGTCCACGGTGGTGGAAGGATCGTCCAGATCGATGTGGCCGCGCTGGAGCGACTGAATCACGGGCTGCGGCAGCGCATCCGCGTCGACCTTGAGGCCGACCGCGAGCGCCGTGCGGGGGGTGACGCCGGGTCCGAGGCCGCCGAGACGCTCGCCGGCGATCGCTCGGTGAAGGCCGAGCGTGCCGCCCCAGAAGTCCTCGTCCCCGAAGGTGTCGAAGCGGAAGATCTGACGGCCTTGTTTGACCATGGTCTCCGCGTGCTTGGCGATGACGCGGTCGAAGTCACCGCTTCGCGGGCCGGCGTCCTCACGGCGACCGCCACCGGCGGCGGTGGTGAGCGGGATGAGCAGGAGCAGCCCGAGCGCGACGACGTAGCGACGAAGCATGAGAGGGCCCGCCTTGTCTCGGCGGCGCTGGCCCGCCGGTCGTTCCTTCACCTCGTTAGTTGCGGGCGGGCGCGGATTCTTACCGCAGCGGGCGGGCGCGGATTCTCAGCGGCGGCGTTGCTGGGCGGGGCGGATCAGAGCGTGCGGCGCAGATCGTCGACGGACGGAGAGCGGCCTTCGGCCTCGAGCCGGGCGAGCTCGCGCACCATCTCGTATTCTTCCCGGCAGACGGCACACTGCTCGAGGTGCTGCCGGAAGAGCGGCACTTGCCGCTCCGGAGCACCGCCGGCCACCTCGAGGTCGACGTACTGTGGCAAGACGTCGAAGCACTCGGTGCACGACAGTTCCTGGTCTTCCGTCCTGGCGGCCAGCCGCAGCAATCGCTCGAAGTTGCCCATGCTCACAGCATGCTCCTGAACATCAGTAGCATCGATCCCCGGGATCTTACGCGCGCACGGCAAACAGGTCGAATATTTCGTCCACGTCGAAGCCACGTGCCCGCAGATCGCGCTTGAGCTTGCGCCGGGCGTCGTGCAGCAGCTTGTAGAGCGCGTTGCGATTGGAGCCCCAACGCCGAACCACCTCGTCCAGCGGCACTTGCTCGAACACGACGGCGCGCAGGAGCTGTTGCTGCTTCACGGTCAGCTGCTCGATGCCCTCGCGGATCGCCACCACCGCCTCCGCTTGAAGCGCCTGCTTCTCGGGATCGATCGCTCCGTGGTCGCCGGCGGCCAATGACGGCGTCTCGGTGCCGTCGAGAATGTGGTCCAGCGGAACCGACGCCCAACGCTCCCGCCGGGCGGCCATGAGGGCGGTGTTCACCGCGAAGGTGTACGCCCAGGTCGTGAAGTGGCTTTCGCCGCGAAACGTGTCGAGCCGCTGGAGGATCGCCGTCATCGACTCCTGCGCGCAGTCCTCCGCGAGCTGGGCGAGGTCGGTGGACCCGAGGTGCCCGACGTAGTGCCGCGCACGCTGCAGCGTGAACAATGCTGCGCGCAGCACGTACGTTCGAAGGTCGGCGAGCGCCCGCTCCTCACCGTCGCCGCCGTGGAGCGCGATCACCCATTCGTCGTTCGTTCGTCGTACCATCCTCGTATCCTGCGCGGCAGCGGTCACGCCCGTACCCTGGTCCATATCTTCTCCTACGGGTAC
>Ga0209382_10005010_pt1 | contig 17333 bp, 17 predicted proteins | sample SoiMetdeltSBSDD5_FD_187599 | JGI IMG/M metagenome (GOLD analysis project Ga0209382, IMG submission 187599) | Bulk soil microbial communities from a Populus tree surrounding site in Tennessee, USA - Soil MetaG P. deltoides SBSDD5 (SPAdes) (version 2) | ecosystem: Environmental > Terrestrial >...
CGATCGCCTCATGAAGATGGTCGGCCGGCCCGTGAACATCCAAGGCACGCGCGACTGGATCATGTACTTCCGCGAGCACGTCATGGGCCAGCCCTACCTGACGCTGTGCGGGAAAGTCGAGACCCCGTAGCCTTGCGCCTGCTCACCTACAACATCCGTTACGGCGGCGTGGGACGGGTGGGCGCGCTCGCCTCCGTGGTGAACCAGTGCGCGCCGGACGTGGTCGTCCTGCAGGAGGCCACGCGCCCGGAGGTCGTGAAGGAGCTCGCGGCGGCCACGGACATGCCGGTGTGGGCCGCCGACCCCGGCCACTCCGTCGGGTTCATGAGCCGCGGCAAGGTCCGGCACGCGTGGCATCGCCCGCCGGCCAGCCGCCGCGCCTTCCTCGAGCTCGTGCCCGAGGGCGAGCCCCTGCGCATCTTCGGCGTGCACCTGAGCGCGGTGCACTCGAACTGGACGGAGCGGCGCCGCGTGCGCGAGCTGCGCGCGGTCCTGGCCGGCATCGCCGAGCACCAGCACGGGTTCCACGTCATCACCGGCGACTTCAACACCATCGCCCCCGGCGAGACCCTCGACATCCAGAAGCTGCCGCCGCGGTTGCGCGCGTTCGTGTACCTCACCGGTCGCACCATCCGCTGGGAGACCATTCAGATCATGCTCGACGCCGCCTACGTGGACGGCTATCGCGTGCTCCATCCGGCCGAGCGCGGGCTCACCTTCCCGGCCGGCGATCCCCACGTGCGCCTCGACTACGTCTTTCTTCCTTCCGCCTTCGCGCCCCGCCTCAAGAGCTGCGCGGTCGTGAACGGGACGGAGGCGACGACCACGGCGTCGGACCACCTGCCCCTGGTCGCGGACCTGGAAGTCGGCTAGACGAGCGAGTCCCTGACGTTCCCGTCGCTTTCACCGGCGGCCCCCCGCATTTGGTGGGGCCGCGTGCCCGGCGCCGCTTCGAACGATCCGCGCACAACGCGCTGATCGCGCGCGAGATCCGGCGCCGGCGGAGCCGCGGCCGCGCGTGGCACGCTCGCTGCAATCCGGGCCGCGCGGAGAGTGATCATGAACCCCATCTCGATGCTGGTCGCCGTGTTGATCGCCGCGCCCGCGCCGCCCGCGCCCGTCGTGAGGGCGCTCACGTCGATCGACCACGCCGCCGTCGCCCGCGCCCGTGGCGACGACGTGGCGGCTCTCGCGCACCTGCGCGCCGCTCTCGAGGCGGCGCGATCGGCCGGCGCCGTGGCCGAGGAGGCGACGGCGGCCGTCGGCGTCATGGAAATCACGCGGTCCACGGACGATCTGGCCATGGCGCAGCCGCTGGTCGCACGGGCGCTCGCGATCGTCCCCACGGGAACGGCCGCAGAAGCGGACGCCCTCCGTCTGCTGGCGGCGGTGAGCGTCGCCGCCGGCGACCGGGCGGGTGCGGAAGACGCGCTTCGCCAGGCCGTCGAGATGCTGGAGCGCGCCCACGGCCGGATCGACCCGCGCCTGGCGCCGTCGCTGTCCGACCTCGGGCTCCTCCTCGTCGGCACCGGCCGCCTGCTGGAGGCAGAGACGCTCCTGCGACGCGGCCTCGCGATCGACGAGGCGAGCGTGCGGCGGGTGGATCGCTGCGCGCGGCAGGTCTTCACCCTCGAGGTCCTGGCTTCGCTGGCCTTGGCGAAGGGGGATCCCACCGAGGCGGAAGCGCTGCTGCGGCGTGCCGTCGCGCTCGCCCGCCTGGAGCCGACCCTCGGACCCGCGGACCGGGCCGGCGCGCTCGGCGGCCTGGCCAAAGCGCTGATCGATCGCGGCGAAACGCGCGAGAGCGGGCGGCTGGCCGGCCGCGCGTTGGCCCTGTACGAGCGCGTCCACGACCGTCGCCACGCGGAGATGGCGGAGGTGCTGGTCACGCTGGCCCTGGTCCGGTCCGCGAGGGGTGAGGCCGACGAAGCCGTGGCCCTCCTGCGCCGGGCCGGCCGTCTCGCCGACACCGAGCACGCGCGGCCGGTGGTGAAGGCAGCGGCGGCCGCGAACCTGGGAGCGCTGTGGATGGCCCACGGCCGCTACCAGGACGCAGAGCCGCTGCTCGAGCGCGCCCTCGATCTCTCCGAGGACGCGGTGGGGGCCGGCCATCCCGGTCTCGTGCACATCGTGCAGATGCTGGCGGACTGCTATCGCCTGCGCGGCCGATTCCCGGAGGCGGGGAGGCTCTATGAGCGCAACCTGGACCTCGTCGGCCGCACGTACGGCCCGCACAGCGCGCCCGCCATGGCGAGCCTGTCCGGCCTGGCGTCCGTCGAGGAGCAGGCCGGCCATCGCGAGCGCGCCGAATCGCTGCACCGCGCCGCGGCCGCCGTCGCCGACGACGCGAATTCGCGCGACCCAACCCGGATCGACGTGCTCGTCGCCTTCGCCGGCTTCTACGAGCGCCAGGGCCAGATCGGGTTCGCCGAGCACCTGTACGTGAAGGCGCTGGCCGCGGCCGAGCACGTGGGTGCACGCGACCTGCGGCGCGTGGCCGTGCTGCGTGGACTCGCGTCGCTGTACGCCGGACAAGGCCGGCGCGCGGAAGCGTCACGGATCGAGCGCGCGCTCGAGACCCCCGCCGGCATCGCCAGCGCGATCACCTGGGCGGTCCCGCCCGCGGATCACCCGTGAGGTTTCCCCTTCAGTCCGGCCGGCCCTTGAGTCGCCGGAGGGTCCGGCGGTCGCGCCGGTCGGGCGTGGTCGCGGGCGTCGTGGCCCGGTAGGCGCGCTCGAAGTCGCGCACCTCGAGCTGCTCCGGAGTCGGCGCGGGCGTGCGGTCCTCGTAGAGCGCTCGCGCTTCCGCCTTGGGGATGTGCTGGCTCGCGACGCCGCGCACGATCACGGTCTGGCGCCGTCCCGCCCCGCGCGTGATCACGATCGCGTCGCCCGGCCGCACGATGCGGTTCGGCCGGGCCGAGGCGCCGTTGACGTCGACCTTTCCGCCGCGGCACGCCCGCTGCGCCTCGGATCGCGTCTTGAAGAGGCAGGCGACGTCGAGCCAGAGGTCGATCCGCTCGCCGTCTCCGCCGCGGTCCGTCATCCCGCCATGATCCTAGCTCAGCGCGCGCGCCGTCTCTTGCGTCGCGAGGGCAGGGGCGGCAGCGGCCGTGTCGCCCAGGCCGGTGCGGGCTGGGGGTCGGGCGTCAGGCCGCTGAAGTCCGCCAGCTCGATGATGCGTCCCCCGCGCGTGCGCAGCAGCTTGCCCGCCGACGTGAAGACGTGATGGCCGGCCTGGTCGAGACCGGACCATTCCTTGTCCGGCAGGTCGTCATTCAAGAGGAAGAAGCCGCTGGTCTCGGCCCGGGATCCGCTCACGGCTTCGAGACCCACCAGAGGATGGTCCGGATGAGTCGTGAGCGGAAGGCCGGTCCACAAGGCGACCTTGCGCTCGCCCACGAACCGGCCTCCGCCGCCCCACGTGTCGCCGTGGGGCCAGAGCACGAGCGCGTGCAGCCAGGGTGGGCGGCTCACCGCCGTCCAGGTGCCTTTGTACGACGTGCGCCAGCGCGAGCCTTGCAGCGCGAAGTAGAGGAAGAGCTCGCCGTCCGGGGAGAGATCGCAGCGCTCCTCGTAGATCCGTCCCTTGAACCACGCACCGGGCTCGAACCGGTCCGTATCGGTGTGCCACAGGACGACGTGGTACCAGGCCGCGGGCCCGCGCCGCAGGATCACTCCGACCGGGGCCTCGCGCGCGAGGACCACGGAGAGGCGCGGCGGCACGCTCATCGCGGGGGAGGCGTCACTCGCGGCGATGGTGTCGGCCGCGGGGCGGGCGGCGGAGGCAGCTTCGCGGCCTCGTGCCGATAGGCGGCGATGGCGTCGCACTCGCCGTCGAACTTTCCGAGGAAGGCGAGCTCGCCCTGGAACGTCTCCGGCTCGAGCCGCCGGTCGTAGAGCGCCACGCGTTCCCCCTGGATGTCGCGAATCCGATAGAGATAGTACGTGTCGTTCTTGCCCTTGAGGCTCTTCAGTATGCCCTTGGCGACGCATCCGGGATCGAACGAGAAGAGCGGCACCGGCGTGGTCTTCGGCCCCGGGCGGTAGGGGCCCATCTCGGCGACGGTGGGCGCGCCTCCGGGCGCGGGTTTGCTCTTCTGGAGGTCCGGCAGGCCCAGGGATTTGCGCACCGAATACTCCTCGCCCTTGATCCGGGTCTCCACGGGGAAGCACGGCCGGCCTTCCGCGGCCGCCTTGCGGCACGGGTCCTCGCGCTCGTCTTCCATTCGGTTCACCACGCGATCCACGGACTCGCTGACCGGGCGGGGGGACACGGACGCGATCGGCGAAACGGACGGGGACGGGAACGGAGACGGAGGCGGGGAAGGCGAGGGCGCCGCGGCGAGCAGCCAGACCAGGAGCGCCTCCTTCACGGATGTTTGGACGACGGAGACCGCCGGAAAGACGCCGCCATCCGACCATCGTATGGCCGCTATAGTAGCGGTGTGAGACTGACGCGCTCGACGGGCTTCGCCGTCGCCGGTCTGCTCGCCGCCACCATCGCGCCGGCGCAGCCACCACCGGCCACGTTCCCCTCGAAGGTCGAGCTGATCACCGTCGACGTCGTGGTGGTGGACAAGAACGGCCAGCCCGTCTCCGGCCTCACCCAGGACGACTTCGTGGTGGAGGAGGACGGCCGCCCGCAGCGCATCGTCAGCTTCGAGGCCGTGCGCGACCTCGCCGCGCCGCCTTCGCCGCCGCCGACCGCCGTGCGCGTGGCCAGCAACGAGGCGGCCGCGCCCCGGCTGGCCCGCGCGTTTGCCATCGTGCTCGACGACCTCGGATTGGAGCTGGCCGACGCCGTCGAAACCCGGCGCGCCGTGGCCGCGTTCCTAGAGAATTCCGTCCAGGACGGCGACGAGGTGACCCTGGCCACCACGAGCGGCGATGCCTGGTGGAGCGCGCCCATCCCCGAGGGACGGGACGACCTGCTGGCCGTGGCCGGGCGGCTGCGCTCGCGCGTGGCGAATGCCTCCAATGCCTCGGACTACATCGCCGACTACGAGGCGTTCTGGATCGAGAACCGCGGCGATTTCGCGGCCGCGCCCATCATGGGTCGCGTGATCAAGCGGTGGACCGACAACCGCATCTGCTTCGAGCGCGATCCCGCCTGTGGCGACATGGTCAAGTCCCGCGCCCGCGCCGTGGATGCGCAGCGGTCGCAGCGCACACGCGCGACGCTGGAGACAGTCAGGCGCGCTCTCCTTTCCCTCGGTCCCGTGCGCGGCCGCAAGTCGCTGCTCCTGTTCTCGCGCGGGTTCATCGAGGATGGCAGTCCCCAGATCCGCAGCCTGGTCGCAGCCTCGCGCGAGACCAACACCGCCGTGTTCTTCGTGGACGCGCGCGGCCTCACCACCATGCTCTCGGACGGCGCCCTGTCGGCCTCGGCGGCGGGCCAGCCGGACGTGACCGAGCTCGGGCGCATGCATTTCGAGGAAGGCACGCTTGGCGCGGCGGGCGCGGTGTCATTGGCCGACGAGACGGGCGGGTTCTCGATTCGCAACACGAACGACCTCGCCGCGGGGGCGGAGAGGGTGGCCGCGGAGTCGCGCGTCTTCTACATGCTGGGTTTCGAGGCCCCCAAAGGGAAGAAGCCCGGGGAGTGGCGCAAGCTGCGCGTGGACGTCAAGCGCGAAGGGCTGAAGGTGCGCTCGCGACGCGGCTACACGGTGCGCGCGGAAGCGGCTCCGCCCAAGAGCGTTCCCACCGAGGAAGGCACACGCACGCTGCCGCCGGTGGTCGAGACCGCTCTGGACAACGCGCACGAGCTGGACGGGATCCCGCTGCGCGCGGTGACCTACGTCCTGGAGCCGCGCGGCAAGGACACGACCCACGTGCTCATCGCGGCCGAGTTCGATGCGACCCACCTCGTCTTCCAGGGCGCGGGGAAATCGCGCGCCGCGCGCGTCGAGGTCACGGCGGCGGCCACCCTGCGCGACTCGGGCAAGACGCTGTATTCGGACGAGCGCGTGGAGGTGCGGGTGCCGGAAGGGGAGACGCCGGGCTGGCGCTCGGTGGCGCGCGAGTTCGACCTGCCGGCGGGGGTCGCGCAGGCCCGCCTGGTCGTCCGCGATGCCGCGAGCAGCGCCATGGGCGCGGTCGCGCAGCGCTTCGAGGTGCCGGCGCCGGGAACCCTGAGGCTCTCCACGCCGATCCTGAGCGATCAGGTGGTCCGGCCGACGACGCGCGACGGCAAGCCGCGCGCGGCCTTGGCCGCCCATCGGACCTTCGCGCCGGGGGGAGGGCTGTACTGCGAGTTCGAGGTCTTCGGAGCCGCGCGCGATCCCGCGGCGGGGACGCCCCGCGTCTCCTCCGGCCTCGAGGTGCGTGCGGCCGACGGGGCCGCGGTGCGGCAGGCGCCGCCCACCCGCATCGCCGCCGACCCCGAAGGGCGGGTGGTGCGGCTCGTGGGGATGGACCTGGCCGGCCTGCCCGACGGCCTTTACGAGCTGGTCCTCGACGTTCGGGACGAAGTCGGGGGCGGCACGATCGAGCGCCGCGAGCCGTTCACGATCGCCCGCCGACCCCTCTAGGGAGTCTCGGAGTCGCGACGGCCGCGTCGGGTCCGAGGTCGTTCTCGCGAGCGTTTGACTGTACTCGATTTGAGTACGATGCCGCGCCTCCTCAAGGGGCGCACGACCGGCGAGACGCTCCGGAACATCGAGGCAACCGCCCCGCAACAGATCCCCGGCCGCACGACCGCAGGCGCTCGACTAGGCGGCCGGACGCTCGCTCCCGGCGCCGACCGCCAGCTCGGCCAGGACGAGCCGCGCCTCCGCCGCGTCCAGGCCGCCGCCGAACCGTACCGTCCGCGCGCCAAAGTCGAACGCGATGACGCCCGCGTCGCCGGCGAATCGCAGAGGCGGCGCCCAGCGCCCCGCATCCGGCGGCGGCAGCGAGACGCGCAGGTTTCGGACGTCGGCCAGGCGGTACTCGCGGCGCACCCCGAACCCGGGCACGCCGTGCCGGATCACCAGCGCGTCGGGACGCAGGCCGACCACCTCGCGCCCGATCGCACTCCACAGCCAGACCCACACGACCACGCCCGCGCCGAGGACCGCGCCCATCACCCAGAGGGCGAAGAACGCGACCTCGCCCCCCCGCGCCCGTCCGGATACGACTTCGCCCGCCGCGCCCGCGATGCCGATCGACCACAGCCCCAGCCAGAAGGGCATGAGGACGACCAGCGCTCGGTTGCGCGGAGCGGGGATGACGATCTCCCGTCCCGACCGCGCCGGCCGGGCAAACGAACGTCGACCACTCGATTGCGCTTGCATTGCGCCCTCCGCTCGTCGAGGCACACCGCCGCCCCGCTGAGTCGTCCTTCGCGCCTTGGGAAGGCTGCGCATGGACATCCAATCGCCGGCGAGGTTAGCTGACGGGCTCGGGGTTGGAAGTCCCCTACCAGGCCACGGCCTGGATGCGCCCCTGGGACGCTCGCGCGTCCCGTCGGTTCCCCCGCTCGGCCGCGAGGCGGCCGATTAGGCAAGTGAGAAGGTAGGCCCCGGATCCCCGTCCGTCAAGTGCCCGCGGAACTCCAGGCGCTGTCGGCAGTTGGCGCGGCCGCCGTCCGGAAACCCGTGCCGAGCTCGATGTTATGCTGCGCGCGATGTCGGCCGTCCTCAGCGAGCCTGGCCTCGCCCCTCCGCCCCTTCCGTCCTCGCCTCCCTGGCGGATCGCTGCCGTTTCCTCCATCGTCCTCATCCTCGAGCTGGCCTTCATCCGGCAGATCCCGGCCGAAGTGCGCGTGATCTCGTACTTCACGAACCTCGTGCTCATGGCCGCGTTCTTCGGACTGGGCCTGGGCTGCATCCTTCAGCAGCGGCGGATACCGTCCTGGCTGTTCCCGTTGGGCGTGGGCCTCACCTTCCTGTTCGTCTACTACGCGCGGGGAATCGTGGTCTACGACCACGACACGGCCGTCCACTACTGGCTTCAGTACTCCGACGTGCAGGGCCAGGCGCGGCAGGTCCCATTGTTGCCGGCGGCGCTGGCCGCTTTCGTGGCCGCGAGCCTTCCCTTCGTGTCGCTCGGCCAGGTCCTCGCGCAGCGGATGGACGAGCACCCGCGGACGGTGGCCTACGGCTGGGACATCGCGGGCAGCCTGCTGGGCACGGTGGCCTTCACGGCGTCCTCGTTTCTCGGGGTGCCGCCCTGGATCTGGGTCACGGCGATCATGGTCGTCTGGGCCTTCCTCTTCGAGAGGACCTGGGCGCGACGGTTGCCGTTGCTGGTTGTCGGGGCCGCCTTCGTCCTGCTCGGTCACTCGCCGCACCCCGCGCGCTGGAGTCCCTACTACTTCATCCAGTACGCCCGGGAACCGATCGGCCTGCGCGTCTGGGTGAACTCGAGCTTCCACCAGCTCGCCATCGACTTCACGGACAAGGGCAATCCCCAGACGCAATCGCTGATGCGGGACAAGTGGGGCGTTCCCTATGGCGCGTACGCGTCCCTGCACGGCGGAGCCTCGCCGCGGAAAGTGCTGGTGCTGGGAGCGGGGACGGGGAACGACGTGGTCATGGCCCTGGCGAACGGCGCCGAGCGGGTCGTCGCCGTGGAGATCGATCCCGTGATCCTGCAGCTGGGCCGGGAGCTGAACCCGTCCGCGCCCTACGCGGATCCGCGGGTGCGCGCCGTGGTCGACGACGCCCGGCACTACCTGCACTCCTCGCCCGAGCGCTTCGACCTGATTGTGTTCGGGACCCTCGACTCCCAGTCCCTCCTCTCCGGCCACGCCAACCTGCGTCTCGAGAACTACGTGTACACGCGCGAAGCCCTCTCCGATGCGCGTGCTCTCTTGAACGAAGGCGGGATGGCCGTCCTGCACTATTCGATCTTCCGGCCCTGGATCTACGGACGCATCTTCTCGACGGTGCGCGCCGCCTTCGGCGACCAATGCGTGATGCTCCGGGAGAATTCCGCGGCCCTGTTCAACACCACCATCCTGGCCGGACGCGGTCTGCCCGCCCTCCGTTCCGATCCCGAGACCATCGCTCTCTTCGGACGCGCCCTGCCCGCATCCGACGATTGGCCGTTCGTCTACCTGGAACGTCCCACCATCGCGCCCGTGTACGTGCAGATCCTGTCCGTGGTCGTGCTCCTCGTCTTCGGCGCGTTCCTGCTCGTCCGCCCGCTCCATCCAGGCACTGGTGCCCACCTCGATTTCCTGGCCCTGGGTCTCGGCTTCAGCCTCATGGAGTCGGCGGCGGTCGTGCGCTTCGCGCTGCTCTTCGGCAGCACGTGGGTCGTCAACGCGGTCGTGTTCGCGTCCGTGCTGGCCACGATCTTCGTGGCCAACCTCGTCGTGCTGAGGCGGCGCGCGCCCGCGCTCGGCGTGAGCTTCGTCCTCCTGTGGCTGACCGTGCTCGCCAACTACTTCTTCCCGCTGGACGTCCTGTTCGCCACCGGACCCCTGGTCCGAGCGCTGGTGAGCGGGCTTTTGGTGGGGAGCCCGGTCTTCTTCGCCGGTCTGTGCTTCAGCGGCCTCTTCGGCGCGCAGAAGACGACCGGCTACGCGCTGGGCATGAACCTCGTGGGCGCCATGGGAGGAGGCGTGCTGGAGTACGCCTCCATGCTCACCGGGATGCGCGCGGTGTGGCTGATGGTGCTGGTGCTGTATCTATCCGCCTGGCTCGCCTATCGGCGAACCGCCGTCGTCGCGACGCGCTGAAACCGGAACGGTGCGGTCAGTACACCGTCACCGTGACCTGCTCGCCGTCACGGCCCTGCACGTTGACCACCTCGGTCAGTCGCGCGTGCTGGAGGGCCCACACCGCGTCCGACGGGGAGAACCGGCTGCCCGGTTCCGGCAGCACGGAGAGGGCGAGCGAGATCGGGACCTGGACCTTGACGTGCTCGGCCCCGTCGTCCACGGAGACGCGCAGGACGCCGCCCTCCTTGCGGATCGAGACCTTCTTGCCGGGCTCCTCGACGCGCACGAGCTCGCCGTCCTCGGCGTCGGCCAGCGCGGAGAGGACCTGCCGCGCGACCGGCATGTACTGCTCGGCCTCGCGGGGGAGGCGAAGGTGCATCTTGTCCTCGGGCACGAAGGCGGCCGCGACCTGGGCCAGGGCCAGGGGCACCGGCACCACGATGTGCTGTCCGCCCCGCGGCTCCTTGACGTCCACGACCACCACGCCGGTCGCCGCCACCGAGCCGGCGGCGATGGCGGGTACGGCCACGGCTCCGATCAGGACCATCTTGAGCATGGCTATTTCCCTTCGTCGATCCAGATGCGGACGGTGGAGTGGTCGTCCTTCACGCGCACGATGTCGCCGCGGCGCTTCTGCAGCTCGGCGAATCCCGCGCGGAGGTTGAGCTCCTCGCCCTGGCCGGAGAAGAGGGCGTCCACGACCTCGATGGGCACCTCGACCCGGACGGACTCCTTGCCGCTGGGCTTGTCCACGTGGATCAGCATGAGGTTCCCGGCGCGGGCCACGCGGACGGTCTGATCGTCCTCCTCGACCGTCGCGAACTCGGCGTCGCCCGTCGCCTTCATCTCGTTCCAGGCCTTGCGCAGGTCGGACACCGAGAGGTCGTGACGGCCCACGCGGCCGAGATGGATGTGGCCGTTGGACATGATCTTCTCGGGCGCGGCCTGGAGGGCGGCATCCACGACCGAAATGGGAAGGTTGACCGAGACCTTGCTCTGGCGCGAGGGCTCCTCCACCCGGACGTGGATCCAGGCACGCGAGGCGGGCGCTTCCGACCGGACCGGCGCCGCCAGCATCAAGGCCGAGACGCCGGCCAACCCCAACGTTCTCACTCTCATGAACACCTCCGTGCCGTCCTGCCTTCCTAACGTTCGGGCGCGGCGGAAGGTTCTGATTTTCGTGGGGCAGGAGCCTCGTTCAAGAAACTGAACGCAGATGGCTCAGAAGGCGGTGCCGCCACCCTGGAGCACCTTGATCGGGACTCCGCCGGATCGCCACCAGGCTCCTCGCTCGTCGACGATCAGCACCTGGAGCTCGTACTCTCCGGGGCGCACGCCCCGCGCCAGGGTATGCCCGGCACTCAAGCCCGTGCGGTCGGGCGCCCAAAGGACGGCTCGGAGGTCCAACGGGACGCTCATCTTCTTTCGGCCGGCGAGGTGCATCGGGGCCGACGCGGTCGGGAGCCCGGGAGCGTTCACCTCGGCCCAGTACAGGGGAACCTGAGGACCTTCCAGCGTGTCGTCCTTCACGAGCGCCAGATAGGTGCGCGCATCCAAAGCCAACGGCTGGTGGCTGACGTTCTCGATTCGAACCATGACTTTTCCAGGTCTGCCCGTCTCGAGAGAAATGACGAGGCGCGGCAACGCGGCCGGGCTCGCGGCCACGGCCACGGAGAGGGCGACCGAGAGGAAGACGGGCAATGGCGTCATGCGCGCGTCTTCGACGGTCGCGTCTTGGCGGGGCGTGCGCGGCCGCGAGAGCTGACCCGCCGATGGCCCTCTTCGACGAGGGCGGCCACGACCGCCCAGTTGGGACGGCGGTCGAGCCGGATCCCGATCCATCCGCGCGGCCCCACGTAGGGCGGGACGAAGAAGCGGCGGGGATCCGCCTCCACGACGGCCACCTGCGCGTCACGGTCCGCGTTGCACCAGATCGCGACCCGGCCGTCGCCGTGATGGTCGCTGACGAACATGACGAAGATGCGGTCACGCACGCGGAACGTCGGCGACCCCCAGGCGACCTTCTCCGTCGCCTCCGAGAGGGCCAGGCAGATGCGGCGGATGCGCGTCAACGCCTGCGCCGGGGTCAGGATCGCCACGGCCCGAAGTATAGATCCCGGGACGGGAAGCGATCAGTCGACGACGCCGGTGTCGGGCTCCGCGCCGGGGAGGTTGTCGACGCGCAGGTCCTTATCCGCCCCGCGCGGGAGCGAGACCGAGGTCTTGGCGTGGCAGCAGGGACAGCTCACGTCGATGGCGACGTAGGACCCGAGGGGGTCGGCGGTGTGCCAGACCTCGAAGCGTGACCCGCAGTGCGCGCATCGGTGCTGCTCGTTCCGGCGAGTGGGCGCGGTCGGCGGGACAGCAGGCATGAGTCCACTGTATCCGAGCCGAGGCCCGGCGGGCGGCTAGCGCAGGTACTTCTCGCGCACGACCCGCATATGCCGCAGCTCGTGGCCGGCGATGTGGAAGGCAAGGCCGCGCACGGAGGCGGTGTAGTCACAGACGATGCCGCGGCGGCGCCAGGCCTCCGCGGGCAGCCCGCTCAGGAAGGTGAGGGTGGCCTGCCGCACCGCCCGATAGTCCGCCAGGAGGCCGGCCAGGGGCCGCGCCTCGAAGCCGGCGGCGGCGACGTAACGGTTCTCGTCGAACGACGGCAGCGGCGCGGCATCGCCGCGGGCGATGCACAGCGCGCGGTAGCTGTAGATGCGCTCGTCGTCCGTGATGTGGCCGAGGACCTCCTTCAGCGTCCACTTGCCGGGCGCATACGTGAGTCCGCGGACGCGCCCCTCGTCGAGGGACTCCACGAGGAGCACGGTCTGGCGGCGCTGGGCGACGAGGGCCGCGATGGCGTCGTCACCGGCCACGAGGTCGATGTCCGGCTTCGCGTAGGCGGCGATCTCGTCGTCGCCGGGACGGCCGGAGGGGGCGGATGACGACCGGGTGAAGTCCACGCGCTACCTCGCCACCGACCACCAGAGCGCGTTGAAGAGGAAGGGGAACGTGCCCGGCGTCTGGGCGCGGTGCTGGGGCCGGAAGCCCAGCAGCACGACCCGGCCCTTCCCCTGCGTGACCGCGACCGCGGCCGCGCGCCGCTCCAATCGGTCCTCGCCCTGGATGAACCCCGAGAGCAGCACGTCCCGGCGGTCGTCCGGATAGGAGGCCAGCACCCAGCGCTCCGTCTCCGGGCCCGGCGCCGTCGTCTCGAAGGCGAGCGGCTTGTCCTGGAAGATCGCCACCTCCTCCGGGAGCCCGTTGGTCACGGGGTGACCGGGCGTCACGCGCACGCGCAGGAGCGAGCCGGGCACCAGGAACTCGCTCGATTCGACGCGCGCGAGCGCGTTGCGCACGGGAAGGCCCAGCTCTTCGATCGCGTACTCGGTGGACGCGGAGAGGGCGACGAGAGTGCCACCCGCCTTGACGAAATCGCGCAGGGCGGCCGCGCCCTCCTTCTCGAGGCCGCCCCGGTACTCCGGCGGCATCTCGACGCCGGTGCGAAGGTCGCCGTCTTCCCGGTTGCGGTGGCCGGTGGCGATGACGTCGCGGGATTCGTCGGGCAGCACGATCGCGTCGAAGGCGGCGGCGAGGTTGCCCGCGCGGATGGCCGCGTTGTCCAGCGTCTTGGGATCAAAGCCGTACTGCTCGAGCACGAAGCGCGTCCAGCCCTCGTCGTTGGTGGCGGCCCAGGACTTGTACACGCCGACGCGGGGCGCGGCCAGCGGGATCGCGCCCGTGGGAACCGCGCTCACCGGCGTCCAGCCCAGGCCCGGCTCCGCCCGGGCGGCGGCGGCGCGCGCCCCGGCGCCATCGATGAAGACGGTGCCGGCGGGGCGGGCGACCCAGGCCTTTCCCGCGCGCACGGCCGCGGACACGACCTTGGCCTGCTCCGGACCGTCGGCGGTGAGCGCGAAAGCGGCGCCCTCGACGGGCAGGGCGGCGGCGGGCGGCGCATAGGCGGTCAAGCGGTCGGGCAGCGTCCCTGGTTCGACGGTCACGCCCATCATCAGGGGCAGCGACCAGGCGGCCACGTCGTAGGGGCGCACGATGTCGCGCCCGGCCTGCAGTTTGACCTCCGGATAACGCTGGGTGGTGAGCATCTCGCTCACGAACCGGCCATAGGGCTGGGCCAGCGGGATCCAGACGTCGCCGCCCGCGGCCTGCTTGACCTCGACGCCATGCGCGACCATCAGCGCGGCCAGCCGCTGCGCGCTCGCGCGGTCTCGTTGGGAGGCGGGAATGCGAAAGGCCTCGCGCGGCCCCACGGAGGCGACGGCAGCGCGGGCACGCGCGACCGCGTCCCGCAGGAAGTCGCGGCGATGGGTCGCGGACGTCTCCAGCAGGGCGTCGGAGACGATGCGCTCGTAGTCCATGATGTCGCGCAGCCGCCACCAGCCTCCCGGCCAGGGATTGGGGAAGTTGGCCTGCGGGCCGTATTTGACGAGCCCCTTGGCGCGGCCAGCCAGCTCGCCCGGCTCGATGCGGACGGGCGTGGCCAGGCGCGCGGAGGCGACCTCGGTGAGGAGGCCCGAGATGTTCTTCCAGTAGCCGGTGGTGCGGGTGCCCCCCGGCCAGTACCCGTCGTATTGATACGAGTGGATGACGCCGCTCTTGCCCTGCTGCTCCAGGCGCAGGGCCATGGTGGTCCCGATGAGGTTCACCTCGCGCCAGATCAGGGGATGGATGTCGGGGTCGATGGGATCGGCGTAGGGCGGGGTGAAGATGCGCGGCCCGGTCGTGCCCATCTGGTGCTCGTCCAGCCAGACCTGGGGGAACCACTCGTGGTAGACGGCGCGGCTCAGGGCCTGCGTCTCCTTCTGCGTGAGCATGAACCAGTCGCGGTTGTTGTCGTGGCCGACGTAGTGGTGATACATCCACGGCATCCGGCCGCCCTCGTACGCGGTGCCGAGGTTCTTCCGGTACCACTCCGTCTCCATGATCTGGCCGTCGGGATTGAGCGACGGGACGAGCAGGATCACGACCTCGTCCAGGCGGCGGCGCGTCTCCGCGTCCTGCGCGGTGGCCAGCGCGTAGGCCCACTCCATGGCCATCTGCGAGGAGCCGATCTCGGACGCATGGATGTTGCAGGTGACGAGGACGATCGCGCGTCCTTCCTCGACGAGTGCGGCCATCTCCGACTCGGAGACGCCGCGCGGATCGGCGACGCGGCGCGCGATCTCCTTCAGGCGGGCCAGGTTCTGGAGGTTGGCCTCGGAGGAGATGACGGCCATCAGCATGTCTTCGCCGCGCGTGGTCGGGCCGAGCACCTGGACGGCGACGCGGGGGGAGGCGGCGTCGAGCGCGCGGAAGTAGGAGGCGATCTGGCGGTAATCGGCCAGTGTCCGGTCCGCGCCGACCGTGATCCCGAGGAACCGCGAGGGCGCCGGAATTTCCGCCGCCGCCAACGGGCGCACGCCCGCCGCCGCCAGCGCGGTCAGGACGACGGTTGTCACGATCCAACGGCCGGGCATGGGACCTCCGGGTGCGGAGTCTACAGGATTGGTCGGGGGCGGCCGGTCAGTGGTCGGTGATGGTCAGGACGATCCAGCCCGAGCGCACGCCGTCCACGATGCAGCGCGCGGACATCACGCCCGGGGCCTTGGTCGTGTAGGCGGGAGTGAAGGTCTGGCCGCCGTTGCCGCCGACCAGATCCTCGGGGCCGACCTGCCACACGGGCCAGGTCCGGCTGCACGTCGGCGCGCCGCTGCCGTCGCGCGGGGTCGCGTTGAAGTGGATCCGGCACCCGACGGGCACGGTCTTCATGTCCTTCGATCCCGGGATGCGCTCTCCGTTGCACTCCAGGAAGTACACGGCCAGCGACACCGAATCCACGCCGTGGTCCGTCCCGTGGATGCAGTCCGGCGAAGGCTCGACGTCCGGCTCGTCCTGGGGGGCGACGGGGCTCGGAGTGGCCGCCGGCGAGGGAGACGCGGCGGGCGATGCGGCGGGCGAGGCGGTGGCGCCGCCCTGGGTCACGGCCTGCGAAGGACCGAGGCTGTCCGTTGCCCGCTTGCTGCAGCCGGGAAGAAAGGCGACGAGGGAGATGAGGAGAAAGGATGCAGGAAGGGTCGCGAAGCGCCGGGTCACCTTGTCATTCATAACCGCGAATCGTCGCGGACGCCACTGCCAGGCAAGGACCGTCACCCCTTCCGGTCCAGCCCGGGAAGGAGCCGGCCATGGGCGCAGAGCGCGATCAACGTGTCGAGCCGGCGCAGCCGCGTCTCGTCCTTCTTCGCGCTCATCACGAACCAGGTGGCGAGATGGCGGTAGCCGGGCGGCCGCGCCTGGAAGAAGGCCCAGGCTTTCGCGTTCGCGCGGAAGCGTCGCTCGAGCGCGCCCGTGAAGGCGGCGTTTGCGCGCGCGATCGAATCGACGCCCGAGGTCTTCGCGTCGCGCTTCTCGAAGGCGGCACGGCCGGGCGCGCACATCCGTCCGGCCGCCTCCAGCTCGCGGACGCGCTTGATGTTGACGAGGCTCCACATGGAGCGCGCCCGCCGCGGCGAGAAGCGCTGGCGGTACCGTCCTTCGTCCACGCTCTTGCGCACGCCGTCGATCCAGCCGAAGCAGAGCGCTTCGTCGAGCGCGTCCCGGTACGTGATCCCCGTCTTCCCGGAGCGCTGGTTGTAGAACCCGACCCAGACTTCGGACGCGGAGTCGTGGTTCTTCTCCAGCCAGGCCCGCAGCTCGGCGGCGCTGCGGAAGTAGCGCGGCGCCGGCTCGCTCTTCGCGCTCATGCCGCGTAGACCCGCTCGAGGCGGTCCATCAGTCCCGCGCGCTCGAAACCGCCCGGCATCGAGGCGCGCGTCTCGACGGCCTCCCGCAGACGGCGGGCCAGGGAGGCGACGTCACCCCAGGGGACCAGCGGACCGTGATGCCATTCGCTCATTCCACCCGACTCCCAGGCCACGACGGGCACGCCGTAGGCGAGCGCCTCCAGGCCCGCGATCCCGAACGGCTCCTGCCAGCGCGACGGCATCAGCAGGGCGCGGGCCCGCCGCAGGAGGCGCGGCAGGCGCGCGTGCGGCACCCATCCCAGGACGTCGGCGCCGGCGGCCTCGATCTCCGCGCGCAGGGGACCCGTGCCCGCGACGACGAGAGGCAGGGCGACGCCGGAGCGGCGCCAGGCCGCGACGGCGTCCCGCGGACCCTTGGCCTCGACCAGGCGGCCCACGAAGAGGACGCAGGGCGGACCGTCGGGCTCGACGGTGTCCGGCTCCTCCTCGAACTCGACGAACGGCGGGACGACGTGAACGCGCGGCTCCGCCAGGCCGGCGGCCAGGAGCTCGGCGCGCATGTACCGGGAGAGCACGACGACGTTGGCCTTCCGGATCGCGACCAGCCGCGCCTGGGTGAGGGCCATGACTTCCTCGTAGTACGCGCGATCCGCGAAGCACGCCGCGCAGGCGGCGGGGGAGAGGGTGGTGCGGCAGACTTCGCCCTGCATCGTCCACTTGCCGCGTGACGGGCAGAAGCTCCGGTGGTCCTGGACGGTGAACACGGCGCCGCGCTGCGCGGCCGCCTCGAGGGCGACCGGGTTCACTACGGTGTGGACGTGGAGCACGTCCGGCCGGAGGCGGTCCAGCAGGGGATCGAGGGCCACCGGCTCCGCCCCGCGCGACTGCAGGCCGGGGAGGGCATGGGTCGTCGCCCGCACCGCCTCGGTCAAGCCGTCCGCGACCCC
>Ga0209382_10005012_pt1 | contig 17331 bp, 23 predicted proteins | sample SoiMetdeltSBSDD5_FD_187599 | JGI IMG/M metagenome (GOLD analysis project Ga0209382, IMG submission 187599) | Bulk soil microbial communities from a Populus tree surrounding site in Tennessee, USA - Soil MetaG P. deltoides SBSDD5 (SPAdes) (version 2) | ecosystem: Environmental > Terrestrial >...
TCGAGTCGTGCCAGCCAAAGGAGAGCGACCAGGCAGCAAACCGAAAGAAGCACGGGGTTGGCAAGGGGATGGCTCCTACTGCGCCGACTGATCTCGGCGGCGATTGCATAGATGGCGAATGTGAGCCCCAGGTAGAGCAGAGGCGTGCTGGAGAGGTCCGATAGCGACATGGTCTTACTTTCTTCCGTGCCTGCTGGAGAGTTCCGCCGGCAGTCATCGGCTCGCGGGCTGGCGTTCTCCCACAGCCGTGACGGGGGATGCGGTCCAGGCGGTCAGAAATCGTGTGACGAAAGCGGCGGTGAGTAGCTGCGCTTCTGAAGCGCGAGCTGACGGTGGAGCCAGACCCGACCACAAGGGCGCTCGCCGCCGAGTTGCGCAAATCTCAGGCGGCACCGCCGGGGTCAGAAGTCAAATCCGGTCCGGCGTCGGGGACGAGCGCGGCGCTCCTGCCTCTCCCCGGTCGGCCTTCGATCGCCGTGCTGCCCTTCGCCAACATGAGCGGCGATGCGGATCAGGAATATTTCGCCGACGGTATCGCAGAGGACATTCTGACGGCACTGTCGAAATGGCGGTGGTTCCTAGTCTTTGCGCGCAACTCCACGTTCACCTTCAAAGGCAAAGCGGTTTCAGTCAGACAGATCGGGGAGGCATTGGGCGCGCGCTACGTCCTGGAGGGAAGCGTTCGCAGGGCCGGCAATCGCGTTCGCATTTCGGCGCAGCTGATAGAAGCGGCGACAGATCGACACATTTGGGCGGAACGCTACGACCGCGAAATCAGCGACGTATTTGCCATCCAGGACGACATTGCGAGGCACGTGGTGACCTCCATCGATCCGGCGATCCAAGTGTCGGAGCTCGATCGCATCGCCCGCAAGTCTGCCGGCAACTTGGATGCCTGGGACCACTTCTTGCGCAGGTGCTACCACCGGAATCGCTTTACGGCCAAGGATGCGATGCTCGCTCTCCACCACTTGAACCAGGCCATCGAGATCGATTCGCTTTTCGCTGCTGCGTACGCGCGGTTGGCTCAGTTGCACGTCAATTTGGCGACGTTGAACCCAACCGCCGATGCGACAAAGGCACTGACTTTGGCTCTGCAGTTGGCAAATAGGGCCGTTGCATTAGACGCCCTGGACGCGTCAGCCCATGGAGCGGCCGCCTATGTCCTTGTCTACCTCCGTCGGCATGATGCTGCACTGGAAGCCGCCCGCAAAGCCGTCGAACTGAACGCGAATTACCACCCTGGTCACTATGTTCTCGGCCTAGCGCTTTTGTTTGGCGGATGCGCCCGTGAAGCGATTCCTGAGTTCGAGGTGACGGCCCAATTGAGCCCACGCGATCCGGCTATGTGGGCCATCCTCGGCTATCAGGGGTTAGCCCAATACACAGCTAGACACTATGATGCTGCGCTTCACACTGCAGACAGGGCTGTCGCCGAGCGGCCAGATTTTGGCGCGCGCGCGGTCAGGATTGCGACGCTGACCCGCCTGGGCCGTAAGGCCGAAGCGGCGACGGCTCTGGCCGAGCTTCCGAAGGAAGCGTTCTTGCGGATGTCCGACCTTTGTCCGTTCCGGGACACAGTCGATTGGGAGCACTGGTGCAGCGCGCTCGAAGAGGCCGGTTGGGAGCGCAACATTGTAGACGTTGCGGGCTGCGCGATCTCTCCTGAATGCCGGAAGGGCAATGGTTCAAATCAGCTGGAGAAAGCGCCCGATCCATTGTCCGATTGATGCCGCATTGCTCAACTCGTCCGGCGTCGCCATCGAGTCAGGTTCGGGTCATCTTGCTCCGTCGGGGGCGGATCAGATGAGCTGGAAGACTGCGTGAGCCACGGCGCGGATGTCCATTGCCGCCCCTAGGCCGTGCAGGGCGCCTCACCTTGTTCTTGAACACCCCTCGCGGCCATTCCATATTTTGTGGATGGCAGGACTTGGTCAGAAGCTGAGGCAACTATGGCGACGTCGCTCGGGAGTAGCGCAGCAGAGCATGCGCCTCCTCACAGACAATCTTTCGCCTGCCCAGCGAGACCAGCTTGAGGTGTTCAACTATTTCGACGTTGTTGGCGGCGACACCGGTACTCGCTACCGCATTCGCTTTGGCAATCTCATGAACGTTGAGCAGCTCGACGCACGCGGCAAGCGTATTCGTCTGTTGTGTTTCGCGCCAGAGGGTCGGCTTCCCGTTGCGGATACGATGCTGGCTCAGAAGATCGCACTGGAGCTGTTCGAGACGGAGGCTGTCCACACTGCAAATGAGCGGCAGGAGTGGCCCGACATTTGGGAGCGCCCACGGAGTGGTTTCGATACACCTAGGCGCGCCTTGCCGGTTCAACGGCAACTGACGCGCCTTCAGTCATTGGATTGACCGATTCCGGCACCGTAGGGATCGAAAGCACAGCTGACTTGGAAGCCATGGAAAGCGGCAGGGTCAGCTGCACCGCCCGCTTTGCCGACCTAGCTGGCGCTTTCTGCTCGGTCGATGACATCGAGCGCCGGCGAGGCCCAGCCGTCCATGGTCTGCGATCTCTGCCGCGCTTCACTTTGGCCAACTCCCACACTGCAATCAAAGTCCAGCTCAAGGGCCCCTCGCGGTAGCGGGTTCTGAACGGCCTTGACCCTGGGGTGTGTCGCACCCCAACTCTCCATGCATGACCGATAAAGCATTGGACGATCTCAAGGCAATCGTCGACCGGCTCGGGCCCAACATGTGGCTTGGGCTTGACCAGGTGGCCTTCGCGCGGTTTTCGGTATCCAGCTAGAGAGGGGCCACTTGGAGCCCGCCCGAGAAGCAGCGTTGGCCTTTGCCCGCGAGAATGGGCTCACGATGATGTTCAGCGGCAGCAAGGTCGAATTCGGCCGTGCGGATACCAAGCCTGACGACGAAATAACCGCAAGAAGCGTTCCTTGCTTTGCTCGCTCCCCCCTAACGTTTCGGCTTGATGTGGGCTTGGGCATTTCCCTCCAACGGAACGCCCCTGTTCCTGAAGGTTTTGCCGAGAGAATCAGGGAAATCCTTCTTCCATCTTCGGAATGGGACGCGGAAGGCCTGTCGTTTGGTGGCGGGCTCGTCCGCCAAAGCACATGCAGAGCAAGACCTACATGCGGCTCAGGGCGCTCGATCTGGAGCTATGGGGGCGCTGCACGGCGGGGCTAGCGGGTGATCTTGAGCGCCTGAGGAGACGCGTCGCGCCCAAAGGCCAGTCCTGAACTGCTCATCCGTCCGGTGTCCCTCGTTAACAGACAACGGCTCCGCGACGCTTTTGAACCAGAGCCGACCTTTCGCAAGTCTCTATCCGTACCACGCTCTTGTTCGCTACCATAAGCGCGGTGAGCGGTGAGAACGCGGAGAACGGGCACATGTCAGTTTCAGGACACGACGGGGTCGCGGTGATCAAGCCGGGCCAGACCTATGTGGGTCAACAGGGCTTCACGTATGGCGCGGGCGCTTCGGCCGAAACAGTCGGCGCGCAGAAGGTCTGCATGAACGTTCTGCCTATGCCACCTGGTGCGGTTGCCAAGACGCACTACCACAAGGGCATAGAAACCATCGCTTATATGCTCGAAGGCGAATGCGCCGTTTACTACGGCAACGAACTGGAGAAGCGCGTCCTGGTGCGCCAGGGCGAGCAGGCCTTTGTCGCGATCGATGTCCCGCATGCACCGCGTAATGAGAGCGGAAAGCCGTGCACCTGGATCGTGGTGCACTCATCAGGGAGCGATCAGGACGGCATCGTGCTGTTGCCGGAGCTGGATGCAAAGCTGGCCCAGAGGCTGGGCGCGATGGCGTGACACACACCTGTTCTTGAGGGTCTCTTACTGTGCAGGTTTCTCGCACGCCTGGATGACGGCCCCATGCACGCGCGCCGACGGCAGGCTTCCGAGAAGCGCCAAGGCACGGAATCGCGGGAGGTGGAGCGTCGATCTCAAAGGCGATGCGCTGCACACACTGTGGGGCGCGAAGGGGATGCTGCTGGCCGGTGCCGTCGGGAGGAAACCGTGCCAAAGAGGCGGCCGAGCTGGCGGCGATCTTCGCCGAGAGCGGCGAGCTCCCCTATCAGCCGACCCCACGTCCGGAGCCATGCCAGGCGTTGCAGACGGTGACGATGTATGATTTTCCATAGGTCCGCTGGCGCAACTCCCGCTCAACCTCAGATCGGACGCTTGGCCTGCTCGTTTCCTCGACGCTCGCCTCGAGGAAAGTGCCATAGGGTTCGGTGTCGGGCTCTCAGACCGTGCGCTTCAGCCCGGCAATCCTGCTGGCCTGGATCAGCGCCAACGCGTGGCCGACGTCCCCTGGCTTGGACTCGAGGACAACATCCAACGTTTCTAGCCGGACGCGCCGGAAGCAGAACGCCCGTCGTGTGATCGGCGCGTTTTTGACGGCAGTCATGGCCGCAAGAGCTTCTTGAACGAAGCGATCTTCGCGGGATCAATCCCGGCCCGCTGCATGGCCTCGGCGAGATCCGCCTCCATCCTGCTGGCTTTCATGGGGACAGGGGCGTCAGCATCCGGTCGAAGAAAATCGGATCGCTCGGACCAGGATCGCGGCCGAACTTGGCGCGGAACGCCGCGCGCTCCTCTAGCAAGGCGTCCCGCATCTGCGGTGTCATCTTGGTAGGCGGCTTTGGTTTCTTCTTCCTGCCTCGGCTCTTCGGCATGGGATCACCCCGTAATCGGGAACCAGTATAGCATTTCAGCGCGATGTGAAGCATTGATTCATGTCGCTTCGCACCGTTGTCTGACCGGAGTCAGACAGGGTTCTTGGGGCCCGAATGCGTTCTTTGCTGACCGCTATGCTTTAGCGCATCATTTGGGGGAGCGTCGGCGCGGCAAGCTGACGCCTGCCGGGCAACACTCACAGGTTCACCGTTGTGGCTGAAGCTGATAGCTTTCCGAGTGCGGGAACCACCATCACACTGGCACCGCGATGAGCTAGGAGCTTCCGTTGACACCAACAATGAGCATCGCAGGCAGGAAAATCGGGCCGGACCACCCACCGTATTTGGTCTGCGAGTTGTCCGCCAATCACAATGGCAGCCTGGAGCGTGCCCTGAAGCTGATGGACGCCGCTGCTTCTACCGGCGCCGATGCCATCAAGATCCAGACTTACACGGCTGATACGCTGACTATCAACCACAACGGTCCGGGGTTCTCGATCATGGGCGGCCTGTGGCACGGACGAAAGCTGTACGATCTCTACAAGGAGGCCTTCACACCGTATGAATGGCACCCAGCGCTTTTTGCGCGGGCGAGGCAGCTCGGCATAACGTTGTTCTCGACGCCATTTGACGAGACGGCAGTGGATTTGCTCGCATCTCTGGACACGCCTGCCTTCAAGATTGCCTCTTTTGAAGCGACCGATCTAGCGCTGATTGCCTACGCGGCCAAACAAGGGAAGCCGATCATCATTTCAACTGGTATGGCTAACCTCGCTGAAATCCACGAATCAGTCGCCACCGCCCGGACCGCCGGAACAAGGGAAATTGCGCTCTTGCATTGTATCAGCTCATATCCGGCTCCAATCGAAGACGCGAACCTGCGTACGATCCCACATCTTGGTAGTGCCTTCGACGTTGTTTCTGGGCTTTCCGATCATACTCCCGGAACGGCTGCAGCCGTCGCCTCCATTGCACTCGGGAGTTCGATCATCGAGAAACACTTCACCCTATCACGCTCGGACGGCGGACCGGATGCCGCCTTCTCGCTCGAACCAATGGAGTTTCAAGCACTCGTGGACGACTGCAAGAATGCCTGGACAGCGCTTGGAAAGGTTCATTACGACTCGAAAGGTAGTGAAAGCGGGAGCCTCGTGTTCCGCCGCTCAATTTATGTTGTGGAAGACGTCAGAAAAGGTGAGGCTTTGACGAGCAAAAATATTCGCTCGATTCGTCCCGGATACGGGATGGCACCAAAACACCTTCCGCTAATGCTGGGCCGTTTCGCCGCACGTGATCTCAAGCGGGGCGAACCTCTCCAGAGCGACATGGTTAGCTAGTTCGGCGTCGCGACGGGGCCGTCAACGATGGTGACGAGTAGCACTCGAATCCGAACCGTGGCTCTGCTGGCCCGCAAGCCTGGCCTACTTGTCCTACGTAATGCTTTGCTAGGAAATCCGGACCTGGAGTTGATGGCTGTGTTCACCCATGGACGCCAGCCGAAATCAGAAGGCGGCGCTCTTCGCGGTGACGTCGAATCTTTTCGCGCCTTATGCGGACAGACCGGCGTTCCGCTGTTCGTCAGCGACTATCCGGAGGCGAGAGATATCTCTGCCAAATTGCCTGCAGGATCCTTGGACCTGTTGGTCTCGCTGTCGTGGCGCCCGAATTTGCCGGGGCGCTCCCTGTGCAGCGCGCAATCGAGGCTGGAGTCAAGGCTGTCGCAATCACCGCTCACGAGATGGTCACAGAGATCGATGCAGGACGTGAGATCGCACGCGTGTGGCACCCGTTAGCACCCTTGCCTCCGGGGCGGGAAGCCGTCGAGTATGCCGAGGTTGTTAAGACGGATCTTGAGCCGCTTTACGCGCCGTTGTGCTGCCTTGCGCTCCAAGCCAAACTGGCGACTAGGAGGATCTGAAAGGGAATGCAGAAAGCACTATTCCTCGACCTCGACGGCACGCTTGCCAACAGCGTTACGGCTATGAGGGAAGTTTACTTTGCGTTCCTTACTAGATTTGGCGCAGAAGGAAACACTGCCGAGTTTCTGCGACTGAACGGCCCGCCCCTGATTCGAATAGTAGAAATCCTGAAAGGAGCGCACAACCTGCCTGACCGGTCGGAGGAGCTGTTAGCTGTATACTCCGCTATGATCCGACAGGTGCATGAAACAGCCCCGCCAGCGAAAGGGGCACAGGATCTTCTGAAGTATGCGCGAAGAAAGGGATGGAACGTGGCAGTAGTGACGTCGTCGCCGCGCCATTTGGCCTTACGGTGGCTGATTCGCACCGGCCTTTCGAGCCGAGTGGACGTCGTAGTGGGGGGCGACGAGGTCGCCTGCGGCAAGCCAGCGCCCGACCCCTACACTCTGGCTCTGTCGCGTGTGCACTGCACTGCAACCGAGTCTCTTGCGGTGGAAGATTCTCGCATTGGGGCCCTCTCGGCTGTTTCTGCCGGGCTTCCGACTTGGGTATTGGCCGCCCCGAGCGACAGGCGCGATTGGCCCACCGAAGTAAGGTTCATTACTGACCTCACCGACCTAATGGAGATGATCTGAACATGTTGACTGTCCGACCTGTGCTGCCTGGGATAACGGTGCTTCTAGCGAGATCGCCACCCGCCGTGCCACTAGCTGCGCTGACACGGGTTGACGAAATTTGGGAGGCTGAAAGAGCCAGCCGCGGGGATGCTTTGTTCAATGGCCGCCTGTTCAGTGTGGAATCGGCTGAACCGGAGTGCATCATTGGATGGCTAGCAGAATATAAGTGGTTTCTGGCGCAGCGGCGTGCTCCAAGCCTTGAGGGAGCTTTGAGAGTAAGGCCCTTGGCGGTGACCGGGTTGCTGCTTTGTGTGGATGGTGTCGTATTTGGCCGACGAGCAGGCCACGTGGAACAAGATGCAGGGCTGTGGGAGCTTGTCCCATCCGGCGGCATTGATGGGTCCACCGGCAAGCCCGACGGATCGATAGATCTGGTCCAGCATATCTTGGCTGAATTGGTTCAGGAGACTGGCATTACCGCTGCGATGATCGCGACCCCACCGCAGCCCTTTGCCACGGTCTATGATGCAGGGGCCCGCGTGACTGATGTCGGGATTCTGTTGCGAACAGACCTGTCGAAGGAAAACGTCATTTCTGCGTTCACGTCCTTGGAAAATAGAGAGTATGTTGCTCTTGAAGTGGTTCCTGTCGCGCAGTTGCAGAATTTCATCACAAGCCGCGGCGAGACTCTAGCCCAGGTTTCCTCCGCCCTCCTCGATGCGGCTAGGCCACTCGCATGACCAAAATCGACCCAACGCCTTCATTGCAAGATCGCCTACGCGCAGCCGCCAGGCGATCCGCGCTTGGTGCGTAGCCGGTCGACGGATGATGCCCGTGTGCGTTCAGCAAGTGCACGCCTTGCGAGCTTGACGGCGGTCAGAGACCGAACGCGACTAGGCTCTTGCACGAAATGTAAAGGTGTACCGACCCGATGGACGCGGGCAAGCAAAAAGACCGGCCCAGGCGCGCTGGCGCTAGTGCAAGGCGAGCGCGCTCTCCGCCGCATCAATCTTCACGTTGAGGCAGAATACACGTTGCACGTCGTTGATGATCTCGATCCCGACCTTGCGGCATACCCTCTCGACTTCCTCAAGAAAGCTTTCAAGATCGACCGGGCCGCTTCCGTTGCCGGCGCACCATGCCCGGTACTCTTGGAGCAGGGCCTTCATCTCGACCCGCTCGCCGTCGGCAGGCGACACGCGCTCCCCGATGAACGATTTGACGCTAGCCAGGGTTGGCGCTGGCTTGGGCCTGGACCTCCTTGATGGTGACGAAGGCTCCGCCACTGCCTGCGCCTGGATCGGCTCGCGATCCGGCTGGCGATCGGCTGGATCGTCCTTATCTTGGGCGGTCGCCCGGCGGCCGGCGCCCTGCCCAAGCAGCTCGAAGATCACCATCACGCCGACCAAGCAGAGCTCGAATACCGCTGCAACAACCGCCTGTTGCCAAGCCGTCAGCGCTGCAGCGGCGGCGCCCAGCAACAATTCCAGGGTATCTCCGAGTGGGTTCGGCTTCTCCACCAGCGGCGCCTTGCCGAGCTTGGCGCGTACGCTCGCGGAGTCCAGGTCGAGCTTCGCCGCCCGATCTGCCAGGGCCTTGTTGGTGAGTACGCTCGCCAGCGCATCCCTCTTGCCCTGCTCGTCGGTCTCGCGTTGACGGCAGTTGGGGCCTCTTTGCCGGGGATCGCCGCCCCCGCATTCGCGCTGGCGGATCTCCTCAGCGGACCTCACAGCCTCTTGCGCCGCTTGCACCACCTCCGTGGTAACCGGGGTGAACACCATGGCGTCGCGCTCGCGGGCAATCCGCTTCAGGTCCGCCAGATCGGCTGCAGTGTCGGTCTTGGCCTTCCGGCGCTCGGCCTGGGTAGTGTCACCGCGGGCCGCGATCGCCCCGAGGCTGTTCGTGAACGTGACGACCAGGGCGGCAGCCGCTATGACGCCAATGACTGTCGCACCGACGTAATGGCGCATGAACCAAAGCCGCACGGCAGCGGCGTCGAAAATGAAGGCGCACAGGGCGATGGCCCCGAACACGACGGCGCTGATCACGCCGTCAATAGTCGTGTCGGCGCCCTTGTAGCCGTAGCGGGCCGCCAGCGCGATGCTGACGGCTCCGAGGAACACCGCCAGACATCCAAACAGCAACCTCATGCTCAGCCTTCCTTGCTGCGCGCGTACGCCTCCACAGCACGCTCAATCAGTTCGACCATCGGGATACCCTCGTTGAGGGCCAGTGCACTCACACGCTCGTGGAACTCGGGGCGGACCTTCAGATTGAGCTGCCGGCTCTTGGTGCTTCCATGTGCCAACCGGCGGCGGTCGGCGGGGGCCAGAGGCTTCGTCTCGCGCGTTCGCCGGCCGGCCAGGGTGGCCGTGGCATCGCGTTTGGCGAACTTGGCCAGGATCAGCATGTCCTCGCCTTCGAGGTCGGACATCACGCCACCTTCTCAGCTAGCAGCTTGTTCACGGCAGCCCACAGCGCGTCGATCTCCTTGCGGGCCGCATCACCCTTTTCCACCTCGGGTCCGGATTTGCCGACCGTTGCGGCCGCCGCGTAGGCCTGCCGGATCGTGATCGGCGCATCGATCACTGTGCCGCCGTTCTGCTGGAGGAATTTCACGGACGACTTCGTGAGCTTTCCGGGTTGCGCATGGTTGAGCACGAATGCATGTGACTTTCCGTGGCTTTCACACAGCTCCACGCAGATTGCCGCCTGCTCGATGTCGAAAGCCGACGGTCGGACCGGAATCAACACGAAGTCGGCGACGGCAATCCCAGGCTCGATCAGCTCGATCTTGGCCGGCGCCGTGTCGACGAACACCCATTCCCAGCCTTCGCTGATGAGGAGCTCAACAGCTTCGGTAGTTGCTTCTACCTCGAACAGCTTGGGGTTCTTGGTGCGCCCGCGGCGTGTCCACCAGCTCGCCAGGCTTTCCTGGGGATCGAGATCGAGCAGGGCGACGCGCTTACTCTCCTCCGCGGCTCGCACGGCAAGCGCGCTGGAAAGGGTCGTTTTTCCAGTTCCACCTTTTGTCGAAGCCAGGGTGATCACACGCAATCGTTGCGGCTGCTTGGGAGCCATCTGGTACCAACCCCGCTACCTGGTAGAAGCGCGCCCCAATGTGGGGCGCCGATCTGGTACCAACTATAGGTACCTAGCCTGGTACTAGGTACCGGATGGCTAGATTTTCTCAAGCAAAAACAGGCGGAGTCGCCGGGTTTTCAACAACTGAGATGAGATTAGGTACCAGGTACCGGCCAACCCCATCACGGTACCTGGTACCAACGAGCATCCCGCCATCTTCGGACAGGGGAGCCCATAGGCCCCCCTTCAAGGAGGACGGCGACCTTAAGGGGATCCAACGGCTGCCAGCACCGCGCTGTTGCTGACGCAACTAGGCGCTTCAGCCGCTTGGTGAACGGGGTGTGTAGATTTCCGCGACGGGGGGTGTCGGCGATTTTCTGTACACCTTCAAGTCTGACGCCGTGCTCAATCTCCCGCGGACATTCTCTGTGCATAGGTCGCGCAACCGGGGATCCGCCGCCATGGGCACCATGGCGGTAGGCGGGAAGCCTCGCCGTTGCTGAAGCAACTAGGTGTCGGCGTCGGCCAGGTCCCGTCGACATTTCTGTGCACCAGATCGCGCAACCGCTACCAGAGGACCGCGGCTGGGCTATTCATGTTGTGCGCGGCTAGGGTAGCTCCCGAACACCTTGGCACTCCACCAAGCTGCCGCGCGATATCCTTGGAGGCGCTGGGAGAGCGCCATGCTGCAATCGAAAGTCCCGCCGCACGTCCGCAATCAAATTCGCCAGCAACTAGCTGGGGAGATAGCAGAGATTCAGTATCGATTGGCCTGCGTGGGCGATCCGCAGGTCATCATCGGCGCATTGGCAGAAGCCTTGGTGCTGCTGCCTGAAGGTGCCGCCCTGCACAAAACAGGCAGCAAGAGTGCCGGGTTCCAACTCCAGCTTTGCGCAGCTATAGCGTTTTTTCGACAGATCGGCATAACCGAGGAGGTCTTGGAGCCGCTGCTACATGGCCAGTCCGAGTTCCTGGACAAAGACATGGGTAGAATGCCTGGCGAGCTACTATTCCCAGATCGATCCTACCGCAGTGCAGCTTCCGATCTCGGGATCATGAAAGTGTCCCTGTTGGCTGCACTAGAAATTCTCCTACTCATGGATATCCGTCCGATCAGCACTGCCTTGGACCGGATGGCGAAGGAATGCCCCGAGCCGATGCGCGCGCTCCCCAAGCGACGGCGAAAAGGGAAGTTGAGTGACCCGACCGCCCGGCTTGAAGATCTTCGCGATAAAATAGGCAAGCGGTGCGACTACTTCCTCGAGGGTAGCAAAGAGGCAGCGTTTTTGGCCAAAGTTAGGGCCCGCATTGCAGCTTTGGATGGGTTGACGAGCGCCAACCACGTCCTTGAGCGTGAGTACCAACGGATGCTGGCTAGCGCCCAAATACACCTGCACCGGCTTCATAGTCGCTAAGCACTCCGTAGGATAGCAACCACTCATTCAGTACCGTCTCCGCGACACTTGTACACACGTGTTGCATCAATGGAGACGTCAATTGCCACACGATCCCGCGCATCCGGCTGCCCCGACTCACGGCTCAGCCGCCCTACCGCCACGAGGTGAGTGGCCACCCGATCCGTTTGTCACGCTGCCGTTCTTCTTGAGTGAGGATCTGCTCGCCCACCTTCTCGGGAAGTCCGTCAGAACGCTGCAGCGCCGCCGCCGACTCGGCCAATCGCCTCCATTCACGAAAAACGGGAAGGAGGTACTCTATCCGCGAGATCCTGCCCTGGCTTTTTTCGGAGCGGCGGCATGACCTCGAGCCGGCCCATCCCCCTAAACGAAGAAGCCGCGGCAGCGATGTCGGTCGCTGCAACGGCTAGGCTCAATGTGCACCAGATGATCGGAAAGTTAGCAGCGTTCCGCTATGTTTTCAATAGCGCAGCAGCCGTCATCACAAGAAAAATCGATGCCGGCAATGCTCCGAACAGAACCATACACTGCGCCGGTCGCTGACTGCGACCCGCCCAAACTCGCCTGGCACGCGCCAATCGTCGGCGAGTTCACGCCTGAGCAAGCCCTAGCTGACGGACTGATTACCCAAGCAGAGGCGTCGGCCCTCACTCCATCGCACCAACGCTTGAAATCGCACCCGCCGAACGACCCGCTCGCCGGCATGACTCAGAAGCAAATTTGGCACGACTGCGTGTGGATCAGCGGCGAGACCGCAGAAACCAAACTGTTCCTGCTCTGTGTGGGCCGGTTCTTTGATCCCGACGGTCGGTCTTCTAGCATGTCGTACGCCCAGATCAGGTCCGACTGCTCGCTGTCGGAGCGCTTCGTCAAGTACGGGGCGAAGAGCGCCCGCAACCGTTGGCTCAAGATCGAGATCGGGAAGGGAAAACTCACCCCGAACGGACCGCAGAACCTCTACCACGCCGTCTGCCCATCAGAGCTGGTCGAGGAACTACGCCAACGGCGCTCTAAAGGGCTTGCCGTTCCCTATGACGCCAAGCTTGCTGCTGTTGCCGGACTTATGCCCGACGGGGTGCACGCCATGCACCCCAATGGGTCAGGCGGGGTGCACCAAGAGCACCCCGCCGGGGTGCATGGGATGCACGGGGTGCACGCCACGACAGACCGGGGTGCACCCCGTGCACACTTACTCACTAAAGAACTCTCTAAGAAAGAGGGGGGTGCAGCCCCCAAGAGTTATCGCCCCAACGGCAAGGCCGAGATGAATGCGGCTTTGAACCCGGACGCGGCAGCACGGAAGGCTTACGCGCAAGAGAACGTCACGGTCAGTCAGAGCGGCAAGGTCTCCATCGGGGCAGACTTCCGCAAGGCGCTCATCGGCGAAGACTTCACGGACAGCCAAATAGAACGGGGCCTTGTGAAGGCGGCACCCTTTATGGACTGCAAGCCCGAGACACGGATGGCACAGGTCCGTCGCGGTTGTGGTTGGGCAGCGGATGAAGACCGCAAGCAAGCGGCGATGCAGCGCAACCCCGGCATCGTGCGCAACGGTCGCCCATCGCTCTAGTGCATGCGCAGTTCCTGCGTCAGTGCTCGCGTCTCTCTGACGGGTAGGAAAAATGTCACTCTCCTGGTTCCCAAAGGACATCTTGGTGGTCTGCCAAAACGAGGTGGACATCGAGGCTCTACAGTCGGCTGGCTTCAACGCCATACTACAGCCCGCCGCCGAAGACTTCGGGCCGATCCCCAAGGCCGGGCACTACATCATCGCAGCCAACGGCATGTCCGGTGACATCGCCAAGGATCTGGTCGGCAGCGGCCTATGCAAGCCCTGGCAAGTCTCGGTCAGCGATCTCGGCGGATACCAAGACCTGACGCATGCCGCAGAGCGCGGCGGCGCCGATCTGATCCGCGACATCGTGCGCAAGTCCAAGTCGCTGTTCGACGACGAGGTGCACCCCTTCGCCAACGTGCACAAGCCCGAGAACGTGCCGAGTTGGGACACGGGCTGGTTGTTCCTGCATCCCTATGTGCGCTGGGGCGAGTCCGAGTTCGACGTGGTCGCCGGTCCCTACGCCGGCGGCAAGTCGGCACTGGCTCAGATGCTCGCATGCGACTTTGCCGATCAGGCGGGCCGTGTGCGCGCCATGTCGGCGTCAATATGCGCTTGGGAGGATGCAGGCTGGCGTGTTCGTCGCAACATCGAGCGCTTCGCGGTCAGCCGCGAAGGTTTGATACCGATGAAGGGCCCGACGCACCGGACCAATGACCTGTTGCAGCGCGTGTTCCGCATCACGTGCCAGCCAGGCGGCATCCGTTCAATCGACTGGTATCTGGACCGGTGCGAAATGCTCGTGCTTCGCGAGAATTGCCGGTTCTTCGTGTTCGATCCCTGGAACCAGCACGATGAGATGCGCGACAAGCACGACACGGAAACGCAGTACGTCAACAAGATGCTGCGCCAGCTGTGCGAGTTCGTGGCCGTGCACAAAGTGATCATGATCGTGGTCACGCACATCAGCGCCAAGAGCTATGACGACGAGGGCGGCATCCGCCCATTCCGCATCGCCCAAGCCCACGGCTCGAGTCACTTCGGAAAGATGTGCGACCGCGGCGTCTGCGTGGCGCGCACGCGCACGCTGACAGGATCCAAGGGCGAGGATCGCATGATCGTTCGCTTCGATAAGGCCAAGGACGAGGAGTCCATGGGCCGGCTCGACAACATCGCACTCAAGTTCGACCGCGAGGCGATGGACATCAAGCTGGACGAGAAGTGCACCGAGCAAATCCGCGAGGCATGGAGGTTCTAATGGACACTCGGGGCATCTTCGCGAGCAACGCCAGCAAGTACGGGCATCTCAATTGGCTGATCTTCCCGCTAGCTCCCGGCGCCAAGGTCCCCATGAAGGGCACCGCGGGGCTCAAGGAGGCGTCGGCCAATCGTGCGCAGATCGCTGTGTGGTCGAAGCTGTACCCAGACTCCAACCTCGCCGTGTTGTGTGGTGCTGAATCGGGAATCATCGTGATCGACATCGACGCGCAAAACGGTGGCCTCAACACTGTCGCGCGTCTGGCCAAGGAAGGCAGGGCGTTTCCCGATACGGTCGAGGCAGCATCGCCGAGCGGTGGGCGCCATCTCTACTTCGCCCACGATATGCGGGTGCGCGTCTCAGGCTCGAACAGGTTGGGTCGCGGCATCGACGTGTCGACCGATGGTCACGCCATGGTGCTGCCGCCGTCCTACTGGGCGCAGAAGGCCAAGTTCTACCGATGGGTGCGTCCACCTCGCGGTGTTGAGTTCGCAAGCCTGCCACGTTGGGTAATCGACACGTTGAAGCCCAAGCCCGAGGCGAAGCGTCAGCCAAGGCGGGACATCGACATCTCGAACCTGTTTGGTTATCGGCGCCAGGCCGTCTCCGATCTCAACGAGGCGGCTCGCCAGATCGCCGCGCTGCAAGATGGCAGGCACGAGGCACCCTTCAAAGTCGGTGCCTCGCTCGGGGCCTACGTCCACCACAACCTGCTGACGCAAGCTGACTTGGAAGAGGCGGTGCTGGCGGCTTCCACAGCGAACGGCTCCAAGTACAGCCGCGGCGACCGTCTCCAACAACTCAGAAACGGACTGCGGAAAGCAGCGTCGGACAACCTGCCGCCGCTGGCTCGCATCCATCGGGGAGAGGCCACATGACCCGCGCCCTCGCTAATCCCAGGGGGGTGGCATGAACGACGCCTGGCCCCGTCTAATGCGCGCCGAGACCGCTGCAAGGTATGTCGACGAAGTCTCAGTCGAGGCCTTCCGCCGAGCCGTGGGCAGGCTCTATCCTGAACCCATAAGGGTTTCAGGGAAGGGTGATCGATGGGTAAGGGACGGCCTCGACGAGGCGATCGATCGCCTTGGGGGCCGCGTGGAGCGGCTCAAAGACGCGAGCGACGTGTTGTGAAACCTGCAAACTGGCCACGCTACGTGCGCGCGAAACGGCTTAAGGCCGGAAACATCGCGTATTACTGGGAGCCGCACCGTCGCGACATTGCGAGGGGATGCCCTATCCGGGCCGAAGCGCTCGGTCCAAACTTTGCGCAGGCTGTCGAGCGCGCCGATTTTCTAAACCGGCACCTTGACGCGTGGCGCTCTGGTCTGGATGGCACGAAGATAGAAACTGCGCGGCAGGGCTACGGAACAGTCGCTTGGTTGCACGATGCCTACCTGAAGAGTCCCGCTTTCGAGAAGCGAGTGTCAACGCGCTCTCGGTATGAATACCGTCGACCGCTCGCGCGCATCGAGAACCTGCCGACGAAGACAGGCGGGACGGTTGCTAATCTCCCCGTCAGCTCGATCACGACAGGCGCAGTCGACAAGATCTACGCCAAGCTGCAGACAGGACCGCGCGGGCACCGCGTGAGGCAGGCTAACCTCTCGATCGATATTGCGCGGCGTGCTTGGGATGTCATGCACCGACTTGCCACTTCCGTCGTGCCGGCAGAAAATCCATGGAAGGGTGTCGAACGAGACACGACAAAGAAAACCAAGCCCGCGGCAACCCGTGCCGAGGCTTACGCGCTCGCCGACTGCTTGAGGGAGATGGGAGAGCTTCATCTTGGCGCTGCGGCGTTGATCTGCTTCGAGTGGCTGCAGCGGCCGGAGCGCGTGCTTGCTGGCGATATCACCTGGGCCGATTACCGCCCGGCGGACCGGCCTAGCGCGGTCCAAATTCGCCATCACAAGACAGGCGTGAAGGGCTGGTCCCCTTTGGAAGATGCCGGTGGAGCGCTTTACCCTGAATTGGAGGCATATCTCGCTGCGCTACCTCGCATCGGCCTGCCCATCGTGTTGACCGCGGGCGAACGCGGACCAGCCCGACCGTACTCAATCGTGTATGCACAGCGCCGCGTCCGGGAGGCACGCCTAGCCGCGAAGCTTGGAGATCACGTCACACTGGATGCTTGTCGGCATGGCGGCATGACTGAGCTTGGGGATGCCGAGCTCACTGAGCAGGGCGTGATGTCGCTTTCGATGCATAAGACCCCGCAGGCAGCGCGGCTCTACGTGAAGCGCACGGAGCGCCAGCGAGCAACAGCGGCGCGCAAGCGGCGTCAGTGGGTGGAGGAGAACGGATTGGCGACGATAGTCGGAATGGGAGGCCAGACGAAAAGTTGGAATGAACAATGTTGAACCAAATTATTCAATCAGATCATGGCGCTCCCTACGGGAGTCGAACCCGTCTTTTCAGATTGAAAATCTGACGTCCTAACCGATAGACGAAGGGAGCGGTCCGCGTGGGCTTGGACGGCCCGATATAGTGAGGTTTGGGGAGCGAGGCAAGGCGGGCGGCGTCAGCCCTGCCGGCGCGGGTCGGCCACGTCCTCGATGAGGAGCTCGCGCTTCTCGCGGCCGTTCCAGGTGTCGCGGCGCAGATGGCCGGCGATGTGCAGCGGCAGGCCGGAGGAAGACAGGAGCGCCGCGCCGACAGCCTGGTCGGCGGCGCGGAAGGCGACCGCCTCGAGGCGCGAGCCGTCGCCCGCCTCCAGCACGCAGCGCACGTGGTTCTCGCCGACCACCTTGGCGAACTTGACGCGGTGGGCGGGGAAAGCGAAGCGCGGCTGCGGATTGCCCTGGCCGTAGGGCCCGGCGCGCTCCA
>Ga0209382_10005013_pt1 | contig 17326 bp, 15 predicted proteins | sample SoiMetdeltSBSDD5_FD_187599 | JGI IMG/M metagenome (GOLD analysis project Ga0209382, IMG submission 187599) | Bulk soil microbial communities from a Populus tree surrounding site in Tennessee, USA - Soil MetaG P. deltoides SBSDD5 (SPAdes) (version 2) | ecosystem: Environmental > Terrestrial >...
CCGCAACCTCCCGATCATGCGCGCCTCGAGCCGGGCAGTGACCTCTACTACCCCGTCGGTGTGCGTTTCCTGCAGCACCTCCGCCTCCCGGTGGAGCTCGGCCAACAGGCGCCCATCGGCGAGCGGGACGCGAACCAGCGCGATCGGCCGCAGCGCCTGTGCCGACGTGCGAAGCGCCGCGCGGAGCGGGGACACGTCGGGAAGCCCGCCGTCCGGTGGTGCGCTCGTCAACACGGCGTGAGGGTACCGCTCCCGCGCCTGGGCGAGAAAGGCTTCACGGTCGGGAAGCAGGTCGGCCTTGTTGAAGACGTGAATCACGCGCTTGCGGCCGATTTCTTCCAGGACGCCTTCCACCACGGCCACCTGCTCCTCCCACGTCGGATGCGCGGCGTCGATCACGTGCAGCAGCAGATCCGCTTCGCGGACCTCTTCGAGCGTGGCGCGAAACGAAGCGACGAGGTGATGCGGCAGCTTGCGGATGAACCCAACCGTGTCGCTCAAGCGGAAGCGATACCCGTCGCCGACATCAATCTCGCGCGTCACCGTGTCGAGTGTCGCGAACAACCGGTCTTCGATCAACACGTCGGCACCCGAGAGCGCCTGCAGCAGACTCGACTTGCCCACGTTCGTGTACCCGACCAGCGCCGCGTGCGGCAGGTCCCGCCGGCCCTGCCGCTGGTTGGCCCGGTGCTCGGCCACCCCTTCGAGCCGCCGCCGCAAGACCGAGATCTTGCGACGGATCCTGCGCCGGTCGGTCTCGAGCTGGGTCTCGCCCGGTCCGCGCAATCCGATGCCGCCGCGGATGCGCGACAGGTGGGTCCACATCCGCGTGAGGCGCGGCAGCAGGTATTCGAGCTGCGCGAGCTCCACCTCCATCTTGGCCTCGGCGCTGCGGGCGCGGGTCGCGAAAATGTCCAGGATGATTTCGGCGCGGTCCATGACGCGCACCCCGGTCGCCTTTTCGAGATTGACCCCCTGCACCGGCGAGAGCGGCTCATCGAACACGATCAGCGTGGCCTTGGCGGCCCGCAGGCGCTCTTCCAGCTCTTCGACCTTGCCCTGGCCCAGGTACAGATTGGGTGTCGGCGCGTCGATCCGTTGGACCAGCGTCCCGACGATCTGCGCGCCGGCCGTGTCCGCCAGACGGCCAAGCTCGGTCAGGTGCTCGTCGATTCGGATGGCGTCGTCCGACCCCTTCCGCGGAGCGCCGACCAGAAACGCCCGCTCGACCGGTAGCTGGATGTCGATCAGCTGGCGGATGGCAGTGTCTCCTGTGCGGCGTTCACGGCCGCAACGCCCGGAGCGGGACGTCCCCGCTCCCGTGCACGCCGACGCGACGGTCCCCGAGCGGCGTGTCGAGCGTCGCCGCGCCGGTGAGGCCGTAATGGACCGCCTGTCGGCTGAGCAGCGCCTGGGCGCCGGCACCGAGACCAGCCCACTCGAACCGGACCGGGACCGTCACGAGGCTATGCTGCTGGCTCGGCAGCTCCACGCCGTTTTCGAGCAATGCGTCTCCGAAGTGCACCTGCTCGAGATCGATGCCCAGCTCCAGACGCATGGTCCGGAGCCGGTAGTCGTTGGGGTTGAACACGTCGAGCGCCATGTCAAACGTGCCACCCGTCAGACTGAGACCCGTGATCCGGATCTCCTGGAGCCGGATGTCCGGCTCCTGAAACCGTAATGCCTGCTGCAGCGATGCGCAGGCGGCACCCAGAGTGGCGCAGACGGCCACTACACTGAGCCACTTCATTGGCCCGCGGCTCCCGGGTCGCCAGACTCCTTCTTCAGTCGTTGCCACCACTCGATGCGCTCCTTCACGGTCTTTTCGTACCCGAACTCGGTTGGCTGGTACCACTGAGCACCCCTCAGCGTCTCGGGAAGGTATTCCTGTGGCGCGTACGCCTCGGGAGAGTCGTGCGCGTACCGGTACTCCGCCCCGTATCCTAATTCCTTCATCAGTTTGGTGGGCGCGTTCCGGATATGGAGGGGCACCGCCTCGGCCGGGTGCGTCTCGGCCGCCTGCATCGCGTCCCCGAATGCCGTGTAGAGCCGGTTCGATTTGGGGGCGGTGGCGAGGTACACGGTGGCCTCTGCCAGCGCGAGCTCTCCCTCCGGACTCCCCAGAAAATGGTAAGCGTCCTTGGCCGAGAGGGTGACGCTCAACGCGCGCGGATCGGCCAGGCCGATGTCCTCGCTCGCGATCCGCACCAATCGGCGGGCGATGTAGAGAGGATCCTCGCCTCCGGCCAGCATGCGGGCGAGCCAGTACAGCGATCCTTCGACATCGCTGCCGCGCACGGCCTTGTGCAAGGCGGAAATGAGATTGTAGTGCTCCTCGCCACCCTTGTCGTACTTCGCAAACCGTTTCTGGAGCGCATCGGCGACGAGGTCTGCCGTGAGGGGACCCTTCCCCCTTCCCGCTTCCCCCTTCCCCATGACGTATTCTGCCGCTGCCTCGAGCGCCTGTAACGCGCGCCGGGCATCCCCATCGGCTTCGCGCGCCAGCAGGGCGAGTGCGTCGGCGTCGATATCCAGCTGGAGGCGCCCCAGACCGTGGTCCGCATCGGACAACGCCCGCTGCACCAGCGTGGCAATGTGTTCCGTCGTGAGCGGCTGTAGCACGAATACACGGCAGCGGGACAGCAACGCTCCGGTCAGCTCGAAGCTCGGATTCTCGGTCGTCGCTCCGATCAGCGTGACGATCCCGTTCTCCACCCAGGGAAGGAACGCATCCTGCTGCGCGCGGTTGAAGCGGTGGATCTCATCACAAAAGAGGATCGTCCCCTGCCCCTGATACTTGAGACGCTCCTCGGCTTCATGGATAATTTCCCGCACCCGTGCCACGCCCTCCGTTACAGCGGAGAACGGCTCGAAGTGGCGCTCGGTGTAGTTGGCGATGATCCGCGCCAGCGTCGTCTTGCCGGACCCGGGTGGCCCCCAGAAGATGCATGACCCGACGTCCCCACGGCGGATCAGGTCGCCCAGAGCTTTCCCCGGACCCAACAGATGCTCCTGCCCCAGGAACTGCTCCAGGTTCCGCGGCCGCATCCGGGCCGCGAGCGGCTCGGCCGATCCTTGAAACAGGGTCGGCTCGCTCACCAGATCCGCTCCAGCATGAGGTTGGTGACATAGAACACCACGGCGCCGGCGAAGAAGGCGGCGGGCAAGCCCCACCCGCGCTTCCCCTGAAACTCGGGCACCAGGTTGGACGCGGCGACGTACAGCGTCACGCCTCCCGACAACGCCAGGCCGTGCGTGACCAGGACCCCGACGTAGTCCGTGAGCAGCACGCCCGCCACGGTCGCCAGACCGAGCAGCGCCGCGGCCCGCAGCGCGATAACTGGTGGCCGGCCTCCGGCCAGCATCAGGCTCGCGATCGTGACGCCCTCCGGGAGCTTGTGCAGTAGGATCGCGACGAACACCATCACGCCCAGCTGCGGCCCGATGAGGAACGCGCTCGCAATCGCCACGCCGTCGAAAAAGGTGTGAAGCAGGAGACCGATGAGGGCCGACGTTCCCGCGACCGCGCTGACGGCGTGCGTCTCTTCGCCAAAATGGAAATGCGGCGTCACGGTGTGCTGGGTGAGATGGACCGCGAGGTAGCCGGCCAGAATCATCACCGGCGCCATCGCGCCGCTCCGCGCCAGGGCGGCGGGGACGATTTCCGTCAGGCATACCGACAGCATGAAGCCCGCCCCAAACGCCACGAAGTACCCGATGGCCCGCAGGCTCGTGACGGACCGGCGCGTGACGGCGATCGCGCCGACGACGTTTCCCGCGGCCGCCACGACGGCGTACACCAGGGCGCCGTTCATGCGGCCTTCAGCCACTCCCGCACGCGGGCGAGGAGGTGGTCCCTGGTATTGCGGCCTGGATCCTCCAAGACGTCCGCGAGCAGGCGTTGCAGCATCTCGCCAACATCGGGCCCCGGGCGCACGCCCGCCGTGATCAGATCTTCGCCCCGCACGGCGAGCTCCTTCAGTGACAAGGGGTCTCCGGCGGCCCTGATCGCCTCGACCACGGATGGGAGAGGAGAGCGGGGAGCGGAAGCCGGAAGGAGCGCGAGCAGGTCTTCCGCCGCCGGCCCTGTTTCGGACAGCCAGCGTCGAACGTCGCTGAAACGCTTCCCATCGGGATAGCGGCCGCGCCATTCGCGGATCGCACGTCCGCGCTCGATGTCCCGGTTGGCGCATTTGAGACGCGTGAGCAGTGACGCCGGATCGGTGGCCAGGTAGGCGGTCACGATCACCGGATCGCGCGGCAGCTTGTCGACGGCTTTCTGATCTCCTCCCCCGCCCCCCGCTTTCCGGATTTCGGGAAGCCAGATCCGCGCCGCCCCCACCTCATGCCACAGCGCCACGAGCCTGGACACCCGGCGCGCGGTCTCGATGCCTTTGAACCATTCGTCGCGGACCCGCTCGGCGGAGAGCTGGGAGAGACCCTGGGCGTTGGCCTGTGCGGCTTCGCGCGTCGGTCCATGGATGCGAAACTCGAACCGGGCGGCAAAGCGCAACGCCCGCAGGATCCGGAGGTAGTCTTCCTGGAAGCGCCAGTTGGGATCACCGACGGCGCGGATCAGCTTGCGGTCGAGATCCTGGCCGCCGTTGAAGGGATCGCGCCATTCGTGCCTGATCGGGTGATAGGCGATGGCGTTGATCGTGAAGTCGCGGCGGGCCAGGTCATCGGTCAACGACACGCCGAACTCCACTTGAGCGTGGCGGCCGTCCGTCAGCACGTCCTTGCGGAAGGTCGTCACTTCGTGCGGCTGGTTTCCCGAATCGAGCACCGCCACGGTTCCGTGCTCGACCCCGATCGGAACGGTGCGACGAAACAACCGTTGCACATCCTCGGGACGGGCCGCCGTGGTGAGATCGAAGTCCCGGTTCTCGAGCTGCAGCAGCGCATCCCGGATCGCGCCGCCCACGCACCACGTCTCGAAGCCGGCCTCCTCGAGCTTTGTGGCGATGGCCAACACCTCGCTCGGCACGGCGAGGCGATCGGGAACCGTTATCCGCACAGCACCGAGCCGCCGTTCACATTCAGAATCTCGCCGGTCACGTGACGGGCCAGGTCGGAGCAGAGGAACGCGATCGGTCCGGCGATGTCCTCGGCGGTCGCTACGCGACCGAGCGGGATGGTCCGCTCGATGGCGCGACGTCCTTCTCCACCATCGCGCGCGTAGGGCCGCTGCGACATTTCAGTCTCCACCCAACCCGGGGCCACGCAATTCACGGTGATCCGTGGCGCCAGCTCGACCGCCAGTGACTTCGTCAGGGCGATGACGGCTCCCTTGGTCGCGGCATAGTCGGCGTGAAACGCTTCGCCCCGCTGACCCGCCGTGGACGATACCAGCACCACGCGGCCACCGTCGGTCAAATGGGGGATTGCCGCCCGGCAAACGAAGAACACGCTATCCAGGTTGGCGCGCAGCGTCGCTTCCCATTGCGTGTCGGGCATCTGGGTGAGCGGAGTGTCCTCGGACGGCCAGACCCCGTGGTTGACGACCAGGAGGTCGAGGCCGCCCAGTGACGCGATGACGTCCTCGATGGCCCGTTGCGCCGTGGTCGGATCGCCCAGGTCGCCTGCGACGACGACCGCCCGTCCGGACGCCTGCGTGATCGTGCGGGCCGTCTCGTCAGCCTCGGATCGCCGGGTCCGAAAGCCGATCGCGACTCGCGCGCCGGCAGCGGCCAGGAGCGTGGCCGTCGCCCGGCCGATTCCGCGACTGCCGCCGGTCACGAACGCCCGCCGGCCGGTCAGGTCGATCACTCCCTGAGCCGCTCCTCGATCCAGTCGCAGATCAGATGCTGGACCACGAGATGAATCTCCTGAATGCGCGCGGTATCGTCGCTGGGAACGACGAAGGCCACGTTCGCGAGCTCCCGCAGCTGGCCGCCGGTGCGCCCCAGGAACGCCACGACCAGGACCTCGCGCGCCCGGGCGGCCTCGGCGGCACGGATCAGATTGGGGCTCTCGCCACTGGTCGAGTGCAACACCAACACATCGCCTGGGCGAGCCAACGCTTCGACCTGGCGCGCGAATACCTCGTCGAACCCCAGGTCATTCGCGGCGGCGGTCAGGATCGACGTATCCGTCGTCAGGGCGACCGCGCGTAGGGCGGGCCGCTGGGCCTGGTAGCGCACCACGTACTCCGTGGCGAGGTGCTGAGCGTCGGCGGCGCTTCCCCCGTTGCCGGCGAAGAACAGCGTGCCCCCCCGCCGCAGCGCGTTCTCGTACCGCGTCGCGATGGTCGCGATCGTCTCGGCGTGCTCCTGCGCCACGCGGTTGGCGAGCGCGACCAGCTGCCCCAATCCTTCGCGCAGCCGTTCCGGCCTCACAGGCGACCGTCTCGTGCGGCGACAACGAACGACTTCAGCGAATGGCCGGTATCACGCTCCAGGGCGTTCCCGACGACGACGAAGTCCGCGCCGGCGGCCCGCGCCGCCGCGGCTTCCTCGGGACGCCGGATGCCGCCGCCCACGAACAGCGGCGCAGCGGGATCGTCGAGACAGGCGCGGCACGCCGCGATCACCGGCGCGGGGACCGGATGGTCCGCTCCGCTGCCCGCGTCCAGATAAATGGCACTCATCCCGATCAGCCGGGCGGCCCGCACGTGCGCCGCCGCCAGCTCGGGTTTGTCGGCGGGTAAGGGGCGAGTCTGGCTCACGGCTTCGACGCTCGTGACCCGGCCGCCGTCGATCAGGATGTACGCCGTCGACAGCGTCGCCACGGGATGCCGCTGCAGGAACGGCACCGCCCGGACGTGCTCCTCGATCAGGTATTGAGGATTGCGACCGGACACCAGCGTCAGGAACAGAATGAGGTCCACCTGATCGGTCAGCTGCATGGCCGAGCCGGGGAACAGCACCACCGGCAGATCTGGCGCGTTGGCGCGTACGGCGGCCGCGACGTGATGGGTTTCGCGCGTGCCGTCGAACGATCCGCCAATCAGAACGCCCGCGACTCCGGCCTCGCGCGCCTGGGCGGCGAGCGTGGCGGCCGTCCCGGGATCGGTCCGGCCCGGATCGATCAAGACCAGGAGCCCCGGGCGGCGACTGAGCAGGTCCGTCACGCGGTTGCCTCGGCGATGCGTCGAGCCAGTCCCGTCAACCCGCCGATATCGAATTCGGCCTGGGCTTCGAACGCGTAGGTCACGAGGGCATCGGCCGCGAGCAGATCGAGCGCCAGCTCGCGGCCGCCCTCCGGGTGGCTCAGGACCCGCCCCAGCAGCGCGACTCCGGCGTCGGCGAGGTGCTCGGGCAGGGTTTCAGGTGAATCAACCACCAGATCGGTCAAGTACCGTCGCAGGATCGGTGGCGGAGTCGGACGCCGTCCGGCAAACCACCGCAGCACTGCTTCGCGTGAAGCCACCTACCGTTCCCCAACCTTGAACAGCGGCGAAACGATGCTCTCCAACTGCGCCGAAGTTGAAGGAATTTTTGAAGGGTCTCCGATTCCTCCAGAAGCCAAATGAGGTTTCCCACCTCCACGGCCTCCCGTTGAACTGGAAATCGCGCTGGCCACGTCGCTCGCTTTGAACCCACGCGACACGAGATCGTCAGTCAACGCCACGTGAACGGCTGGGCTTGGCCCTGCACTGCCGGAGAACAACACTGAAACAGCCTGTTTTTGCTTTGCGCGAAAGTCATCCAATACCAGCCCTATCTGTTTCCTATCCTCCAGAGGGGTCTGCCCGAAGTGCACCACAACATCACCCGGCAATCTGAGTTGCTGGGATTGTCCCACTGCCCCGGCAGACCCTGATCGCAAGAGCTCCTCAACACGCTTCTCGAGCTTGCGATTCTGATCCAGCAGGGTCTCGATCCTGTGCGCCAGATGTTCCGGGCGAGTCTTGAGAACGCTGGAGGCCTCCTCGACACGCCGTTCAATGTCGCGGGCAAGCCGGTACGCGACGGGACCAGTAACCGCCTCGATGCGCCGCACACCCGCCTGCGAGCCGGTTTCGTGGGTGAATCGGAACAACGCGATCTCGCCCGTGGTCCCGACATGCGTCCCGCCGCACAGCTCGAGCGAGACGCCGGGCACATCCACCACCCGGACCACGTCGCCGTATTTCTCGGTGAAGAAGGCCATCGCTCCGGCGGCGATCGCTTCCTTGTACGGCTGCTCCCGGGTCGTGACGGGGAGGTTCTCCCACACGTATTCGTTCACTTCCTCTTCGATGCGCCGCAGGGTCGCATCGTCCACCGGACCGTGATGGGTGAAATCGAAGCGCAGCCGGTCCGGCGCCACGACCGAGCCGCTCTGCCGCACGTGCGTGCCGAGGATCTTGCGCAACGCGGCGTGCACCAGATGGGTGGCCGTGTGATTGCGCGCGATGTTGTGGCGGCGCGATTCGTTGACGCGCGCCTCGACCGGGGTCGGATCGAACAGATCCGGGAAATGACCAACCACGGCGCTTTGGCCTTCGGCCTTGGCGACGTCCTCGACGGTCAACTCCCACCCGTCGCCGGTCACGACGCCGGTATCGCTGACCTGCCCGCCGGACTCGGCGTAGAACGGATTCTCTTCGAGCACCAGCTCGAGCACGTCGCCGGATTGGCGGAAGGCCAGCACACCGGTTTCCGAGCGGGTCCGCTCATAGCCGATCCAACGCTGCCGGCCCTGCGGTTTCACCGCCACCCAGTCGCCAGCGCTGGCGGCCCGGCGGATCACCGGCCCCGAAGGCCGTGCCCGGCGCGAGCGTTCCCGTTGAGCGGCGAGTGCGCGCTCGAACCCGGCCGCGTCGACCTTCTGGCCGCGCTCCGTCGCGATGAGCTGGGTCAGGTCGAGGGGAAACCCATAGGTGTCGTACAGCTTGAACGCCTCATCACCGGATATGGCGCTCGATCCCTTGATCTCCTCGAGCCGGCGCAGGCCGCCCTCGATCGTCTCGAGGAATCGCTCTTCTTCCGCGCGCGTGACCTTGACAATGTGGGCGCGCTTCGCCTCGAGCTCGGGGTAAACATCCCGCATGAAATCCACCACGCGCTCGGTCAGCGACACGAGTGTCGGCTCGCGACGGCCCAACAGCCACGCATACCGCACGCCGCGTCGCAGGATCCGGCGCAGCACGTAGCCGCGCCCGTCGCTCGAGGGGTAGACGCCGTCGGCGAGCAGGAACGCCACCGCGCGCGCATGATCCGCCAGCACGCGATACGGCGCGCCCGCGGGACCGCGGTCATAGGGCATCCCCACCACCTCGGCCGCGCGTTCGAGAATCGGCGCAAACACGTCGATATCGAAATTCGACGGCACCCGTTGCAGCACCGATGCGATGCGCTCGAGTCCCGCGCCCGTGTCCACGGACGGCTTGGGCAGCGGAGGCCGCGACCCGTCCGGCTGCAGGTCGTACTGCATAAACACGAGATTCCAGATCTCGAGCAGCTGCCCCGCTTCGTTGAGCCGCACGAATCCGTCCGTGTCGAGCGTGCCGCCCCAAAGCTTGCGGTCGCGCAAATCGACGCTCAGCTCGGAACAGGGGCCGGCCGGGCCCGTGTCGGCCATCTGCCAGAAATTGTCCTGGTCGCCAAGGCCGAAGATCCGTGAGTCCGCGATGCCGGTGACCTTGCGCCACAGGGCTCGCGCTTCGTCGTCGGAATGGTGAACGGTGACGTACAATCGGTCAGGGTCGATACCCAGCCATTGCTCGCTCGTCACCCATTCCCACGCGAACTCGATTGCCTCTTTCTTGAAGTAGTCGCCGAAGCTGAAGTTGCCGAGCATCTCGAAGAACGTGTGATGCCGGGTCGTGTGGCCGACCTGCTCCAGATCGTTGTGCTTCCCTCCCGCCCGGACGCATTTCTGGCACGTCACCGCACGTCGGTAGTCGCGATGCTCCAGACCCTGGAACACGCGCTTGAATTGCACCATGCCGGCATTGGTGAACAGCAAAGTTGGATCGTCACCGGGCACCAGGCTGGAGCTGGGGACCTCCTGGTGGGCCCGGTCCCGGAAATACTTCAGGAATCTGTTGCGAATCTCCGCTGCCTTCATGCGCGGAATATAGCCGCCGCTCGAGGCAAGTCCAAGGAAGGGGCGAAGTTACCGCACTGCTCCCACCAGGGTTTCGACCAGCGTGCGTACTGCGTCACCGTGATAGCCACGGCGCGCGAGGTACGCGGTGAGGCGGCGCCGGCGGACCGGCAACGGCAGCGATCGCAGCTGCTCCGCTCGGCGCTCGGCGACCATGCGCAGCGTGGCGGCGACGTCGATCCCTTCGGTCGCGAGTGTAACCTGCACCGCGGCTTCGGCGGTGCGCCGATCGAGACCCTGCCGCAGCAGATCGCTCATCAGGCGCGCGGGGCCGCGGCCGCGCGCCCCCCGCGTCGCGACGAAATGCTCGGCGAATCGCCGGTCATCGATCAGTCCCTGCGTCGCGAGTCGCTCGAGGGCCGCGTCCACGGCCGCGGGCGGGTGTTGCTTCTGGATCAGGCGACGCCGCAGGTCCCCGATGGCATGCGGGCGGCGTGCCTGGGCTCGCAGCGCCGCGCGATGCGCGGCCTCGACGTCGGCCAACAGCTGCAGGCGATCGAGGGTCGGCGCGTCGAGGTCGGCACCGAGCGCGAGCGGCAGGTCCCCGAGCGACTCTTCGGGCAAGGATGTGAATCGCCCCCGATCCAGCTCGAGCACCCGGTATCCGGGGCGGCGTGGATCGGGGGCGAGGCCCGTCAGGACAGCCACACTACTCCTCGCCTGCCGGCGGCTCCTCTTCGGATGCGCCCGCGCCGCCCGCCGTCACCCCCAGGTGTTCCTTGACCCGCGCCTCCACTTCGAGCGCCATGTCCGGATGGTCCTTGAGATAGAGCTTGGCGTTCTCCCGTCCCTGGCCGATCCGGTCCTTGCCATAGGTGTACCAGGCGCCCGATTTGTCGATGATGCCCGCTTCGGCGGCGATATCGACCAGCAGCGATTCGCGGCTGATGCCTTCGTCGAACATGATGTCGAACTCGGCCTGGCGGAACGGGGCCGCCACCTTGTTCTTCACGACCTTCACCCGCACGTGGTTGCCGATCACGACTTCGCGGTCCTTCACCGGCGCGATACGGCGCATGTCGAGCCGGACCGAGGAGTAGAACTTGAGCGCTCGTCCGCCGGTGGTGGTCTCGGGGTTGCCGAACATGACGCCGATCTTCTCCCGCAGCTGGTTGATGAAGATCACCGAGGTGCGCGAGCGGTTGATCGACCCAGCGAGCTTGCGCAGCGCCTGGCTCATCAGGCGCGCTTGCAGTCCCATGTGCGAATCGCCCATCTCCCCTTCGATCTCCGCCTTGGGGACGAGCGCCGCGACCGAGTCGACGACCACGATGTCCACCGCACCGGAGCGAACGAGAATCTCCGTGATCTCGAGCCCCTGCTCACCCGTGTCGGGCTGGGAGACCAGGAGGTTGTCGATGTCGACGCCGAGTTTCTTGGCGTATTCCACGTCGAGCGCGTGCTCGGCATCGATATAGGCGGCCGCGCCGCCAGCGCGCTGCGCGTTCGCGACGACCGACAGCGCCAGCGTGGTCTTGCCGCTCGATTCCGGCCCGAAGATTTCGGTGACCCGGCCGCGTGGGATCCCGCCGATGCCGATCGCCGCGTCGAGATTGATGGCCCCGGTCGAGATCGCGTCGAGCCGCACGCGGGGGGAATCCGCCCCCATCCGCATGATCGACCCCTTGCCGCAGGTCTTCTCGATCTGGGTGATGGCCAGATTCAGCGCCTTGCGGCGCTCGTCGGTCAGGCTGTCTTTGGGATCGGCCGCCATGAGAATCCTCGACATGAGTTGCGGGCCTCGTCGCTTGAAGGAGACCCGAATATATACCGAAGCAGGATTTAGCGCCAACCAGGGCGAAACGCGTCTTCCAAGTGCTCTAACTTGTTGTTCAATAATGTGATACAGTCGAAGCGGTAGATGTCGGACGGCGCACCATGGCGGTCGATCCAGACCCGGGCCGCCTTCACCAGCTCGCGCCGTTTGGCGCCGGTCACGGCCTCCAGGGGGCTCCCGAACCACGACCCACGACGGGCTTTGACCTCCACGAAGCTGACCAGGACGCCGCGCCTGGCCACGATATCGATCTCAGCCCGTCCCACGCGCCACCGGTGCGCCAAAACCGTCCAGCCGCGACTGACCAGATACCGCATTGCCTGCTCTTCCGCCGCCACGCCTCGGCGCTGGCGATCATCTTTCCAATCGGCTGGGTCGCTGCGCAGGCCGCTGTGCATGGGAGCGAACCTAATGCGCGTCGCTCGAGATGCGTCACCGGAAGCGCGCACGTAGTGCCTGAATAATGCGCTATCAGCTATCAGCTATCAGCTAACTGCAAATCTCGTCCAAATCCTCGAGACCAATCAACACATCCCTCGGTTTGCTTCCATTGGCCGGGCCGAGAATCCCTGCCATCTCCAGCTGATCGATGATTCGCGCCGCGCGCCCGTACCCGATGCTCATACGACGTTGCAATAACGACGTCGAACCGAGCTGATTCTGGATACAGACTTCCGCTGCCTGGCGAAACAGCGCGTCGCGCTCGCCGGGATCACCTCCGCCCTCGGCGCCGCCTTCGCTCGTCTCCGCTGCCTGGATTGCCGCAACCTGCCCCTCGATCGCCGCCTGCGTTTGCTCGGTCACCGCCGCGGAAGCGTGCGAGCGATACCACTCCATCAGGCGCTCGGTCTCGTCGGTCGAGATGTAGGCCCCCTGGACCCGCATGGGCTCACTCTTGCCGGGTGGCAGGAACAGCATGTCCCCGTTCCCGAGCAGCGTTTCCGCGCCGTTCTGGTCGAGGATGGTCCGGCTATCGACCTTTGCCGAAACCCGGAACGCGATCCGGCAAGGGAAATTCGCCTTGATGAGCCCCGTGATCACGTTCACCGATGGGCGCTGCGTCGCGAGGATCAGGTGAACGCCGATGGCCCGGGCCTTTTGCGCGAGTGACGCGAGCGGGGTTTCGATTTCGCCCTGCACCGTCAACATGAGGTCGGCCAGCTCGTCCACCACCAGGACGATGTACGGCAGCACGCCATCCTTGTAGGCGCCTTCCTCGAACGGCTGCTCCTTGGTGACCCCGGCGAGCGTCGCCAGCGTTTCGCGTGGGCCCTTGACCGGTTTGCCGTCCACCACCTTGCGATTGAAATCGTTGATGTTTCGCGCGCCGTTGGCGTGCAGCAGCTTGTAGCGGCGATCCATCTCCCACACCGCCCACTTGAGCACGGTCGCGGCCTTGTGATGATTCGTCACCACCGGCAGGCCGAGGTGGGGCAAATCCTTGTACATCGAGAGCTCGACCATCTTCGGGTCGACCATCAGGAGCTTCAGGGTCTCGGGCGGATAGGCATAGATGAGACTCGTGACGATGGCGTTGATGCACACCGATTTCCCGGAGCCCGTCGCCCCGGCGATCAAGAGGTGCGGCATTTTGGCCAGGTCGTCGTACACCTCCTGGCCTTCGAGATCGCGCCCCAGGACCACCGGCAGCACGCGGCCGTGGGTCCGGAACCGGACGTTGTCGATCAATTCGCGAATCGTGACCATCCGAGCGCGCGGATTCGGCACCTCGATGCCCACGCGCGCCTTGCCGGGGATCGGTGCCACGATGCGGAGACTCTTCGCCTTCATGGCCAGCGCCAGGTCGTCGGCGAGCGAGGCGATCCGCCCCACCTTCACCCCGGGCCCCGGCTCGAGCTCGTAGCGCGTCACGACGGGACCGACGGTCCGGTCGGCGATCGTCCCTCCCACACGGAAGGTTTCGAGCGTCTGCACCAGCCGCTCTCCCATGGCGATGATCTCCTCGGTGCCGGGATCGAGCTCGTCGGAGCTGGGAGCGGTCAAGAGCTCGGGCGGTGGAATCAGCACGCCCTCGGGGATCGGCATCGGCGCCGGCAGCCTGGCGGCCGGCTTCATCTTTCGGAGGCGCGCCGGCTTGTCCCGGGTCTCCTCCGAGCGGTCGCTCGTCACGGTCACGACGACAGGGGTGGCGGGGACCGCATCCTCTTCGAACGGCGCAACCGGTCTGGCGTCACGTCCCTTGCGCGATCGACGCCCCCCGGTCTCCGGAGTGTCGCCGTCTTCCTGCGCGCGCAACAGCGCCAGGGGGTGCCAGCCGATCGTCAGAATCCCGAGCGCGGACACGGCGAAGAGTCCGATCAGGATTCCCCCTGCGGTCCCCACCGCCCCGGTGATCGCACTCGCCATCCATCCGGGCACGATACCCACGAGGCGCTGGGTGGTGCTCCAATGCAGGTAGTCGGCGGGGAAGGCGAGGTCGACGCGGCCCGCCACCGCGACCGCGTACGGGACCAGCAGGATGAGGCCGGCGACGAGCACCGCGACGCGGGGCGTCGAAAGGGAGCCGAGACGGCCGAACGCGGCGAGCGCCCAGCCGATGCCGAGGACAGGGAGCAGGACGGCGCCGAGACCAAGTCCGTGCCAGCACACCGCGCCGAGCCGTTCTCCGACCCCGCCCGTCACGTGCCACGGCAACAGCGTCAGTCCGAGAAACAACCCGACGACGAGGGCGCCGACGCCGATCAGTTCGGCACGCGCCTTCGGGGTCATGTGATGCGGCGCTCGCTGTACGTAGGCACGTTGGCGAAGCGATCGACCTGCGCGCTGAAGCGCACGTCCTCCCCGAACCCCAGGGCCTGCAGCGTCCGCCCCGCTTCACACGTCGACAACGCGTCCTGCCAGCCCTTGAACCGCTGCGTCAGCGACACGGCGACGCCGGCCCCGTCGTTCAAGTCGACGCGTCGCAGGCGCGTCTTCACGTCCTTCACCAGACGCCCCGCCACATAGGCATCCTCGAGGCAGAATTGCTTCTCATGTCCCGCGCAGATGATCGCGAGATCGTTGCGCTCGATGAAGATCGCGCGGGCTTTTTCCGCCAGCGCTCCAAAGTTGATGGCGGCGCCGACCAGGACCACGTCTGCACCCTGGGCGGCCACGAGGGCCGGTGTGCCGTTGGTCGTGGCGAGATAGACCGTCTTGCCGCCGACCTGCTCGGGCGTCATGTCGCGGGGCGAGTTCCCGAGCGCGAAGCCCGGAATGGGCAGGTATTTCCGCTCCCCGGCGAGCACAAAGCCGTCCCGCTCCAGGTTGGCCGTCATTTTCACGGCCTCCTCCGACGAGGCGGTCGGCACGACGGCCCGCGCCCCGCTGGCCAGGGCCGCGACGACCGACGTCGTGGCCCGGAGCACGTCGATGACGACGACCCCCCGGCCGGCGAGATCTCCCGCGGTGAGGCCGAGTGGGGTGAAGTAGACGTCGAGCTTCATGCTGAGTCTTTGAGAAGGTGCGGCTCGCGCTCGAGGAACTTGGTGTCGACGGTGCCGGCGACGAAGTCGGGGTGACGCATCACCCGACTGAGAAAGGGAATCGTGGTCGTCACGCCTTCAATGATAAACGAGTCGAGCGCCTGCCGCATACGGGCGATCGCTTCCGCACGATCGTTGCCCTGCACGATCACCTTCGCGAGTAGCGAGTCGTAGTACGGCGGGACCGTGTAGCCGTCGTAGATGTGGGTGTCCACCCGGACCCCGGGACCGCCGGGTGGATGGTAGGCTGTGATCAGCCCGGGTGACGGCTGGAAATTCCGCGCCGGATCCTCCGCGTTCACCCGGCACTCCATCGCGTGCCCGCGCAGCCGGTTGCCGTGGAGCACGAGCGACAACGGCTCTCCCGCCGCGACGCGGATCTGCTCCTTCACCAGATCAAAGTTGGTGCACATCTCGGTCACCGGATGCTCCACCTGGATGCGCGTGTTCATTTCCATGAAATAGAAAGATCCGTCCGCATCCAGCAGGAACTCGATCGTGCCGGCGCCGGAGTAGTTGATCGCCGACGCGAGCCGTACGGCCGCCGACCCGATTGCGTCCCGCAGCTCCTGATCCAGCGCCGGGCTCGGCGCCTCCTCGATCAGCTTCTGGTGGCGCCGCTGTATCGAGCAGTCGCGCTCGCAGAGATGGATCACCTTGCCGTACGAGTCCCCCATGATCTGGATTTCGATGTGCCGCGGGCGGGCGAGATACTTCTCGATGTAGACCTGGTCGGAGCCGAACGCGGCCAGCGCTTCCTGGCGGGCCAGGTTGTAGGATTGCATGAAGGCGTCCGCATCCGCGGCCACCCGCATGCCTTTCCCGCCGCCCCCCGCCGCCGCCTTGATGATGACCGGATACCCGATCTCTTCGGCGATGGCCATCGCGTCGTCCGGCGTTTCCACCGGTCCGGGGGAGCCCGGCACGGTCGGCACTTCGAGCTCCTGGGCGAGCTTGCGGGCCGCGGCCTTGTCGCCCATCTGCCGGATCTGGTCGGGCGTCGGACCGATGAACGCGATCCCCGACGTGCGCACGATCTCCGCGAACTCGGCGTTCTCGGCCAGGAACCCGTACCCCGGATGAATGGCGTCGGCGCCGGTGATTTCGGCTGCCGCGATGAGCCGGGGAATGTTGAGGTAGCTGTCGCGACTCGGAGGACGGCCGATGCACACGTCATCGTCGGCGAACCGCACGTGGAGGCACTCGCGGTCCGCCTCGGAGTAGACGGCGACCGTAAGGATGCCAAGCTCCTTGCAGGCGCGAATCACCCGCAGGGCGATCTCCCCGCGGTTGGCGATCAGCACCTTCCGGAACATCAGCTCGTGATGCTGATCGACTCGACCCCGGACGATGCTCCCGGAGAGCCGAGTTTGCTCCCCGATGCGTCCACCCCCGAGACCTTGAGGGCGAACTCGCTGGGGTTGGTCGCGTAGAAGATGGCGCTCTCGTAGCTGATCATGCCCTGGTGGTACCACTGGAACAGCGACTGGTCGAAGCTCTGCATGCCGTACTGGATTGAGCCTTCGGCGATCAGGTCCGGGATGTCGAGCTGCCGGGACAGATCGCGGATGTTGTCGGCGACGGCGGCCGTGTTGATGAGCACCTCCGATGCGGGGACGCGCCCCTTGGCGTCCTTGCGCGGCACGAGGCGCAGCGACACCACCGCCTGCAACGCGGTTGACAGCAGGTGGCGGACCTCGTCGTGCTGGTGCGGGGGAAAGAACGAGATCACCCGGTTGATCGTCTGCGTCGCATCGGTCGTGTGCAGCGTGGAGAAGACGAGGTGTCCCGTATCCGCGGCCTTCAGCGACGTGTCCAGGGTTTCCATATCGCGGATTTCGCCGATCAGAATCACGTCCGGGTCCTGCCGCAGCACGTGCCGCAGCGCCGACCCGAACGACAACGTGTCGTTCCCGACCTCGCGCTGCGAGATGTTGGCGAGATTGTCCCGATGGAGGAACTCGATCGGGTCCTCGATCGTGATGATGTTCACCCGCCGGCTGGCGTTGACGTGATTGATCATCGCGGC
>Ga0209382_10005015_pt1 | contig 17323 bp, 14 predicted proteins | sample SoiMetdeltSBSDD5_FD_187599 | JGI IMG/M metagenome (GOLD analysis project Ga0209382, IMG submission 187599) | Bulk soil microbial communities from a Populus tree surrounding site in Tennessee, USA - Soil MetaG P. deltoides SBSDD5 (SPAdes) (version 2) | ecosystem: Environmental > Terrestrial >...
CTGACTCCGGGGCAGAATCCATCAGCCTCATACCGCATTCCGTTCGAAGGCGACCCGGCCTTTGCCCGGCCTCTGGACGCGAGCAATGGCTCTACGGCCCTACGGCCCGCATTGCAGGCTGTCGACCCGACCATCCGCGCACCCTACAACATGCAATGGTCACTGAACATACAGCGGCGCCTACCGGGCGAATGGCGCGCCGAGGTGGCCTACCTCGGTAACGCGGGCAGGAAGCTGCTGCTGCGCAATGAGGTCAATCGATTTACGGGCGACCGCGCGGATGGCACTGTGAACCGCGTTCATCAGAGCTTCGGCTCCATCGTGTGGGGCTCGAACGCCGTCTCGTCGAGCTATCACGCGTTCACAACCAGCGCGACGAAGCGGTTCTCCAAGTCCTATATGGCGCAGATCGCATACACGTTCTCGCGGTCGATCGACGCCGATTCAGAGCCGTTCGGCGGCGGCGCGGGCGAGATTCAAGGCACGCAGGAGGCTACCAATGTGCGGCTCGACCGTGGACTGTCAGCGTTCGACGTTCCTCACCGGCTGGCAATGAACTTCATCTGGGAGATACCTTTCCTGCGGAGCCGGCGCGACGCGGTGAGCTCGATCTTCGGGGGCTGGCAACTCGGCGGCATCGTGTCGGCGCAGAGCGGCTTCCCGTTCACGGTGATCACGGGCGAGGATTCGAATCTCGACGGCGTGTTCAACGACCGTCCGAACCTGGCGGGCTCGTCGGCGACGCTGGTCGGCGGCTCGCCGAAGAACTTCTCCGACGGCGCGTTTGGCGAAGCTGCGCGATGGACTGAGCTATTTCGGGCCGCACCGGCCGGGACGGTATCGCAGCTTGGGCGAAATACGTTCCGCGGGCCGAGCTTCGCCACGGTCGACGCGTCGTTGATGAAGGTGTTCCGGCTGCCGTGGATCACGGCCGAGGGCAGCGCGATCGAGTTCCGTGGCGAGTTTTTCAACCTGACCAACCGGGTGAACCTGCGCGGGCCGTCGAACAGCTTGGGGACGTTCAGTGCGGCGACGCAACGCTGGTCTAACGTCAACTTCGGCCGGTCGACTCTGGCCTTCGAAGGGCGCCAGATTCAACTGGCGCTGAAGTTCAGGTTTTGATTGGGATCGTGCATTACGGATGCCGGCTCCGTCTGCTCATTGGGGACGACTGGGCGGCTTTTACGTACCACGCTTGGATCGAGGGAGGCGTCAATCTTCCAGGAGGTCGCATGTTCCTCAGATGTTTGGTTTCGTCGCTCCTTATTTCCGCGTTACCGGTTTCAGCTGAAGTAGCGGCGCGGGAGATGGTTTATCAGTCCGCCTTCGTCGTCGGCGGGCAGCCGGTGCCGCGCTACGACAAGGGCTACTTGCTCTATGTGCGCGACGGGAACCGTCTGGAGGTGCACAAGCCCGACGGAACGCTCCTGTACAACGTGCAGTTGCCATGTCCGGGGACGGGCGAGTGCGGCACGAGTTCCGCGGCCGTAGATTCGCGTGGCATGGTGGCGGTCGGATTCGCTTACTGGACCAAGGAGGGGCGGGCAGGCGGCATCCGACTGCTGAACGCGCAAGGCGGCGAAGCACGGTTCATTGAGACGAAATGGTACGTGCCGAGGGCGCTCTGCTTTGACGAAAAGGGCGACCTGTGGAGCCTGGGGTGGCTGCGTGATCCGTACAACCCCGAATTTCCGGTGAAGGCGGATCATGCCATCGTGCGAAAGTTTTCGCCGGAGGGAAAGGAACTGGGGCAGTATGTTCCGCGATCGCTTTGGCCGGGGAGCAAATCGTCACCTGGTTCGGCTGGTGTCACTGTCAACTATTGGACAATGGCCGCGGCGTCGGATCGTATCGGGGCCTTGGTTCACGGGAACCACGCCGATAACGACGCAGAGTGGGTCGAATGGGATTTGCAGGGAAATCTGTTGAGCCGGACGGTGGTGCCAAAACGCATGAGTGCGGGGCGAGCGTTCACCAGTGATGGGAAATTCTATGCGCGGTTCCCGGTGAATGGCGGCCCGGAAGTTGAGCTTCGTGTTCTCGATCGCGCCACGGGAAAGTGGACCGCAATAGCGGCGAATCTGCCCGAGTACGGCGACTGGCCACGTGCCTTTCTTCTCGGCGCGCATGACAGGGAGCTTGTGTATCGCGTTGGTCCTGGCAATGTGCACATTATGCGCGTCGCCCCGGGCGCGAAGTAGCTACCACCGATATCCAACGCCGAACTGGAAACGGATATTGGAAAGCGGCGGTTCGGGCTGCGACGGGCCGCGGTCATAGTCTCCAGAGCTAATGCGGACCTCCGGGCGAAGGAACCAGTGATCGGTGAGATACGCCTTGACGCCGGCGCCGCAGTTCCAGGCAAAGCCCGGGCCGCTGCCTTCGTAGGTCATGCCACCAGCGCCGATCAGCACGAACGGCTGGACGCGCCTCTCTGGCCTGAAGTGGAGGAGGAAATTGCCGGTGAAGAGATTGGCGGAGCCTTCCCATATGAACGCGCCGCCGCTGATTTCGCGTTTGTGACGAAGGTGGGTGTACTCGCCCTCGACTCCGATGCGGCGGGTGACGCGCTTACCGACGCCGAATCCGCCCGAGAGTCCGGAGCCGATCGAGCCTTCGTCGTCGTAGGACTTGCCGCCGCCGATAGATCCGTGAACTTCCCAGCGTTTGAACTCGCCGCTTGTCTGGGCTGCGAGCGGGAGAGCCGCCAGGACGAGGGCGGGAATGAGTCTGCGCATACTACCTCAATCATGTAACGCGCGCCGTCTATTCCTTTTGGCTCTTTGTTACCCTCTAACCGATGTCCTTGATGCTTGAAGAGATCCGGCAACAGCCGGAAGTGTTGGAACGAACACTGCGCCAGGAGTTGCGCGGCATTGAAGCGCTGAAGAAAACGCTGGCGGCCCGCAGGCCGAAGATGGTGGTGCTGGCGGCCCGCGGTACGTCGGATAACGCGGCGCAGTTCGGGCGTTATCTATTGGAGATCTCGACCGGCATTCCCGTGTCGCTGGCCGCTCCGAGCATCTATACGCTGTATGGGGCGAACGTGGATTTGAAAGATGCGATGGTGGTGGCGATCTCGCAATCTGGCGAATCGACAGACACCAATTTAGTACTGGAAAGAGCCAAGGCTGCCGGGGCGTTGACGGTGGGTGTGACCAATGAAGAATCGTCCGCGCTGGCGAAGCTCGCCGAGTTCGTCGTGCTTGTGAGAGGGGGGCGCGAGAAATCGGTTGCCGCAACGAAGACCTACACGGGTCAACTTCTCGCTATGTACCTGCTGGCGTATGCGCTCGGCGCCGCGATCGATTTGGACGACCTGCGGCGGATGTCCGAATGGACCGAGGCGGCGTTGAAGCTGGAGAAGACGATTCGCGAACTGGCGCCACGCTACCGGTTCATGGACCATTGCGTAGTGGTGGGGCGCGGATTGAACTATGCGAACGCATTTGAGTTTGCGTTGAAGATGATGGAGACCTGCTACGTGGTGGCAGAGCGCTTTTCGTCGGCCGATTTTCTACACGGTCCGATTGCTATGGTGGAGCGGAGCTTCCCGGTATTCCTTTTCACGCCGGGCGGTGTGACGTGGCAGGGCCAGAAAGAGATGCTGGCGCGGCTGAATGCGATGGGTGCGGAGACGATCGTCCTGGCGGATCGTTCGGCGGCCGAAGCGCTGTCGCTGTCGCCGCGATCGATCTGCGTGCCGGCGCGATTGGTTGGCAAGCGTGGCAGCGGGTTGCCGGCGGACGTGTACACGCCTATTCCTTACATTGTGCCGGCGCAATTATTCGCGGCGGCGCTTGCGGAGGAAAAGGGTTTGAATCCCGATCAGCCGAGGAGTTTGGAGAAGGTGACGCGAACGCTCTAGGCGGGCTTTCGATAGTTTGGCCGGACCGTCGCCCAGAACGCGGCGCCAATTCCCGCGAGTAAACAGCCGATGGCGAACCAATCGCCATGATGAGTATAGAACGTCTTCGCTGTCTCATAGCGGTAGCCAAGGCGGCCCGCGGTGCGCACGAATTCGGGGAATCGTTCCCGCACGCGGCCCGCGGGGTCAATCGACACCGTGACTCCGTTGTTGGTCGGGCGCAAGAGCCAGCGGCGATTTTCCGCCGCGCGCATGCGGGCGAGATTGAGATGCTGCTGCCGCGCCGCGCTTCGGCCGAAGTAGCCGTCGTTGGTGAGATTGATCAAAACGTCACCGCCGCCATTGGCGAACTCGCGGACGAAGTGAGGCATTGCCGATTCGTAGCAGATGAAGGTCCCGATGCCGTGTCCGGCAACCTTACTGACGATCAGGTGCTGCCCAGGTGAATAGTCGCCGACTCCATCGGAGATGCGGTTGACGAAGGTAAATACGGGAGGGACGAATTCACCGAAGGGAACCAGATACATCTTGTCGTAGCGCGAGAGCGATTCCCCACGCGCGCCCAACAGGACTGCCGAGTTGAGCGGCGCGCCTTCGAGGGTATAGGTGACGGCGCCGAAGAGGAAGGGAAGCTGATTCGTGCGGGCGACGGATTCGGTCATTGTGCGAGTGGCGCCGTCGGTGGAATAGAAGAGCGGAGCGGGGACTTCAGGCCAGAGGAGAAGGTCGGGGCGGGGAAGTCCAGGCTGGAGCACCTGTTCCGTTGTGAGGAGGCTGAGTTGAGAGAGCTCGACGGCCATTTCGGCGCGTGTGTAGAGGCGCGACTCGGCAAAGTTCGACTGAACGACGGCGGCTTGATGGTCCGGTTTAACTGGCTCGGGAAGCGCCGGAAGAAGCGCCAGAGCCGGCACCAACAGGATGGGTGCGAGTTCGACGCGTGGCCGCTTGAGAAAGACGAGGGCGAGCGTGGCAGCCATTAGCGCAAATAGGAACGAGAGCCCGTAGACGCCTGTGAAGGGAGCAAGGCGCATGGGGATGCCCATGTCCGTACCTGCGTTGCCGAGTGTCAGCCAGGCAAAGCCGAAGGGACCGTTGGTGCGCTCGATGCCGACCCACAATGCTGGAGCGGCAAGGGCGGCCCAACGCAGGCGCATGACCCATCCGGCGAGTGCGGCGAAGAGAGCGAAGTGCAGCGCCTTGAGGAAGCAAAAGAGCAAGAACGTGCCGCGGCTACCCCAGTAGCCCATGTCGCCGTGGACTTCCAGGACGAACTGGATCCAAGGGCAAAGGCCGAACCAGTGGACATATCCGGAGGCGAGGCCGAGCAGGACGCGGCGCTGCCAGCTACGTTCGCGAGCGGCGGCGACAAGTAGCGGAGCAAGGGCGATGGGAGCAAACCACCAGAGATTGAACGGTGGATGAACGAGGACGAGGAGCAAGCCGGACAGCGCGGCGAGGACGATGTTCAAGAGCATTAGACGTGCTGGGCGGAGGCTTCTTCGCTGACGATGTCAGCCATGTAGGAGCTGCGGACGAACGGTCCGCTGAAGACCATGCGGAAGCCCGCGGAGAGGCCATAGTCGCGCCATCGATCGAACTCGGCGGGTGGGACATAGCGCATCACGGGCAGGCTGCGACGAGATGGCTGTAGGTATTGGCCAATGGTAGCGACGTCGGCTTCACCTTTCAAGCGGAGGTCGTCGAGCAACTGACGAACTTCGCCGTGTGATTCGCCGAGTCCGACCATGAGGCCAGACTTGGTGAGCAGGTCCGTTCGATAGCGGCGCGCGAAGCGGAGGACATTGAGGGATTGCTGGTAGTTGGCTTGTGGGCGGACGCGTGAGTAGAGCCGCGCGACGGTTTCCATATTGTGGTTGAAGACATCCGGACCGGCGTCGAGCACTCGAGCGACGGCGTCGAGATCGCCGTTGAAATCCGGCGTCAGAACTTCGATGCGCGCGTCGGGCAGTGCGCGCCGCACGGCGGCAATAGTGGCGGCGAAGTGAGTGGAGCCGCCGTCGGGAAGGTCGTCGCGGTTCACGCTGGTGATCACTACGTAGCGGAGACGCATTCGGGCGGCCATGCCGGCGACATGATCGGGCTCATCCTTGTCGAGTTCGAAGATGTGCTTGCCGGCGAGCCCCTTAGGAACCGAGCAGAAGCCGCATCCACGCGTGCAAAGGTTGCCCAGGATCATGAACGTAGCCTGGCCGCGATGGAAACACTCATTCAAATTCGGGCAGCGGGCGGATTCGCAGACGGTATGGAGGTTAAGCTCGCGCAGATCGCGTTTGAGCGCGGTGACCGAAATCGTGTTGAGTGTGGATTTACGAAGCCATTCGGGTAACCGGCCGCGCGTTGCAGAGCCAGCTGGCGGAAGGGCGTTCTCAATGTGGATCAGGTGGCCGTGCGACAACTTACCATTGTAGATGTCCGGCGGTGCGGGCCGGCGCTACATCTTGCGCGGGAAGCCCTTAAGGCCGATGGCGCCGAGATCGGTTCTCAGCTTGGCCAATTCCTCGGGCCCAGCGGCGGGTCCGACCAGCACGCGGACAAGTTCGGAATCGGGCACCGGCGAAAGGATGACACGGAAGCCCTTCTTCGAGATGGAGGCGACAAGCATGTCCGCGTCGGGCTTGCGCGTGGCGGCCACTTGCAGATACGTTCCTCCCGTCGCGGGCGCGGGAGTAGTCTTCGGAGGCGCGGGCTTGGGCGGCTCCGGTTTAACGGCAACAGGTTTGGGAGGCGTTGTCTTGGCAGGTTCGGGTTTGGGAGGGGCCGTCTTCGCGGGTTCGGGTTTGGGTGGAGCGGTTTTTGTGGGTTCCGGTTTGGGAGGCGCGGCTTTTACCGGCTCCGGCTTAGGCGGTTCGGCTTTCGTTGGTTCCGGTTTCGGCGGCGGGGTGGCTGTGGGTAGCGGTGAGGGTTTGTCGACGGGATCTGGTGAAGGAGGCCGAGACGCACCAGGACCAGCTGGTTCGACAACCAGTGGATTGCTTTCCACGTTGCCAGCCATCTGTGGTCCACCGGCCGGCGACATGTTGCGGCCGACGATGTAACCCATCGTGAAGAACACGCCCAGCAGCACTACCACGATAAAAAATACACTGAGCAGTTGTTTGTTGCCCAGCACTAGTTCAAACTCGCCTTCTTCGTTCGTCGGCATAGTTGCCTCGCTTCGATGCCCAGCCGCGGAAGAACCGCAAGCACCAGACTACCAAAACAATTATAGGGAAATTGTTTCGACTGGTGTAGCGGTAATCTTCACCGGGCGTGCCCGCACGATTTGGCCCCCTTGACGATCTAGGGCAAGGCGTGCCATTCTTCCCCTAGATGGGAATAGGAAGGACGGCGTAGAACGGGATGGCCAAGTCGGATCAGCCGGCTCTATTGCAAGGAACCTTGGAGCTCTTGATATTGCATGCGCTGGGGCGCGGGCCGATGCATGGCTACGCGATCGCGCAGACGATCCATCTACTGTCGGATGAAGTTCTGAAGGTGGAAGAGGGATCGCTGTATCCGGCCTTGTACCGGCTGGAATTGGACGGCGCGGTGAGTTCATCGTGGGGCGTTTCGGAGAACAATCGCAAGGCGAAATTTTATGAGATCACGCGGCGGGGGCGAAAGCTGATTGCCGCGCAACAGGAAACGTGGAGCCGGCTTTCGTCGGCTGTGGACCGGGTGCTGGCAAGGTAGGGTCGTGATGGCAAAGTGGTGGAAAAAGTTATCTCGGAGGGGCCGGCTCGAACAGGATCTCGCGGCGGAGTTGGAGTTTCATCGGGAGATGGCCGGCGTCAATGGCGGCACAATTCCCTTGGGGAATGCCGGCCTGATTCAGGAAGAGATCTACGATGCGTGGCGGTTTAACGGGATTGAAAATTTGTGGCGAGACCTCTCGTATGCGGCGCGCGGGCTGTGGCGGAGCAAAGGCTTCGCGCTGAGCGCACTGTTGTCGCTGGGGCTGGGGATCGGCGTGAACACGGCGATGTTTTCACTCGCCGTCGAATTCCTGCTGAGCCAACCGTCGGTGCGCGAAGCCGAACGCGTGGTCTACATCCGGGTAGGCGGAGGAAGTCATGCGGAACCGCGCGTGGTAGAGATCTTCAACCAAAGCGGAGTATTCGAAGGCGTGGTGGGCGAGAACGACGAACCCGCGATCAATTGGAACGACGGTACCGAGACGAAGCCGATCTTCGCGACCCAAGGCACAAAGAACTACTTCCAGGTGTTGGGTGTTCCCGTGGCGCTGGGACGCGGTTGGACGGTGAGCGACCTTGACGACGTCGTGGTCTTGCAGCACCGCTTCTGGATGAGACACTTCAACGGGGATCGTGGCGTACTCGGCAAGACAATGGTGCTGAATGGGCGCGCCTACACCGTGTTGGGCGTGTTGCCCGAGGGACACCGGACGCTCATGGGATTCGGCTATTCGCCGGACGTGTTTGTACCGCAGTTTGTCGAAGGCACGAATCTGGCGATATATGCGCGGCTGAAGCCGGGCATGGGCCTGGGCGAAGCCAAAGCAGCGCTTGTAACCATCACGGCCCGCCTGCGTGACGAATTCAAAGACCAGAACCGGTACAGGAGCCCAGGCGAGATGACGCCGGTAGGCGGAATAGCGCGCCTGCAGCAGGAACGACAGGCGCTGACCATTGCGGCATTCTTTTTGGTGCTGCTAGTGCTCGTGGGCCTGGTGCTGCTGATCGCCTGCGTAAACGTGGCGGGGATGCTGCTCGCGCGGGCGTCTGCGAGAACGCAGGAGATTGCCATCCGGTTGTCGCTCGGCGCAAGCCGCGGACGTCTGTTTCAGCAACTGCTCGCCGAGAGTATGTTGCTGGCGACCGTTGGGACGGCGGTGGGTTTTGCGATGGCGATGATGATGGTGAAACTCATCGCGGCGATTCCGTTGCCGATACCGATTCCGATCCGCTTGCATGTGGAACCGGATTGGCGCGTCGTGGCCTATGCGGCTGCGCTGGCCGTCGCGGCGACGTTGGCGAGTGGGCTGGCGCCGGCATGGCAAACGGTGAAGGACTCGCTAGCCGCCGATTTGCGCAAGGAACGCCGGTTGCGGCTGCGGCGCGGATTGGTTGTGGCACAGGTGGCGGTGTCGTTTGTGGTGCTGGTTACCGGGGCGCTGTTTCTACGCAGCCTGATGCAATCGGCCAGCTTGAGCCCCGGTTTCGACGTGCGCATGACAGCGCGAGCGGCGGCGCACATGCCACCCGGCGCGTACGCGGCAAAGGGCCGCATGTGGGCGTACAGCGAGCGGGCGGTACAGGAATTGGCCGCGCTTCCGGGTGTGGAGGCCGCGGCCGCGGCGCGGATTATCCCCTTCAACGACGCGACGAGTCATGGCTTGAACATTACATTTCCCGATACTGGTGAGAAACGGCAGGTGCGCTACCACTGGAACGCGGTGACGCCGGACTACTTCAAGGCGATGTCGATTCCGGTGTCGGCGGGACGGGTGTTTGTCGAGCGCGATGGGAGCGGGCCGAGGGTTGTGGTGGTGAACCGGACGTTCGTCCGAAAGTTCCTGCACGACCGGCAAGCGGTTGGCGCGAAGTTCTCGTTCGACGGCGGGATGCGCGAGGTGGTGGGCGTTGTCGAGGGAACGAAGGTGATGACGATGGGCGAGGAAGCCCAGCCGCAGATGTACGAGCCGCTGGAGCGTGCGGCCGATGGGCGGACGAAGATGCACTTCGTAGTGAAATCGGCGACTCCGCCGGGGGGGCAATTGAGGGCCATGAGGGAAGCCTTGCGGCGCGTGGAGCCCTCGGCCGGTCTGGAGGTGGCGACCATGTACAACAGCATGGGCCTGGCGATGCTGCCGTCGCAGGTGGGCGCGATTCTCATGGGAGCGATTGGATTGGTGGGCCTGCTGCTTGCGTCCATCGGGCTCTACGGCGTGTTGGCTTATGCGGTCGCGCGGCGGACGCGCGAGATCGGCATTCGTATGGCCATCGGCGCGACGGCGCCGCAGATTTGCGCAATGGTGTTGAGCGACGCGGGATGGATGGTTGTAATCGGCTCGGGAATCGGGCTTGCGGTAGCGATGCTGGTGACTGAGCCGCTCTCGATGTTCCTCGTGCCAGGATTGAGTCCAAAAGATCCGGCGAGCTTTGTTGCGGTGGCGGTCGTGCTGGGCGCAAGCGCACTCTTGGCGGCGCTGGGGCCCGTGCGGCGCGCCGTGGGCATCGATCCGATGAAAGCATTGCGGTGGGAGTGAGATTCCTGTAGCCTCGGTGCCTTATGGCATCGATCATCATTACGGGAACGAGTTCCGGGCTTGGGCTGGCGACGGCATTGAGTTTGGGCAGGGCTGGGCATCGCGTTTTCGCGACGATGCGTAATCCGGGGGCCGCGCCCGCGCTGGGGCAGATGGTCAAGCAGGAGAAGCTGAAGGTGTCGATCCACGTGATGAATGTGGACTCGGACGCTTCGGTGAAGTCGGCGATGGAGGACATTCGCGCCGCGTCGGCGGGCATCGTCGACGTGCTCGTGAATAACGCCGGTATCGAACGCAGAGGCAGCGTCGAAGAGCTTCCGGTCGACGAATTTCGCGCCGTCATGGAGACCAACTATTTCGGAGCGATCCGCTGCATCAAGGAGGTGGTGCCGGGGATGCGCGCGCGGGGCAGCGGCTGCATCATCAACGTGACGTCAGTGGCGGGGAAAATTTCGGCCGCGCCGCTTACGCCTTATTCGGCATCGAAGTTCGCGTTGGAAGCCTTGAGCGAAGGATTGGCGCAAGAGGTGAAGCCATTTGGCATCCGCGTTGCGATCGTGGAGCCGGGTATCATCGATACGCCAATGGCGCGGGCGATCGAAGAAGCTCCGGATGGGTCGGCCTATCCTCAGGCGCGACGCTTCAGCGGAATGTTCGCGGCGTCACTTCAAAATCCGGCGCCTCCGTCGTTGGTCGGCGACGCGATACGCAACATCGTCGAGAGCGGAACGTGGAAACTGCGGCACCCGGTTGGGCCGGACGCCGAGGCGTTCCTTGGCTGGCGCGCGTCGATGAACGATGAAGAGTGGGTGAACTGGGGCGCGCTCGAGGACGAGGCCTGGTACGCGCGGGTGAAGAGCGACTTCGGATTGGACGCGCGGCCGAAGGGTTAGCCGCGGGGCCAGCGTGCCTGCACAAACTCCCGCGCTCCTTCAGGCGTCGTAATCTCGCCGTCCAACTGCGCCGTTTCGACCGCGTTGAGAATTTCGCGGTAGAGCGGCCCTTGCGGGTAGCCCAAGGCAAGAAGGTCGGCGCCGGTGAGCAGTCTTGGGGGGTGGAGAATTTCGGGCGGCGTGGCGGCGAGGCGCTCTCGCGCAAAGTCATAGTTGTCGAGGTGGCCGTGCGAAGAGAGGCAGTCGGCGCGATGCAAGGCGAGGTGTTCGCCAAACTGGGGCAGGCGCAAGAAGCGCTTGAGCGTGGATTCCTTCATGCGTTGGATGTCGCCGAAGCGCATGTGATTGGCGACGAGGGAGAGGATTTGTTCGGAATCGTCGTTTGAGAATTTCAGACGGGATAGGATTCGGCGACCGATATCGAGCCCCGCGTCGACGTGGCCGTTGAAGCGGATGCGGTCCGAGCGAGTAAATGTGGCGGGCTTACCGATGTCGTGGAACAAGACGCCCCACGCGAGCGTTGCCGATGGTTCGGGTGGCAGTTTTTCCAGCATGAGCAGGGTGTGTGTCCAGACATCGCCCTCGGGATGAAACTCAGGCGGCTGTTCGACACCTTGGAGCGCCTTCACTTCGGGCAGGACAACCGGAAGGAGTCCGGTTTCGTCGAGGAACCGCAGCCCACCGGACGGGTTGCGTTGAGTAAGGATGCGAGTGAGTTCGTCCCGGATGCGTTCGGCGGCGATGTTGGCGAGGGAGGCTGCCTCGGCACGCACGGCGGCTGCGGTTTCGGGCTCGATAGTGAAGTTAAGACGCGCGGCGAATCGGACAGCGCGGAGAAGCCGCAGGTGGTCCTCTTGAAAACGGGCGCGAGGGGAACCGACGCAGCGGATGAGCCGACCGGCGAGGTCAGCCTGGCCGCCGAAGAAATCCAGGACGGCGCCGGGAGGAGGCAAAACCGTGGGGTCGAGAAACATCGCGTTGATCGTGAAATCACGGCGCAGTGCATCCATGCGAGGGTCAGTAACGAGGGAGACTTCGGAGGGGTGGCGCCCATCCGTGTAAGGGCCTTCGGTGCGGAAAGTCGCGACCTCGACGGCCTCTCCGGACTCCTTGACCAGCACCACTCCGAAGTGAGCGCCTACCAGATCGGACTTGGGAAACAGCACCCTGATTTCGCCGGGAGTGGCCGACGTGGCGATATCGAAATCCTTCGGAGCGAGGCCCAGCAATAGGTCGCGGACGCATCCGCCGACGAAGTAGGCTGTGTGGCCGCTTGCGCGGAGTCGATCAAGCGTGCTGCGGGCAAGGGCCTCGTTCATGGATGGCTTGGAGTAGACTTAAATATTGTCGGGCTCGTACCGGCATTATGTCGACGCAAGATTCGTCTTCTTCCTCTCCCTCCTTACCGTTCAGTAGTTCCACGGCAAAGATCGTCGTAGCCACCACTGTAGCGCTGTCCTTTATTACCTTTTGGCGCGGCGCTGCCATTGTCTTGAGCGATCTCGCCTCAACGATGTTTTATATCGGTGGCATCACTGAGCAAGCCGTGGGCAAAAGCGCCCCTTGGTTTGTGCTGGCGGTAATGGTGTTCAGCTTCGCTGTGCGCAGCATCTACATGGAAAGCTGCTCGATGTTCGTGCGGGGCGGCGTGTATGTGGTGGTCCGGGACGCGATGGGGCCCTTCATGGCAAAGCTGAGCGTTTCGGCGCTGGTTGTGGACTATGTGCTGACCGGCCCGATCAGTTCAGTAAGCGCCGGCCAGTATCTGGGCCACCTTATCAACGAATTATCTGAGTTGGCTGGTGTGCGGTTCCATATGGATCCGCACGTGTTTGCGGTGTTTTTCGGCATCGTTGTTACGGGGTATTTCTGGTGGGAAAACACGAAGGGAATTCACGAGAGCTCCGGTAAAGCTTTGCGCATCATGCAGATAACCACCGTGATGGTGGGGACTTTGTTGATTTGGTGCCCGCTGACGCTCTTGATTCAGGGAAACGCGTCGTTCCCGCCCGCGCCCATGCCCGAGAGCTTGCGCTTCACGAAGGAGTCGCTAGGTTGGTTGGATGGAACCATCTGGCCGCAGATAGGGGCCGTGGGCCTGTTGATCGCCTTCGGCCATTCGCTGCTGGCGATGAGCGGGTTTGAAACGCTGGCGCAGGTTTATCGCGAGATTGGCTCTCCGAAGCTAAAGAACCTGAAGATCACGGCTAACATCGTGTGCCTCTATGCGATGTTCTCGACCGGACTGTTGAGCGTGTTCGCGGTCATGATTATCCCCGACGCGGTACGGCCCCAATATTACGACAACCTACTGGGTGGGTTGGCGATGAGCCTGGCGGGGCCGTATGCCCTGAAACTGGCCTTTCACATCTTTGTGGTCATCGTTGGGGTGCTGATTCTGTCGGGCGCCGTGAATACTTCGATTATCGGGGCCAATGGTGTGTTGAATCGCGTGGCTGAGGATGGCGTGCTGTTGGATTGGTTCCGAAAGCCGCACAAGCGATTTGGTACGACCTTTCGTGTCATCAACTTGATCACGATCGCGCAGGTGCTGACGATTCTCGGCAGCCGCGGCGACGTCCTGCTGCTAGGCGAAGCGTACGCGTTCGGCGTGGTGTGGAGCTTCTTTTTGAAAGGATTGGGCGTACTGGCGCTGCGGTTCCAGCGTCACGATCAGGAGTACAAGGTTCCGTTCAACGTCAAAGTTGGAAAGGTAGAGATTCCGCTGGGCCTGGGGACGACGGTTCTAGCGCTATTTTTCATCGCGATTTCGAACCTGCTGACCAAACAAGTGGCGACAATTTACGGAGTATCGTTCACACTGCTGCTGTTCACGATATTTCTGATATCCGAGCGCGTGAACAGAAAGAAGCGGAAGTCCACGAGCGAAACGGCGACCGAGGAGTTCAACCTCGAGTATCAACCCGAAGCGGCGGCGGACACCCTGCAGGCGCGGCCCGGGTGTGTCCTGGTTGCAGTGCGCGACTACAGCCGCATGTATCACCTGAAGAAGGTGCTCGAAAAGACGAATCTGCGGCGGCACGACATCGTCGTGATGACAGTGCGGAATGTGGCGAATTCGGCGGGTGAGTATGAACTGAGCGAGACGCAGTTGTTCACTGCGTATGAGAAAGAGCTGTTCAGCCATGTGGTGGCGCTTGCCGAGAAGGAAGGCAAGCACGTCGAGTTGTTGACAGTTCCCGCCGTGGATCCCTTCGTAGCGATGGTGCAAACGGCCGCGAACCTGCAGGCCTCGCGGCTGGTGACGGGTGTGTCCGCAAGGATGCCCAGCGAGGAACTGGCGCACCATATCGGACGGGCGTGGGAAAAGATGCCCGAGCCACGCCACGCGTTCTCTCTAGAAGTGATCGATCCTGATCGTCCGTCGATTTATGTCAACCTTGGGCCGCATCCGCCGCGTCTGTGGCCGGAAGATTTGGACCGGCTTCACGAACTGTGGCTGAAGTTGACCGGCGATGCGCGGCTTGGGTCGAAGCTGCATCACCGTGACGTTGTGGGCGTGGCGTTACGGCGATTGGAGAGAGACTTGTCGACTGAGGAGCGCGACGAGGTGATGCGCGACGTGATGAACGAGTTGCGGAAGAATTAACTTTCCGCGGCGCCGTCCGGGGCGGATTTGCCGAGGACTTCGTTGAACAGCGCGGCCTTTTTCAGGTCCTTCTTCGAAGGTGGGGCAATCTCGCGGCGGTAGTCGTGCTCGCTATAGCAGGACTTGCAGCGTACTTTAGCCGCTTCTTCTTTGTACATGGAGACGATGGAGTGGTTTGTAATGCGTTTGCACTTCACACAAAAATCGTCAATATCGTCGCCGAGGCGAAGTTCAAACATGAATTCTCCGTGGTCTCCAGATTATAACGAATCAGGGCTGCGGGAGCACAGCCTGGGCGAGGGGAATCTTGCGTTGTAGCAGGCGATATCCGGCGAACTGAATTGGCGGTTCGCTGGCGGCTTCGTAGTGCCGCACAAGGAACTCATCTACTAACGGGAACCGATTGTCCAGGCCGGTAGCGTGCGGGAAGACGCGCAGGAACTCTTCGCGGGAGACGGGCTGATAGAGAACCCATCGGGGCGGTGCAGCTTCGATCGAGGAAAGCAACTCGCGCTCTTCGGTCGCGGTCATCATGCCGGGAGCGAGGAACGAGAAACGCGTGACGTTTCGGGCCTGAGTAGCGAAATAGAGAACGGGCATGTAGGGGTGAACCAGCAGAGTGTCGGTCGGCTGGACGCGGGCGAGAATCTGGCGAAGGGAGTCGCTTGTCTCGCGGTCGACCAGGAGAGCCCCCGCGGGCGAGTTCAGGCGGACCGAGCTCGCGTAGGCGCGGATGTGGTTCGAGGTGAATGCGAGTGAGCCGAGGACGAATACGACTGAGGTGAGTCCAGCTGCGCGCCCCGGTAGAAGGCGCGACAGGGCCGCCCCGCAGAGGGCGGCAGGTAGTGCAGCAACCAGCGCCAAGTGCATGATATCGGCGCGGGGAAACGCAGTGATAACGAGCGCGGCCATGACGGCGAGTAGCAATGCGATCAAGCTGACCTGCTCGCGGTCGAGTTTGCGGCGGCGGTATTCAATGGCCCAGAGAATCGGAGCCAGGGGAGGCAGAATAGCGGGCAACGCGATGAAGAACACGAAGAGCGCGGTGAGCGGCAACGTCGCGCTTGGGATGTCAGCGAAGATACGTCCATAGCCGCCGATGATGGAGCCGTACGGCATGATGTTGACGGCTGCGTAGTTCCGCCGCAGCCAGAGTAGTTGCTCAAAAAAGGCTCCCAGACTGCCCTCCAAGGTAAGCAGCGCGATGGCCGCGCCGCTCACAACGAGAACTCCGCCCGCGGCGGCGCTCAAGCCTCGCCAATTGCGCATCCATACAAGCCAACCCGACACGGCGACTATGACCACTGCCATGGATGGCGTGCACCATGCAGCGGCGGCCAGGAGCACCCCGGTAGCAAAGGAGAGCGGCATCGACGCCCGCCGTTGGGCCTCGAAAGCGAGACAGGCGGCAGCGAGTGCGAACGTTCCGCTATCCCAACGGTGCTGTGCGGTGAGAAACGACGGGTCGGCAATCTGAAATCCAACGAACAGCAGCGCAGTGAGAATTGCCGCCCGGAGCGTTGCCAACCGCGAGACCAGCCATAGTATGAGGCCGCACTGGATCGAGAAGCCGAGAATCACTGGAATCCGGCCCGTGAGGAGCGACACGCCAAACAGACGGAAGACGCCCGCCTGAATCCAGTAGCTGCCTGGACTCATGTACCCGAAGAAATCGACATAGGGCGATTGGCCCAAGGCAACCCGTTGAGCGGGTTCGAGGAGGATGCCTTCGTCGTTGGTCTGGACGAAACGGTGCCCGTGGACGGCGAACAAGAATATGGCTACGCCGAGCGTGAGAAGGAGGGCTGCGCGAACCGGCCGGTCAGCGGGCAAGTGGCTTCTCCCAAACACCGATGATGGTCTTGCCGATATGCTCGCCAAATAACCAATCGATGCGGCGGGAAACGGGAACCAGCCGCCGGTCCCACAGCAGGATCTGATCGAGCGTCGGCATGGCGCTGCGCAGCAGCAATCGATTCGCGGCCGAGGCGAGCATGCCTGCGCAATCGAGGTAGAACAGCGCGGTTTCGGTGAGGCCGCTCTCGCGGGCGGCTGTGCGAAGTGACGCACGCGTGTAGCGGCGGTAGTGCCCAATGGCCGTATCGAAGGGTGAGAAAAGAAACGGCCAGGCCGGCGAGAGTACGATCAGATAGCCGCCTGAGCGGAGGTGCCGCGCGGCCCGGGCAAGTTCCGCGGCATCCTCCTCGATGTGTTCCAGTACGTCGATGTAGAGGATGGAATCGTAGAGGTCTTTGACGTCGAGCGCCGCTGTGGTGCCGGTTTTGGAGCGATGCCTGCCGCCGGGCGGCAACGCGATGCGCGCGGCCAATGCGGCATCCGGTTCCAGGCATGTCCAGGTGTCGAAGGCTTGTGACAGAAGCAAGCCGGTGTTTGCGCCGATACCGGCACCAACTTCGAGTACGTCACCCCGGACGTACCGCGCGATTCTTTCGCTCCAGTACAACTTCCAGTTCGCCGCATTCTCGAATAGGTCGAGCTCGGCGCCTTCGTACTGATAGTCGACGGCCTGCGCGGTTCGGCTCACTTGCGCACCTCGACGGGAGCAGCGGCCCCAGCCGAATGAAGAGCGGCTGCCAGGCGTTCGAGCGATGACCGCTCGCCGGCGATGGAGACGCCCAGTATGAACAGGTGCGCGTCGCGTGGTAGCAGGAAGCCGGGTGTGGCGCGCCGGTGGGCGATGAGAAAGACAAAAAACGCAGTGA
>Ga0209382_10005016_pt1 | contig 17322 bp, 37 predicted proteins | sample SoiMetdeltSBSDD5_FD_187599 | JGI IMG/M metagenome (GOLD analysis project Ga0209382, IMG submission 187599) | Bulk soil microbial communities from a Populus tree surrounding site in Tennessee, USA - Soil MetaG P. deltoides SBSDD5 (SPAdes) (version 2) | ecosystem: Environmental > Terrestrial >...
CCTCCCGCTTTCATTGCTTCGACCCATGCCGGGATACATTGCCAGTGTAGGTGATAACTTCCGTGCAGTAACCGCCCGTTGTCGGCGATGATGGCCCGGAACTGATACGCGACCTGAGCGACCTCTTTCTTACAGTGATCGCACTCGACTCTCAGCATGCGATCGTGACTCCGATCGCAAAGCCGATCCATCCGCCGACCCACGTTCCCAGGGTCATCAGTGGCAGCCCTACCAGAAGAACCGCCATCCTTACCTCGTTTCTCATCTCGCCGCTCCCTTACGTGGATCGAATATCGCCGTCATCGCGTCGTCACCGAACACGAAACGGTGACCGGTGGGAAGCGTTTGTTTACATTCGCAGATACAAGGATTCGCATGTCCTTTAGTTCGCTTTGCATCCGTGCGTGCCCCAATACACATCATGCATCATTTCGACGCGCTCCTTCAGAAGATCAGCCAATCGGGTTGGTTCACATCCACTTGCACGCGTAGCCCTTCCTCGATCTCAAACCCGCCGATCGCTTTCGAGTACGGCTCGGTTTGAATGGGTCGCCGATCGCGAGCCGACACAAGTCCCACTTGCGGAGTTGTACGCATGTTCGTGTCGTAGATGATCGGGAAGGGCATACGCTTAGTCGACCAATTGAACGTCACGCGTCGACCTTCGCGGCCGTCGCTGTCGACAACCGGCATGAATTGGCCGAGGATCTTTGTCGTTTTCCGCTGCACTGCCAGCGGAATACTCCCCATGGTGTGGCTGGCGACGCGCACGGTGCCGTATAGGAGGTCGTCATTCGCGCCCAATGCGTATTCAAAAATGTTATCGATATGTGACGCCCACCATTCGCGCATGCTTCCGAACGCTTTCACGAAGTCATCTTGATGCGCGACGATGATAGCTTTAGGTATACCTCGCGTCTTGAACGTCGGATCGTGAGCGCCGGTCGGGTCGAAATACAGACCCGATTGGATGAAAAATAAACCGTTCGGGTGATCTTTCACTTCCCACTCGCCTAGCTCCGTACCGCGTGCCGGTCCGTAATACGCCCCTACATCCGCAGTGAACAGGCCATCGGTGGCAAGGTAGTACACGTCGCGGCCGCATTCACCATCCGCGCATCCTGGCAGGCTGTGTATAGCGTTGTTGAGCGCGGCGCGCACCTGAGCGGTAATGAAGCTCGCCCATATCGGGTTAGAGAACTTGGGACTCCCAACACTCTGCGCTAGCTTGCCGTACATCGAGTTCATCAAGAGCTTGAGGACGAGACCCTTACGGGACTTACCGATGCGCTGCCGTAGCGCGTAAATGTCCTTCAGAAACTCGAATGGCCGACAGTCACAGTGTCGCTCGTATATCCATGCGTCGTATGATGTAAAGCTCTGGTGTATAGCCGAGCGAATCTCGAACGCCCAGTACCAGCCGCGACCGTAAGCCGGCCACGCTATGTTACCTTTCCTACTCCGGATCGGCAGCCCGTACAGCCACTCATTCGGCTCGACTGGTTTACTAACCGATAGCGCGCGGGGGCTTTGCAGCGGCTCAAACTTGCCGAACACGAGCGACAGCTCATCGTCGCCGATGGTGCGAACGTCGCTGTTACGGCGCCACTTACCGTGCACTAGACACGGCACCGACAGCAACGCCCACGGGTATGCGGAGTTGATATCAAACTGCCGAACGCAGCCTGTGACCGGACCGACGACGGTTGTCTCACTGCGCCCACCGTAGAACGCGTACCGTCCGAACGCCGCAACTCCGTCCTCCGAGGGATCCTGCAATATCGGCAAGGTCTTGTTGGCCGGGATGCCGTGCGCGTCCATCACGGTTTCCGCGAGCACGCCCGGTCCTTGCCATTTCTTGGGGAGGTACCCAAGCTCTAGACAGACGGCGCGGAACTCCGTCATCAACTCTTCCAGTAGCCGGCACTCCAGCGCGTTGTAATCCGCCACGACGTGAGCCGGCACGTTCACGAAGTCACCGCGCATCGCCTTACCGGCCGCGATCAGTTCGCGCTCCTCAGTCGTGCCAATATCCCACGTCTCCAGCGCTCGCAGAAAGCTGCACTGAAAGAACGATCCAACGTCATGAATAATTGTCCAGCGCGGCGAGCCTGCCCGCCGAACCTTAAACTCCTTACCGGACAGCCAATCGATTTCGAAGCCGTTCCAGTCGACCGGGAAGAACCCGCCGTTACGGCGTACCCGCTTGCCGCGATTGACCAGCCGTTCCAGTTGCCGGAACGGCAGGTCCTCTAATGATTTCGCTACGTCATAACCGTAGTAGTAGCCGACATACTCACGCTCCGGCGGAAGGTTCGCGATGGCGGCAAGGATGTCCGTCGTTCGCAGACGCACCTCGCCCGGACGGGGGGTTACGGTCGTCTCGCCCAGTCGGAGAAGGGTATAGCCGTGGTACCCGTTAGCGAACGTCAAACCCTCGCCGTCGCATCCCACGAACGGACGGGCCTCTCGGAGATCCCGACGACGACGCGACCAGTAACCGCCGCGCGCGCTCGTCTCCGCCGCGACCGCTTCCGGGTTCCGGGCGCGCCACGCCGCTTTACGATCACGGGCGGCGCGGCGCGTCCGGTCGTGCCAGTCATTCATAGCGAGAGATGTCCTGCGCGAAGTCGGGCGTCGTCGGGGGAATCATCGGTTGCGGAACCTCTGACGATTGAAGCCGATACCGAAATTCGACCTTCAATCCCACCGTGGCCTCCCACGTCGAGGGGGACCACGCGATGTAGTCAGAACCGTCTCGGAGCATGCTTGGATGAAACTCGGATAGCTCGTATCGGACGGACCCGAGCATTATCCGTCGCTCGTCCGGGAGCGTGATCACGGGAGTGACTTCGAAGAACATGACGGGTACCTACCTAGCCGGATGGTAGTAAAAGAACCAATCTGGTAGTGCGGGGTACAGCGCTCTGACCGCTACCCATATCCATGTGGCTTGCGGGTCACCCTGGCCGTACAGCTCAGCGGCGTCGATGACCATGTTGAGCGCGGATTCCAGCTCTAGAGCGCTGTACGGGTTGTCGAGTAGTTCTAGGTATTCGTCCTCATCGCGGTTGTTGATGAGAAATAGGTGTCGACGTATGCGACGTATGTAGCGCCGCCTTGCGTTCCTTTCGTCGTTACTTTGAGCCACATTGGTACCCTCGCCCTATTCGGGATCGTCAAAGAGGGTTTGCTGCACGTCGGGCACGCGTATTCCGACTTTCGCTACACAGATGTCACAGATTACCCAATCCTTACCACCCTCATGAATGAGCGGCCAGCCGCTGACGGCGTGACCACAGTCGCCGGTAACCACGCTGTTGTATCGATGCTGTTTGCGACGGCCGCTCATTCGACGTGAGCCCTACTTCGCCTTGCTCGCGGTTGCTTTCTTTGTCGGCGCCGGTTCCGTAGCCGACTCGTTCGGCACCACATGACGGTGGAGCATGAGGAAGTCGAAGCCAGACGCTGCGGTCTTAGCCTTGATGACCAGCGGCATGCCGCCGTACACGTCGTAACGGTCCAAGATGTTCTGATCCCACAGCGCCCACAGGGTAGTGATGAACGTGAACCCGCCGCACGTGAGCACGAGCGGACGATCGTTGTCGAGGCGCGTCAGCCTCAGCAGGGAGTAGAACGGGAACCCTCCTTGCTCTCGGTACATGGCCGCTGACGCTTTCCATTCGATTGCGTCGCTGCGCAACCTGAACGGGCTGTCCAGGAACGTCTTACCGCTCTCGGTGCCTGCGTTGGCCGCTGCGAAGACAGCTTCCTCGCCTTCGGCGGTCAGGATGTTGTGCATGATTTCGAGAACGGCTGTGTTGACTCCACTGGCGTCCATGACCGCGATGCCGGCGAGGCGGCGCGCGAACTCTTCTACGGCTTGGCTAGGCGCGTTGCGATCCAACCATTCGTTCATCAAGACGAGTTGCTGCTGATCCGTCATTCCTGAATCTCCGTTTCTCGATGTTGGGACATTCGCATCTGTGATGGCCGGTGGCGTACCCATGTAGGTACCGAAGATAAGCCGATCTGACAAACCCCCAATACGTTTGGTCGACATTTATTAACCGTTTGGGTGTGCGGCCGTCGGCTCGATGAGCCGCGCCTAACCCTTGCGGATTGGTGGCCGAAACCAGCCATTCATTGTCACGGTTTATCAGCGTCATCGATAGTCGCGCCCCCTTTGGAGAGGCTGCCTCGCCCTCATGCATTCATCCTAGGTCATCGGCAGGCCTGTAGAGATCAATATCCGATTAGTCTGTTTGTCACACATACGTCGAATGTGATATAATCCGGACAACGAAAGGACCACGGAAAGGAGGACGGAAAAATGCCCTCTCGACGAATCATGGAACTGATGATTGTCGTCGGATTCCTCATGCGGCCCACGTTCGGAATCCTGCGACTCTGGGCCGCAAAGACAATGGGCACGACTCCCGATGACAGCCCCGCGCACAACGTTGCCGAAATCGTGACCGTACTGACCTGACGGAGGTGGCGCAGTGGCGAGATCGGTGAGTTCGGCCAAGCGACGGAAAGAGAACAAACAAATGCCCGGCATGCTCAACACCATGAAACTCGGGCTGTGGTCGACATCCGAATCGAAAGCGAAGAAACGGAAAGACACGCGGATCGGGAAAGCCAAGCGTGCGCGTGTACGGAAGACGACAAGGTGAGGGAGAGAACTACGTGACCACACCCATCGCCGAAGCCGCGACCTCAGGAGTCGCGGCCGGGCGTCCCCAACCGCAGACCACCGGCGAGCCGGCCGGCGGACCGTTCGTCCGCCACACCCAACCTGGTCGCCGCAACATGTACCAGGCCAATAACACCGGCTTCGGTGCCGTCGTCGCCAACCCCATGGTCGCGAGCCCCGGCTACAACCGGGGATACCGGGTACGGCAGGAAGCCGTCACCGGTGGCGGCATCAACGGCGTCATCGCGGCAACGGTCGGTGGTGTCGACGCACCAACGTCCCTGTATCAACTCGTCCAAGTCAAGGACGCATTCGGCACGCCGCTGCTGACCGGCCCCGGATTCGAAATCGCGAACCTCGTACCCATGTACTCCGGTCAGTTCGGTACCGACGAAACGCAGGCCATTCAGCAACTGCCTTCGTGGACGGGTATCACTGCCGCATCCGGCGCGTACGAGTTCCACACGTACCTGCCGTTCGAGTTCGCCAAAGCGTACGGCGTGATCTCCGGTGCGAATGCTTCGCTTCTCCCGACGCTGCAACTGAACCTCAACACGCAAGCGGCGTTGTTCTCTACGCCGCCGACTGTCACGCCTACGCTCAATACGCGGGTGGATGCTGACTTCTACTGGCTACCCGATGGCGTCATGGTCGAGCCGCCCGGCATCGGCACCACCTGTCAATACGTGTTCCAGCCGTGTAACCCGACCATCGGGTCGGGCGCGTCGCAACTCGTACAGCTTCCGCGTCTCGGCGGGTACCTGACCGTCATCATCCTGATTCTGCGCGGCGCTGCCGGACTGCGTGAAGACGGCTGGCCGGACAACCCGCGTATCTACGTCGATGGTGTGCCGCTCATCGACTCGCAACTGGACACCATTTTCGATGACATGGCAATCAACTTCGGTGTCGGCGGCAAGAGCGTCGCTGGCGCGCAGACGACCGCCGGCACTATCCAGCTTCCGCGTCCCACCGGCACGATGGCGTTCAGTCGTAAGACGGCGCTGGCGCAACGGCATTTCGGTCTGTTCGACACGGGCGAGGAATTCCTCTCGACCAACCCCGGTACACAGATCGAGGTGTCCGGAATGCCGTGGGGAACGATCGCGGTTCCGCCAGCGGTACTCAGCGCGGTTGTCGGGCAGGTTGTGCCGTCCGGCGCGCTGATCCAAGGACTACCGGAGGTCTAGGAACATGTCGGGAATGAGCCTGCGTACGGGCGTCACGCTCGGTGCCAGTTTCAACCCTTCGATGCCTGTCGCGGCTAAGGCGCCGTCCGCTCCCACACAGGGAGGGAACGGGCGAAGGTCTATCGCGCAACGCGCCTACGGCGTGGGCGGCGGAACGTACGCCGGAAAGTCGAGCACGGCAATCGGAAGCGTCGGTGTCGGCATCGCTGCCCTCGCCGCACTCATCTTCATTTGGTGGTCACTCCCGCGCTGAAAGGGGAACGGATTACATGCTACGCGACAGCAGGTTTTGGTGGGGTGTCGTTCTCGGCTCTATCGCCGGGTCGTGGGTACTGAAGCGGTACGTCGAGCCCGGTGCCAAGCGGATGATGAATGGAAAGGGCTGATTCGTGGACGGATTCCGGGTCACCGGTTTCTGGTCGGCAGTCGGCGCCGTAATCCTCGGCGTTGTCATCGCCAATCTGTTGGCCAATCCGCGCGGCACGATCGCGGCTGCCAACGCATTGGTCGCCGTCGAGAAACCTACCCTCAACGCATTGCTAGGCAAACCGTCCTAGGGGGTCGATGATGGCTAGGACGCGGTACACCGTGTACGCACCGCCTGACGGCGTACGTAACATCGGAACGGCTCTCACACCGCCTATGCACGGCGTCGCGAAAGGTTGGATGTCCTCGGGTAGGGTCTACGGTCAACCGGGCACACAAGCGATACCAGCGCCCGCGCCATGCCTTCCACGCGGAACGGCGGATCTCGCGGCGGCGGGAACGTCACGCTCGGCCGACTCGCCCAATCTGTGGTTTCCACGTCTCTATCACGAGGCTGACCAACCGAAGGAACACGCGCCGGTATCAAGGGTGTCAGATAACCAGATGCCGGTACCCGCCAACTCGCCAGCCGGCACGCTCATTCCGGCTCGCGTGTACGCGGCTCGAATCGGCGGACGTCGACAGATCTCGCAACCGCAGGTCATTCAACGGTGGCCCGGACTACGCGGGTCCGCCAGTGGCTAACGGCGACGGTAACCTACTTACCCGCGACCTCGGAGGGTTGCCCGTATGGGGATGGGCGGGGTTTGCCATTGCCGCTGGCGCAATCGTCATCGTGATACGGCGGCGCGGCGCTCCCGAAGAGAAAGCGCCGCCGGACTTCGAACCGCAACCGGCGTCGCTGGCGGAAGGACTGCCAACCGAACAGTACGAGTCACTGCTAGCTGTCCTCCGTGATCTACAGGGGCGGCCGTCGTCACCGGTGCCAGCACAACCGCCATCGACGACACCGAAGCCACCATCCGGTACACCACCCGCACCAACGAAAGGTCCGGGTACGACGTTCACGATCCCCAGTAACTTTGTTCCGGCGGGACAGATGGGGTACTCGCACGTCATGCGCAAAATCATGCAACAGTTTTACGGGCTGCCGCTGGAGAACTCGGCGGCGCGCAGCAAGATCTGGTACCACCCGAACAACGCCGCACTGGTCGCTAGGTACGCCGCCAACTGGACTAAGCTCCGTGCTGGCGACAAGATCTACCTACCCAAGATAACCGTTTGAGAGAGGGCGTGGCACGATGCGCTATACGCCCGCGTCGTACACCAGCCGGCAACGGCTCATAACCGCTCCGACTGTCACGCGAGATCTGACCGTGCGAAGCACCTACCCGCACGGGCGCGATATGGCGCTCGCGTATATATCGCTATACCCGTACGGCATCGCGTACCAAGACATCGAACCGACTGACTCTGACGACGGTAGCCCGGCCGCCGCGACGATGCACGGCGACTGGGGCCGTCTCTACAAAGCAGGGCGACGGCTATGATGGGCCGTAGTAACTCCCTCACCCGATTCGATTTCCCATACAACGCCAGCGGCTATCTGGTACCCAGCGAGGAAGTCACCCATGGGTACGTGCGGGTGACGATTCGGAACGGGTCGTATCAGACGTGGGCGGTAACACGGCCGGTCAGCGCACGTACGTCACAGCCGTACGGTGGGCTGATCCGAGGGCACACGCCCACGCTGGTCATGCCCCGCCCGAACCGGGAAATGGACCCAACCAATCCAATGACGTGGCAACGGGAATACGTCTTCAGTAGCTGATACGAAAGGACACTGACGCATGCCACCCCGTACCCGTACCGCTACCGCTACCGCACCTCCGCCGCCGTCAGCAGCGGCAGCCGAATTGGTCGCTGCCGGAGCGGCCCCTACGTCCGTCGACGTAGACGCGATGCTCGCGCAGATCCGGCAGTTGCAACGTAAGGTGGATGCGATGTCCGCCGATCGTGGCATCCCGACCGATCCGGTCGAGGCGGCAATGCAGAACCTCCGCGCTCACGTCAAGACCCGTAAGATCATGCATCGACGAGTGGAGGACTTCGCCGAATTGGACGCGCTTCTGTCCGTTCTCGACGACAATCCGCACGTCGATGACACGGCATTTCTCATCGACGTCTGTAACGCCGTATCCAACCGGGTCGAGGGCATCGAGTACATCCGCCAACTCGCGCGTGACGCGCACAGCGCCGCACGCCAGCGTGACGACGACGAAAGCGACGACGAGTCCGACGACGAAACCGATGAGGACGGCGTCGACACGGGCGGCGAGGGTTAAATGGTTGGCAACGGCGACGGGCCAGCGACAGGCCGGGCGGTCGCGGCGCTTCTCTTCATGACAAGCGCCATGACAACACTCGACGCGTACAGCACTCTCAACAGTTCACCATGGACCTCCGAGAACTTCGGGGCGGACGAGCGTAAGGCTCGCAGTTGCCGTGAGTACGTCGCTCACGCCGTGGTCTTCTCATCCGTGTACGCGGTCGCGTCGGGAGTGCTCGCTGGGTCGTGGTGGCCGGTCGTTGGCTCCGCCGTTGCCAACGGCTATCTTGTGTGGCTGTACGAGCGCGCTCTGCGTCGCGGTGCGGCGGTTGGTAGCAGTGGATGGGGACAGCAGAGCGGCGCTATGAAGTCGCTTCTAGACTGGCGGAGGGCGCACTAAATGGCTGCTATCGGAATGGGTGTGGTGTGGGTCGGATACACGCTGGGCCTGTGGGGATACTGCCTCGTCAGGGGGTATGACGTGTCGTTCTCGCGTCTCTTCTCAACCAACTGGCCCGACTAATGGGCGGGCTAGTAATGGCGTGGCTGGTAGGCGAGTCGATCGTCATTTACCGATCGGTTCGGCAGCGAGCGGTGCCGCCCGGTCCCGGGCAGCTCGCGCTCACATCCGGCGTGTTCGTGTTGTTGGCGTTGATGGCCGAGATACCACAGGCGAAAACCGCCGCAACGATGCTGGCATGGGGGTTCAACATCGCTGCATTCACTAATCTGGTATCCACCGACCAATCGAAGGCGACTAAGGCGGCATGGCCGCCGAGCGCCGCGCCGGACACAGTGATCCTACCGGAAGGTACGAAGACCAAAGACTAAGGGAGTTGACGGGATGACCGCGCCGATCGATACACGGATCATTCAGCGCTATGTCCTCGGCCCGGTAAAGTCTTGGGTTGCGCAAGCCGCTGATCTGCTTGGCAGCGCGCACGGCATCCGTACCGTCGGCGGGTATCGGACGTCAAGCACTGTCCCCAACAGCGACCACCCGAAGGGCCGCGCGCTCGACTTCATAACGTCCTCTAAGGCGCAGGGCGACGCGTTGGCAGCCGACGCGGTGGCCAACGCGCGAGCGCTGGGTATCACCTACGTGATTTGGTGGCGGCAGATTTGGACGCCGTCCCAGGGGTGGCATCCCTATTCGTTGGTGGCGGACAACCCGCATGAGGATCACGTACACGTGTCGTTTCAGGACCGTCCGGGAAGCGGACAGTACGTGCCGAAGGGTGGGACGGCTGGCGGTAAACCGGCGACCGATCTCACAGCTGCCGATGAAACGTGCGCGTGGAAGATATCCGGACCGGCCGTCGATATTCCCGATATCCTCCCCGGTCCCAATGAACTGAGCGCCGGCGGCATGTGCATTGTGTCGAAGAAACAGATGCGACAACTGATCGGCGGAATGCTGTTGGTAGCGGGTGGGGTTACGCTCGCGGTGGGTCTGATCCTGCTTGTGACGTACGGCTTGCAAAAGACTCCAGTCGGCGCGACCGCCACGGACGTGGCGCGGGTCTTTTCGCGGATGGTACCGGGGCGCCGATGACCATCAACTACCTAGAGAAGATAGTTAGTGGTGTCGCGGACATCAACGGCGACGCGATCCTAGAGATAGGTCCGTCCGCCCCCACGGAATGGTGGCTCCCGACCTACGTGCGCGTCAGTGTCAGTAACGCCGGACTCGGTCGACCCATGTGTACGGTGTACCGGGGCGGACCGCGAGTGTTCGACGCGACGACGTACGTTGACGATACTCTGTTCGCCATCAACGACACGTCATCGATTGTCGCGGGTCAAGTTGTCCAGTACAACGAGCGGCTCTCCGCGGTCTTCAGTAACGCCTCTCCCGGGTCGGTCGTGCTGTTAGCCATCTACGGTCGCGTGTCGGACCTCCCGCCGTCACAAGGCGAGGTGTTACCAGACGTCCCCGGTACCAGGTTCATCGCGCACGCGTCGCAAGAGAACATCGAGCTTCTGACTGTCATCGTCGATACCGACATTGACGGGTCGGAGCAGGTGTATCGAGGCTTCGTGGGTGACACGCCGTACCTCGGATTCCTGGCTTTCGCCACCACGAACCATTTCCTCTTTAGCATCCGCTTCTATTCCGATGCGGCGCTCACAGTCCCGCTGGCGACACAGGACTTCTCTGTGCGCGCGGGTGGCACGGTTCACACCACCATCCCCACGCTCGGCTCGTACGTCGAGATAATCGCACGACCGTCCGCCGTCAACAGCGCATACGCGCTTCGTTTCTACACCGCTCGTGTACCGGGGATCCCATTCACCGAGGGCGACAACTTTGGGATCATCGGATCAACCATCGCTAACGCCATCTTGGCTGGCGCGACTGAGATCCTGTCGACTACCAACGTCGCGCCCGGTATGGCGCACTGGTACGTGACAACCGACGCGACGGTATGGTTTGCCGACTTGGGTAGCGTGAGTGACCTCGGCGTGGTGAGAGTCATCGACCGTATCGATAACCTCTCCGCCGATCGGACGCACCTGGTGTTCCTACCGCCGACATCGATGCGTATTTCATTCACTAACAGCGACGGCGTTGCCCGCACTTGGGGGGCGTCTATCGTCGCGCGGCCTATCGAACCCGCGCGCTGACCAGAGAGGAACCTACGCAATGACAACGGACCCGATTGATGTCGAGTACCGCACCCTTACCGAGGCAGAGCTTCTGGGCGAACCGGTGGAGGCGGACGAGCTTCTCAGCGAGGCGGACGCTGTTCTCGGATCAGACGAGACGGAGGAGTGTCTCTGGTGTCGGCGTGTGCGTGATGTCGTTCTCGGATCCGCCGCGATCGCCATCGGGCTGCTGTTCGTGCTGATCGGTATCGACCTAGCTAGCAATGGCGCACTGACCGCGAGGCTTACCTACGGAGGAACCGGTGACAATGACGGATGAGACCGAAGCGACTGAGCAGGAGTCGCCATTTCTGAAGGTGGCGGCAGGCTTTCAACTATCCATCGATCGGCTGAACGACGCGATCACGCGTCAGAGCCGCGCGCTGGAACGGCAGCTAAGCCGACTGCCGATTACGACCGTGCTGGAACGCCAAGCCACACTAGCGGCCGGTATACAGACCTCCATTGTCAACTTCGGTACGCCCCTTCCCGGGCACCGTTGGGTGGTTCGGTTGCTCGGCGCGATTGAGAACCCGGTAGGTACCGCCGCGTTGAACACGGCGTCTGTCATTACTTGGTACGTAGGCCCGGAGGTATCACCGGCCGCTGGTGTGTTGGTCGCGACCAATGCCCGCTGGCAGTTTCGGCAGATACCCGATTTCCAGCGGTTCACGTCGGACTCATTCCATGTCTGGGCGGGCCAGTCACTGATCGCCGGATTGGCCGCGATGCCGGTCGGCGGCTCGAATACAGCTCTCATCGCCGGAATCGACGACTCTCTCATGGGTGAGCGACTCAATGGATAGCTACCTCGTCAAGGAGGCCGCACGTCAGGTGATCGCGCTCGCGTTTACCGCCGCGACGGTTGTCGTCATCCGGTACGTGGCGAAGCCCGATGCGGCCCGCACTCTCAAGATGCGGGCCGCACTGAACGGTAAGCGGCTCGCTCAGCGCGAGGCTGATCGGTGGCAGGTGTGGGCCGATCGTTGCGGCACGTGGTACAACTCCGAGAAAGCATAGGAAGGTCGGTATGTCGGACGAGTCAGCCGAACTACAGGTGTTGAGAGAGATCCTGGTACAGCTCATCAAGATGCGTCAGGACACTGCGCGGATAGCCGCGCAAATGGACGCTGCGGCCGTCGAGTACGGGCCGACGCTACAGCGCCTGGCTGGCATGATGAACGGGTCGGCGTCGGCGCGTATCAAGGCAGCGTTGGGACGGACGCCTCATGCCTGACCAACCAATCAGCGGCCCGAGCAATCAGCCGATCAGCGGTCCGAGCAATCAGCCGATCGGCGGCCCTAGTGGAAAACCACTCAAGAGCCCGGAGAGACACGCCGAAGATCAGGCGGAACTCAAACAGGTCTACACCATCATTGATCCGTGGATGGAAGTATCCCAGGATAACGAGCCGTTCATACTGACCGTCAAGAGCGGCCGAAAGTATCAGCTACAGATCCCTCTCGGCGCGGCCGTCGAGATCGAGCAAAAGGGCTTCGACATCAAGGCTGGCGAGTTGTAAGCGAACGACACACGGAGGTCGACAGAATGACAGACGAACCCAAGAGCCCAACCGAACTGTTCGGGTTGGATCAGCTAAAGAAGACCATCACTGACGTGGTGGCGTCCATGTTCAAAGACAAGAAACCGAACGATGACAAGCCGGGTAGGCCGGAACCGGAAGACATCGCGGCTCGTGTGCGCGCCGAGGTCGAGAAAATGACCGCTCAGCAAGCGGAAGCCGATCGGAATACTGCTCTCGACGAACTGCTTCAGAAGCATAAGGAAGCGAAAGATCGCAAGGAAGAACAACCTATCGAGCGTCGCCGCGTGCATAAGATCATGGGATGGGGTGAACCGTGATCAGTGCGGGCGCCGTGCTCCTGCACCAATGGTGCAACGTGTACGGCGTAGAAACCGGCGGCGCCGCGCGTATCCTCGGCGGACTGGTCGACCCGACAGGTCAGAAGGTGACCCAATGGTATTGCGCTAAGTTGTCCATCGGGCGATACCGAATGGAGTGCGAGCATGGGCACCGGGGTCAGATCATGCCGCTGTGTGCCTCGCACGTGAGTCAGTACAGCGCCGGGGTGTCGTTCTGCCCGAGGTGCAATATCCCACCCGAGGACCATCGTTGTTCGTTGACGCTGGTACCCGTTTCGTAAGCGTATCTAACTAGTTACCCCGAGAGGTTGACACAGGTATGTCGGACAAGAATCAGGACATCCGCGAATGGGCGAAGAGTCGAGGCAAGAGGATAGGTGGCAGCGGACCGATCCCGGCCAGTATTCGAGACGAGTATGACGAGTTCCTGGCAGCCGAAGCGGACACGTCAACGGAAGAAACCTCGCGCGTCGAAGAACGAGCACCTCAGGAAAGCGCGCCGGGATCGTCGGGACAGGTATCGACGTTCGCCGGAATGCGAGAACGAGTGCGGCGACGGTTTTGGAACATCGACCGGACCGACCGGATGCTGACATCGCGTCCGAAGCGTTCAGACAGACCCCGTGTGTCGATCGATCGTCTGATACAGCGCGCTTGGGGCGCGCTGTCTGACATGGCGAAGCCCGTAAACCTGCCAGTGTCGCGGGTGCTGGCGCTACAGTCCCCGGTCGCTGGGCTCCTGTTAGAGGAGACTATCCGTAACACTGCCATTGACCGCCTACTGCAACCGCTGGCGCGGGGCGGCGCGCACGCGGAGGTCGCACACGCGTTGCTCGGCCCGCCGCTACTTACGCTGGCGCTGACGATGCGGCCCGAGGCCGCTCCGCTGCTCATTCCCTTTCTGAAGGACGCGCTTCGCACGTGGGTTGACGTGGCGGGTCCGTCGATTGAACGCGCGGCGCGGCGGGAGGCCGAGTATCAGGAGAAGTACGGCGGGACCGTAGACGCCATCGTAGATCACATCTTTAACTTCGAATCAGACGCGACGGCCGCACCGGATGGACGGGTCAGTGAGCGAGCCGCTATCTAGCTATTCCGAAACGGTCGATGTTGTCGGCGTGCCGTGGGACATGTTCGTCGAGTGGCTGGCCGACAATTGGATGCCCGGTCAGCATATGGCTATCGTCATGCCGACTGGCGAGGGTAAGACCACGTTCGCGGTCAACATTCTTCGGACGCGTAAATGGGTGCTGGCGCTCGATCCGAAAGGTATGGACGAGACGTTAGAGGCAAGCGGCTTCCGACGTATCACAAAGCTTCCGCTCCCGCGCGATATCCGTAACGACATCTCGGAGGGGCGGCCAGCTCGCCTAATCATCGGCGGTTCTACCCGCACTAGAGAGGAGCACAAAGCGTTACGGTTGCTCATGGCTGACGCAATCGAGATGGTTCGCGGTCAAGGTGGATGGACGGTTTACGCGGACGAGTTCCAGATTCTGGCCGACCGGCGGATGTTCAATCTCGGGACCGAGATCGAGTTACTTCTCATCGCGGCGCGGTCTAATCGTACGTCGGTGGTGACCGCTTTTCAGGCGTCAGCGTGGGTACCGAAGGCGTCGACTCGTCAGGCGCGGATCGCGGTTCTCGGCCCGACCCGTGACCGCGCCATGATCCGGAATGTGGCACAAGCTATGGGCCGTAACCCTTATGACCTTTGGGTCGTTGTGGACCAATTGCCGCCATTTCATTTGCTGGTGATTCCCAGGAACGTCCGCGCGCCGCTCATCATCGTCAAAGCACCCTACGTAGGCTGACACACGCGTAGAATCGAACGTGACAGACGAACCGATTCTAGGAGGAGCAATGCCAGCCGCTAAGCGTAGAGCTACCCGGTCGACCGGTACCGCAGCAAAGGTCGCGCAAGCCACTGAGGCTGTCCGTGCGACCGCAGAAGATGACAAGGCGCAGGAAGCCGCGCGGAGCGAAGCGGCCACCGTGCTGGCCAACTGGGCGGCTCTGCTGGCCGAGGACGAGTACACGCCTCGCCCGACCGGTGGTGTCCGGATCGACGTGGAGCAGTCGGTACCGGAACCGATCCGGATGTTCGTCGAGCGTTCGTACGCCGCGTACGCGCAAGAGATCGAAGTCGGTAGCCGGCTGCTGGCCACCGACACCCCCAAGTACCAGCACAAGACGTTTGCCGACTCGACGACGGCGGCCGAGTTCATCCGGCTCTGCCACTACTACGCGAAGTATCGGCCGGCCGGGCGGATCACGGTCCGCGCGTCGGCGCTCGCGCAGGAACCGGAGACGATTCGAATCGCGGCAATGCCGTACGTTCCCCGGCCGCGCAGCTAGGCATTAACTGGTGAAGTGTGATTCGCTTTCCGCGCGGCTGCCTCCCCCGAAAGCGAATTACCCACCGAATGGCGGGAGAGAGACTGGTAGCTCTCTCCCGCCATTCGTCATTAAAGAACTGTCCGAAAGTATGAGTTGACAGGGTGGTTTGAATCGCGCGGCCGTGGGTATAATGGAGCTACAAAACAATAGAGGCCCAGAATCACAGGAGAAACCACAGGGTCGGGGAAACCAGATCGGAGAAGATCCGAATCGAGTACCCGAAAGCCGGAACCGGGTGCTAGGGCAGAATGCAAAATCGAGTGGAATGGTTGAGGCTCCCAGCGTGTGGCTGGTCGAGACTTCCGGGTTCGATTCCCGGCCTACTCACGTAACGCTGACTAACAGAGTGCGGCAGGCAGGCCAGCACCGGTCAGCGAGAAGGAGCTTCAATGTTCAAGTACCGTCTCGTCAAGACGATCGCGATGAGCTACTTCCTCACTGCTCTGGCGTTCAGTTTCACGCACTTTATCGGCGCTGGCCAAAAGGTCGGGCTGACCGGCATCGGCGCGGCGAGCATGCCCGTTCTAGTCGATGGGCTCGCGCTGGTCGGCATGGTGCTTCGGAGCAAGTACTTCGACGACTACACCAACAAAATCGGGCTGCGTATGCAGCTTGTCTGCGGCACGCTGAGCCTCGCAGTCAACATCTACGCTGGCCACACGATCGGCGAGCGTATCCAGGGCGCCGCGTGGGTCACCGCCTACCTGTATCTGGAGAGCGTGGTCAGCAAGATTAAGACCCGCGCCGCGACGCTGGCTGCTCGGAACGCCGACAACGAGGCTGACGCCCTCCGCCAGGCGCAGGCCGCGCTCGACGCTGCCAACGCGTGGATGAGCGCTTGCAACCACCCGACCTCGTGTGGCAGCGCCGACCAGTGCTCCAAGAAGTCGGCCGCGACCGCGAAGGCTGCGAAGACCCGCACCGCGAAGGCTCGCAAGCTTGCTCAGCAGAACAAGGTTCTGGCCGAGATCACCGCCTGAGGGTACACAGTGGAGCACCGGTCACGGGGGGCCGGTGCTCGCGCTGTGGTCGCTCAGACAGAGCGAACAGAAGGAGGCAATAATGATCCAAGTTGATGACCGTGTGGTCTACGTCGACGAAATGGGGCCGGTTGGCGGTCCGGGCACTGTGGTCCGCGTCGACAACGGTTACGCCCGTGTGCTGTGGGACGGCACGGAAGACGAGTTTTTCGGCGGCGTGATCTGCGACACGCAGGTTTGCAACCTGGCGAACGTTCGCGGTGTGGAGTGGGATCATGCCTGCTGACTCGAAGCGCCCAGCCGGCTACAGCGGCGGGCACCGTAAGAAGGGCATCGTAGGGAAACTGCTCGACGCGTTGGTGAAGGCCATCCAAGAGCCTCGCAAGTAAGGAGCGTGCAGTGTTCGATTGGTTCCGGTCGATGCCCACCGGGCAGCTTGTCGCCTACATGGTGATGGCGGGGGTCGCAGGCGGACTCATCGCTCTTGAGGTCATCAAGGCGGTACTGACGTGATAGACAAGGGTCCGCCGGAGGTCTTGCACTTCTGTGAGTGTGAGCGGCCGGCAACGTTTCTGATCCTCCCGGCGTGTCACTGTCCGTTCGCGCGGGCGTCGTGCGCGGAGCATCTGGCGGCGGATATCCGGCGGGAGATCGGGCGATGCAAGATTCACGAATACTCGAATACGGTTGTCCTGGCTATCCTTAAGGCGTTCGACCGCTAACTCTTTCTCAATCTCCCGTCCGTGCGTGCTGCCGTTGGGCCGCGCACGGGCGGGACTCGTTTGTAACGCACTGTGAGCGCAACAGAAAGTAACCCCCCACTTGGCCGGCGATTTATGCACAGCGGACGCATAAAACTTTATGCACGGGGATTGCATACTGGCGCGTGTTGCTGGAGTGCGTGACGTGCGGCCAAGGACCCC
>Ga0209382_10005017_pt1 | contig 17322 bp, 18 predicted proteins | sample SoiMetdeltSBSDD5_FD_187599 | JGI IMG/M metagenome (GOLD analysis project Ga0209382, IMG submission 187599) | Bulk soil microbial communities from a Populus tree surrounding site in Tennessee, USA - Soil MetaG P. deltoides SBSDD5 (SPAdes) (version 2) | ecosystem: Environmental > Terrestrial >...
GCTGGCCGGTTTCCGCACCTCGATGAAGGCGCAGCTGGGCCTGGGCGACCAGGCGGTGGACGAGCTGGTGGCGCTGAGCATGTTCGGGGTGGAGGGCGGTGCGGCCGCCGCCGGGCGGCTGCTCGACGCCGACGCCACCGCGGTCGTGTGCGGCTCGGACATGATGGCGCTCGGGGTGATCCGGGCGGCCCGGCAGCGTGGTCTCTCGGTGCCGGCGGACGTCTCGGTGGTCGGCTACGACGATGCCCCGATGGTCGAGTTCACCGACCCGCCGCTGACCACGGTCCGGCAGCCGGTGCACGCGATGGGCCTGGCCGCCGTACAAGCCCTCCTCGAAGACGTCCGTGGCCACACCACCCCCCACACCGAATACCTCTTCCGCCCCGAGCTGGTAGTCCGCACCAGCACAGGCCCCGCCCCTTAACCGTTCATCGGGCCCTTGTGACCCGGCGTGTCGGCACTCGTCGGGCCCTTGTGGCTAGAGGTCCCGCGACCAGGTCTGGCCGACCAGATCCTTCCCGAAGCTGCGGTGCTCGGACTGCTCCTCCAGCTCGAACCCCGCCCGCTCGTAGATCCGCCGGGCCGCGGCCAGCACGTCGTTCGTCCACAGCGTCATCCGGCGGTACCCGGCCTGTTTCGCGAACCGCAGGCACTCCTCGACCAGCCGCCCGCCGACGCCGAGCCCACGCGCGACCGGGTCCACCAGCAGGATCCGCAGCCGCGCGGTCTCGTCGTCGTCACGGACGCAGATCACGCAGCCGACGCGCTCGCCGTCGACCTCCGCGATCCAGCCGGCCTCGCGGAACGGGTCCCGCCGCTCGGCGAAGTCCGCGACGATCCGCGCGACCAGGGCCTCGAAGGTCGCATCCCAGCCGTACTCCTCGGCGTACAACCGCCCGTGCAGCTCCACCACCCAGCCGAGGTCGCCGGCCCGCGGTGGCCTGAGTACGACGGTCTGCGGCCGTGGTCTCTCGGTCAGGATCCGCTCGATCGTGTCCATCGCCTGGACGAGCTCGCGACGGTCCTCGGCGGTCAGCGGGTCGAGCAGCTGCGCGACCTCGGCCGCGGACGCGTCGTCCAGTTCGGTGTACGCCGCCCGGCCCTGCGCGGTCAGCCGGATCACCTGGCGGCGGCCGTCGATCTCGGAGCGCTCCCGGGTGAGCAGCTTGTCCGCCTCGAACCGGGCCAGCATCCGGCTCAGGTAGCCGGCATCGAGGTCGAGCATCCGGCGCAGCTCGATCGCGTCCACGGACTCGCGCCGGCCGAGCTCGAACAGCACCCGGGCCTCGGTGAGCGAGTACGGGCTGCGCAGCAGTCCTTCCTGCAGTGCTCCGACGGCACCCGTGTAGTACCGCGTGAATGCCCTGACCCGGGACACCGCGTCGTCCATCGCTTGACCTCCGCAAAGATTTACTTGACGGAGTCAAACATATCAGGCAGTGCGCCGCCTGCGCCGGGTGGTCGCCAGTACGCCGAGGCCGAGCAGGACCGGGACCGCGATCGTCACCGGCAGGGCGCCGCCAGAGTTCAGCTCCTGGCGAGGTGCGACCGTCACGTGCACGGGAGGGCTGGCGACCAGCGGGCCGCGGCCGGCCGTCGCGGACCCGCCCGGCAGGAGGACGACGTACACGTCGAAGTTGCCCGTGTTCACCGCCTGGAACTCCCACTCGACCGACGCGTCGCCGCCGGCCGGGATCGGTTCGACGACCCGGGTGACGTCGCCGGACCAGTCCTCCAGGTCGACGTAGACACCGTCCAGGCTGGCCACGTTCAAGTGCGCGATCAGCCGGTCCGTCGGTGCGGAGCCCGGGTTCGTGACGGTCGTGTCCAGCGTGAGCACCTGGCCGATCGAGGCCGAGATCCGCTCCTGGTCGAGAGATACCTGTACGCCGCCGGGCGGCTGCGGGGTCGGCGTCGATGCAGCCAGGAGTGCGCCCAGCGTGGCGAGCAACCGGATCACGATGTGGCCCTGGTCAGCCGGATCAGCCGCGGGGCGGCGATGACGAAGACGGTCGTGGTCAGCAGCACGGTCAGTGCCGGGGAGAGCAGGTACGACAGGTCCTGCCGCCAGGTGTGCCGGTTGAGCATCAGCGCCGACAGGTAGTGCATCCCGGACGCGAGCGGGTTGACCCGGACCAGCAGGTCGCCGACCCAGCTCTTCGGCATGCCCGGTAGCTGCGTCGGTGCGAACAGCGCCAGCAGCACGAACAGACTGACGGCGAGGCTGGTCTTGTTCGAGTCCGAGAGCGCGCTGACCAGCAGCGCGACGCCGGTCAGACCGACCGCCACCAAGGTGCCGACGAGCGCGATCAGGACGACGGCCTGCCCGAGGACGGCGGTGGAGCGGCCGAGCACCCACAGATAGGGCATGCTGACGACGACGCAGGCCGCCCACAGCGTGAGCGTGCTGACCAGCTTGCCCAACGCGATGTCCCGGCGTGGAACGGGCGTCAGCAGCAGGGCCTCGAGCGTGTGCCGCTCGCGTTCGCCGCTGATCGCGTCGGCGGCGACGACCATGGTCGCCAGTACGCCGACCGCGATCGCTACCTGCAGGGTGAGGTTGACCGCCTCGCGTTGTTCGAGGAAGTTGAGCCCGCGGTTCGTCGCCGACAGGTAGGTCATCGCGCTGAGCAGCACGCTGAACGCGAACACCAGCGTCGGCCCGCGACCGCCGAGCCACAGGTCACGGATCTCCTGGCGAGCGACGACCACCCAGCGGTTCACGGCCGGCCTGCCTCGGTCAGCGCCAGGAAGGCTTCGCTGAGCCGATGCGCGCCGACCGAGCGGGTCACGTCCGCGATCGTTCCGGCGGCAAGGGCGCGGCCGCGGTCCAGGATCAGCACCGTGCTGCAGGCCGACTCCACCTCGGCCAGCGCGTGTGTCGAGAGGACCACGGTCGCCCGGCGGCGTAGCGCGATCTCGCCGACGAGGGCGAGCATCTGCCGCTGTCCGGCCGGGTCGAGGCCCAGCGTCGGTTCGTCGAGGAAGACCACTGCGGGGTCGTTCACCAGGGCCCGGGCGATTCCGAGCCGCTGGCGCATGCCCCGGCTGTACGTCGCTATCCGGGATCCGGCCCGCTCGGCCAGCCCTACCTGGTCGAGCAGGTCCTCGGCGATCCGGCGCGCCTCGGTCCGGGGCAGGCCGAACAGCCTGGCGTGGTACAGCAGGTACTCCCGTCCGGTCTGCTGGCCGGGATAGCCGGCGCTCTCCGGGAGGACGCCGATCCGCTGCCGCAGTCGCCCGGGCTCGCTCGCAGGGACACCGGCGACGCTGAAAGTACCGGCGCTCGGCCGCAGCAGGGTGGTGAGCAGCCGGATCGTGGTGGTCTTGCCGGCGCCGTTCGGGCCGAGGAGACCGAGTACCTCGCCCGGCTCGGCGGTGAAGCTCAGGTCGTCCACCGCCAGCCGGTCGCGGTACCGCTTGGAAAGGCCGGCGGCCTCGATCGCGACCATGCCGCCGACGCTATGGCGCGTGACCTGAACGTTGGCTGAACTGTGTCGGCACTGCGTCGTCACTGTGTCGTCACAAGGGCCCGATGAGTGACGACACGCCGGGTCACAAGGGCCCGATGAACGGATTTACTCGCCTGGGATGCCTACGCGGAGGATGCGGGCGCCGGGGCCTTGGGCTGCTAGGTGGTCCTGGCGGTTGTAGAGGGTGCAGCGCTGCAGGCTGAGGCAGCCGCAGCCGATGCACGAGTCGAGGTCGTCGCGGAGGCGTTCCAGCTCGGCGATCCGTTCGTCCAGGCGGCTGCGCCAGGTCCGGGACAGCCGGCTCCAGTCCGTCTTGGTCGGCGTCCGGTCATCCGGCAGCGAGTCCAGCGCACCCCGGATCTCGGCGAGCGCGAGGCCGACGCGTTGTGCCGCCTGGATGAACGCGATCCGGCGCAGCGTGCTGCGCTGGTACTGCCGCTGGTTGCCGGCCGTCCGGCGGGAGTGGATCAGTCCCTGGTCCTCGTAGAACCGCAGTGCCGATGCGGCGACGCCGGAACGACTCGAGATCTCGCCGATGGGCAACCAGTGCTCCTTGTTCAGAATGGTTTCCTCGACCATGTCGCCCACTGTAGGCGGCGATCCATGAAACCTAAACTGCACTTGAGAGTGGTCGGGCGGTGGTCAATCGTCGGGTAGACTTGCCCGGTCGGTGCGCGAGTCGCGTCACCAAGAGGCGCTCCGACCCGCCGGTTGAACCAGCCGGTGCCATGGCTGCACGCGATATGCAGCCGCAGGTCGATGGCCATCAACTCCTGCGTACGCCGAGCCGAGCCACGCTCAGCCCGGATCGTCGTGCGAGCCGCGTGGGCGTCGTACCCGTCACCCACGTCGTTCGAAAGAGGACCCTTGACACAGCAGTACGCCGATCGGCCGCGGCCGAAGGTGAAGAAGCCCCGCCACAAGAAGAATCCGCCTCACAACAACACGCCGGCCGACCTCGGCCCCGTCGCCGAGGGCAACGCGTTCGCCGCACTCGGCATCGCGCCCCGGCTCGTCCAGCGGCTGGCCCGGGACGGCATCACCGAGCCGTTCCCGATCCAGGCCGCGACCATACCGGACGCCCTCGCGGGCTCCGACGTGCTCGGCCGCGGCCGGACCGGCTCGGGCAAGACGCTCGGTTTCGGCCTGCCGGTGCTGATGCGGCTGGCCGGCGGCCACACCGAGTCGCGCCGTCCGCGCGGCCTGGTCCTGGTCCCGACCCGCGAGCTCGCGATGCAGGTGCACGACGCGCTCGAGCCGCTCGCGCACGTCATGAACGTCCGGGTCAAGCTGGTCGCCGGCGGCCTGCCGTACCCGAAGCAGATCGACGCGCTGCGCCGCGGCGTGGACCTGGTGATCGCCACCCCGGGCCGGCTGATCGACCTGTGCCAGCAGCGCGCCGCGGACCTCGGCGCGGTCGAGGTCACCGTGCTCGACGAGGCCGACCACATGTGCGACATGGGCTTCCTGCCCGACGTCCGCACCCTGCTCGACATGACCCCGGCGGGCGGCCAGCGGCTGCTGTTCTCGGCCACGCTGGACGGTGACGTCGACACGATCGTGCGCGACTACCTGAAGGACCCGGTGACGCACTCGACCGACGAGGCCCAGGCCGCGGTCACCACGATGGAGCACCACCTGCTGGTGATCGAGCCGAACCACAAGCAGTCGCTGACCGCCGAGCTGGCCAGCCGGGACGGCCGGACGCTCGTGTTCGTCCGGACCAAGCTCGGTGCCGACCGGGTCGCGGGCCAGCTCCGCGACCGCGGCGTGATGGCGGCGGCGCTGCACGGCGGCCTGACCCAGGGCGCCAGGAACCGGACGCTCGGCCAGTTCAAGGACGGCTCGGTGCCGGTGCTGGTCGCGACCGACGTCGCCGCCCGCGGCATCCACGTCGACGACGTCGGCCTGGTGGTGCAGGCGGACCCGGCCGCGGACCACAAGGACTACCTGCACCGGGCCGGCCGGACCGCTCGCGCCGGTGACGAGGGTGCGGTCGTGACCCTGGTACTGCCGCACCAGCGGCGCGGCATGATCCGGCTGGCGGAGTCGGCCGGCGTGGACGTCGCACCGGTGCGGGCCCGTCCGGGTGACCAGCTGGTGACCCGGCTGACCGGCGGCGCCAAGCCGTCCGGTCACGCGGTGAAGCTTCCCGTCCCGCGTCGCCCAGACCGCGGCTTCAAGGGCGGCGGCAAGAGTGGTGGCTACAAGGGCAGGCGGGGCGGCGGACGCCCGCACCGCCGGTTCGAGCACGACCGGCACACCTCGCACCGGCCGTAGCCGGCGAGGACGGCGGTAACTCAGCCCGCCTTGCGGGCACGGGTGCGCTTGGCGTACGACGCGAACTGGTCGACGAATGCGTCCAGGGAACGCCGGGCGGCGGCGGAGTCGCGGTCGACGAGCCAGCTCAGCACCACCCCGTCGGCGACGTTCAGGACCATCCGGGACAGCTCGCCGACCGGGCGGGTCCACTCGATCCGGGCGGACGCGGCGATCAGGCTCATCAGGTGCTGGATGCCCTCGATCTGGCGCTCGCGCTGTTCCCGGGCGATCGGCTCGATGTCCGGGGTGCGCAGCGCCCAGGCGATCACCTCGTAGGTCAGCAGCTGCTTGTCCGGCGTCGACTCCATCAGCGCCCAGAACGCGTGCACCGCGGCGCGGATCAGCTCCTCGGCGGTGCCGCCGCCCGCCGGCAGCGCCTCGGCCGCGGCGGTGTACCCCTCCATCGCCAGCTCGCGCACCACGTCGCCGAGCAGCTCCTCCTTGGAGCGGAAGCAGTAGTGCACGATGCCGACCGAGACCCCGGCCTCCTGGGCTATCCGCCGGGTGGTGGTGGCGGCCAGGCCGTCGTGGGTGGCGACCCGGATCGCGGCCTGCACGAGGTCGGCGCGGCGTTCGGTCGCGGGCACGCGGGGCACGATGACCTCCAACGGATAGCGGGCTTGCCACGCTAGCCGAGGTCCGGCTGTCCAAGTCAACCGTCCAAGACTGTTGACCAGTTAAATGAGCATCCTTCAGTCTTGGCGTGCCGGGCGCACCTCCAGAGAGGATGGACCGATGACGACGTTCGGACCGGATTTCCTGTGGGGCGTGTCCACCGCGGCGTACCAGATCGAGGGCGCGGTCACCGAGGGCGGCCGCGGCTTGTCGGTCTGGGACACGTTCAGCGCCGAGCCGGGCCGGACCGCGAACGGCGACACCGGAGCCGTTGCCTGCGACCACTATCACCGGTACGCAGAGGACGTCGCGCTGATGAAGGACCTCGGCGTGGATGCGTACCGGTTCTCGTTCGCGTGGCCGCGGATCCAGCCGTCCGGCAGCGGACCGGCGAACGCCGAAGGGCTCGCGTTCTACGACCGGCTGGTGGACGCCTTGCTTGCCCAGGGCATCGAACCGGTGCCGACCCTGTTCCACTGGGACACCCCGCAGGCACTGGAGGACGCCGGCGGTTGGATGCGACGCGACATCGCCGACCGGTTCGCCGAGTACGCCGCCATCCTCGGCGCACGGTTCAGCGACCGGATCGGCCGCTGGATCACGATCAACGAGCCGATGGTGGTCACGATGTTCGGGTACGCCGCCGGCGCGCACGCGCCGGGCAAGCAGCTGTCGTTCGACGCGCTGCCGGTCGCGAACCACCAGCTGCTCGCGCACGGCCGCGCCGCCCAGGCGCTGCGTGCCGCCGGTGCCCGCAGCATCGGGATCGCCAGCAACCACGGCCCGACCTGGCCCGCCAGCGACAGCGAGGACGACCGTGCGGCGGCGGCGCTGTACGACAACCTGGTGAACTGGATGTTCGCGGACCCGGTGATCCTCGGCGAGTACCCGGACGGCATCGGCGACGGCATGCCCGGCCCGGTCGCCGACGACCTCGCGCTGATCGGCGGCTCGGTCGACTGGTTCGGGATCAACTACTACATGCCGAGCCTGATCGGGGCTCCCGGCGGCGGTGCCGATACCGGTGTGACTGACGGGTTCGTGCTTCCGGCCGGGCTGCCGTTCGAGCCGCGCGCGATCGACGGCCGGGAACGCACGGACTTCGGCTGGCCGGTGGTGCCGGAGGGCTTCGGCGAGATCCTGCAGACGTTCGCGACCCGGTACGGTGACCGGTTGCCGCCGATCTACATCACCGAGAACGGCTGCGCGATCAACGACGGCCCGGACGAGTCGGGCAGGGTCGCGGACCGGCGGCGGATCGAGTACCTGGACGGCCACCTGCGCGCGCTCCAGCAGGCGATGGATGCCGGCGTCGACGTCCGCGGGTACTTCCACTGGTCGCTGCTGGACAACTTCGAGTGGGCCGCCGGGTACTCGCAGCGGTTCGGCCTGGTGCATGTCGACTACGCGACGCAGCGTCGTACGCCGAAGGACTCGTTCGCGTGGTACCGGGACATGATTGCGTCGGGCAAGCACTGAGCCTGCCGTCCGGACACTCAGAAGGAGACCTCGGCCAGCACGGGGTAGTGGTCCGACGCCTCCTCCCCGGCGGCGTACCGGATCGTCTCGGTCCTGATCCGCGGGACCGGGCGGCTGCCGTGCTCGTCGAGGCAGCAGACGTAGTCGAGGACGTGCCGGTAGCCGGGGAAGTCCCGGCCGGTCAACGGGTTCGTGGTCCCGTCGAACGTCGGCTCGTGCATCCGGCCCGTCGGCTCGAGCATCCCGCCGACCGCTGCCGCCGCGGCGGTCGCGTGCTCGGTGCCGTGCTCCACGTTCAGGTCGCCGACGAGCAGCACCGGGTCGGCTGGCGGGACCAGTGACCGCACCAGGGCGCGGATCTCGGCGAGCTGCTCGAGCCGTACCGCCCCGGTCTGCTCGACCGGGGTCTTCGGTTGGTCCGCCTGCAGATGGGTGGCGGCGATCCACAACGGCCCGTCGATCCGGACCAGCAGGCAGCCCTTGCCGACCAGCGAGTCCGCGGTGCCGCCGTGGTACGACGAGAACACCAGCTGGTGCCTCTCGTGCAGGCCGCGCCGGCTGAGCACCCGGACGCCGCCGCCGAGCAGCGAACGGCCCAGCACCCGCGGGCCGGTCGAGCTGGTCCACTCGGCTCCGAACGAGGACAGCTGCGGCGTGGCGTCGTACCCGTGGCTGCGCAGCGAGCGGACCAGGTAGCCACTCGGGCTCAGGCTGAACGCCTCGTTGAGCACGACCACGTCCGGGTCGAGCCGCTGCACCGCCTGGCGGGCGAGCTCGATCCGGCGCAGGCCGCGGTCGGCGTACGACAGCACCGGTAGCTGCAACAGGTTGAAGGTGAGGATCGTCAACATGTGTCAGCGCACCGACCGGATCGGCTGCACGGTCAGCGCCGCGATCACGGCGGTGACCAGGACCAGCACCATCAGGGTCGGATAGCCGCCGAGCGAGCCGAGCACGGCTGCGCCGATCACCGGGGTGAGCACGTACGGCAGGTTGTTCGCCACGTTGATCACGCCGAGATCCTTGCCGCGGTCCTCCGCCCTCGGCAACACCTGGGTGATCAGTGCCTGGTCGACGGCGGCGTACGCGCCGTACCCGAGCCCGAGGATGCCGGCGGCAACGATGCTGGTGCCGAAGGTGGGCAGGAACGCGAGCAGCAGTCCCGCTGCTCCCTGCAGTACCGAGGACACGACCACGAGCCGCTTGCGCCGCCCGGTCCGGTCCGAGAGCCGGCCGCACAGCGGTGCCGCGATCACCACGCCGATCGTGTAGACCACGATCAGCACCAGGGTGCCGCCCTCGGGATCGGGGTACTTCACGTAGTCCTGCAGGTAGTAGAAGAGGTACACCTGCGCCAGCGCGTTGGACAGCTGGATGAAGAACCGCCCGGACCAGGCCCAGGCGAAGTCGTGGTGCCGCAGCGGCGTGACGACGCCTTTCGCGATCGCGCCGATGGACAGCGGCGGGCGTTCGGCCGGGTCCAGCGGTACGCCGCGGGTGCCGACGCTGTACGGCAGTGCGAGCAGCAGCGCGAGCAGCCCGAGCAGTGCGAAGCCCGGGGCGAGATCGAGGACGACGACCGCGACCAGTGCGACGCCGACCAGCGGCCCGACGGCCTGGGCGAGTCCGAAGAACGCGGACACCCAGGCCCGCTGGCTGACGGGCACCTCGTCGGGAACCGCGGCCATCAGTGCCGCGTTGGTCGACGACATGCCGATCTGCGCAATCGCCCAGACCAGCACCATCCCCACCGCGGTGGTCTGCAGACCCTGGCCGGACACCGCGAGCCCGGTCAGCAGCGCGCCGCCGAGCACCCAGACCTGGCGCCGGCCGCGTCGCGACAGAGTGCGGTCGGAGAGTGCGCCGACGGCGATGTTCACCAGGATCGTGACCACGGCGGCAACACCGGTGACGACCGCTAGCAGGGTGACCTTGTCGTCGCCGGCGATCGCCTCGGCCTGCTTCGGCAGCAGGATCTGGGCGGCCGCGAAGTAGGCCATGTACCAGCCGAACAGCCCGGCGGACCAGGCCGCGATCCAGCCGGTCCGGACCGGCCGGACCGGTTCGTCCAGCGCGGAACGCGTCACGGTGCGGTCCATCGGCCCTCCCTACCGGGCAGTCAGCGAGAGCGTGAGCCACTCGCGTCGTACTTGTCAACCGTCCAAGTCGGTTGACCAATATGCACCGCCCGTCCCGGCGTTCGCCGCCGATCCTCGCCTGGCTCGACCCTGTACGTCGTGGCCGCCGTCGGCGTCACCGGCGCTCTGCTGGTGCATCGCATCCGTTCCGTCACCTGACCTAAGGTGGCGGGCATGCCGCTGTTCTCGTTCGAGGGCGTCAGCCCCACCGTGCATCCTCAGGCGTGGGTCGCGCCGACCGCGACGCTGATCGGCAACGTCGTGGTCGAGAAGGACGCTTCCGTCTGGTACGGCGCCGTGCTGCGCGCCGACTTCGGCCCGATCGCGATCGGAGAGGGCGCGAACATCCAGGACAACTCGGTCATCCACGTCGGCGTCGACGGATGCGACGTGGGCCGCAACGTGAGCGTCGGGCACCGGTGCCTGCTGCACGACTGCACCATCGGCGAGCAGGCGCTGATCGGCAACGGGGCGATCGTGCTGGACGGTGCGAGCATCGGTGCCCGTGCGCTGGTCGCTGCCGGCGCGACCGTCACGCCCGGGTCCGTCGTACCGGCGGAGACCATCGTGATGGGCAGTCCGGCCAAGCGGCAGCTGCCGCTGGACGGCAACAGCCGCTGGCTGGTCGAGCACAACGCGGAGATCTACCAGGATCTGGCCCGCCGGCACGCGAACGGTATCGCGCCGGCCTGACGATCAGGCGGCGGCTCTGGTCTCCGGTGGGGTCACGGTCTCCAGTACCGCGACCTTCCCCGTCGCCGTCCGCGGCGCGACCGAGAAGCCGAGCACGGCGATCAGCACGGTCGCCGCGAACGCGGTCGCGTACCCGAAGGCCAGGAACAACGCCCCGGTCACCGCGATCGCGACCACGGTGAACACCATCTCGCCGAGCTGCAGCGCCGAGCTGTTCACGCCCTGCTCACCGGGCCGGGAGATCTCCAGCGTCAGCACGGACAGCGTCGGGTACACCAGCCCGATGCCGAATCCGCCGACCACCCAGGCCGGGTACGCGATCGCGACCGGCACCCCCTCGAACGCCACCGACCCCATCAGCAGCAGTCCGGCCGTGATCGCTGCCGTGCCGACGCCCAGGTTGGTCTGCTGCGCGAACACCTGACGCCCCTGCAGCCAGGAGCCGAACGACCAGCTCAGCGCGCCACCGGTGAGCGCCAACCCGGCCAAGATCGGCGACAGGTCCCGCTCGCCGATCAGCATCAGCGGTACCAGCACCTCACCGGCGAGGAAGGCACCGGCCGCCAGCCCGCGCAGTGCCACCACGGTCGGCAGCCCGCGCGCCGCACGCATCGTGCCGCGCGGCAGCAGCCGCGGCAACGTCACCGTAAGCAGCGCGAGCCCGGCGACCAGCAGCGGCAGCCGGCCGTCACTGCCGTACTGCACCATCGCCGCTCCGACCGCGGTCAACGCCGCCCAGCCGACCCGGACCGCGAACCCGGGCGCCGGCTCGGCCTGACCACCGGTGAGCGGCTGCCCGGCTAGCCCGCGCCACAGCAGGACGGCGGCGGGGATGGTCAGCAGCGGTACCGCGAGGAACACCCACCGCCAGCCGATCGTCTCCGCGACCGCGCCGACCACGGCCGGGCCGACCATCGACGGCACCACCCACGCGGTGGCGAACAGCGAGAACATCCGCGGGTGCTGTGCCTCCGGGTAGACACGCGCGACCAGGACGTAGATCGCGATCCCGGTCAGCGCTCCGCCGAACCCCTGGACCAGCCGGCCCGCGATCAACACCTCCATGCTCGGCGCGAAACCCGCGATCAGCAGCCCGCCGGCGAAGGTCAGCAGACCGGACCAGAGCGGCCCGAGCGGTCCGCGAACGTCACCCCAGCGCCCGCCCACGACCGTCCCGACCACACCGGCAGCGAGTGCGCCGCTGAACGCGAGGCTGTACAGCTCCATCCCGCCGAGCTCGCGGCCGACGATCGGCATCGCGATCGCGACCGCCATGTACTCCAGCGCGACCAGGGTCATGATCGCGACCAGCCCGACGGTGAGCGCCTTGCGCGACGTCGCGGCCTCGGGACCGATCTCAGATGTCAGCATGCTGTCGACCCTCCAACATCAACACGACTTGAGGTCAAGCCCGTTCTACAGCACACCCCGAGCTTCGTCGGTTGCAGATTGCGCACTGAAGTGCCGCCACCTGACGCGGCGCTACTTGAAGGGTGTTGCCTGATCGGGATACCGATGTCGGTATGCGATACCGATGTCGGTATACGGTCGCCGCGGTCATCGCCGCACGGAGCAAGCGCCCGGTCGGCAGACCTAGGTACGGCGGACGACCGTTGCCAGGGGTAGCCGACGACCCGGGTGGGCGGGTGCAGAGTGGGGCGTCAGACCGGCGTACGACGGTGGGCGCGGCGTAACGCCAAGGCTGTGGCGGCGCTGACGAGGAGGCCGCAGGCACCGGCGGTGACGAAGGTGACGCGGGCGTCGGTCAACTCGAGCAGCAGACCGCCGAGGCCGTACGACAGACCGGCCGCCACGCCGACCGCGCCGTACAGGTTGCCGAATACGCGGCCGAGCAGCCGGGCCGGTACGACGCGCTGCAGGTGGGTGTTGAGCCCGACGTCGATGGCCGCGATACCGGCGCCGCGGATGGTCTGCAGGGCGAGCGCCGCGCCGACCGCCCAGGCGAGTCCGGTGAGCAGGTTGCCGGCGCTGCTGATCGCGAACCCGGCCACCAGCAGCCCGAGCATCGGCATTCGGTGTCCGAGCCGGCCGAGCACCAGGTATCCGACGACGAGGCCGATACCGACGCCGGCGTACAGCACGGCGGCCGCGGAGTCACCGGCGCCAAGCTCGTCCTTGGCGAGGAACACCATCGCCACGTCGTCGACACCATTGACTGCGGCGATCCCGAAGAAGCCGAGCGCGATCACCCGAACCACCGGTGTCGACCAGATGTACCCGAGCCCGTCGCGCACGTTCCGGGCGAACGGCTCGTGTTCGCCTGCCGAGGGCAACGACGGCAGCCGGGTCAGCAGCACCGCCGAGACCACGAAGGTCAGCGCGTCGACCAGCAGGATGCCGCGGATGCCGAGCACGGTGAACAGTGCGGCGGCGACCAGCGGGCCGAGTGCCTCCAAGCCGTAGGTGCCGGCGCCGAGCGTGGAGTTCGCAGTCTCCAGCTCGCGGTCCTCGACCAGCGCGGGTACGGCGCTGCGCGACGCCGGCTGGAAGATCGTCGCGGTGATGCTGCGCAGTGCGACCAGCACCAGCAGCACCGGCAACGGCGGCAGCGTGATCGCCATCGCGACGACCAGGACTGCCTGGACCAGCTCGCAGCTGATCATGACCGTGCGCAGGTCGAACCGGTCGCAGATCGCGCCGGCCAGCGGGCCGAAGAAGCCCGGCAGGCAGTCGCCGGCGAACAGCAGCAGCGCTACCGCGAAGGCGGCGCCGGTGCGGTCCTCGACGTACACGAGCAGGGCGACCAGCCCGAGCGAGTCTCCGAGGAAGGAGATCGCCCGGGCCGACCACAGCACCCGGAACGACGGGTTGCGGCGCAGTAGCGTCAGCCCGCCGGTCCGGGAAGGCACGGTCTACCGCACGGGCCGATAGTTCGCGATGATCACGCCGCTGCTGGTTGGCTGCGCGCTCACCAGCTCGAGCTTCTTCAACGTCACGTTCTCGGGGAACAGCCGTGCGCGGCCTTCACCGGCGACCACCGGGTGGATCAGCAGCTGCAGCTCGTCGAGCAGGTCGTGCTCGACCAGTGAGCGGACCACGCTGGGGCTGCCGGCGACGCTGATGGTGCCGCCGTCGGTGTTCTTCAGGTCGCTGATCGCGCCGGCGAAGTCGCCCTTGAGCAGCGTGCTGTTCGCCCAGTCGTCGACCGAGTCGAGCGTCGTCGACACGACGTACTTCTGGTTGTTGTTGATCCAGTCCGCGAAGTCCTTGTCCTCGGTGGCGTTCGGCCAGTATCCGGACCACTCCTGCCAGGTGACCCGGCCGAGCAGGATCGAGTCCGCCGACTGCAGCACGGTCGTGAGGGCCTCTCCCATCTCGTCGTCGAATGCGAACTGCCACTGGTCCGGTCGCTCGACGACCCCGTCGAGCGAGATGAAGAGGCTGGAGAACACGTTGCGCATGCTTACTCCTCTAGGTGTGGTGGCGGTGCCCGGACGGAGTGCCCGGGCGCTGCCCGTTGTCCAGGACGAGGAACTGACCCATCATGCCCAGGTCCTCGCCGCCGATGATGAGTGCCTTGGTCACTGTGCTGTCCCTTCGGTGCCAACCGCTACAGCAGGTCGGTGATCAGCCAGAGCAGGATGTTGCCGCCGGCCATCGGACGCAGCCGGGTGTTCTGGAAGGAGGTCACTCGCCAACCGTCCGGCGCCGGTGAGCGCGGCGCTGCGCCAGCTGATCGGCATGCTCGGGCTGGACGCGTTGACCGTCAGCCCGGGCGAGCTGGCGCCGTGGATGCTGCTGGTGACGCAGCGGCAGGCCGAGCTGGCGTTGGCCGAGAACAGGTTCGCGGACGCATGTCGTACCGCCGAAGAGGCGCTACCGGTGGCGCGCGACCAGGGCGCACCCTGGCAAGTCTGGCCGCTGCTGTGCCTGATCGCACGGGCCGCGCAGCGATCCGGATCGGACAGTGTGGACGTCACCGCTAACGGCGTGCCGGCGGACTCGCCGGTGCTCGCCGCGCACGCGGCCTCGTTCGCGGCCGAGACCGGCAAGGGCTCCTGGACCGACGCGGTGCTGGCATGGCAGGCCGTCGGGCACCGGTACAGGTCGGCCGACGCGCGGGTCCGGGCGGCCGAGCAGGCGCTGGCCGCCGGAGAGCGCCCGGCCGCTGAGGAACTGCTGCGGACCGCCGCCGCGGACGCCGCGGAGCTGGGCGCGACGCCGCTCGCGGACGAGATCGCGGTGCTGGCCCGGAGCGCGCGGCTGGCCATCGACGGGGCGGTGTCACCGGCCGAGGCGCCGGCCGGCCTGACCGAGCGGGAGGCGGAGGTCCTGCGGCTGGTCGCGGCCGGCCGGTCGAACAAGGAGATCGCCGCCGAGCTGTTCATCAGCGCCAAGACGGTGAGCGTGCACGTGTCGAACGTACTGGCCAAGTTCGGCGTTCGGACCAGGGGCGAGGCCGCTGCCAGAGCGCATCGGCTCGGTCTCTTCAAGTGACTTGTGCAGGGTGCTTGAGAAAGCCTGCCGCGCAGCCATACCTTTGTCCCGATAGGTAGGGCTTCGGCTGTTCGGCGCTCCGGACCGACCGCTCGTCGCAAGGCCCCGGCGCCGCCGATCCCAACCCGTCGACGCGCACGCCAAGGTGGATCACCACCCTCTGCCGGACCGCCCCTCTCCGGCCGGGGATGACTGTCCGTGGGGCGGCACACGTTCCGGTGGAACGACCCGGAGGGAAAGCGCGATGGGTATCGATGCCGTTCGTTGCGAGGCGCTCTTCGCGTCCACGGCTCCATCCGGTGACCAGCTGGCCGAGAGCCAGCTCCGGCACCTGGTCCTGCGTACGCTGTCCGACCTCGGTCGCGACGGCTGTGCCAGCCGAGTCGCCAGGGCCTTCGCCACGGACCCGGGCAGCGCCGCGCAACGCATGTCCTGGGCCCGTGCGCAGGTGTACCAGCACACGCTCTAGTTCTCGTCGGCTGCCCGGACGAAGTGCGGGATGCCCGCAGGGTTGCCGATCCAGTGCGCCGGCAGCCCGTCCGGCAACGGCTCTCGCTCGTCCTGCGTCGCCACGCCGTGCTCCGCGAACCGTGCCGTCGCCGCCTCGACGTCGTCGGTGAAGAGCTCCAGCCTGAGCCCGGCCTGCGCGTAGCTGTCGACCTGGTCCAGCCGCAGCGTGACCGGCCCGAACGCGACCGCGACCGAGCTGGATGACCTAGCTCGACGGGCCGCGGTTCACCGCGTCTGAGGAAGACCACCGACCCCGTTTTTGGCCGGAGCCCGAATCCGTGGGGCTGGTTCGGGGGCCTTCGTCCACTCGCCCCATCCTCCCGCCCGGCCGTCAACTACCATGGGTCGGCACCTCGCCGACGTGGCGCAATCGGTAGCGCACCTGTCTTGTAAACAGGTGGTTAGGGGTTCGAGTCCCCTCGTCGGCTCCACCGAAGCCTAGGTCAGAAATTGCTTCTGACCTGGGCTTTTGTGTTGAGCTCGGGCCTTAAGTGTGGGCAAGCGCCCACCCCGGCGCACCCGGCAAGGCTCGCCAGTTGGTCGCGTCGGCGCCGGCGTCGTACGTCGCGTTCGACCTACTCGCACTGGCCGGCGTCGACCTGCGCACTCAAGGCTGGATCAACCGGCGCCGGCGCCTCGAGTCGCTCGTCGCCTGGACTCCGCCGCTGCAGCTGTCCCTGTTCACCGACGACCCGCGGAAGCAGCCGAGTGGTTCGAGGCGCTGACTGCGATCGGGCGCGACACCTGTCGTGCATGGCTGACGCATCGTGTGGAGCGATCTTCTTGGCGCGTCGCCGTCCGTGAATCGCCGTACGGGGGATCCGGTCAGATGGGGTCGGTCCACCTCGACAGTCCCGACCATCCGCCGGGTCGCGCCCTGCGCTACAACGGCCGGCCGTCGAGCCCGCACCTGAGCTGGCGCGGAATAGTGGGATCGCCGCGCGACTTCGTTGCCGAATCAAGCATCGAGTGAATGACGGCCGTTTCAGCGGCGGTCGTGCGTGGTCGACCTGGATGCGGGCCTAGGCCCAGGTTCCGACTGACGCCTACTGTCGGCCTGACGGCCCGGCCTCACTTCAGGTGCCGGACGAAGAACCTGGCCGCGTCGTCCCCCGCGAACTGCGGGACGCCGGTGTGCCCGCCCATGTTGGCGTGCAGCGTCTTCTCCTGGGAGCCGAAGGCGTCGAACAGGTCCAGTGCCAGCTGCCGGTCGTTTCCTTCGTCGTCCCACTGCAGCAGGACGTGGAGCGGAATCGTGACCTGACGGGCCTCGTCGAACATGGCGCGGGGCACGAAACTCCCGGCGAACAGACCGGCGGCCGCGATGCGCGGTTCGACCAGCGCCAGCCGGATACCGATGGCGATCAGCCCGCCCGAGTACCCGACCGGGCCGCTGATCTCCGGCAGTGAAAGGAGTGCGTCCAGGGTGGTCTGCCATTCCGGGACCGCTTTCTCGACCAGCGGGAGGACCAGCCGGTCGACGATCTCGTCGACCGGCTCTCCGGCCGCCAGCGCCCGGTGCAGATCGGCGCGGGCCTGCTCGGCGTCGGCCGATCGGGTCCGGTCACCGCTCCCGGGGAGCTCGATGGTGGCCGCCGCGAAGCCGTTCGCCGCGGACTGCCGGGCTCGCCCCA
>Ga0209382_10005018_pt1 | contig 17317 bp, 16 predicted proteins | sample SoiMetdeltSBSDD5_FD_187599 | JGI IMG/M metagenome (GOLD analysis project Ga0209382, IMG submission 187599) | Bulk soil microbial communities from a Populus tree surrounding site in Tennessee, USA - Soil MetaG P. deltoides SBSDD5 (SPAdes) (version 2) | ecosystem: Environmental > Terrestrial >...
TGCGACGCCGCGATTGAGCGCGAGCGCCTGCAGCAAGTTATCGACTCCCTTGCGAGCCACCAAGCGTCCGACGTAGGCGATCGCGAGGCCTTCGTGGGGCGAGTGCAACGGATCGGGGGGCACCCCGGCGCCGAGCTGCGGGATAACGGCGACGGGGAGCGTCGTCACCTCGTGCCGCACCAGCTCGGCGGCCGCCTCGCTCCCCGCGACGAGCCCTTTCAGTCGACGCAGCGTGCGCCGGCGGCTCCAGCGTTCGAGCACGGGGAGCCGTGGGTCCACGTTCTGGTGGGTGAAGAGCACGACGGGGATGGCCAGGCGGCGCGACGCCTTGATGACCTGCCGCGCCGCCTCCGAGGTGGGCTCTTCCTCTATCTGTACCAGGTCGGGGCGCTTGTCGCGCAGCAACGCGCCGAGCGCCCGGCCGCCGAAGCGCGTCCCCTTGGCGGGGATGGGGAAAACCTCGAGGCCGCTCTGGCGCTCCCAGGTGCTCTCGATCTGCTCGCCCAGCGCCGGCTCGCGCCACCGTTGCGGCACGCCGACCGTCACCTCGAGACCGCGAGCGGCGAGCGCGCGAAGTTTCCCGCGGTGGGCGGGCTGAACGTAGGTGTGGGAGATGACGAGAACTCTGCGCATGGCTATATTTGTCGCCGCGACGGGCCCTTAGCTCAGCGGTTAGAGCAGCGGACTCATAATCCGTAGGTCCCAGGTTCAAATCCTGGAGGGCCCACCATTATGACGGGTGGCTAGCTCAGCTGGTTAGAGCGCCGGTCTCACATACCGGAGGTCACAGGTTCGAGTCCTGTGCCGCCCATTACAACAAGCCTTCGCGCCGCAACTTCCCCAACTGATCGTAAAAGGCCTCATGCATGCCGAGCACCTCGGCGGGCGAAACCGTTGCGACGCCGGCCTTGGAGACTTCGATCCCTGCCGCAAAGTTCGCGACATCCGCCGCTTCGCGCACGCTCGCCCCGGCCGCCAGCGCCGTCCCCACCCACGCCGTGACCGTATCGCCGGCGCCGGAGACGTCGTACACCTCGCGCGCCATCGTGGGGATACGGGTGATCTCGCCGTCCTTGGTCACCAGAATCATCCCCTCGGCGCCGAGGGTGAGCAGCAGGTTGTCCACCGCCAGCTTCCCCAGCGCGCTGGGCAGGGCGTCGGGGTGGGCGAGATCGAGCGCCGCGCCCATCGCCTGCTCCAGCTCTTTGCGGTTCGGCTTGAACACCGTCGCGCCCCGGAAGGCGAAGAAGTTCTTGAACTTGGGGTCCACGACCACCGGGACGCCGCGTTTCTTGGCGAGCGCCAGCCCACGCTCGATGACCTGGGGGACCACGGTCCCCTTGTTGTAATCCTCTATAAGGAGGGCGTCGGCGTCACGCATGGCGCGCTCCAGCTGGTCGGTGACGATCTCCATCGTGCGCGCCGGGATCGACTCCTCGACTTCTTCGTCGATCCGTAGCATCTGTTGCCCACGTGCGACGACTCGTGTTTTGGAGGTCGTGGGTCGCGCCGCCGCCACCGTCAGGTAGCCGTCGGCGAGCCGCGCCTGCGCCAGCTCGGAGCGCACCGAGTCGCCGCGCGCGTCATCGCCGATCACCGCGACCAGCCGGCACTCGGCGCCAATCGCCGCGACGTTAGCTGCCACGTTCGCCGCGCCGCCCAGCGCGTGGCGGCGGCCGTGCACGGTGACTACGGGGACCGGCGCCTCGGGAGAGATGCGATCCACCTCGCCCGCGAGATAGATGTCGAGCATCGCGTCGCCCAGCACCACGATGCGGACGCCCGCCATCTTCTTGAGGAGCTTCTCTATCTGCTCGCGCGTCATGCGAAAGAGCGACGGGATGCGGGATGCGAGATGCGGGATGCGAACGCTCCCGTGCGCACCCACGCATCCCGCATCTCGTATCTCGCATCTCGTGTCTTGGTCACGGGATCAGGCTCTCCCACCGATACCGCCATTGCAGCTCCACTCTCCCCACCCAACGTGTGTCCTTCGCTCCGTTGACATGCCCGGCGTTCGAAACCAGATGTACGCCGCCGTCCCCCGCCAGACTCCACGCGCCCGCTGACAGCTGACCGCTGATCGCCAGTCTCACCGTCCTCTCCACCACACCCGATAGGAACGTTGGCGTCGAATCATACGCGGTGACAGGCGGGTAGGGGAGGCGGAAGTCGCCTTCGCCTTGGCGGAGCAACATCACCTCAGGCGTGAGCAGTAAGCCGTGCGCCGTGAGCCGGGAGGCGCGCATGGTGAGCTGGTCATAGTCCGAATAATTCCGTGCCAGTCCCACGCCGCGGCGCATCACGACGTCGGTACCGTTGGCGGTGCGATAGGTCAGGTTGGCCACGCGCGTGTAGAACGCGGTCCATGCCCAGCTGCCCAGCCCGCCCTGAGCGCCGACGGTGAGGCCGTATTGCGGCGGCTCCCGATCGCTCGCCGCCTTGTTGTCGATCTGAATGTCGTCGATCAAGAGCGATCCGAAGACGCGGGTGCGGCCGATCCGCGACGTGACGTCGACCCCGACGAGGCTGTTGACCTGATCGCCCTGATCGAGCTGCTCCAGCAGGCCGAGCGTTAAGATGTTGGCGAACCACGGCTCGAGCTCGCGGCCTGGACCGGCGAGCAGGGAGCCTTCCCACAACGCGATCGTTGTTTTGCCGGGTGGCCGGAGGACGAGCCGGTGCGCGACCCAGTAGCGATGATGCAACGCGCCGCTCGTGTCGGGGAGATCGTCGAGCTGCGTGAGCACGCCCTCGAGCCGCACGCCCGGGGTCCCCAGTGCCACGCCGAAGTGACTGTAACTGTACGGACTGGGCGAGAGCAGCAGGCCTTCCACGGCGGGCGGTCCCCAATTCCTGTCCACCGCACCAAAGAAGATTTCGCCGTAACGCCATTCGGCTGAGGCGTAAGCTTCGGCGTTGCGACCCGCGATCACGCGGTCTTTCTTGCCGAAGTAGTCGGGATCCCACTTGAGACGCGTGTCGAAGTAGGGATGCGTCACGACGACCGCGGGCCCGAAGTAGAGCGTCAGCGCGGCGCCGCCCGACACCGTGCCGTGTCCGGGGCCGGCTTCGCGCAGCGCATCGCGCCGCGCGTGCGAACTGGCTTGGGCGCCGGCATGCAGATCGAGCCGCGCCGTGGGACCGCGCTCGTGCCGAGTCAGCTCGTCTTTGAGCTGACGGACGACGTCCCACTCGGGCCCCGCGAGCCGCGCGCTGTCGGCCGACTCGAGCGCGCGCAGCAGGTCGGCCTCTCGAAATGGGCGCGTCAGGGGCGTCGGATCGGTGAGACGGCCGCGGGCGATCAGGTGCTCGACGTAGGGCATCCCCCAGTGACTGAGCGGGACGTAGGGGGACGCGTCTTGCCCAGAAGCAAGACGCCAAGGCGCCAAGACGCCAAGAAGAAGGAAGGGAAGCACGCTTCGCATTGAGCGCGCAATTTAGTGCACGGTTATCTTCCCCGCCCATGTCTCCCCTCGTTGTCCTCATCCTGGCTGTGCTCGCCACCACGTACGCGGGGCCCATCGTGCGCCTCGCCGCGGCGCCGGCCTTGGCCATCGCGTTCTGGAGACTGACGCTGGTGCTGCCGGTGACGGGGGGACTCGCGGTCATGGAAGGGAGATGGGAGAAGGGAGAAGGACGTTCAGGTGCGGACCAGAGCGTCCATCTCCCTTCTCCCATCTCCCTGACGCTCATGGTCCTCTCCGGTCTCCTCCTGGCGGCGCATTTCTGGACCTGGATTGCGTCGCTCCGCTTCACGACCGTGGCGAGCTCCGTAGTCTTGGTGTCGCTCAAGCCTATCTTCGTGTGGGCGCTCGCCGCGGTGTGGCTGCACGAGCATCCCAGCCGCCGCGAGGCCTGGGGAATCGGGATCGCCGTCGTCGGCGCCACGCTGATCGGCATCGGCGACGCGCGGCTGTCCCTCGGTGCCTTGGGCGGCGACGCGTTGGCCCTGGCGGGGGCGCTGACCGCCGCGGGTTACTACGTGATCGGCCGGCGCGTGCGCGCCACCGTCGGCGTCTGGACCTACGCGAGCATCGTCTACGCCGTCGCGGCGGTCACTCTCCTTGCCGTCGCGCTGGCGCGCGGGATTCCCCTCACCGGCTTCGCGGGGCGCGATTGGGCGGTGTTCGGCGCGCTCGCGGCGGGTCCCATGCTCGTCGGGCACACGGGGATGAACTACGCGCTGAAGCACTACCGGGCCACCACCGTCAACGTCGCGGCGCTGGGTGAGCCGGTCGGGGCGACGATCATCGCATGGCTCTGGCTGCACGAGAGCCCACCGGTTCTGGCGTTGATCGGAGGGGCGGTGGTGATAGGGGGAATCGGGGCGACTCTGTATAACGCGGAACGCGGAACGCGGAATGCGGAACATCAGGGGGGGCTACGTGGAAGTTGAACTCCGCCGGGGTTCCGTTGTCGAGTCGCGTCACCGCGTCCACGTCGCGGTCGTGAACGCCGACAGTACGCTCATCGCCCAAGCCGGCGATCCCCAGTTCGTCACATTCTGGCGCTCCGCGGCGAAGCCGTTCCAGGCGATGCCGCTCGTGGACGACGGCGTCGTGGGGCGATTCAAGCTCACACCCGAAGATCTGGCGCTCATCTGCGCGTCGCACTCGAGCGAGCCGGGGCAGGTCGCGCGCGCGCGCGAGCTGCTCCAGAAGATCGGCTGCACGGAGCGCGACCTGCTGTGCGGTCCGCACCGGCCCCTTTCGGAGGCCGTCGCCAAGGACTACGAGACCCGCGGGGTGCGCCTCACGGCCGTGTACTCGAACTGCTCGGGGAAGCACGCGGGGATGCTGGCGCTCGCGAAGTATCACGGCTGGCCGACCGAGTTCTACACGCGGCTCGAGCATCCCGTGCAGCAGCGCTGCCTCGCCGAAGTGAGCCGTTGGACGGGAATGCCGGCCGAGGAGATCGGCGTGGCAGTGGATGGCTGCGGCGTCGCCTGCTTTGCGATGCCTTTGCGGAACATGGCCTTGGCCTACGCGCGCTTACCGAACGCGGAAGTCGGAAGTCGGAACGCGGAACAGGGATCCCCGTTCCGCGTTCCGAGTTCCGCGTTCCGCGTTGTCGAAGCGATGCTGCGGCATCCCGAGCTGATCGCGGGGGAAGGTCGCCCGTGCACCGAGATGATGCGCGCGCATCCCGGACGGGTCATCACGAAAGTGGGCGCCGAGGGCGTGTACAGCGCCCAGCTGGTGCGCGAGAAGATCGGCGTCGCCCTGAAGGTGGAGGACGGGCACAGCGTGGCGTCGGCGCTGGCGCTGGCCGCCGTGCTGGGCGAGCTGGGACTCCGGCCGCAGCCCGACTCACTGGTCGCGCGGCCCACCCAGAACTCGCGCGGGGAGACGGTAGGCGAGATGCGGGTAAATGGGGGGCTGACGAAATGAAAGGATGCAGGAGAAGGGAGATGGGAGAAGTACTATGGGTTCGGGTGGGTTAACCCCGGGGCGCAGCTCCGGGGAAAAAACGACACCTGGCCTGGACGCACGGACACTTGCCCTTGTGCGAATTGCCACCGCAACCGCTACGGGCGACGAGGCAAAACTGCGCGAGCGGATGATCGCCGCGCGGGCCGCCGAGGTGCCGGCCGGCTGGGTCGAGGAGCTGCTGCTGCAGAGCTTCCTCAACGTGGGTTACCCGTTGGCGCTCGTCGCCTTCGGCGTGTGGCGCGAGGTGGCGGGGCCCCCGAAGGAAACGGGGGAGCCGATCGCGCACCCCGAATGGGGACGGTGGACGGAGCGCGGGGTGAAGGCGTGCGCCGAGATCTACGGGCGAACCTATCACAAGTTGATGGTGAATCTGCGGGCGCTGCATCCGGCGATCGAGCCGTTGGTCGTGGTCGACGCGTACGGCAAGATCCTGAGCCGGCCGGGGCTCGACACCAAGCGGCGGGAGCTGTGCACCCTGGCGGCGATCGCGATGCTGCGTGCGGACCGCCAATTGCACGCGCACTTGAGAGGCGCTTTGAACACTGGGTCTACCCGGGAAGAGGTCGATGCTGTGTTGGCGGTCGTGGAGCCCGACCTCGATCCGGTTCGGGCGTTACGTGTTTGGGAACTGTGGGCAGACGTCCGCCAAAGGAACCTGTGAACGCGGAACTCGGAACGCGGAATGCGGAACAGCAGGGTGGGGTCGTACCGCCGCGTGACCTAAAAGAGCGCACGAAAACGTTCGCGATGCGGGTCGTGCGCCTCGTCTCTACGCTGCCGCGCAACCCGTCCACGGATGTCGTTGGACGGCAGTTGTTACGGTCAGGTACATCCGTTGCCGCAAACTATCGAGCAGCTCGGCGCGCCCGGTCCCGCAAGGAGTTCCTCGCGAAACTGGGAATCGTTGAAGAAGAGGCGGATGAGAGCGTTTTCTGGTTGGAACTCCTGACCGACGCTGGTCTTGCCGCATCTGGCGAGGTGATCGCGCTTCGTAACGAAGCGAGCGAACTCGTCGCCATCACGGTCTCGTCGATCCGTACCGCGCGCGGGCCTCGCAGTGCTGTTCCGCGTTCCGCGTTCCGCGTTCCGCGTTCGTCTTGATGTTCATAGATCGCGCCGTCGTCCACGTAGCCGCGGGAAGCGGAGGATCGGGCGTCTGCTCCTTTCGTCGCGAGAAATTCGTCCCAAAGGGCGGCCCGGATGGCGGCGATGGCGGCGACGGCGGCAGCGTGTACGTGCGCGCCGACCCGAACCTCGCCACGCTCCTCGACTACCGCTATCGCAGCGTGTGGAAGGCGGAGCACGGGCAAAACGGCAAGGGCAAGAACATGAGCGGCAAGTCGGCGGACGACGTCTACCTGCCGGTGCCGCCGGGTACGGAGCTGCGCGACGCGGACACGGGCGAGCTGCTCGGCGAGCTGATCGAGCCGGGCCAGATCCTGCTCGTGGCACAGGGTGGCCACGGCGGACGCGGTAACCAGCACTTCGCCACGGCGACGCACCAGTCGCCGCGCGAATTCGAGCCGGGCGTGCCGGGCGTCGAGCGCAACATCGAACTGCTCTTGAAGCTGATCGCCGACGTCGGCCTCTTGGGCGAGCCGAACGCCGGGAAGAGCACGCTGCTCTCCGTCATCTCGGCGGCGCGGCCCAAAGTCGCCGATTATCCGTTCACGACACTCGAGCCGCACCTCGGCGTCGTGGGACTGTCGGGGCATCGCACCTTTGTCGTCGCGGACATTCCCGGGATCATCGAGGGCGCGCACGCGGGCAAGGGGCTCGGCCTGAAGTTCCTGCAGCACGTGGAGCGCACGCGCATGCTCGCCGTCTTGGTGCCCGCCGACAGTGCCGATCCGCAGGCGACGTACGAACTGCTGCGTCGGGAAGCTCAGCTCTACTCGGCAGACTTGGCCGCGAAGCCGCACGTCGTGGTGCTCACCAAGGGGGACCTACGCACCACGCACGACGCACCACGCACGGCGATCCGCACGGACGACGGCGCACCGGTACTTGAGATTTCCGCCGTCACCAAGCAGGGGCTACCGGAGCTCCTCGAGCTTCTATGGCGGACCCTGAAGTCGTAGCGACGCTGGCGCTGGCGTTGGTGCCGGGGATTGGGTCGCACCGTCTCCGGCTGCTGCTCGGCGCGTTCGGGAGTGCCGAGCAGGTGTTGCAGGCTCCGCATGCTCGGCTCAGAGCGCTGCACGGGATCAGCAACGCCGCTGCCACCGCGATTCGCGCCGCGTCGCCCAAAGATGGAGAGAAGGTGCTGGCCCAGCTCGCTGAGCTTGGTGCGCGCGCGCTGCTCCCCGCCGATCCCAACTACCCCACTCAACTCGTCGACATTCACGATCCGCCCACGGTGCTCTACGTCTGGGGCGATGTGTCGCTCTTGGCTCGCCCCGCGGTCGCCATTGTCGGGAGCCGCAATCACACCGCCTACGGCGCCGAGGCGGTGCGGCTGCTCGCGAGCGCTGTGGCACGCCGCGCCGTGGTCGTGAGCGGGATGGCGCGCGGCATCGACGCGCTGGCGCATGGGGCGGCCCTCGATGTGGGCGGGGGGAGCGTCGGTGTCCTCGGCAACGGGTTCGGCGTCATCTATCCCGCGGCCAACGGTGCGTTGTACGAACGGATGGTCAAGCACGGGTGTCTCGTCACCGAGCATCCGCCGGGTGAGCGGCCGCATGCCGGGTCATTCTCGAGGCGCAATCGATTGATCTCGGGCTTGTCGCGCGCGGTGCTCGTCGTCGAAGCGGCCGCGCAGTCGGGCGCGATCGTCACTGCCGACGCGGGGCTCGAGCAGGGACGTGCTATCCTCGCGGTCCCGGGTCCCATCACGAGCCCGACGTCCGTCGGTTGCAACAAACTGATCCAACAGGGCGCCAAAGCTGCGCTCTGCGCCGCCGACATCCTGGAGGAGATCGGCGTTGCCGGCGGGATGAACGACACCGCCGTCGCCCTCGCGACTCCGGCGCCCCGTGTGCCTCCGATCGACCTGTCGGGGCTGCAGCTCACTCTGTGGAATCGTCTCACCGCCCAGCCGCAACACGTGGACGCGCTGGTCGCGGCCGCGCGGACGGGGGCGGCGGATGTGCTGGGTGCGCTGACGGAGTTGGAGCTGCGGGGACTGGTGCGGCAGACGCCGGGGATGGTGTTTGGGCTCTCATAAGGGGAGTCCCACCCAGGGTGGGTTAACCCCCGGGCCTTCCTTTTTTCTTTAACCCCGGGGCATGGCCCCGGGGTCAACCTACCCGGAACGGCAACGGTGAAGCGCCAGAGGGACGGTGCATAGAGCAAGCGGGCTTTACGCGCACGTCACCTGGCACACCTACCGGCGCATGAAGGTGATTCGAAAGTACGACGTTCCCGCCATCGTCGATGCCGTGTTGGAAGCGGGACGACGCTCGGGCGTGCGTGTGCACGCGCAGGCGGTTCTTCAGGATCACGTGCATGTGCTGGTCAGTTACCTGCCTACGGCGACGCTCGCGTCGTTCATGCGGCACGCGAAGTCGGAATCGTGTCGGCGGGTGAACGTGAAACGGAAGGACGCCCAGCGCCTTCAATGGTCGCGCGGCTACTACGTCGGATCGCTGTCGCGGGACCACGTCTTGGCGACGCGATCCTACATCGCACGGCAGTTTCACCGCCATCCCGATTTGGTTCCGGTCTAGCCAGGGTGTGTTAACCCCGCGGCCATGCCGCAGGGTTTCTGACGGGCCATGCGCCGGGGTTGTCATGGCCTTGCCCCGCATATATTCCCCCCCGTGGTCCGCCACCTCTACGTCCACATCCCCTTCTGCGTCCGCCGCTGCTCGTACTGCGACTTCTCGATCGCCGTCCGGAAGCACGTTCCCGGATCCGAGTATGTGCACGCCGTACTCTCGGAACTGGAATTGCTTCGGAGCTCCCCAGGGTGGGCTAACCCCGGGGCGCAGCCCCGGGGCCCCAAAGCCACCGAAGCTCACGGCGCGCAGCCCCAGGGCCCCGAAGCCACGGAGCTCGACACCCTCTACCTCGGCGGCGGCACCCCCTCCTTGCTGCCCCTCGAAGCGCTCAAGACGCTCCTCCAAGGGTTGGTTGACCCCGGGCTGCTAGCCCGGGGTTGCGAAGTCACGCTCGAAGCCAACCCCGAGGACGTCACACCCAACGCGGTCAACGCCTGGCGCGCCGCCGGCGTGAATCGCGTGTCCCTCGGCGCTCAATCGTTCAACGACCGGGCCCTACAGTGGATGCACCGCTCGCACGACGCGGCCCGCATCGGCGACGCGGTGCGTGCATTGCGCGAGGGCGGCATCGACAACATCTCGCTCGACTTGATCTTCGCGCTCCCCGAGGAACTCGAGCGCGACTGGCAGAGGGACTTAGAGTTGGCCATCTCCCTGCTCCCTGCTCACATCTCCCTGTATGGATTGACAGTCGAGCCCCGCACTCCCCTCGACCGCTGGATCTCGCGCGGCGCCACACACCTGCCGGCCGATGAGCGCTACGCCGATGAGTACCTGTTGGCCCACAAACGGCTGACCGCTGACGGCTTTCAGTTCTACGAGGTGTCCAACGCCGCGCGGGATGGTTTTCGCTCCCGGCACAACTGGGCCTACTGGTCGGGACGGTCCTACGTAGGCCTCGGTCCCGCGGCGCACTCCTTCGATGGCACCACCCGGCGCTGGAACCTGCGTGCCTGGGAGGCCTACCGTCGCGCGATCGCGGAGGGTCGCTCGACCGTGGAGTCGCAGGAGGTTCTGACGGAGGAGCAGCGCCAGCTCGAGGGGATCTACCTCGGGTTGCGCACAATCGAGGGTGTGTCCTTGACCGTCCTTGACCGTCTTGGGCCGTCCTTGGCCGACTTCGTAGCGCGCGGCTGGCTACTGGAGGAGTCGGGCCGGATCCGGTGCGCGCCCGAAGGATGGTTGCGGCTCGACGCACTCGTGCCTAAATTGTTTGTGGCAAAGGAGTTGGCCACGTGACCGCGTCACTCTCCGACCGCGAGCGCCAGGTGCTCGAGGCCGTCATCGAAACCTACGTGCAGACCGCCGAACCGGCGGGAAGCCGGACTATCGCCAAGCGTCACCACCTTGGCCTGTCGCCCGCGACTATCCGTAACACGATGAGCGACCTCGAGGAGAAAGGCTTCCTCTACCACCCGCACACCTCCGCCGGTCGCATTCCCACCGACCAGGCGTACCGCGTGTACGTCGACTCCCTCATGAAGCCGCCCCGCGTCGGCGCCGCGCAGGCCGAGCAAATCCGTGAGGAGCTGTCGAGCGAACGTGCCGTGATCGAGCAGATCCTGGCGCGCGCCGCGCAGGTGCTCGGCGTGCTGACCAAAGAGCTGGGCGTTGCGGTGAGTCCGTCCTTCGAAGAGGCGCTGGTCGAGCGACTCGACCTGCTGCAGGTGTCGTCCGAGCGCCTGCTCTTGGTCATGACCCTGAAGAGCGGTGTCGTGCGGACGATCTTCGTCGAGGTGCCGTCGCACATGGCGAGCGAGGCGGTGGCGCACGTCGCCGTTGTCCTGAACGAGCGCCTCGCGGGCCTCACATTGAAAGAGATCCGCACCACACTCGCCGAGCGCCTGCGCGACGCCGCCACCGACCCCGGCGCGAGCGATCTGCTCAACATCTTCGTGCAGGAAGCCGAAGAGCTGTTCGACGTGGCGGCGCCGGCGGGCGTCGTGCTCGGCAGCACGCAGCCGCTCACGATCCAGCCCGAGTTCGCGACCAAGGAGCGCCTCCAGGGACTCATGGAGGTCACCGAGCAGCGCGATCTGCTGCGCCAAGCGCTGGCGGCGCGTGGGGCGACGGATTGACGATCACGATCGGCCAGGAGCACGTCGATCCGCGGCTCGCGCCGTTCACGCTCGTCACGTCATCGTATCGGATGGGGTCCCTCTCAGGCGTCATCGGCGTGATGGGTCCCACGCGGATGCCGTACGACAAGATCGCCGCCCTGGTGGAACACACCTCGCGGCTGGTCGGGGAGCTGCTCGAGTAGATGGCTCGTGCCGTCGATTTCTACGCGGTGCTCGGCATCGCGCGCGATGCGGACGAGGGCGAGGTGAAGAAGGCCTACCGCAAGCTCGCCATGGAGCACCACCCCGACCGCAACAACGGCGACAAAGCGTCCGAGGAGCGGTTCAAGGAGATCACCGAGGCCTACGAGGTCTTGCGGGATCCCGAGAAACGCGCCGCCTACGACCGCTACGGCATCGCGGGAGTCCGCGGCCGCGGTCACGGCGGCGCCGATCCCGGGCACTTCGATATCGCCGAGGCCCTCAGTGTCTTCATGCGGGACTTCGGCGGGCTCGGCGGGTTCGACGCGATCTTCGGCGGCGGCCAGCGGGCCCAGCGCGAGCACCATCGCGGCCAGGACCTGAAGGTCGCCTTGAAGCTCACGCTCGCCGAAGTGGCGACCGGCGCGCAGAAGTCGGTCCGCGTGCGCACGCTCGATCGCTGCGCCACCTGCGGCGGCAGCGGTGCGAAGGCGGGCACGAAGCCGGTCACCTGCGGTACCTGCCGCGGCTCAGGCGAGGTGCGGCGCAACGCGCAGTCGATCTTCGGCCAGTTCCTCTCCGTGTCGCCCTGTCCCACGTGCGCGGGTGCGGGGACGATCATCGAGAAGCCCTGCGACCGCTGCGACGGCGACGGGCGTGTGAAGGCGGAGAAGACGGTGCAAATCGACGTCCCCGCCGGCGTCGCCGATCACCACTACCTGACGTTGCGCGGGCACGGCGTCCCGGGGCCGCGGGGCGGACCGCCCGGCGATCTCATCGCCGTGCTCGACATCAAGGAAGACCCGCGCTTCGAGCGTCGCGGCGATGACCTCGTTTACAATCTCCCGGTATCGTTCACGCAGGCTGCCCTCGGGGCGGACATCGACGTGCCGACGCCGTACGGTCAGTCCACGCTGCGCGTGCAACCCGGCACGCAGACGGGCACGATGCACCGCATCCGCGGCAAGGGACTGCCGCGCATCGGCGAGAGCGGTCACGGTGACCTGCACGTGCGCGTCCACGTCTGGACCCCGACGAAGCTGACGGCAGAGCAGCGACGCGTGCTCGAGGCGTTGGCGAAGATCGAGGGCGCGCCTCCCACGGAAGGGAGCGCCCGCGAGATCTGGGAAGACTTGAAGCGGGCACTCGGGATATGAGCGGCTGCATCTTCTGCAAAATCGCCGCGGGTGAAGTGCCCGCACAAATCGTGAAGAAGGGCGACGGCATCATCGCGTTCGCCGACATGAATCCGCAGGCTCCGACGCACCTGCTGATCATCCCGACGATGCATATCGGGTCCCTCATCGACGCGAAGGACCCGCAGCTGCTCGGCAAGATGCTCGCGTTCGCGCGCGACCTGGCGAAGGAGAAGGGCATCGAGACGCGCGGCTACCGCATCGTGGTCAACACGAATCCCGACGGCGGGCAGACGGTGTTCCATCTCCATCTGCACCTGATCGGTGGTCGGGTGATGAATTGGCCGCCGGGCTAGCTTGCACCCCAACCTGGCCGCGGCTAAGTTCCTGTGACGACAGACAGTTAGGGTAGTGTCCATGCCCGAAATCATCATTCACGATGACGAGAGCTTCGAGCGCGCGCTGAAGCGCTTCAAGAAAAAGTGCGAGAAGGCAGGCATTCTGTCGGACCTCCGCAAGCACCGCCATTACGAGAAGCCGAGCGAGCGCCGCAAGAGAAAGCTTGCGGCGGCGCGGCGCAAGAACCGCCGACCAGCGCGTTACGCCTGAATGGCAAGTCTGCCTGAGCGGCTCCGCACCGCGATGAACGAAGCGAGAAAACAACGCGATCAGGCGCGCACCCTGCTTCTTTCGACGATCCTCTCCGACATCCAGAACCGAGAAATCGAGCTCAAACACCCCGCTTCAGATGATGAAGTGGCGGAGGTGCTGCGCCGTGGGGTGAAGCGGCGCCGCGAGTCGGTCGAGGCGTACGAAAAGGGCAAGCGCGAGGATCTGGCGGCCCGCGAGCGGGCGGAAGTGAAGATGCTCGAGGAGTACCTTCCCACGGCCGTGTCCCCCGACGAGATCCGCGCCGCGGTGCGCGACGCCATCGCCGGCGGCGCGAAGGAGATGGGGCCCCTCATGGCGAAGATCATGCCGCAGTTCAAGGGCCGGGCCGACGGCAAAGTCGTCAACCAGATTGTCCGCGAGGAGTTGGCGGGATCGCCTCCTTAGCCGAGAGTCTCGAGACACTCGAGTTCCCCGCCGCGCTCGGGCGGGTGGCGGCGCACGCCGCAGGGCCGCTCGGCGCGGCGCGGGTGACGAGCCGCACTCCCTCCACGGACGCCGCCACCATCCGGGCCGGTCTCGCGCAGGTCGCCGAGCTCGCCGCGCTGCTGCTGCACGATGACGGGATTCGCGCCGAGCCGGTGGCCGACATCGCGCCGACGCTCGAGCTGCTCGGCGTCCCGGGGAGCGCGCTGGAGGGGCTCGCGCTGAGCGAGCTGACCGTGGCGCTCGCCGCGGCGCGCGTCACCGCCGGCGATCTGAAGCGCCTGGCCGACGGCGCGCCGCGCACGGCGGCGCTGCGCGTCGAGCCGCCTCCCAAAGAGCTCGAGGTCCGTTTGGGCAAGGCGATCGGGCCCGACGGTGCCGTGCTCGACGGCGCGTCGAAGGATCTGGCGCGCGCCCGCGCGCAGGTGCGCGAAGCGCGCCAACGCCTCATCAAGAAGCTCGAGTCCATGCTGGGCTCCCTCGACCCGACCGAGCGCGCGCCCGATGCCGCGGTGACCGTGCGCGGCGGCCGTTACGTCATTCCGATTCGGAGCACCGCGCGCAGCCACGTCGGCGGCATCGTGCACGATGAGTCGGCGACCCGCGCCACGCTGTTCGTCGAGCCGCCCGAAGTGATCGAGCTGGGGAACGAGCTGCGCGCCGCCGAGTCGGCGGAGCAGCGTGAAGTGCTGCACGTGCTGCGCGAGCTGACCGACCTGCTCCGCCCCCACCGGGACGGGATCGCCGCGGCGTGGGAGATGTGCATCGCCTTCGACGACCTGTGCGCTCGTGGTCGCTATGCGGTCGAAGCGAACGGCTTCGTCCCGGTGATTGGGGAGGGGCCGCTCAAGATTCGCGCGGGTCGCCATCCGCTGCTCGGGACCGACGCGGTCCCTTTCGACTTGGATCTTGCCCCCGACGAGTTCACCGTCCTCGTCTCGGGACCCAACACCGGCGGCAAGACGGTCCTGATCAAAGCCGTGGGACTGCTCTGCCTTCTGGCGCAAAGCGGCGTGATCCCGCCGATCGGTCCACAGTCATCGCTCCCCGTGTTCACCGAAGTCTTCGCCGACATCGGCGACCGCCAGTCGATCGCGGCGAGTCTCTCGACCTTTTCGGCGCACGTCGCGGTGTTGCGCGCGATCCTCGAGCGCGCCGGCGCCGGCTCGCTGGTGCTGCTCGATGAGATCGGCAGCGGCACCGATCCGGCCGAAGGGGCGGCACTCGCCGCCGCGGCCCTCAAGGCGCTCACGCGCCGCCACGCCGTCACGCTGGCGACGACGCATCTCGGAGCCTTGAAACAGTTGGCGGCGGAAACGGTCGGCGTCGTGAACGCGTCGCTGCAGTTCGACGCCGAGACCCTGACGCCCACCTATCGCCTGCTCAAGGGTGTGCCGGGCCGTTCCTACGGGTTGGCGATCGCGCGGCGGCTCGGCGTCCCGGCGGACGTGCTCGCCGAAGCCGAGCGCGCCGTGCCCGACGCCGAGCGGACCCTCGACCGGCTGCTCGCCGCGGTGGAAGCGCGCTCCGTCGAGGTAGAGGCGCGCGGGCAGGCGCTCGAGGCGCGCGCGGCAGAGCTCGATCTGGCGCGCCAGGCCGTCTCCGACTTGGAGCAGCGCGCGGCGGAGCTGCTGGCGCGCGAAAAACGGCTCGACGCCGACGCTCGTGATCGTGCCCGCACCTATCTGCTCGAAGCCCGGAAGACGGTCGAAGCCGCGTTGGCTCAGGCGCGTGCCGCGGTCGATGAGGCGACGGCGCGCGAGGCACGGCGCCTGGTTGAGGACGCGATCGAAAAGACGGCCGGACGGGCGGACGGCCAGGCGGCCGGTGCGACGGATCTGAAAATCGGCGAACGGGTGAGAACGGGGCAGGGCAAGGTTGGGGTTGTGGCGGACGTGCGGTCGGACGGGCGGGTGGTTGTTGAAGTCGGTGCCGTGCGCCTGGTGATTGCACCTGAGCTGCTCGAGCGCGCCCAATGATCCCGGACGACGTCATCGAGCAGGTGCGCGAATCCGCCGATCTCATCGGGATTATCGGCGAGTTCGTCGAGCTCAAGCGCACCGGCGCGGACTATCGCGGGCCCTGTCCCTTTCACGGCGGGACGCATCGCAACTTCGCCGTCATTCCCAAGAAGGGGATGTTCTACTGTTTCGTTTGCCACGAGGCGGGCGACGTCTTCACCTTCTTCATGAAGAAGCTCGGCATGGATTACCCCACCGCCGTACGCGAGGCGGCGCGTCGCGCGGGCATCACCATCCCCGAGCGAACCGGCCCCACGGGTCCGGACCCGCGCGAGCCGCTGTATCAAGCGGTCGCCACGGCCGCGGACTGGTTCGCGCGCCAGCTGCGCGAGGCGCCGGAGGCGAATGAGGCCCGCCACTATCTCGTGTCCCGCCAGGTCAGTATGGAAACGGCGGACGTGCAGGGCCTGGGATTCGCGCCGCGCGGGACGGCCTTCCTCGACGCGATGAAAGGATTGGGGCTGCGCGAGGGCGTATTGCTCGAGGCCGGGCTGATTGTTAAACGGGATGATGGCACGCTCATCCCGCGCTTCCGCGGCCGCCTGCTGTTCCCCATCCACGACCTCCGCGCCCGCGTCGTCGCCTTCAGTGGCCGGCTGCTCGGCGCCGGCGAGCCCAAGTACTTGAACTCCCCGGATACGCCCGTCTTTCACAAGGGGAAGCTGCTCTACAACCTGCACCTCGCGAAGCACGCGATGCGGAAGGCCGAGCGGGCGATTCTGGTCGAAGGGCAATTCGACGTCCTGCGGCTCGTCCTGGCGGGGTTCGAAGAAGTCGTGGCGCCGTTGGGCACGGGTCTGACCGAGGAGCAAGGCGCGCTGCTGCAGCGCCACACCCCCCACGTGATCCTGCTGTATGACTCGGACGACGCGGGCCTGCGCGCCACCTTCCGCGCCGGTGACGAGCTGCTGCGCCACAAGTTGCGCGTCAGCGTCGCGACCCTGCCCGAGGGCGAAGACCCCGACACGCTGGTACGTCAGGGAGGCGCGGCGGCGCTCGAGGGCATCCTCAAGCAGGCCATCGATGTGCTGGAACGAAAGATCCAGATCCTGGAGCGCAAAGGCTTTTTCGGGACGCTGCCGGGGCGACGCCGGGCCCTCGATCGATTGCTGCCGACGATCCGCGCCGCCGGTGATCCGATCACACGCGACTTGTACATGTCGCGCGTCGCGGAAGTCGCAGGAGTGCGAAAGGACGTGCTGGAACGAGAGACCGGGATGCGAGATGCGGGAAGCGGGATGCGTGCTGCCCCTCGCGCACCTACGCATCCCGCATCCCCCATCCCGCATCCCGGAACGCCCTCGAGCGCGGAGAAATCGCTCTTGCTCCTCATGATGGCCGGCGAACCGTGGAAATCGAAAGTGATGGAAGCGATCGACAGCGAGGACATCGAGTTCCCCGCCTATCGCGCCGTGTTCGAGGCGCTCGCCGATGATGCACCCGACCGGCTCGACGAGACGGCCGCGCGGGCGTACGAAGGGCTGCAAGCCGAAGGGTTGGGGCAGAGCACCCCCGACGCGCTGTTCGAGCAGGCCGTCAACTCGCTCGAAGCGCGCCGCCTGGATCGAGCCATCGAGCGGATCAACCGAGAGATCCCGCTCGCCACCGAGGATGAGAAAGCGCGACTGGCCAATGAAAAGAAGCGAC
>Ga0209382_10005022_pt1 | contig 17310 bp, 14 predicted proteins | sample SoiMetdeltSBSDD5_FD_187599 | JGI IMG/M metagenome (GOLD analysis project Ga0209382, IMG submission 187599) | Bulk soil microbial communities from a Populus tree surrounding site in Tennessee, USA - Soil MetaG P. deltoides SBSDD5 (SPAdes) (version 2) | ecosystem: Environmental > Terrestrial >...
GCCGGGAGGAGGAACGGTTCGTGGTCGTCGAAGTAGGCGGTCTGCTCGGGGGCGGTGCCGGCGCGCCGGAGCGCCTCCCGGTAGAAGCGCGGGTCGGGCTTGGCCATCCCCACCTCGCAGGAGAAGAGCACGTGGTCGAACTTCCGGAGGATGGGCACCAGCGGCCGCAGGTGCTCCACGTGGATGCGGTTGGAGTTGGAGAGGAGCAAAAGCTCCACCCGGCCCACCAGCGCCTCCACCTGCGGCAGCACCGCGTCGTTGACGCGGAAGTGGCAGCACCACAGCTCGTTGAAGTCCCCCGCCGCCAGCTCCAGCCCCAGCGCCTGGCAGGCGCCGCGCCAGATCTCCTCGCGCGTCATCTCGCCGCGGTTGGCCGCGTCCCAGGCGGCGCCGGAGAGCCGCCGCTCCACCTCCGCCCCCGCCAGCCCGGCGCGCTCCCCCAGCCGCCGGAAGAGCAGCGCGTTGTCGTGGAAGACGAGGACGTTCCCCAGGTCGAGGATCACCGCCTCCACCTCTGGCCGGGCGGAGCTCAATCCTCGCGCGCCTTCTTCGCCGCCGGCCGGGCGAGCATCGCCCTGGCGTACGACGCGCAGGCGGGGAAGGCCTCCAGCAGCCCGGAGAGCCGCGCCCAGCCCAGCACCGAGGCCACCACCACGTCCGCGGCGCTGAAGCGGTCGCCCACCACGAACTCGCGGCCGGTGAGGTGCTTCTCCAGCACCGCCACCACCTTGTCGAAGCGCTCCTTCGCCGCCTGCTTCACCTCCTGGCTGTGCGGCTGCGGCGGCGGGCGGGGCAGCTCCGAGAGGGTCGCCAGGTGCGGCTCCACGGTCACCATGGCGTAGACGATCCACTGGTACCAGCGGCCGCGCTCCGGCGTCCCGGGCCCGGGCGCCAGGCCCTTCTCCGGGAACTTGTCCGCCAGGTACATGACGATCGCGGCGGACTCGATGAGCGTGGTGCCGTCGTCGTCCAGCGCGGGGACGTGCCCCAGCGGGTTGACGCCCAGGTACGCCTCGGTGCGCGTCTCGCGCTTGGAGGCATCCATCCGCACCAGCTCGTAGGGGACGCCCAGCTCCTCCAGGAGCCAGCGAGGCCTCATGGCGCGGGTCTTCGGGACGTAATACAGCTTCAGCACGGCGCGCACCTCCTACCTTCCGGGTGCGCGAGCTTAACGCTTCTTCACGAGTACCCCCACAGACCCCTAACAGGCGCTCTTTAGGTTTCCGCCAGACGCAACGCGCGTCTTTACGGAGGAAGCGCAATGTTCGGGTTCATCGTCGGTACGGCGTGCCTCATCGGGCTGATCAAGGTCGCCCGCGGGGGATGTGGTGGTGGTTATGGCGGGCACTGGGGCCACGGCTGGGGCCGGGGCTTCCGCGGCGGATGGCGGGGCGGCCCGGGGTCCTGGATGCTCCGCGGCCTCTCCTACCGGATCAACGCCACGCCGGGGCAGGAGAAGGTGATCGGCGAGGCGTTCGAGAACATCCGCAACGCGTTCTCGAAGATCCACGAGGAGAAGGAGAAGGCCCGCAAGGACGTGGCCGCCGCCTTCAGGGGCGAGCAGTTCGACCACGAGCCGATGAAGGCCGCCTTCACCCGCCACGACGCGATCATGGAGGAGCTGCAGCGGACGATCCTGGTGGAGCTGTCCAAGGTCCACGAGGCCCTCAATCCGGAGCAGCGCAAGCAGGTGGGCGACCTGTTCGAGAACGGCTTCGGCGGCCACGGCGGCCACGGCTACGGCCGGTGGGGCGGCGGCTGGAACCGCTGGGGTGCCCACGGGAGCTGCGGCGGCGGAAGCAGCCGGTTCAGCGACCCCACGTCCAACGTCGCCTGAGACGCAAACCAGCAATCGAGAACGAGAGGGAGCACACACATGCGTAGGCCATTTCTGATGGTGCTGTTGCTGGTGGGAACGGTGGTCGGGTTCGGCTCGGGGTTCGCGCGGATGCGTGCCTACCGGCACGGCGAGTGCGGGCACGGGCGGTGGAGCGAGGGCCGGTACAGCTCGTACCGGTACGGCGGCGGGTACGAGCAGAGCGCGGAGGCGAAGGCCGACAACGCCCAGGCCACCGCGAACAAGGCCGCCGCCACCGCGGAGCAGGCCAAGGCCGCCGCCGAGGCCGCCGCGGCCAAGGTGACGGAGGCGGCGCGCCCGGCCGCCGTCCAGGCCCCGGTGGCCGTCGCCGGCAGCGACGTGCAGGCGCTGGCGAACGCGCAGACGATCGGCCAGCTCCAGGCGCAGGTGCAGATCCAGGCGCAGCAGCTGGCGCAGGCGCAGCTGGCCGGCCAGCTCCAGGCGCAGCAGCTGGCCCAGGCGCAGGCGCAGATCGCCCAGCTCAGCCAGCAGCTGGCGCAGCTGAAGGTGGAGAAGAGCGAGAAGTGAGGTCCAGGTAACAGCGAGGGACCCGCGCCCGGGATGGCCCCACGGTCATCCCGGGCGCGGGCTTCACCGAAGGCGAATCAAACCGAGCGAGGACACCCGAGGACACCATGGGAGCTTCCAGCGTTGCCGTCGTCCCGTCCCTGGCGGATAAACGACCCCTGATGACGTTCCGCGTCCTGCTCATCGACGACGACGCGCGCCTGTTCGAGCTGCTCCAGAGCTACCTGGGCCCCAACGGCGTGCACCTCACCAACGCCCCGGACGGCCAGAAGGGGCTGCAGCTGCTGGACACCCAGGTGTTCGACGCGGTCCTGCTGGACGTGATGATGCCGGGCATCGACGGGCTGGAGGTCTGCCGGCGGATCCGCGCCAAGAGCAACGTGCCGGTGATCATGCTCACCGCCCGCGGGGACGAGACGGACCGGGTGGTGGGGCTGGAGATCGGCGCGGACGACTACCTCCCCAAGCCGTTCTCCCCCCGCGAGCTGCTGGCCCGCATGCGCGCGGTGCTCCGCCGCGCCAGCCCGGAGGCGGTCTCGGAGAAGCTGAGCCTGGCCAACATCCAGATCGACGTGGGCAAGCGCGAGGTGCGGCTGGACGGCCAGCCGGTGGACCTCACCGGCCTGGAGTTCGACATCCTGGTGGCGCTGGTCCGGCGGGCCGGCCGCGTCATCTCCCGCGACGCGCTGCTCTCCGAGGCGGGCCGGGGCGACGTGGTGGTCTCCGAGCGCACGGTGGACGTGCACATCTCGCACCTCCGCCAGAAGCTGGGCGACGAGCAGCAGAAGCTGATCAAGACGGTCCGCGGCGTGGGCTACGTGCTCTCCAAGGACGAGATCTAGAAGGCCCGCGCCATGTCCCGCCGCCCACGCCGCCAGTGCTCGCCCGAGGATCCCCGCCGGGATTGGCCCTGGGGTCACCACCAGCACGGGCACCGACACGGACGCGGGCGCGGGCCGGGCGACGAGAACTGGGCGGACTGGTGGCAGCGGTACCATCTCTGGCGGCGCTCCTTCGGACCGCTGCGCCGGCGGATGTTCCTCTGGTTCGGGCTCACCATCCTCCTCACCGGGCTGGTGGTGGTCGCCTCCATGGCGGTGCTCTCGCGGCCGCGCGGGGGCTGGGACCGGCAGATGGAGCGCCTGCAGCGCTTCGCCGGCGGGCGCTTCGCCGCCGTCTGGGACCGTCCCCAGGAGCTGGGCGAGCTGGCCCAGTCCGCCTCACAGGACCTGAACGTGAACGTGGAGCTGCGCGGCGTGCAGGGCGCGCTGCTGGCCTCCTACGGCGGCACCTGCGGCCCGCGCGGATACAAGATGAAGATCCCGGTGGAGCGCGAGGGCCGGCGGGTGGGCGAGGTCCTGGTCTGCGGCCTGGAGCGCACCTGGTCCGGCGGCTTCACCTGGCGCCACTTCCTGGGCATCGCGGCCGCCGCGATGGTCCTCTGGGGCGCGTCCGGGAAGGTGGCCAAGCGCCTGGCCCGGCCCATGGACCAGCTGGCCGCCGCCGCCCGCCAGCTGGGGGACGGAAAGCTGGCCACCCGCGTGGACCTCCGCGGCAACGTCCCCGAGGAGGCGGTGGTGCTGGCGGAGTCCTTCAACGAGATGGCCGCCCGCATCGAACGCCAGCTCGCCGAGCAGCGCGAGCTGCTGGCCGCGGTCTCCCACGAGATGCGGACGCCGCTGGGGCACATGCGGCTGCTGATCGAGCTGGCCCGCGACGCCGGCCCCAGCGAGAAGGTGCTCAAGGACCTGGAGCAGGAGGTGCTGGAGATCGACGCGCTGGTGGGCCAGCTGCTCGCCAGCTCGCGGCTGGAGTTCGCCCAGGTGAGCCGCTCGCCGCTGGAGGCGACGGAGCTGGCCAGGAAGGCGCTGGAGCGCGCGGGCGCCGACCCGGCCCTGCTGGCGGCGGAGCAGCCCGACCTCCGCTTCGAGGGAGACCCGACCCTGCTCCAGCGCGCGCTCGCCAACCTCCTGGACAACGCCCGCAAGCACGGCCAGGGCATCCGGAAGCTGGCGGTGCGCTCGCGCGACGGGGCGGTGGTCTTCGAGGTGGACGACCAGGGGCGGGGCTTCGCCCCGGGCGAGGAGGAGCACGCCTTCGACGCCTTCAAGCGCGGCCCCAACGGGGTGCCGCGGGCCACCGGCCACGACGCCGGGTCCCTCCACCTGGGCCTCTCCCTGGTCCGGCGCATCGCCGAGGCCCACGGCGGCAAGGCCTACGCCCAGAACCTGCCCGAGGGCGGGGCCCGGGTGGGCTTCGAGGTGCGAAAAGAGGCCCCTCCAGAGAGCGCTTGAATATCCGCCCGCCCGGGTCGTCCAAGGTGCGATTCCCCGGCCGGACGGAGCATTCCATGACTCGCACCACTCACCACTTCGCCCTCCTCTCGGCGCTCGCGCTGGCGCTCGCGCCCGGGGCGGCCCAGGCCCGCTTCGGCAAGTCGGACCGGTCCGACGACAGCAAGCAGGAGAGCAACAGCAACACCAGCAACCACGGCGGCGGCGGCGGGGACGACACCAGCACCAGCTCCGGCTCCGGGGGCGGGCACTACCACGCGGCGTCCCCGGTGGGCTCGGATCGCCCGGTGGTGGTCCGGTCCGGCGGCGGGTGCGCGTCGGACGGCTGCTGCTGGCGGGGCGGGAGCGCCTGGCCGGCCTACTACGGCGAGCCCACGTACGTGTACCCGGGGTACCGCGGCGCCGAGGAGGTGCGGACCTCGAACGACCAGGGCCTGCGCATCCGGACCGAGGTGACCGGCGACGTGATGCCGTTCTCCACCCTGGACGGCGGGTCGATCGTCGGCCAGCTGCGGGTGGAGGGCGTGAAGTGGGGCGTGGCGCTGGAGGGCCGGCACATCGGCGTGGCTGCGGACGACGGCTCCGGGACGACGGACACCCTGGCCTTCCTCAACGGCTTCATCAGCTACTCGCTGCTGGGCGGCGAGCGCGGCCGGCTCCGGCTGGAGGCCGGCGCCAACACCGCCTTCGCCCCGGAGCTGATCGTGATGAGCCCCGCGGTGGGGGTGTCCGTGGCGCTCGGGTTCGGCGACAACTTCGGCCTCGAGGCGCTGGCCCGCGCCAGCCTGCTCCCGCACGTCCAGCTGGAGCTGGGCGCCGGCCTCTCGTACGCGCTGGGGCCCCTGGGCTTGCGGCTGGGCGTCCGCCGGATCTACCTCAACGACAACGGCCTGGTGGACGGCGTGGCGCACGACGACGCCTTCACCGGCCCGTACTTCGGCGCCGGCTTCGCCTTCTGAGCCGGCCGGACCGCGGCGCTCCGGTGGGCCACCGGGACTGACCAGCGCTCCTGCGCTCGTCCGACCGGGCTTGGAGCCCACCAGACCGTCACTACGTTCACCTGACTGCCCAGGACCAGGCCACCTCCCATGGCCTTCCATCCAGTGAGGAGAACGTACGATGAGCGCGAACGGGCTCGACAGCTTCGCATTCCACCGGCACGAGCAGGCTGACGTGGCAGACGCCATCCGGCCGCTCGCCCCCGATCAACCACCCGACGAGGAACGGCCGCTCGCCGGGCTTGACCCGGAGGCGGTGGCCCGCCGGTACCTCGGCGAGGCCTTCGCCAGCCAGGCCCTCCCCACCTTCAACAAGCCCGACATGGGCGGAAAGCCGGCCGAGTTTCGCACCCTGGGGACGGAGGTCGTCCCGCTCACGGGCACCAAGGTGGTGAGGTTCCGGCAGCACTACGGGCGTATTCCCATCTACGGCTCGCTGGTCACCGTCGAGCTGGACGAGGACAACGAGCTTCTGGCCCTCAACTCCGCCCTGGGCACGCCGCCCGCGGACCTGGACGCGGTGGCCACCCTCTCGCCGGCGCAGGCCCTGGACGCCATCCGCCGGCGGGCCGGCCCGGACGCGAAGATCCAGGGATGCCTCCCGCGCGTCGTCTTCTACTTCGACGAGCTCGCGCAGCGCTGGCACCTGGCCTATCTCACCGAGAACGTCACCCGGTCCCAGGCCACCGGGGAGACCGGGGACCCCCGCTCCCCGGGCCTCTTCGACTACCTGGTGGACGCCCACGGCGGCGAGCTGATCGCCGAGCTCCCGAGGATGCAGAGCATCGAGGCGCCGGGCGTCGAACGGCCGCAGGAGCTGCTGCGCCGGCGGCGGCGGCCGAGCCTGCTGGAGCAGGAGAGCAAGGACGGGCTGGGCCGGCCCCGGCGGTTCAGGGTCAAGAAGGTGGGCGACGCCCTCCATCTCGCCGACGACGATCTCAACGTCCACACCTACGACTACGGCTTCCACGACCTGGAGCGGCAGGACGCCGAGCTGCCGGGGTCGTACGTGGTGAACCCGCCGAACCCCTGGCTGGACGCCGCGGTCAGCGCGCACGCCAACGCGGTGGACGTGGCGCTCTTCCTGCGCAAGGTGCTGCGGCGCGAGGGGCTGGACAACCGCGGCGGGCGGATCGTCTCCAGCGTCAACTGCACCTACGGCGCGCGCGCCGGCAGCAAGGAGTGGCACAACGCCGCGTGGGTCGGCACCCAGATGGTGTACGGCCAGCGCGTCACCGGGGGCGGAGGCCTCCGCTCGTACGCGGTGTCCAAGGACGTGGTGGCCCACGAGATCGTCCACGGCCTCACCGACCACACCGCCCGGCTCGAGTACGCCGGCATGTCCGGGGCGCTCAACGAGTCCTACTCGGACATCATGGGCATCATCGTCTCCAACCTGGAGAACCCGGACGTGGGGACCTGGAACTGGGAGATGGGCGAGGACCTGGAGGACACCGGCATCCCCATCCGCGACCTCAGCCAGCCCGGCAAGTACGAGCAGCCGGAGCACATGAACGACTACGTGTTCCTGCCCGTGGGCCCGCGGACCGACTGGGGTGGGGTGCACGTCAACAGCGGCATCCACAACAAGGCGGCCTACCACCTGCTCACCTCGAAGGACGCGAACGGCAACTTCGTCTTCGACCCGCGGGAGGTGGCGGCGCTGTTCTACCTGGCGCTGACCCAGTACCTGTCCCGCACCTCCAAGTTCATCGACAGCCGGCGCGGGATGGAGCTGGCCGCCCGCACCCTCTTCCGCCAGGACCCGCGGAAGCAGGAGAAGCTGGCGGCGCTGGCCGGCGCGTTCGAGGCGGTGGGCATCACCTCCAACCTGGGGATCGACTTCGAGCCGAACCGGCTCTCCAGCTGAGGGGATGCCCTACGCGGCCGGCGCCACTCCGCCGGCCTTGGGCCGCGCGCTGGGGGGCGTGGGCGGCAGCACCACGGTGAAGGTGGTGCCCTGCCCCAGCATGCTCTTCACCGAGATCTCCCCCCGGTGCTGCTGGATGATGGTCTTGCTCACCGAGAGGCCTAGCCCGGTCCCCTGGCCCTTGGGCTTGGTGGTGAAGAAGGGCCGGAAGAGCTTGCGCTGGGTCTCCTCGGACATCCCGTGCCCGGTGTCTTTGACCAGGATCTGCACCCGGCCCTCCGGCGCCAGCTGGGTGGAGACGGTGAGCACCTTCTCCTGGGAGCCGCTCATGGCGTGGGCGCCGTTCATCGCCAGGTTGATCAGCACCTGCCGGAGCTGGTTGGCGCTGCCCATGATCATGGGCAGCCCGTCCGCGTAGCTGGTGACCAGCTTCACCCCGCCCAGCTGGACCTGGTGGGCGAAGAGCTGGACGGCCCCGTGCACCGTCTCGTTCACGTCCAGCGACGAGAGCGCCACCTGCTCCGGCCGCGCGAAGGCCAGCAGGTTCTGCAGGATCTCGTTGGCGCGCTGGGCATCGGCGTTGATGAGCGCGAAGTACTCGTGGGCCTCCTCCAGCGTGTCCACGTGCGCGCCCAGCTCGGAGAAGCCGCAGATCCCCACCATGGGGTTCTTCACCTCGTGGGCCAGCCCGGCGCTCATCTCGCCCAGGGCGGAGAGCTTCTCGGACTGGATGAGCTGCTGGTGGGCCTCCAGGAGCGCCCGCTCACGCGCGCCCAGCTCCCGGCTCATCCGGTTGAAGGCCGCCGCCAGCGCGCCCAGCTCGTTCCCGGAGGAGACCTCCACCTCCACCCCGAAGTCGCCGCGGGAGACGGACTCCATCTTCTCCTGGAGGGCCAGCAGCGGGTCGGACACCCGCCGGGCGAAGAAGACGGACAGCACCAGCGCCACCACCAGCACCGCCATCGCGAAGGCCACGCTCTTCTGGACCAGCTCCCACGCGGAGCGGGTGGTCTCCGCCTTGGGCAGCTCCACGATCACCGCCATCTTCCCGGGGCGCACCTTGGCCCAGGCCCCCAGCCGGGTGCCCCCCGGCACCTCGAACTCGTGCTGGCCCTCGGAGCCCGGCGCCTGCAGCGCCTGCCGCACCGCGCCCCACTGCGAGCGGCTCTCGTGGGCCAGCACCCGCGCGTCGTCCTGGTGGACCAGCACCATCCCCTGGCCGTCCACCAGGTAGGTCTCGGCCCGCTGGAACGCGCGGTTGAAGGCGGGGACCAGGCGCGAAGGCTTCATGTCCGCCACCACCACGCGGTTGCCGTCCTGGCTGATCGCGGAGAGGCGCAGCAGCGGCAGGAAGGGCGGCAGGGACGCGTTCTGGAGCAGCACCCCGCCGGACTGCTTCACCAGGTCGGCGTTCATGGGCACCTTGCCGCGCGCCTGCTCCAGCAGCTCCGGCGGCACCCGGAGCGGCTCCAGGTGCTCGGTGCAGCCCTCCTGGAAGAGCCGGCGGTAGGAGGGGCCTTCCTTCTCCCAGATCTCCACTCCCAGGATGTCGGGATCGTTGGCGAACAGGGCGGTGGCGGGGCGGTGCGGGTTGCCGGCGCTGGGCTCCCGGGACAGCTCCGCCATCTCGGCGCCGAAGTAGAGCAGCTTGTCCACGGTGGCGTGGACGCTGCCGCGGACCTCCTCCGCCAGCGTGCCCGCCAGCTGGGCGTTGGACTCGCTCAGGGCCTCCAGCTTGTCCGAGGTGAACAGCTGCGTCGCCAGCGCCAGGTAGATCCCCATCGCGACCAGGAGCACGCTGCTCACCAGGAGCACGATCTGGGACCGGATGGAGAGGCGCATCGCCAAGCCGGCCATTCTACCTGGCCGGGCGCAGGTTCCATGGGGGCGGGTTCAGGATGTCTTGTTCCGGGCCTGCAGCTGGGAGACCAGGTCGTTCAGCGTCCGCTGCATCTCCTGGCGCGCCAGGTGGACCTTGTTGGCCTCGAAGGCGGTGTGCACCGCCTCCTCCAGGGCGTTCAGGTTCTTGAAGGGCTTGGCCAGGTACGCCTCCAGGCGCTCCCCGCTGATGGCGGCGGCGTCCGGGGCGGCGGTGATCAGCACCACCGGCAGGTCCGCGATGGTGGCCCGCGCCTTGCGGATCAGCTCCAGCCCGTTGATGCGGGGGAGGTTCTTGTCGGTGATCAGCAGGTCGAACCGCCTCCCCTTCTCCAGCATCTCGATCGCCTCCTCCGCGGAGGCGGCCGGGGTGACGTCGTAGCCGGCCCGCTGGAGCACCCGGGCGATCAGCAGGCGCGCGGATGGCTCGTCATCCACGGCCAGGATCCGCTTGCGCTGTGCCGTGGCCGGTGGCGGGGCGCCGGGAGGCGGAGGGGAGTTGCTCACGGTTGAGCGATTCTATGGCAGATTCGTCTCGTGTGCTGCTTGAGTGCAAAGTAGGAGGGCCGTGAACGTCCTCTTTCTCTCGCCCAATTTTCCACCGCAGTTTCACCTGTTTTGCCGGGCGGTGCGGGAAGAGGGCCTGGTGGCGCTGGGGATCGGCGACTCGCCGCCGCACGACGTCGGCCGGCCGCTCGCCGAGTCGGTGACCGAGTACCTCTACCTCCGGGACCTCAACCAGTACGACGACGTCCTCCGGGCGGTGGGCTACCTGACCTGGCGGTACGGGAAGATCGACCGCATCGACTCCCTCAACGAGCACTGGCTCCCCCTGGAGGCCCGGCTGCGCGAGGACTTCAACGTGGAGGGGCCGCGCCCCTCCGAGCTGCGCCGCCACCGCAGCAAGTCCGGGATGCGGGAGATCTTCACCGCCGCCGGCATCCCCTGCACCGAAGGGGAGCGGGTCACCTCGGCCGACCAGGTCCGGGACTACGCCCGCCGGGCCGGCTACCCGCTGGTCCTCAAGCCGGACGTGGGCGTGGGCGCCTGGTCGACCTTCAAGGTGCGGAGCGCCGAGGAGCTGGAGGCGGCGCTGAAGACGCCCCTGGACGGCTACGTGGTGGAGCGCTTCGCAGAAGGTGCGCTGACCTCCTACGACGGCCTCTGCGACCGCGAGGGCCGGGCGATCGTGGAGACCTCCCACCACTACAGCACCGGGGTGATGGACGTGGTCAACCAGGGGCTGGACGTCTGGTACTACAACCGGCGGAAGATCCCGGAGGCGATGCGCGCGCTGGGGCAGCGGGTGCTGGCGGCCTTCGGCGTTCGGGAGCGCTTCTTCCACATCGAGTTCTTCGAGGAGCCGGGCGGCGCCCTCCGCGCGCTGGAGATCAACCTCCGGCCGCCGGGCGGCTTCACCACGGACATGATGAACTACTCCGCGGACGCGGACGTGTACCGCATCTGGGGAAAGCTGATCGCCGGGCGCGACCTGTCGGAGGTCCGGTTCGAGCTCAAGTACCACTGCGCCCACATCTCCCGCCGGGACCACGTGCGCTACGTGGTGCCCCACGGGGAGCTGATCGCCCGGCTGGGGTCGCAGCTGGTCCTGGAGCGCCCCATGCCTCCCGCGCTCTCGGGGGCCATGGGCAACCACGAATACCTCATCCGGGACGTGGACGAGGGGAGGCTGCGCGCCTCCATCGAGCTGGGCGAGGCGCGCGCCTAGCCCCGCCGCCGCTCAGCACAGCAGCCAGCGGAAGGCGAAGGGCAGCCGCCGCGCCCAGTCCCGCTCCGAGTGCTGGCCGCCGGGCTCCAGCACCAGGCACACCTCGTGGTCGTCGTAGCCCAGGCGCTTGAGGTGGGTGAAGAACCGGCGGGCGTGGGTGCCGTAGTCCAGGTGGATGCCGTCGAGGAGGAGCTGTTCGTGGGCGCCGGCGTCCAGGTAGATGCGCGTCCAGCGGCGGCCGTGGCTCGACCAGCGCCGGTAGATCTCCGAGTCCGACCACATCACCGTGGGGGAGAGCGCGCCGACGCGGCCGAAGACGTCCCCGTGGGCGAGCCCCAGGTAGAGGGAGATCAGCCCGCCCAGGCTGCTGCCCATGGTGGCGGTCCACTGCGCCTCCGGGCGGGTGTGGTAGTGGGCGTCCACCCAGGGCTTGAGCGTCTGGATGAGGAAGCGCACGTAGCGGTCCGCCCGGGCGCGGACGCGGGCCGCCGGGTAGTCCCAGGGCGTGTACTCGCCGAAGCGGTCCCGGGGATGGTCCACCGCCACGATGATCCACGGCTCCAGCTGCCCGTGCCGCTCCAGCTGCTCCATGGCCACGTTGGCGCACCAGGTCTCCGGGCGGGCCGACTCCGGGTGGGCGAACACGTTCTGCCCGTCGTGCATGTAGAGCACCGGGAGGCGGGCCGACAGGTCGCGGGAGTACCCCTCCGGGGTGAAGATGCGGAGCACGCGCGAGGACCCGTCCACGGGGTCCTGGAAGTCCCGGATGATCTCGATGCGGCCCATGGGCGTCACTTCCGCAGCACCACGTAGACCGCCCCGGCGCCGCCGTCGTGCGGGCGGGCGGTGGCGAAGGCCAGCACCGAGCGGGCGATCCGCCCCCGCTGCAGCCAGGTCTTCAGCGCCTCCTTCAGCACCGGGATCTGGTCCTTGGAGTTGAGCCCGCGCCCGTGCACCAGGAGCACGCAGCGCTTGTGGGCGCGGCGCGCGTCCTGGACGAAGCGCTCCACCGCCTCCTTCGCCTCGGCGCGGCTCATCCCGTGGAGGTCCAGGTGGCCCTGCACCGAGAAGTCCCCGCGCCCGAGCGCCGCCATCAGCGCCGCGTCCACGCCGGGCGCGTGCCCCTGGATGAACTCGTCCGAGTCCGCGATGTCGAACGGGCCCTCCCCGGAGACCAGCTCCGACAGCTGCGCCAGCGCCTCCGCGTTCTCGTCCACGATCTGCGGGAGGACCCCTTGCGGCGGCTTCACCTCCCCGCGGTTCGTCAGCGGCGCCGCCCCGGCCATCGCCTCGTAGAACAGCCGCGCTTCGTCCTCCTCGGCTTCCGGCCGCGGCTTCGGGGCGGGCTTGGGAGGCGCCGGGGCGGCCTTGGGCGGCGAGGGCTCCGGCCTGGGCTGGAGCTTGGCCTTGAGGTCCTTGAAGGGAGTGTTGAACCCCTGGCTCGACTTCTTCCCCATGTGGACCAGGACGCTAGGCTGTCCTCCCGTGTCGAGCCAACCCACCGATCTGGACTCCGCGCTGGACCGCCTCTCCGCCGCGCCCTTCGAGTCGTTCACCCAGACCCGCGACGCGCTGGCGAAGGAGGCGAAGGCCGCCGGGAACGCGGAGCTGGCCGCCCAGCTCAAGAAGGAGCGGCGGCCGCCGGTGACGGCGTGGGCGCTCAACCAGGCGGCCCGGCGCCACCCGGAGCCGGTGCGCGCGCTGCTGGAGTCCGGCGAACGGCTCCGCGACGCGCAGGAGCGCGCGGTCCGCGGCGAGGGCGCCGGCCCGCTGCGCGACGCCGCCGCCGAGCAGCGCCAGGCGCTGGCCGCGCTGCTCAAGGACGCGCTGGCCATCGTCCGCGAGGCGGGATCCGCGGGCTCCACCGACCAGCAGGACCGGATGGAGGGGACGCTGCTGGCCTGCGCCAACGGGCCCCGGGAGCTGGGGCGGCAGCTCGCCGCCGGGAGGCTGGAGAAGGACCTGCCCCGCCCCGGCTTCGGCGACCTGGGCGGCCTGGCCGCCGGCGCCGGCGCCCCCGCGCCCAGGGCGGCCCCTCCGCCGCCTCCGGCCCCGGCGAAGGAGAAGGGCGGAGACGAGGAGGCGGAGGCGAGGGCGCGGGAGCAGCGGGAGCAGGAGCGCAAGCAGCGCGAGCAGGACCGGCTGCGCAAGGAGGCGGAGCACCGCGCGCAGGACGCGGCGCGGGCGCTGGCGGAGGCGCGGCGCCGGCGGGAGCGGGCCGAGGAGTCCGCCCGGCGCGCCGCGGCGGCCCTGGAGGAAGCCACCACCGACGCGCGGCGGGCGCGGGAGGCGCTGGACGCGGCCGAGAAGGCGGCGGCCGAAGCCGAGGCCGAGCAGCGCGCCGCGGACCAGGCGCTGGCCATGCTCCGGTGAGGGCCGGTTCAGTCAGGCCCTCGCGGCCCTCCCGTCACCACTTCGGCGAGGTGGTGCTGGGCCGCGCCCGGTCGAAGAAGCCGGGCAGGCCGGCCACGCCGATGGAGAAGTTGGTGACCCAGGCGCTGTCGCCGGTCGGCTCGAGCGGGCAGGCGCCCATGGCGCCCTCGGCCAGGTTCGGGTTGCAGAACGAGCCGCCGGACGGCATCCCGTTGGTGGTGAAGGTGTCCACCGGCCTGGCGCCGACCCCCACCGGCTTGGCGAAGTGGAGCCGGAACTGGAGCGGACCCAGGGAGAAGTTCACCCCCAGCACGTAGTCCAGCACCCGCCGCTTGAGGAGCAGGTTCGGGTCGGTGCTGACGCCGCCGAAGTCCACCGCGGCGATCGCCTCGATGTCGCTGAAGAGGATGAGCCGGATGAAGTTGTTGAGCGGCACCTTCAGCTCGGCGGTGGAGAAGAAGTAGCTCCTCCCGAACAGCCACTGCCGGAGCGAGCCGGAGCTGAACGGCACCCCGCGCACGGTGTCGAAGCTGGAGAGCTGGAAGTTGGTGGCGTAGCGCCCGCCGGCGGACATCCCGGCCCCGCCGCGGAACATCAGCCGCAGCCGCCCGTCGATGGGGAAGTACTGCGCGGCGTCCAGGCGCAGCGCGGCGTAGGTCTGCCCGTTGAACGGCTGCACCCCGCCGGTGGCCTCGGCCAGGACGGTGGTCCCGTCCAGGGGCCCGGAGAGCGGGTGGTAGCGGAGCGTGTCGTAGCCCAGGCGCACCGTGGCCTCGGTCTGCGGGCGCGGCCCGGAGTTGAGCGCGTACCACTCCGTCAGCAGGTCCCGCCCGCTGCCGTTGTACTCGGGCGTGGCGAGGAAGAACTTGTCCAGCGGCGAGAGGAAGTAGGACACGCCGCCCAGCGCCAGGTCGCCCTGCACGTAGACGAACTGGTTGAACGGGTAGCGCACCGTCCCCAGCGCGCCGAAGAAGCGTTCCCCGGAGAGGATCTGGATCTGGAGCGGTTCGTTCAAGAAGCTCTGGTCGTAGCGCAGGCGCACCGACTGGAAGATGCCGGTGCCCCAGGTCACCCGGCGCTCCTGGTTGAGGTAGACCAGGAAGCCGTCGGTGAGGTCGAACGAGCCGTACACCGACGCGAACAGGATCAGCGCGTGGTTGCGCAGCCGGTCCGCCGCGTTGGCGAACACCTGCCCGTAGATCCCCTGCACCCCTCCGGAGATGAACGCGTACGGATTGCCGGGCTCCCAGTTCTGGATGTTGAACATGTTGTACGGCTCGGAGCCGGTCAGCTCGGTGCGCCCGAAGGCGCGCGGCGCGTCCTGCGGGCCCTGCGCCACCGTCTCCGCGGAGATCAGCTGGTCCGCCTTGATCAGCACCGGCTGCCGTTCGCCCGAGTGGTGGAACAGCGCCCACACGCCGCCCTCCGGGCCCGGCCCCACGTCGAACAGGCCGGTGACCACGTCGGTGCGGCGGATGATCTGCCCGTCCCGCGCCTCGTGGAGGTCGGCGCTGCCGTGCGCGTAGGCGGTGAACAGGACCCGCCCGTCCGGCAGCACCGCCGGGTCCAGCTCGTCGCGGTTCTCGCTGGTGAGCCGCTCCACCTTCGACGGCGTGGCCAGGCTGGCCCGGAAGAGGTTGAACTTGCCGGTGCCGGTGGCGTCGGAGTTGAAGACCAGCGAGTCGTCCGGCGCCCAGGCCACCTGCCGCTCGGCGTAGACGTCGTTGGTGACGCGCCGGAGGTCGAACTCGTCGCCGCCCTTGGGCGTGAGCGTGAAGACGTCGCGCACGCCGCTCTCGTCCAGGCCCACGAACGCCACCCGCCGGCCGTCCGGCGCCAGCGCCGGCCCGTAGGCGGCGATGATCCCCTTCGACCGCAGCGCGTACTTCACCTGCGGGCCCAGCGAGAGCTGGACCGTGAAGCGCTCCAGCTCCTGCTTCATCTTGTTGGTGGTGGCGGTGGGGTTGAACGGCATCGGGCCGGTGGAGTAGGTGCCCGCCGGGCGCTCGGTGACCTTGTGCTCGATCTTCCGCCAGTAGATGACGTCGCCGCCGTTGGCCTCCGCCACGTAGGCCAGCGACTCGCGGCCCACGGTGAAGGAGCGCCCGAACACCAGGTGGAGCGACTCCGCCCCGGGCACGCCGTCCGCGGCCACGGTCACCGGGCGCTCCGCCGCCCGCCGGTCGATCAGCTGCAGCTTGGCGCGGTAGGTCTCCGGCTCCACCGTGCGGAACAGCAGCAGGTCCCCGTCGGGCGAGGTGGCCAGCGAATCGACGCGCGCGGAGAACTCCTCCAGCGGCTTGACCTGCGGCGTGTCCTGGGTGGCCCCCAGGTAGGCGTTGAAGGCGCGGCGCTTGAGCCAGGCCTCGAACTTGCTGGCCATGGTCTTGGAGTCGTCGCCGGTCAGCCGCTCCAGCAGCGCGGCGAAGTCGGTGGCCTGGCGCCGCATCAGCCCGCTGCCCACCAGCGCGGTGGAGGAGTTGAGGACGCGCTGGATGAACCCCTTGCCGTAGGTCTCCTCCAGGAAGGCGCAGCGGACCTGGCCCACCTTGTACGTCCACAGCCCGCTCTGGGGGCGATCCTCGAAGAAGTTGAGCATCGCGTACCCCTTCTCGATGGCGGGGTTGACCACGATGTCGCGGATCAGCATGTCGGCTTCGTCGTCGATGCCGTGGTGCGCGTAGAACTCGGCCAGGCCCTCGATGAACCAGAGCGGGATCCCCTCCAGCGGCTCGCCGTTGATCCGGGTCCGCTCCACCGCGGAGCGGACCTTCTGGATGGTGAACTGGTGCGCCATCTCGTGGAGCGACACCTGTTCGAACATCCGGTGGTCGCCGAAGTAGGGCAGCGTCAGCTTGAGGTCCACCGGCGAGGTGACGCCGAGGATGCCTTCCTGGAGCGGGAAGAGGTTGGTCTCCAGGAACTCCTGGTACGAGTTGTAGAGGATGTACGGGAACGTCTTGGTGGGGACGTAGTCGAACTCGTCCACCAGGTGCCGGTAGGCGGAGATGATCTGGCTGGTGGCGCGCTCCGCCACCGCCTGCTCGCGCTGGTAGTAGTAGAGGCGGACGCCGCCGGTGCGGGGCGGGAGCGGCGCGCCGCCGTCCGTGGCCACCCCGCCGTCCGGCAGGGTGGCGATCCACGGGGAGAGGCGGGGCGCGGGCGCGCCGCCGTCCGGCACGCCGCCGTCCGCCGCCTCCATGGCCGGCACGGTGCCCGCCGCGCCGCCGCCGGCGGTCTCCCGCTGCGACCCCGAAGAGCCGGGGGTCCCCACGATGTTGGTGCTGATGGTGGAGGTGTCCTCGGGCCGGACCCCGGACGGGTGGGGGATCCCGCCCGGGAGGTCCGGGGCGTCGGCCAGCTTATGTTCGGCCTGGGGGCCCACCAGGATGTCGACGTGCCGCCAGTCGAAATCGAAGTAGCGGACCTGGCTCTTGTCCGCCGAGCGCGGGAAGACCACCTCCTGCGCGGCAGCGGTGAGCGAGGTGAGGGACGCTGCGGCGGCCAGGAGGGCCGGTAAAACGCGTTGGCTGGAGCTCACAGGTCCTCGAGATGAGCACGCACCCGGCCGGCTGTGACAGGGTTTTTATAGCCCGGTCGGGTCGGGAACAGTGGAATGGGCCCGGCGAATGGGCCGGCCAGTGGGCGAACGGGCCGGCGAACGGGCCAGCGCGTGGACAGGAGCGTGGGACGGAGGTCAGGAGCGGATGCCGGAGCTGCCGGACGTGGTGGTGTACATCGAGGCGCTGGAGAAGCGGACCGCGGGACAGCCGCTGCAAGGG
>Ga0209382_10005023_pt1 | contig 17308 bp, 17 predicted proteins | sample SoiMetdeltSBSDD5_FD_187599 | JGI IMG/M metagenome (GOLD analysis project Ga0209382, IMG submission 187599) | Bulk soil microbial communities from a Populus tree surrounding site in Tennessee, USA - Soil MetaG P. deltoides SBSDD5 (SPAdes) (version 2) | ecosystem: Environmental > Terrestrial >...
GCGCGCCCGACAGATCACCTGGGACGGCGTGGTGGAGCGCCTCCTTGGCTGAACCTGGCGCGGTCTCGATCGTGATTCCTGCCTTCAACGAAGAAGACGCGATCGGCGACGTCGTCTCGCACCTGCACGCGGCGGCAGCGTGGCGGGAGATTCTCGTCGTCGACGATGGCTCGTCAGATCAGACCTGCGCGCGGGCCGCTGCGGCGGGCGCGCGGGTGATTCGCCATCCGTACAACAAGGGAAACGGCGCCGCGGTCAAGACCGGCATTCGACACGCCGCAGGCGACTTCGTCCTGATCGTCGATGCCGACGGGCAGCACCAGCCGTCGGACGCGTGCCGGCTCGTGGCGCGACTCGGCGATTACGATCTGGTCGTCGGCGCTCGCGATGCCGCCACGCAAGCGACCAGCGTGCGACGTCGCGGCAACGAGCTGCTGAACGCGCTGGCGACGCATCTGACGAGCCGCCCGATTCCCGATCTCACCTCGGGATTCCGTGGCGCGCGGCGCGAGCACCTACGCGAGTTCCTCCACTTGCTGCCCAACGGCTTCTCCACGCCGACGACGACCACGCTGGCGTTCATCAAGGCGGGCTACAACGTGGCGTTCGAACCGATTGCGGCGCGGCCGCGCCTCGGCCACTCGAAGATCAAGCTCGCGCGCGACGGCGCGAGCTTCTTTCTGATCCTGTTGAAGGTCGTGACGATCTTCAGCCCGCTGCGCGTCTTCGTTCCCATCAGCGCGCTGTCGTTCGGTGGTGGCGTAGTGTACGGGCTGGCGAATTACGCGCTGACCGGACGCATCCCCAACGGCGCCGTGATTCTGATTTTGTTTGCGGCGCTGGTCTTCCTCGTGGGCCTGGTCTCGGAACAGATCTCCTCGCTGCGCTTCGACGGGCACTCACGGTCGTAGCCGATGTCAATTCAGAATGCGCAATTCAGAATGCAGAAACGTGGGTGGCGAACCAATTCTTCTGCATGCTGCATGTTGCATTCTGCATTCGCATGAGCCCCCTCGTCATCGTTCCGACGTACAACGAGCGCGAGAACGTGACGCCATTCGTCGAGGCACTGCTCACCCTCGACGGCGTTCGCGTGCTCGTCGTGGACGACGCTTCTCCCGATGGCACGGCTGACGTGGCAACGGCTGTCGCGGCGGCGAGCGGCGGACGCCTCGCCGTGCTGCGCCGCACCGGACCGCGCGGATTGGGTCGCTCGTACGTGGACGGCATGCGGACAGCGCTCGACTCCGACGCCACGCATATCTGCCAGATGGACTGCGATTTCTCGCACGACCCGGCCGAACTGCCACGGCTGCTGGCCGCGAGCGCCGCGGCCGATCTGGTGCTCGGCTCTCGCTATGTTCCCGGCGGCACGCTGCGAAACTGGCCGGCCCACCGCGTGCTCCTGAGTGTCCTCGCCAACTGGTATGTCCGCGCGGTCACCCGCCTGCCGGTGCGCGATTGCACCAGTGGCTTCCGTTGCTGGTCGCGCGACCTGCTCGCCCGGCTGCCGCTCGATCGCATCGTCTCGGACGGTTATGCCTTTCAGGTGGAGATGACGTGGGAAGCCCGGGCCGCCGGTGGCCGCATCGTCGAGGTCCCGATCACGTTCGTCGAACGACGAAGCGGCCGCTCGAAGCTGTCGGGACGGGTGATCGGCGAGTCGATTGTGCTGCCGTGGCGCCTGGCCGCTCGCCGACGGATTTAGTGGAGTGCGCGGTACTCTTCCAGTTGATACAGTCCACAAGTGGGATGTATGAACGCCAACGAGTCGGTGATATTTTCAGTGCCGCTATGACGCCGTCCATCACGGCATTCTTCCCCTGCTACAACGATGGGACCACGATTGGCGAGCTGGTCCTGCGAGCCGACGAGATCCTGCGGCGGGTGACCGACGACCACGAGATCCTGGTCATCAACGACGGCTCGCGCGACAACAGCGCCGAGGTGCTGCGCGATCTGGCGACGAGGGTGCCACGTCTGCGCGTCATCACGCACGAGAAGAATCGTGGCTACGGGGGGGCGCTGCGCAGCGGCTTCAGTGGGGCGACCAAGGATCTGGTGTTCTACACCGATGGCGACGGTCAGTACGACGTCAGCGAGATTCCACTCCTGCTGATGCTGATGACCGACGACACGCACTTCGTGAACGGAATGAAGATGACGCGTCGCGATCCGCCGTATCGGGTCTTCGTCGGCAACCTGCACCGGTTCGTCACCCGCTGGATGTTCTGGCTGCCGATTACGGACGTCGACTGTGACTACCGGCTCATTCGACGTTCGGTGCTCCAACGAATCGCGTTGCGGAGCAGCAGCGGTTCGATCTGCGTCGAACTGGTGAAGCAGGCGCAGCGGGCTGGCGCGCAATTCCGCGAGGTCTCGGTGCACCACTATGCCCGCCGCTCCGGCGAGTCGGAGTTCTTCACGCCCGCGCGCATCATTCGCACGTATCTCGACCTCGCGGTCATGTGGATCGAGCTGATGCTGGCGCGCCGCGCGGCCACGCAGAACGTCTCTGATAAGATTCCCGCGTGACCCTTCGACCGAAGCCCGGGGTCGCCCCGAGTGGAGCCGAGGGGTGACCGCGCCAGGTCCGCTCCGGCCGGACGAGGTGCGAGCGTTCTATCGCGACCGCCGCGTGATGATCACCGGCGGCCTCGGCTTCATCGGCAGCAATCTCGCCCGCGAACTGACCGCCCTCGGCGCACGCGTCCTCATCGTCGACTCGCTGATCTCGGAGTACGGCGGCAATCTGTTCAACATCAGCGGCATCGAGGACCGCGTGCAGGTGAACATCGCCGACATCCGTCAGCAGAGCACGATGAACTATCTGGTGCGAGACCAGGATGTGATCTTCAACCTGGCGGGCCAGGTCAGTCACATCGACAGCATGCAGGATCCGTATACCGATCTCGACATCAACTGCCGCAGTCAGCTCACGCTGCTCGAGGCGTGCCGCCGCTATAACGCCGACGTCAAAGTCGTGTTCGCGGGCACGCGTCAGGTCTACGGACGTCCCGACACGCTGCCGGTCAGCGAGTCGCACCTCGTGCGACCCACCGACGTCAACGGCATCAACAAGGCGGCAGGCGAGTACTATCACCTCGTCTACAACTCGGTGTTCGGCGTTCGGGCGTGCTCGCTGCGGCTGACCAACGTCTACGGTCCGCGACAACTGCTCAAGCACAATCGACAGGGCTTCTTCGCCTGGTTCGTCCGCCAGGTCGTCGAAGACCGCGAGATTCAGATCTACGGCGACGGCGAGCAGATCCGCGATTTCGTCTACGTCGACGACGCGGCGGATGCGTTCCTGCGTGCCGGCGCCACCGACATCAGCAACGGACAGGTGTTCAACGTCGGCGGGTCCGAGGCGATCTCCCTGAAGAAACTCGTCGAGCTGATGATCGCGATCGCGGGGACCGGACGCTATCGCTTCGTCGCCTGGCCGCCCGAGAAGAAAGCGATCGACATCGGCGACTTCCACGCCGATTCCTCGCTCATCGCGCGGACGCTCGGGTGGCGCCCGTCGACGATGCTCACCGACGGTCTTCGACGCACCATCGAGTTCTATCGCGCTCACCTCGCACACTACGTCTCGACGACGTCGCCAGTCGACGCGCTGTGAGCGCTCGCGCGCGCGTGCCGTTCGTCGATCTGCACCCTGGCGACGACGCCGCGGCGGTTGCACGGGCGATCACTCGCGTCGTCGCGAGCGGATGGTACGTGCTCGGCCCGGAGGTCGAGCAGTTCGAAGCAGAATTCGCCGCCGCATGCCACGCGCCGTTCGCGATCGGCGTCGCCAGCGGCACCGACGCGATTGCCCTGGCGCTGCGCGCGCTCGACATCGGCCCGGGGGATGAGGTCATCGTGCCGGCGATGACGGCCGCCTACACCGCGTTCGCCGTGATTGCCGCGGGTGCCCGTCCCGTCATCGTGGACGTCGAGGCCGCGACCCTGACGATCGATCCCGATGCGTGCGCAGACGCCATCACCGCACGAACGCGCGCCATCGTCCCGGTGCACCTGTACGGTCAGCCGGCAGATATGACCCGCATTCGCCAGCTTGCGCAGCGTCACGCGCTCGCGATCGTCGAAGACTGCTGTCAGGCACACCTCGCGACGGCGGACGGACGTCCAGTCGGAACCGATGCTGACGCGGCCGCGTTCAGCTTCTATCCGACCAAGAATCTCGGCGCGCTTGGAGATGGCGGTGCCGTGATCACCAGCCGCGCACCACTCGTCGACCGGATTCGCCGACTGAGAAACGGCGGCCAGACCGCTCGCTATCAGCACCTCGAAGCGGCAGGCCACAGCCGGCTCGACGAGCTGCAGGCGGCTGTTCTTCGAGCACGGCTGCCGTTCGTGGCCGGCTGGACGGCGCGCCGCCGTGAGCTGGCGGCGCTGTACCGACGCGAGCTTCCGCCGTCCGTGCAACCGATCGAGGAACGAGACCCCGGACACGTGTACCATCTCTTCCCGGTGCGCGTCGCCGAGCGTGACGCGCTGCAGTCGCACCTCGCCGCGGCAGGAGTCGAGACGCTGATTCATTACCCCGTTCCCTTGACCGAGCAGCCGGCGTTTGCCGCGTACGAACCGTTTCACTGCCCGGCGGCAGCCGAGGCGTCACGGACACTGCTCTCGTTGCCCCTCTATCCCCGACTGGCCGACGCGAATGCAGCCGCTGTGGCACACGAGGTCGGCGCATTTCGGAAAGGATCTCAACCGGCGTGAAAGCCTTGATCACGGGAGGCGCGGGCTTCATCGGCTCGCATCTGGCAGAACGGCTGCTCCACGATGGTCACGACGTTGCCGTGATCGATGATTTGTCCACCGGCTCGATCGACAACATCTCCCATCTGAAAAGCGACAAGCGGTTCTCGTACGTCATCGACTCGGTGACGAACGAGCCGCTGCTTGCCGAGCTCATCGACCAGAGCGACGTCGTGTTCCATCTGGCCGCTGCGGTCGGCGTCAAGTTGATCGTCGAGCAGCCGGTGCACACCATCGAGACGAACGTCCACGGCACCGAGGTCGTGCTCAAGCACGCCAACAAGAAGAAGAAGCTCGTGTTCATCGCCTCGACCTCGGAGGTCTACGGCAAGAGCACGGACGTGCCATTTCGCGAAGGGGCCGAGCTCGTGCTTGGCGCGACGGTGAAGCACCGATGGGCATACGCGTGCAGCAAGCTCATCGACGAGTTCCTCGCACTCGCCTATTGGAAGGAGCGCAAGCTTCCCGTCGTCATCGTGCGGTTGTTCAACACGGTCGGCCCCAGACAAACGGGTCAATACGGCATGGTGCTGCCGACCTTCGTCCGGCAAGCCCTCGCCGGCCAACCCATCACCGTATTCGGCGACGGCAAACAATCGCGCAGTTTTACCTATGTGGGCGACGTCGTGGACGCGCTGGTCAGGCTGGCGCACGAGCCTCGGGCAATTGGCGAAGTCTTCAATATCGGTAATACGGGCGAAGTGACGATTCGCGACCTGGCGGCCCGCGTCAAGGAGCTCACCGGCAGCGACTCCGCCATTCAGTACATCGCCTACGACGACGCCTACGAGGCAGGGTTCGAGGACATGCCGAGGCGGGTGCCCGATATTTCAAAGATCTGCGGACTCATCGGCTATCGACCGAAACTCGAGTTAGACGAAATCATCAGGACGGTCATCGAGCACATTCGGCAGAAGTAAGTCGGTCGTATACTGACGACAGGGCCGCCGCCTTCGCGCAGCGCTTCGGCGCACCGATAAAGGCGGCCTCGAATGTCGACGCAGAGAGGCAACATGAAAGCTGTACAGCGGCTCGGCGTCCTCGCGCTCCTGCTCGCAGGGGTTGCACCAGCAGCGGCGCAATCAGTCACGCTCGAATTCAAGAACGACGGGCTGGTCAACCTGGTGACGCAGAACGCGTCGGTGAGCGCAGTCCTGGCCGAATGGGCACGCCGCGGCAAGGCGACAATCATGAACGGCGAGCGCGTTCCCGGACCGCCCGTGACGCTCGAGCTCGTCGACGTGCCCGAGCAGCAGGCGCTCGACATCCTCCTTCGGACCGCGAGCGGCTACCTCGCGGCCGCGCGCGAGACCCCGACGCCGGGCACCTCTCGGTACGATCGCATCTACATCGTTCCCACCAGCCGCGTGACGACGAGTGCGACCGTGCTGCCGCCACCGCCGTCGACGGCGACACCCGTACCGCTCGTCGTCGACGACGATGACAACGCGCCGCCGCCCGGGCCGGGACAACGTGTGGTGCCTCCGCAGACGCTGCCGCCAGGCGTTCGCGTTCCACAGCAGGACGCGAATCGGTTACCACCGCAAGGGGAAGAGGCGCCCCCGCGGCCAGCACCGACACCGAGCAATCCGTTCGGCGTCGCGCCCGGCAGCTCGACTCCCGGCGTGATCACACCGGCACCCACACCGGCCGGCCCGCCGCGGGAACGATAGCGGTAGTGCAGAATTCAGAATGCAGAATGCAGACACTGTCTGAATTCTGAATTTTGCATTCTGCATTCTCATTTCGCCTCGCGTCCTCCCGTACAATGGACGCGACTCACCGTCATGTCCGATATCGATCGTTTCAAGCCCGAGGATCGTCGCGGTGTCGATACGCTCTATCGACGTACGCACGGCGCCGACGCGGCTGAAGCGAATCGGTTCCGGTGGGACTGGCAGCATCGGCGCAATCCTCACAACGCCACCGGGCTTCCCGGCATCTGGGTCGCGCGTGAAGGGCCGACGGTCGTCGGGCACTACCAGACGCTGCCGGTCCGGTTGTCACTGAAAGGGCTCGAGGTCGATGGTGCGTGGGGCGCCGGCGCCTTGATTGCGCCGGAGCGCGATCAGCAAGGCCTGGACGAGGCGCTGGTGCGCGCGTGGGATCGCAACAGCGGCGCGGTGCTCGTGCTCGGCCGGCCGGGAGAGTCGCGTCAGGTACTGGATCGGCTGCACTGGCCTGACTCGAACGTCGTGCCGGCCCTGGTCAAGCCGCTGACGCGCCGCGCGTTCCGGCTGCCGCATCTGCCGACGACATTCAACCGGTTGATCTCGGCGGTGACGCATCCGCTGGTGCAGATCGTCTCACGAACGCGACCGCTGCGTGCCGAATGCGAACCGATTCGCCGTTTCGACGCGGCGTTCACCGCGCTGTGGGATCGGCTCGCGCCGAAGTTCGATCTCGCCGTGCGTCGCGATTCCGCGTATTTGAACTGGCGCTACATCGAGCCGCCGCACGTCCGCTATGCGGTCGTTGCGCTCAAACGCCAGGGCGAGCTGCACGGCTACGCGGTATACCGACACCGGCACGAACCGCTCGGCCGGGTGACGCTGCTCGTCGACTTCTTCGTCGATCCAGACGACGTCTCCGGGCTGAAGACGCTGCTGCGCTGGGTGGATCGCGCCGCGCGCGCCGAAGACTCGGACAAGGTGCGCTGCTCGGTGATGCACGGCGTCTTCCGGCGCGTGCTGCGCCGCAACGGCTACTTCAACGTGAAGTCGACGCTCGAGGTCTCCGTCAAGGTGAACGCCGTGCAGGTCCCGAAAGGGTTCTACGACGACACCGACGGCTGGCACATCACGAGCGGCGACTCGGATCAGGATCATTGATGCCCTTACGCGACCAGGTGAACGCCGACCTTACGGCGGCCATGAAGGCCAAGGACGCGGGCCGTTTGTCGGCGCTGCGCATGCTCAAGGCGGCCATCATGAACAAGGACGTCGAGAAGGGGCGCGATCTCGAGGACGCCGAGGTGCTGCAGGTCGTCGCATCGCTGGTCAAGCAGCGGCGCGATTCCATCGAGCAGTTCTCGAAGGCCGGCCGCACCGACCTGGTCGAGAAGGAGACCGGAGAGATCACCGTGCTCGAGCACTACCTGCCGCCGGCTGCCACCGCCGACGAGATCGAAGCGGCCGTGAAAGCCGCCATCGTCGAAACCGGCGCCGCCTCGCCGAAGGACATGGGCAAGGTGATGAAGGCGGTCATGCCCAAGCTCGCCGGCAAGAACGCCGACGGCAAAGCCGTCAACGAGATCGTCCGCCGCACGCTTGGCGCCTGAGCCGACTTCGTCGTCGCGACTCGCGCGCTCGGCGGCCTCGGCCGCCGCCGCCACGATCACCAGCCGCATCCTCGGCGTCGTTCGCGAGCAGGTGATCGCCGCGAAATTCGGCGCCGGCGCCGCGACCGACGCCTACAACGTCGCGTTCCGCATCCCCAATCTGCTCAGGGATCTGTTCGCTGAAGGCGCGATGAGCGCGGCGTTCGTGCCCACCTTCACGCGCCATCTCACGCAGTCGGGCAAGGAACCGGCGTGGCGGCTGTCGAACCATGTCATCAACGCCCTGATCGTGGTGACGGGCGCCTTGGTCGCGCTTGGCATCGTATTCGCGCAGCCGCTCATTCTGGCGTTTGCGGCAGAGGAATTCACCGCCGACGCCGGCAAGCTCGCGCTGACCGTGCAGATGGCGCGCATCATGCTGCCGACGCTGACGCTGATCGCGCTGGCCGCGGCGTTCATGGGGATGTTGAACTCGCTGCACCACTACTTCATCCCCGCGCTGTCGCCGGCGACGTTCAACGTTCTGACGATCGTCTGCGCGTTCACGCTCGTGCCGTTCATGCCGATGTTCGGCCTCCAGCCGATCGTGGCGATCGCGATTGGGACGCTGCTCGGCGGCGTCGCGCAACTCGCGCTGCAATGGCCGACGCTGCATCGTGAAGGGTTCCGGTATCGCTTCGAGATCGACTGGCGCGATGAAGGCCTGCAGCGCATGCTGACGCTGATGGGGCCCGGGGCCATCGGCATGGCAGCCGCACAGGTGAACGTGTTCGTCAATACGCTGCTGGCCACGAGCACCGGCGTCGGCTCCGTCTCGTGGCTGAATTACGCGTTCCGGTTGATGTACTTGCCGATTGGGCTCTTCGGCGTGTCGATCGGGACGGCGACGCTGCCGACCGTTTCGCGGCAGAGCACCGATCGGGACTTCGCGGCCGTTCGAGAAACCGTGACCAACGGCCTGTCGCTGATGCTGATGCTCAACATCCCCTCGATGGTCGGCTTGATCGTGCTGGCGGAGCCGATCGTGCGGCTGCTGTTCGAGCGCGGTCGTTTCACCGCGGTGGACACGATGGCCACGGCAGCCGCGCTGCAGTTCTACGCGATCGGACTGGTCGGCTACTCGGTGGTCCGGATTCTCTCGCCCGTGTTCTACGCGCTCGGTCGCAATCGCACCCCGGTTCAAGTCAGCATCGCTGCCGTCGCCGTCAACGCCGCGCTGAACTTGGGGCTGGTGCGCGTGATGAGCTATCGCGGTCTGGCCCTGGGCACGTCTGTTGCGGCGCTCTTCAATGCAACGACCCTGTTGTATCTGCTGCGCGGGCACCTGCAGGGACTCAACGAGGCGCGGCTGATGGGCGCTGTGGCTCGCATCACGCTGGCCTCGGCGTTGATGGGCCTGGCCGCCCACTACTCGCGTCTGCAGCTCGAGGTGTGGATGCCGAGCGCCGCGGTTGCCGCACAGGCACTGCGCCTCGTCGCCTCGATTGGCCTGGCGGTCTTGGTGCTGGCCGCATCGGCGTGGCTGCTTCGCATCCGCGAGTTCACCGAGGGTGTTGCGATCGTGACCCGTCGTCTTCGACGAGTCCGGCAATGACGCGCCCCTTCGGCTTGCATCCCACGGTCCTGCTGCTGGCGGGCACGCATTTCATCCTCGACGGCTACGGGAACATCCTGGCGCCGCTGCTGCCGCTGCTCATCACACAGCTCGATCTCTCGCTGGCAGCCGCCGGCGCACTGCAGATGTGTTTCCAGCTGGCGAGCTCGGTGTCACAGCTCGGGTTCGGCCATGTCGCCGATCGATGGCGGCCGCGCGTGCTCCTCATCGCCGGTCCGCTCATCTCCGTGACGTTCCTGCCGCTGGTCGGCCTCGCCCCTGGCGCAGTGGGGCTCGCGATTGTGTTGATCGTCGGAGGCCTTGGTGCAGCGGCGTTCCACCCACCGGCCGCCGCGCTCGTGTCTCGCTACTCGGGACAGCAGCGCGGGCTGGCGATGTCGTTCCACATCACGAGCGGCACGCTCGGACAGGCCATCGCTCCCATCGCATTCGCCCCCTTCGTCCAGGCGTTCGGCCTGCGGGCGACGCCCATCCTCATGGTGCCTGCGCTCACCGTGCTCGCCGTCGCGCTGCTGCGCCGGGTGCCACGCGTCGAACGCTTCCACCAAGCCCACAGCAGCGGAGGCATCAGCGCGCTGCGCCCGTATGCGCGGCCGCTCACCCTGCTCTACCTCATCGTTGTGCTTCGCACGCTGACCTCGATGAGCTTCGCGACATTCGTTCCAGTGATGCTCACGCGTCGTGGGCTCACGCTCGCGGAAGCAGGCACCGCTGCCTCGTTGTATTTTTTTGCGACCGGGCTCGGGGGGTTTTTTGGCGGTCCGTCGGCCGATCGGTTCGGAGCGCGCCGCGTCATCATCGCGTCGCTGGTGGCGTCGGTGCCGTTACTCGCGCTCGCACCGCAGCTCTCGGGCTGGCCGTTCGTTGTGACGCTCGCCGCGGGTGGTTTGCTGCTGCAGTCGACGCTGCCGGTCAACGTGACGTTCGGCCAAACGATCGCCCCGATCAGCGCGGCGACGGTGTCGTCGCTGATGATGGGATTCGCGTGGGGCGTGGGCGGGCTCGCGTCCCCGTTTGTCGGGCTGCTTGCCGACCGCATCGGCATCGAGCGCACCCTGACTGCCATGGCAGCCGTGCCGCTGCTCGCCGCGGCGCTGGCCGTGCCGCTGCCTTCAGGAAAACGCACGTCGCCTCACGTGAGTGCGGGAATCGTCACGCCAGAGCCGGTGAGCATGGATGTTGCCGAGTAGGCACCGTTTGCGCCAGACTTAATGGTGCATACTCCCCGCGCGTGGGTCGGCCGCTCCGTGGTCGCGGCCGGCAGATTGCTTACGAGACTCATTTAAAGCGGTACTCTTCCAGTTCAGACTTTCCACTAAGTCATGCGAGGGCGCTACCCAGCTCCGTCGGGCATTTCTTACGCGTTCGGCCCCGGTCCGGTGACGCCCGCGGTCAAAGCGCTCCTCATCGCGAACATCGGGCTGTTCGTCGTCACGTTCTTTCTGCCGCAACTGCTGCTGACGTTCGGACTCCGGCCGCACGCCATCTTCCAAAGCGGTGCGGTCTGGCAGATCGTCACCTACATGTTCATGCACGGCAGCCTGTCGCATCTGTTCTTCAACATGCTGACGCTGTGGATGATCGGTGTCGAGCTCGAACGGATGTGGGGCACGAGGTACTTCACCAGGTTTTACTTCGCCGCCGGCCTGGGCGCCGCCGCGACGCAGATCATCCTCGGCTTCCTGCCTGGATCCATCGGCACGCAGTTCTACGAGCAGTCGACCATCGGCGCGTCGGGGGCGATCTTCGGGCTGCTGCTCGCCTTCGCCCTCTACTTCCCGAGCCGTCCGTTCCTGGTCTTCTTCATCTTTCCAGTGCCGGCGCGGATCCTGGTCATGGTTCTGGGCGCCATCTCACTGTTGATGGCCATCAGCGGCGCTGGTAGTGGCGGCGGCGGTGTCGCCCACACGGCGCATCTCGGCGGACTCGTCACCGGCTATTTCTATTTGAAGGGCAAGCGGATCAACCTCATCTCCGAGATTCAGTACCGCTACTTGAAGTGGCGCATCAACCGCATGCGCAAGAAGTTCGACGTCTACTCGGGCGGTCGAGGCGACGACGTCAACCGACGCGTCCACTAGAACCAGGCGGGTACGCGGACCGGCAATCACTCCACGCTGGAATCAATCCAATCCTCGCGAAGCGGGCTATACACGTCCAGTTCGAACGTATCCTCGAGCGCCTCGGCCTGGTGCGGTGTGCCTGACGGGATGTGGATCACCTCGCCTTCGCGCACGATGATCTCCTCGCCCTCCACGAGAAAACGAAGCGCACCCTGCAGCACGTATGTCATCTGCTCGCTGGCGTGTGCATGCAGCGGCACCAGCGCGCCGCGTTTCAGATAGGTCTGGGCGAGCATCTCGCGATCGCCGGTGACGATCTTGCGCGAGATCATCTCGGTGATCTTCTCGAGAGCGATTTCATCCCATCGATGCAACGGTGCTGCCATGCGACTTTGGCTCTGGGCGTTGGGCTTTGCGCTTCCGGCTTTGGGCTCCTGACTCACGTCGTTCGGATGTCGAAGACAGAGCCAGAGGATAGTGACATAATTTTATTTTGATGAAAGGGCCGGGCCTGGCAAACGGCGCGGAGACGCGCGCCTCGGGCGCCCACGCACGTCGCCGCGAACACGAAGGCCTGACGCGCGACGACCTGCTCGGCGCTTACCGTCTCATGCTCCTGTCGCGAACGATCGACGACAAGGAGATCCAGCTCAAGAATCAGAGCAAAGCCTTCTTCCAGATCAGCGGTGCCGGTCACGAAGCGATCCTCGTGGCGGCGGGCCAACATCTGCGCGGCGGCTACGACTGGTTCTTTCCTTACTACCGCGACCGCGCGTTGTGTCTCACGCTCGGTTTCACGCCGCTCGAGATGTTCCTCGCCTCCGTCGGCGCGAAAGACGATCCGGCGAACGGCGGCCGGCAGATGCCGTCGCACTGGGGACACCGGCGGCTCAACATTCCCTCGCAGAGCAGCTGCGTCGGCACCCACTGCCTGCATGCCGTCGGCTGCGCCGAAGCCGCGGTGATCTACAGCCGCGTCGCCGCGATCGAGGATCGCGAGTCGAAGTACCATCCCGACGAGATCGCCTACATCTCGATCGGCGAAGGCGGGACCAGCGAGGGCGAGTTCTGGGAATCGCTCAACACGACCTGCCAGAGGAAGCTGCCGATCGTCTACCTCGTCGAGGACAACGGCTACGCGATCTCAGTGCCCGTCGACGTCCAGACGCCCGGCGGCGACATCTCCCGTCTGGTGGACGGTTTCCCCAACCTGCGCGTGCTGCGCTGCGACGGCACCGACTATCTCGGCAGCTACCGGACGATGCGCGACGCGGTGACGCACGCGCGCGAACGCAAAGGGCCTGTGCTCGTTCACGCCACGGTAATTCGCCCCTACTCGCACTCACTGTCGGACGATGAGCGGTTGTACAAGACAGGAGGCGAGCGCGAAGCCGAGGCCCGACGCGATCCGCTGGTGCGCATGCGTCAGTTCCTCAAGAGCGAGGGACTCGCCACCGACGAGGATTTCGCCGACGTCAAAGCATCGGTCGAACGGGAAGTGAAGCAGGCCGCCGACGAAGCCCTGCAGGCGCCGAAGCCCGAGGCGGCGAGTGCGCAGACGTTCGTGTTCTCACCGGACGTCGACCCGACGTCATCGGCGTTTGCGACCGAGCCGGCATCCCAGGGCAAGCCCGACACGATGGTCGCCGCGATCAACGCCACGCTGAAAGACGAGATGGCGCGCAACCCGCGCATCGTCGTCTTCGGGCAGGACGTCGCCGACGTCAGCCACGAGGAATCGCTGGGCGCCGTCGCCGGCAAGGGCGGAGTCTTCAAGGTGACGCACGGGCTGCAGCGTCTCTACGGCAGCGACCGCGTGTTCAACTCGCCGCTGGCCGAAGCGAACATCGTCGGCCGCGCGGTCGGGATGGCGCTGCGCGGCCTCAAGCCGGTCGTCGAGATCCAGTTCTTCGACTATATCTGGCCGGCCTTCATGCAGATTCGCGACGAGCTCGCGATGATGCGCTATCGCTCCGCGAATCACTGGTCGTGCCCGGTGGTGATTCGGGTGCCGATCGGCGGCTACTTGCGAGGCGGCGCGCCGTACCACAGCCAGTCGGCCGTGGCCATCTTCGCGCACACGCCGGGCATTCGCATCGTGCTGCCGTCGAACGCGCACGACGCCGCCGGCCTGTTGCGAACGGCGATCCGCTGCGACGATCCGGTGCTCTTCTGCGAGCACAAGCACCTCTACCGGCAGACCTACAACAAAGGCGTCTACCCCGGTCCCGACTTCATGATCCCGTTCGGCAAGGCCGCGGTGCCGCGCGACGGCACCGACATGGTGATCTTGACGTGGGGCGCGATGGTGCAGCGCTCGCTGCTCGCGGCGCAGCAGGTGGCCCGCGACCGCGTCAGCGTCGCCGTCGTCGACCTGCGCACGATCGTGCCGTACGACTGGGAGACCATTGCGGCCTACGTCAAGAAGACGAGCCGCGTCATCGTGGCGCACGAGGATCAGTTGACCTGCGGCTTCGGCGCCGAGATCGCGGCGCGGATCTCCGACGAGCTGTTCGAGGACCTCGATGCGCCGGTCAAGCGCGTCGCCTCACTCGACTGTCCGGTCGCGTACGCGCCGGTGCTCGAAGAAGAGATCCTGCCGACCACGGCCGACGTGGTGGCTGCGATTCGCGGTCTCGCCGCTTACTGAAGTCCTTGGGCCTTGGTTCTTCGTTCTTGGTCCGTGCTTGGTCCTTGGTCCGTCCATGGTTCTTGGTCCTTCGTGGACGGCGTTGATTGCGTTTGAGGTGCCCTCGAGCCGGGCGCGGACATAGGACCAGGGACGAGGGACGGACCGAGGACCACGGACGGACCAGGCACCAAGCACCAAGAACCAGGGACCATCCCGATCGTGATAAACACGTGACCGTGGGCTCTATCCGCGCGTTCCTGGTCGCGCTCGCGCTACTGGCGACGCTCGCGCGCCCTCATGCCGCACTTCAAGTCGAGATCCTGAGATCGGTCGGCGGCCTGCCGCCGCACATCGTCGGCACGTTCGAAGAGCCGATCGACTTCCAACAGGCGAAGAGCGGCGAGTACTACATCTTCGACCGGCGCGGCCACACCGTGCACACCGTCGATGCCGCGCGCACGACATCGAAGAAGGTGCTCGAGATCGGATTCGAGGATGGCCGGGTCATCCAGCCGAGCGGCTTCGACCTGGCGCCGGACGGCCGCTTCGTCGTGGCCGACGTGCCGCGCTCGCAGCAGCGGGTGCAGACGTTCGACGCCACCGGACGGCTGCTCACCGGATTCTTTCTGCCCGGCGCACCGGCCGCGCGCGTGGTCCTCGGCAATCTGATGTTGAACGGCGCCGGCTCCGTACAGTTCGGCGCCGAGACGCTGTTCATCAGCCACCCCGAGAGCGGTGCACTGTTCACCGAATACACGCCGAGGGGCTCGGCCTTCCGCAGCATCGGGCGGCTGCGGTCCACGGGATTCGAGGACGATCGCGATCTTCACGTGGCGCTGAACGCGGGCTTGCCGCTGCTCGATCCGACCGGCGGCTACTTCTACGTGTTCATCACCGGCCGGCCGATGTTCCGCAAGTACGACGCGAACGGCACGCTGTTGTTCGAGCGGCACATCGAGGGGCGTGAGCTGGACCCGCTGCTCGACGCGCAGCCGACGCGCTGGCCCAAGCGCCGGGTGCAGGATCGCGAGGTGCCGTTCGTGCCGCCGATCATTCGCGCGGCCGCCGTCGATGCACGCGGCAGCTTGTGGATCTCGTTCGTGGTGCCATTCACTTACGTGTACGATGCGAGCGGCGACAAAACGAGGACGGTGCAGTTCAGCGCCGCGGGGATCATCGCCCCGGCGAGTCTGGCGTTCGACCGCGACGGGCGGCTGCTGGTGACACCGGGGTGCTACGAGTTCGACCCGCGCTAGGACACCCACAGTTCCTGCCAGAACACCGGCACCCAACCCGCGCTGCCGTTGCGCAGCAGGATGAGGAAGCCGCGGCCGGCCAAGGAGTCGGTCGATTCACCGCAATACACCAACGCCTCACCAGCCGCTCGATCGATCACCGGCACGGAGAGTTCGACCAGCGCCGTCGCGGAAGGAAACCGTTGGTAGAACGCGGTCCAGATCCAGGCCGTCTTCCCCATCTGGTCCAGTTCAGCCCGGCTGACAAGATCCGCACCGAGCTGCCGAGCCTCGTCTTCGGTGAATTGCGATCGTGTCACGTTGACGCGGAGGTATTCCTGAAGGAGCTCCGCACGAAGTCCCTGAATCATTTTGGGGAGACGCTCGGCCAGACCTGGCGCAGGCGCGTACTGCCACCACGCCTGTTCGATCGGATTCACGACCTCGCGCAAGAGCACCGGCTGGTCCCCTTTGCCCCCAGGACGCCCGCTCCCCCTGCATCGGGCGTCCTGAAGCACCGCGCGATAGACGGCTTGACGATCTGTCCGCTCTCTCGGGTCTGTGGCCTGCAACGCGGCCACGATGACGGCGGCCAGTATCGAAGCCGTGCTCATGGAGTACCAGGTCATGGGACTACATTACGGAATCATTGGACGCGCGCCTCGAGGCGTTCGGCGAGTGTCTCGAGGTTACGCCACCCGTAGCCGACCGAGACGACGCTCGCGCCGCCGAACTCGTCCTGCCGCTCCTCGCGCAGCAGCTCGCCACCGATTCGATCATAGAAGCGCCGATACGGATTGTCGCGTATAACCCACAGACGCAGCGATGCGTGCCCACGTTCGCTCAACCAACGCACGACGTGCCGCAGCAGACGGCTGCCGATTCGGTGTCGCTGCATTCCTGGCAGAACGTAGAGGGCATCGAGCTCGGCAGCGAAGTTATCGTCGGTGGTCACGCGGATGAGCGCGACACCGACTACGTCCGCGCCGTGATCGGCGACGAAGGCCGCAGTCGACGTCGGCAGACTCTGCAGAAGTTCGCGCGTGTTCGCTTCATGCTGCTGGTAGCTGAGTGAATCAAGGAAGTCCCCGGGCAGAATCTGCGCGTAAGTCGACTTCCAGACGTCGACGAGCACTTCGGCGATACCTCGGGCGTCAGAACTCGTGGCCGAACGAACCGTGATGAGATCGTTCATCTCCCGGCGGCTCACGAGTCGGCCGACTCGGCCGCGCTGTCAGTGCGCCCTTTGCTTCCCTGTCGATAGAGGCGGAGGAGCGGCCCCGCCAACAACGCCAGCGCCAACACACTGAAGGCAGTCAGACCTGACGTCGGTGTGGCGATGCGTCCCTCTTGCACGGCACGGATCAAGGCCAGCCCATCGAAGAGTGCTGTGATCCACCAGACATAGGGCAACAACTTGAAATAGAAAAGTGGCGCGCGATCCGGACGTAGGCTCCAAAACACACCCAAGACATTCAGCGCAATTCCGCCCCACCGGCTCACTAATGAGCCTGGCGGCGCGATCAAGAACTGCACGGCGCTGACGATACACAACGTGGCCACAAGGTAGCCAATACGCCGGCGATCCGTTGCGGCGAGCGCGAAGAACTTCTCCTTTTCGGTCATAGGTCAGCTCGGCGGAGGCTGCATGTGGACACACCTCAGTCCTGATTACCCGGTGGTGACGACCAACCATACAACTCGTTCCGATAC
>Ga0209382_10005024_pt1 | contig 17306 bp, 14 predicted proteins | sample SoiMetdeltSBSDD5_FD_187599 | JGI IMG/M metagenome (GOLD analysis project Ga0209382, IMG submission 187599) | Bulk soil microbial communities from a Populus tree surrounding site in Tennessee, USA - Soil MetaG P. deltoides SBSDD5 (SPAdes) (version 2) | ecosystem: Environmental > Terrestrial >...
CGACCACGACAGCCAGCCGTCCCAGAACGCTCGTACCTCAGGCGGCTCTGAGACGCTGACAGGCAGGAAGTCAGGCTCGATCAGCAGGATCGAGCCGCCTGGGGCCATGCCGGCGACGAGGTTGCGAATCGCCGCGCCCGCGTCGCTCACGTGATGCAGCACCGCCCGCGCGGTCACGAGGTCGAAGCTGCCGGGGTCGACCGGAGCGGCGACGATGTCGCCCTGGCGCAGCTCGAGGTTCGGCGCCCGGGCGCCGACGAGCGACAGGTCCAGATCGAGCGCCACCGCCCGCCCACCCGCGCCGACGCGGTCGGCCAGCCATGCGGAGACCGAGCCGTTGCCGCAGCCGACCTCCAGCGTCCGGCTGCCCGGGCCTACGCCGAGCGACTCGATGTGCCGGCGGTGCATCGGGTCGAGCAGCCGCGACATCAACGCCAGCCGCGCCCCCTCACCCTCGAGGTGATGGTCCAGCACGTACTCCGCCATGCGGGCGATCCTACGAGACGCCAGGTGAGCGGTCGAGCTCGAGGGCCACCGCTTGCATGTGCGCCTTCAGGTCGGAGATCAGCTCGCGCGCCCCAGGTGACAGCCGGGCGGCGCGGCGGGTGATCACCGCGAACGTGTCGTGCAGTGCGGGGGCGAACGGCACGGGGCTCAGGCCGTCGGGATAGCCGGGCGCCCGCGTGTGGGCGCTTGGCAGGTAGGTGTCACCGATGCCCTCGGCCACAAGGCGCAGGGCGAGGTCCATGAACTCGACCTCCACGCGTGGACGGAGCGTCACGCCGTCGGCCTGGGCGCGCTCGGCGAGCTGGCGGCGGATGGGGTCGCTGTCGGCGGACTCGGCGTCGTAGAAGACGAGCGGCGCGCCGGCCAGCCGCTACATCGTCACCGCGTTCCTCGTGCGCTCCGGGTCGGCGCTCACGTAGAGCACCTCGTCGCGCACGAGTGGGCGCACGTCGAGCTTCGCATCGTCGATCGGCAGCGACACCACCGCGGCCTCGAGCTCGCCGCGCCGGACGCGCTCGGCCGTCCGCTGTGGTCCCGGCGGTCAAGGCGGCGTGCATGCTCGTGGGGGACACCACCGGCCCGACACGCGCTCCGCGTCTGCCGCTCACGGGCGACGCGGCGGCGGAGCTCGAGAGGCTGCTGCAGGTGGCTCGCGCGCCCTCGGAGCAGCCGGCCGCCTTGGCGCCGCCCTCGTAGCGGCGTCCTCCACATCGAACGTCCCGGACTATGCGCTCTGGCAGCTACTCCGGGACGTTCATGAGGGTGGGAGGCGACCCCCGGTTAGGGTTGCCGCCAGATGCTGCGCGTCCGTCTCCTCGGCGAGCTTCGCCTCGAGCTGGAGGGACGGCAGCTCGGCCCCATCGCGAGCGGTCGGGCACGGTCGCTGCTCGCGTGGCTCGCCTATCACCGGGGATTGCACCCGCGCTCGCGGGTGGCGGCGGTGTTCTGGCCGGACGTGCTCGACCGCAGCGCCCGGGCCAGTCTGCGGACGACGCTGGCCACGCTGCGTCGCGAGCTCGGCGACGCCGCGAGCTACCTCGTGGCCGAGCGCGAGCGCGTGGGTCTCGTCGAGGGCGCGGAGGTCTGGGTCGACACCCAGCACGCCGACGCCCTGGAGCTGTCCCGAGCCGACCTGCTCGTCGACCTCGACGACGACTGGGTGCTCGAGGCGCGCCGGACCGAGCGCGAGCGCGCCGGCGAGCTGCTCGCGGCGCTCGGCGAGGCAGCCGAGGCGGCCGGCGACCTCCACGCCGCCGTGGCCCACGCGCGGCGCAGGCTCGAGCTCGATCCCGTGTCCGAGGACGGCGCGCGTGTGCTGATGCGACGGCTGGCACTGAGCGGGGACCGGGCGGCGGCCGTGGCAGCCTACGAGACGTTCCGCGCCGGCCTTCAGCGCGAGCTGGGCATGGCGCCGTCGGGCGAGACGCGCGCGCTCGCGGAGCAGCTTCGCGAGGAGCAGCGCGACGCGCGGCCGGAAGCGGGAGCGCTGCCGCTGCCGCACGCGCTCGCCCACGGCGCGCAGCCGCCGCTCGTCGGCCGCCACGAGCCGCTCGCCGTGCTGCAGGCCGCCTGGCGGCGGGCGCGCGCCGGCACGGCGGCGATGGCCACCGTCGCCGGCGAGGCGGGCAGCGGCAAGACACGCCTCCTCACCGAGCTGGCCGAGGAGGTGCGCGCGACCGGTGCCACCGTGCTCGCCGGCCGCTGCGTCGAGGAGGGCGTCACGGCCTTCGCCCCGTTCAGCGAGGCGCTCCGGCCCTTCGTGACCGCCTCGGCGGGCGCGCTTCCACCATGGGTGACCGGCGAGCTGGCTCGCCTGCTGCCCGAGCTCGACCCCGATGCACCGCCGTCGGAGGGCGAGCCCCGTGACGCTCGCGACCGCCTCTTCCAGGCCGTGGCCGCCACGATCGGGGCGGCCGCCCGGCGGGGGCCCGTGCTGCTGATCGTCGAGGACCTGCACTGGGCCGACCGCGCGACCCTCGGCATGCTCGCGCATGCCATCCGCACCCTGGCCGCCGCCCCGTTGCTCGTTGGCGGCTCGCTGCGCGACGAGGGCGCCGAGGCCGATCCCGCGCTGGGCGCGCTGCTCGGCGACCTGCACCGCGAGCGGCGACTCGAGCGGGTGACGCTCGGCGGCCTCGCCGAGGCGGACACCGGCTCCCTGGCCACCGCCTGGCTCGGCGCGTCGCCGTCGCCCGAGCTCGTTGCGGCCGTGCACCGGCGCTCCGGCGGCAATCCGCTCTTCGTCGAGGAGCTCGTACGCCACCTCGTCGAGACGCATCCGGACGGCGAGGACGCGGCGCTCGTGGCCGCCGCCGGCGCCGACGTGCCCCTGGGCGTGCGATCGGTGATCGACCGCCGGCTCGACCGGCTGCCGGAGCCGGCCGGGCGCGCCCTTCGCGTCGCGGCCGTGTGCGGCGAGGACTTCGCGCTCGCCGACGTGGCGCTCGCATGCGAGACGAGCGACGAGGCGCTCGCCGACGGTCTCGAGGTCGCCGTGGACGGCGGGCTCGTCGTGGAGGCCACGGCGCCCGGGCGCTACCGCTTCGCCCACACGCTCATCCGCGAGGCGCTGCTGGCGGGTCTGAGTGGCACGCGGCGGGCGCTGCTCCATCGGCGCGTGGCCGAGGTGCTGGCGGCACTGCGGGACCAGCGCCGCCTGCCGGAGCTGGCGTGGCACCTGCTCGACGCGCGCCCGCTGGTGGACGCGGCGGCGGCGGCGAGCTGCGCCCTGCGCGCCGCGGAGGAGGCGAAGCGTACGCTCGCCTACGAGGACGCCGGCGCGCTGCTCGAGCGGGCCGCAGCGGGCGACCTCGAGAGGGGCGACCCGCTGCGCGTGGAGCTGCTGCTCGGCCTGGCGGACATCTACCAGCGCCTGGGCGACGCACCCGCGGCTGACCGCCGCCTCCAGGAGGCCGTGCACGAGGGGCGCGCTCTCGGCGACGGCGAGCTGCTGGCCCGCGCGGCGCTCGCGAGGGCCGGCCTGACCGTGAGCGTGGGGCCGGTCCGGGACGACGTGCGCGCGCTGCTCGAGGAGGCGCACGCCGCCGTCGACCCGAGCTCGGAGCTGCGGCCGCGCCTGCTCGCGCGGCTGGCGATCGAGGTCTACTACGCGCCGCCGCCGACCCTGCGCGAGCGGCTTAGCGACGAGGCGCTCTCGGGCGGCCGGCGAATCGGAGGGCGCGCGCTGCTCGAGGCGCTAGGCGCCCGGCACGTGGCGCTGTGGACACCCGAGCACACCGAGGAACGGCTCGCCGTGGCCGACGAGCTCGTGGTCGCCGCCCAGGCGGCCGGGGATCGCGAGGCCGAGCTGCAGGGCATCAACTGGCGGGTGGCCGACCTCTTCGAGCTGGGCGAGCTCGACGAGCTGCGAGCCTCGGTCGCCGACTACGAGCGGTTGGCCGCCGAGCTGCGGCTGCCCGCCTATGACTGGTACGTCCCGCTCTGGCGCGCGGCGCTCGCCCTGCTCGCCCATCGGCTGGACGAGGCGGAGCGGTTGTGCGAGGAGGGCGCGCGCATCGGGCGCAGCGCCCACGACGACAACGCCGAGCTGCTCTTCGAGGTACAGCGCAACGGCATCGACGCCATATGCGGCCGCTTGACGGACCGGGAGTTCGCCCGTATGGAGGGGCGCGCCGAGCGCTCTCCCGCATCGGGGGCCTGGCGCGCGGCCCTCCTGGCCCGGAGGCTGCTCCGCGGCGACGCCGACGTGGCGCGTGACCTCGAGGACGAGGTCACGATCCTTGCCGCGGCACCCCTGGACGCGAACTGGCTCTACACGGCCACGGCGCTCGGAGCGCTCGCCGCCCAGCTCGGCGACGCCCGCTCGGCTGCCGAGCTGTACCCGCGCCTGTCACCTTACGGCCACCGTGTCGTGACGGTGGGCCGCGGCGCCATCTGCATGGGCTCGGCGGCGCTTGCGCTCGGACTCGTGGCCGCGACGCTCGGCGAGCGCGCGGACGCCGTCGCCCACCTCGAGGAGGCGGTGCTACGCAACGACCAGCTTGGGGCGGTGGCCTTTGCGGCATCCGCTCGGCGCGTGCTCGCCGATGTGCTCGGCGACGGGAAGCGGGCCGAGGAGCTGCGGCGCGAGGCCGACGCGACCGCCGAGGCGACGGGCACGGCACTGCCGCATGGCCTCGCCTGGCCCCTGTAGCGGGCGCCAACGCAGGACTCACGCGGCCCTCACGCTGGACTTGCGCACGAACGCGATCGTGGACGCACCCAACTCGAGGAGCATCCATGGCCGTCCAGTCCGTCGCCTACGCTGGTCCCGAAACGCTCGACGCGCTGCGCGCTCGCCTCGCGGGCGAGCTGATCACGCCCGAGCACGATGAGTACGAGAGCGCCCGCCGTGTCTGGAACGGCATGATCGACCGGCGTCCCGCCGCGATCGCGCGCTGTGTCGATGCCGAGGACGTGGCGCTTTCCGTCCGCTTCGCCGCTGCGCACGGACTGCCGCTCGCGGTGCGCGGCGGCGGACACAACGTCGCGGGCACCGCCGTCTGCGACGACGGACTGGTGGTCGACCTTTCCTGCATGCGCACCGTTCGCCTCGACCCCGCCGGCCGCACCGTTCACGTGCAGGGCGGGGCGACCTGGGCCGACGTCGACCGCGCGACTGCACCGCTGGGCCTGGCAACCACGGGCGGGGTCGTGTCCGAGACCGGCGTGGCCGGGCTCGCGCTCAGCGGCGGCGTCTCCCATCAGCGCCGCCGCGACGGCATGACGGTCGACAACCTCGCGTCCGCCGAGGTGGTGCTGGCCGACGGGCGCCGCGTCCGCGCGAGCGCCGGCGAACACCCTGACCTGTACTGGGCGCTGCGCGGCGGCGGCGGCAACTTCGGCGTCGTCACCTCGTTCGAGCTGCGCCTCCACGAGCTCGGCCCGCAGGTGTACGGGCTGAACGTCGCCTACCCGATAGAGGACGCGGCGCGCGTGCTCAGCGGCTGGCGAGATGCCGTTACCGACGCGCCGGACGAGCTGTCCACCGCGGGCCTGATCTGGTCGCTGCCCGAGCTCGAGCTGCTCCCCGAGGAGCTGCGCGGGAAGCCGTACGTGGGCGTGGCCGGCATGTGGGCGGGCGACCCGGATCAGGGCGAGCGCGCCACGCGCGCGCTGCGCGAGCTGGCCACCCCGCTGCTCGACATGAGCGCGCCCGTCGACTACCTCGAGTTCCAGGGCTCGCTGGACCCGTTCTTCCCGGCGGGCCGGCGCTACTACTGGAAGGCCCTCTACCTCGACGGCCTCTCGGACGCCGCGATCGACACCACGGTCGGCTGGTCGGGGCGGCGGCCGTCGAACGACACGCTCGTGATCATCCGCCACTGCGGCGGCGCGATCAGCCGCGTAGGGGCGGAGGAGACCGCGTTTGGCGACCGCAGCTCGGAGTGGATGCTGAGCATCGACTCGACCTGGCACGACCCGGCCGACGACGACGTGAACATCGGCTGGACGCGCGCCTTCTGGGACGCGGGCGAGCGCTTCTCGCGCGGCAAGACGTACTTCAACTTCCCCGGCCTGCTCGAGGAGGGGGAGGGCGCGGTCCGCGCCAGCTACGGCGACGGCCACGACCGGCTCGCGCGGATCAAGGCCGGCTACGACCCGGAGAACGTCTTCCAGCTCAACCAGAACATCCGCCCGGCGTCCCATTTCACCCGCCCCGGGTGAGGAATTGCCGCGCCCAGCGACTAGCATCCGCGGCATGGATGCCCACGGTGAAGAACTCGGCCCTGTAGACATCGTGGTGATCGGCTATCCGGCCGATGCGCCGATGACCGGTGAGGCCGTTCCGCTGCTGCTCGATCTGGTCGAACGCGGGATCGTCCGCGTGCTCGATGCCCTGTTCGTGGTCAAGAACGCCGACGGCACGTTCTCGGGCTTCGAGGCCGTCGGCCTCGACGAGAAGGGCGTGGGCGACCTCCGGGAGTTCGAGGGCGCCTCGTCGGGGCTCTTGGGCGACGAGGATGCGGCCACCGCCGCCGAGGCGCTCGAGCCCGGCAGCGCGGCGGTGCTGCTCGTCTACGAGAACCGCTGGGCGGCGCCGTTCGCGGCCGCCGTGCGGCGCAACGGCGGCGTGCTGATCGACAACCAGCGCATCTCCGCCCAAGACCTCATGGATGCCCTAGACGCGGTCGAATCGACCGCCTGACAAGAAAGGACGATCCGATGCCAGGACTGCTTCGCGGCATGGCCCGCACCGCCGTCGTCGCCGGTACTGCGACCGCCGTCTCGAACCGCGTCAGCCGCCGCCAGGCGGACCGCTGGTCCCAGCAGGACGCCTACGCGCAGCCGCAGTACGAGCAGCCTCCGCCCGCCGCTCCGCCGCCGGCGGCACCGGCCGAGGATCGCGTGGAGAAGCTCAAGGAGCTCGCCTCGCTCAAGGACCAGGGGGTCCTGACCGAGGCCGAGTTCGCGGCCGAGAAGGCGCGCATCCTCCAGAGCTGAGTCCGCGGGACGCGGGCGGACGTGAGCGGTCCGCGAGAGCTGCTCGTCTACGAGTTCGGCCCCGACGCCGAGTACGAGGGCCGGCTCGTGGGCGCGCTCGAGCGCATCGAGGGCGAGGCGTCGTCCCGCGTGCTCGACGGCGTGTTCGTGGGAGTCGACGCCGAGTCGGGCGCGCTCGAGGCGATCGACCTCCGCTCCGGCGGGCCTTCGCAAGCCGTCGCGCGGCTGCTCACCTTTAGGCTCGACCCGAGCGCCCGCCGGCGGGCCACGGAGCGGGCTCTCGGCGACTCGGGCTCCGTCCCCGCCGCGACGCTGCGCGAGCTCGCCGGCGCGCTCGAACCGGGGGGCGCACTGGTGGCGCTGCTCGTCGAGCGGGTCGAGAGCGACGAGCTCGATGCGGCCGTGAGCCACAGCGGCGGCTGGGCGCTAGGCGCGAGCAGCGTCGAGGCCGCGAGCCTGGCGGAGATCGCGCCCGAGCTCGCGACGCTCGTCAGTAGCCGACGCCGGTCTTGACCCGCTGGCGGTCGCGCTCGTGCAGGCCGCCCTTCTGGTTGAGGGTCTCGCAGGCCGCGGCGATGTCGTCCGCGAGCGTCGTCGCGAGCGTGTGGCCGAGCGTGAGCTTCACGAGCGCGCGCATGATCCTCACGTGGTCGGCGTTCGGCGGCAGCGTGTACGCGGGGACCATCCACCCTCGCTCCGCCGCGAGCTGCGCGGCGATGTCGAACTCGTCGTAGTCGCGCTCGCCGTCGAGCTGGAAGGCGACGAGCGGGAGCTGCTCGGCCTGCGGGTCGCCGACGGTGCGCAGCTCCTCGATTCCCTCGATCCGCTCGGCGAGGGCGCGCGTGTTCGCCTGCATCGTCTCCATGATGTAGCGATAGCCCTCGCGCCCGAAGCGGACGAAGTTGTAGTACTGGGCGAGCACCATGGCGGAGCCGGTCGAGAAGTTGAGCGTAAATGTCGCGTCCGTCTTGCCGAGGTAGTTCTCGTAGAAGACGAGCTCCTCGGGCAGGTCGCTCTTCTCCCGGAACACGAGCCATCCGATCCCCGGGTAGACGAGGCCATACTTGTGGCCCGACACGTTGATCGAGCGCACCTGCTCGAGGCGGAAGTCCCACTCCGAGTCGGGGTAGAGGAACGGCCACACGAAGCCGCCGCTCGCGCCGTCCACGTGAAGCGGCACGTCGAGGCCCTTCTCGTCCCTCAGCCGAATCAGCAGGTTGTTGATCCCGACGATGTCGTCCGCGTGGCCCGTGAACGTCGTGCCGAGCACGGCGGCCACGCCGACCGTGTTCTCGTCCACGTGAGGCTCCACGTCCTCCGGCCCGATCGTGTACTTGTCGGGCTGCAGCGGGATGATCCGCGGCTCGACGTCGAAGTAGCGGCAGAACTTCTCCCAGACGACATGCACGTCGCCGCCGAACACGAGGTTCGGCCGGGCGGTGTCCTTGCCGGCCGCCTCGCGCCGCTCGCGCCATTTCCACTTGAGCGAGAGGGCGCCCAGCATAATCGCCTCCGAGGAGCCCTGGGTCCGCGCCCCGGTCGTCTCGCCGGGTGCGTTGAAGAGATCGGCGAGCATGCGGATGCAGCGCTGCTCGATCTCGGCGGTCTGCGGGTACTCGGCGTGATCGATGAAGTTCCGGTGCAGGTTCCCCTCGATCACCCTGCGCGCCTCTGGCTCCATCCAGGTGGTCACGAAGGTCGCCAGGTTCCGCATCGGCAGCCCGTCCAGCACGAGCTCCTCGCCGAGGAGGCGCATGGCGTCGACCGCGCGCATCCCGTGGTCGGGCAGCTGGTTGTCCGGGGCGGGCTCGAGCAGGAAGCGGTTGCCGTACTGCTCGGCCAGGGTTTCGAGCTGCTCGCTGAGCGGTGTCTCTCCGTGCGTCGCCATGGTGGCGCGAGCCTACGGGGCGGGCGACAGGCTCACATCACCCGCATAGGGTGATGCTCCGTCCGGAGCGCGTGCATACGCTCGCGTCGTGATCTGGCGTCGCGATCAGGGCCGGCCGCGCCGCAGCGGGCCGCGTGGGGACGAGGCGATCGAGGTCGACGTCCGGGGCCTCAGCGGGGTGTTCGCGGCGCCCGGCTGGCTCAGGGACGTGGGGATCACCTCGTGGCTGCTCGTGGGCGCGACGCTCCTGATCGCCGGCCTCGTATGGCTCCTGTCGCTCACCCAGACGATCGTGATGCCGCTGATCGCCGCCGGCATCGTGGCCGCCGTGGCCTCTCCGCTCGTGAGCTTCATGGCCCGCCACCGCATTCCGCGGGCCGCCGGGGCGGCGCTCCTCATGCTCACGATCGTCTTGGTGGTGATCGCGATGGTCGTGATCATCGTGGCGGGCATCGCCAGCGAGACCTCCAGCATCAGCTCTGAGCTGAAGGCCGGAGCCGACACGGTCGAGGGATGGCTCCAGGACCTGGGCGTCGACAAGAGCGCCGCCGGGGGCGCGAACAAGGATGCGAGCGACTCGCTCAGCAGCATCCTGCCCACGCTGCTCCACGGCGTGGCGAAGGGCATCGCGAGCCTCTCCTCGCTCGTCTTCTTTCTCTCGCTCGCCGCGCTCAGCCTGTTCTTCCTGCTGAAGGACGGCCCGCAGATCCGCGCCTGGTCGGAGCGCCACTGGGGCGTGCCCGAGCCGGTGGCGCACGTGATCAGCGAGCGCACGCTCGGGGCGCTGCGCGGCTACTTCCTCGGCGTGACCGCCGTCGCCACCTTCAACGGGGTCGTGGTCGGACTCGGCGCGTGGCTGCTCGGCGTGCCGCTGGCGGGCACGATCGCGATCGTCACGTTCGTCGGGGCCTACATCCCGTACCTCGGCGCGTGGTCCGCGGGTGCCTTCAGCGTCGTGATCGCGCTCGGCGGCGCCGGGGCCGACGCCGCGGCAGGGATGATCGTGCTACAGCTGCTCGCGAACGGGGTCCTCCAGCAGCTGATCCAGCCCGTGGCCTACGGAGCGGCTCTCGGCATCCACCCGCTCGCCGTGCTTGTGGTCACGATCGGCGGCGGCTGCCTGTTCGGCGCCGCGGGGTTGATCCTCGCTGCCCCGGTCACGTCCGCCATCGCGCGCATCAGCGCGGACCTGGCCAAGGCGCGGGCCAGGGAGGCGGCCGAGGAGGCTCCCCCACCCGGCGGCCCGGCGCCCAGCCCGACGTGACCGCCTCGCCGCCGGCGTACGGCCAGGGGCTGGGCTGGGAGCCTGCCAGGCCGCGCCTCCGCCCGCTGCGGCTGCTCGTCTCCTGGATCGTCGCCGCGGCCGCCGTGTTCGTGGCGTCGCTCGTGGTGCCGGGGTTCGATCTCGAAAGGGCAGGCGCCGCGTTCGTCGTGGCGGCGCTGGTCGCCGTCTTCAACGCGGTGCTGCCGCCGCTGATCGCGGCGCTCCGACTCCCCTTCACCCTCGCCCTCGGCTTCGTGCTCGTCCTGCTCGTGGACGCCCTCGCGCTCGTGCTGGCGGACGACCTGGTGCCAAGCTTCGGTCAGGTCGACTCGTTCGGCATCGCCCTCCTCGCCGCGGTCGTGATGGCGGGGGTGTCGATCACCCTGCAGGTGATCATTGGGACGAACGACGACGACGAGAGCACGCTCCGGATCGTGCGCCGCGTCGCCCGGCGCCAGGGGGCCGTCGACGAGAGCCGGACGCCCGGGATCATCTTCCTTGAGATCGACGGCCTCGCACTCCCGGTGCTGCGGCGCGCCATGCAGAGCGGCAGCGCCCCCACGATGGCACGCTGGCTCGCGGACGGCGACTACCGCCTGAGCGAGTGGGAGACCGATCTCTCCTCCCAGACGGGCGCGAGCCAGGCCGGCATCCTGCTCGGCTCGAACGACGACATCCCGGCCTTCCGCTGGGTCGAGAAGGAGAGCGCGACCATGATGGTCTGCTCCTCGCCGGAGCACTGCGCGGAGATCGAGCGGCGCCACTCGAGCGGCGACGGTCTGCTGGCGGGCGGCGGCGCCAGCCGCGGCAACCTGCTCTCAGGCGACGCGGAGGAGACGATCCTGACCGTCAGCCGGATGGAGGCGGAGAAGGGGGCGAACCCCGGCTACCGCGCGTTCTTCGCGGACGGCGTGAACGTGACCCAGGCGCTCGTCCTGTTCTTCTGGGAGGTGCTGGTCGAGTGGACGGCCGCCGCGCGCGCGAAGCGCCGCGACGTCGAGCCGCGCGGTCACCGCGGCGGCGGCTACCCGTTCCTGCGCGGCGCGCTCTGCGTGATCGTCCGAAACGCGATCGTGCACGGCGTGCTCACGGACATGATGCGCGGCCGGCCGGCGGTCTACGCGACCTTCTCGAGCTACGACGAGGTTGCCCACCACTCGGGGCTCGAGCGGGCCGACACGCTCGAGGCGCTCCGCAAGCTCGACCAGCAGTTCGGCCGCATCGAGCGCGCCCGCCTCTACGCGCCGCGGCCCTACGAGATCGTCGTGCTCTCCGATCACGGGCAGACCCAGGGCGCCACCTTCAAGCAGCGCAACGGCTACGGGCTCGACGAGCTGGTGGAGCGCTCGCTCACCGACGCCACCGTCGCCGCCTACACCGGTGGCGACGAGCAGCAGGCGATGGTCGGCCACGCCGTGAACGAGGCGACCGGCCAGAAGCCGCGCAAGCCGGACAAGAACGACGTGTCCGGGCGTGAGGCGGTGGTGCTCGGATCGGGGAACCTCGGCCTGATCTACCTGATGGGCGAGCCGCGCCGGCTGACGCTCGAGGAGATCGACGAGCGCCACCCGAAGCTGATCCCGGCGCTGCGCGAGCACCCCCACGTCGGCTGGCTCCTTGTGCGCTCGGCGCGGCGCGGGCCGCTCGCACTCGGCCCAGCCGGGACGCGCGAGCTCGCGAGCGGCGCGGTCGAGGGCGAGGACCCGCTCGCCCCCTTCTCCGCCGGGGCGGGCCGCCACCTGCTCCGCAGCGACGGCTTCGAGCACGTGGCGGACATCATGGTGGGCAGCTTCTACGACCCCGAGCTGGAGGAGGGCTGCGCGTTCGAGGAGCTGATCTCGTTCCACGGCGGGATCGGCGGGCCGCAGACGCGGGCGTTCATCCTGCACCCCTCGCGGCTGGTGCTCCCCGCCGAGCCGCTCATGGGCGCGGCCGCCGTCCACGAGCTTCTCAAGGGCTGGCGGCGGAGCCTTGCGAACGGTCCTGGTCTTCCGGAGCCAGCAGCATCAGCGAGCCGACCAGAAAGCACAGCGCCCCGAGCGCGGTCGTCCAGTTAGCGGCGGCGAGATCGAGGATCGAGCCGGTGGACGGCACGACGAATGACGCCACCGCCGACACACCGAAGAGCACGCACCCGAGCAGGTTGATGGCGGCCATCGTCCAGTCCCGGTCGCGCGTGGCCGGCCGAAGACGCCCGCCGCTCGCCACCTGGTAGGCGAGCACCCCGGACACGAGGAAGCACGCCGAGCCGAACACGTCCGGAGCCCACACGAGCTTGTTGGTCTGCTCGCTCGAGAGGCCGTCCAGCATCGCGGTGAACGTGCTGACGTTGAAGAAGAGCGTGCCGAGGAACTGCACGGCCGCGCTCCACCACGACGGGTCGGACGCCCAGCGCCCCAGTCGCACCGTCCCCTCGCGCGCCTCGAGGAAGGCGGCGAAGGTGAAGAAGATCGAGCCGGCGAAGAACACCGCCGCATCCGCCCCCGGGCCCACTAGCTGCGCGAAGCCCGGGAACGGACCCACCAGGAAGCACGCCGATCCGATGGCGAAGCCGATCGCGATCGAGCGGTCCCAGAGCGCGCGCGTCTCGGGCCGCGGAGCAAAGGCCAGTGCGTGACCGATCACCTCGACGCGAAGCAGACCAGGACGTGTCCGGCTCCGAATCACCCGCATCGGGTGATGTAGCGCCGGAGCGAGTGAGCCAGCATCGACCCCACCGACGCCGTGGAGCCGCAGCCATGAGTAGCCCTTCGGAACCACCCTCGCCGCAGAGCGCAGCGGCGCCCTCCCCGTTCCCACCGATCGCGGACTACGCGTTCCTGTCCAACTGCCACACCGGTGCGCTGGTCGCGCCTGACGGCTCGATCGACTGGCTGTGCGTGCCCCGCTTCGACTCGCCGAGTGTGTTCGGGACCCTGCTCGACCGCCAGGCGGGGTCGTTCCGCCTGGGCCCGTTCGGCATCAACGTTCCGGCGACGCGCGTCTACGAGCCCGGTACGAACACCCTGCTCACCACCTGGAACACGCCGACCGGGTGGATCATGGTGCGCGACGCCCTGACGATGGGGCCGCGCGACGGGGACGACCAGGTGACCCCGCACACGCGGCCGCCGGCCGACGACGACGGCGACCACATGCTGGTGCGCACGGTCCTGTGCCTCGAGGGCAGCGTCGACATCGACCTGGTCTGCGAGCCGGTCTTCGACTACGGGCGCTCCCCGGCGGAGTGGTCGCTGGTGGACGGAGAGCGCCACGCGGCCGACGCGGTGGGCGCCGGCCAGACGATCAGGCTCCAGACCGACATGGCACTCGGCATCGAGGGCGAGCGTGTGCGCGCTCGCCACACCCTGCAGCGGGGCGAGCAGGCATACTGCTCGCTCTCCTGGGCCGAGGGCCTCCTCTCACCCCTGAGCATCGATGAGGCCCAGGCCCGACTTGCCGCCACCACGCGCTTCTGGCGCGCCTGGCTGCACCGGTCGCGGCCGGTCGATCACCGCTGGCGCCACGCGATCGAGCGCTCGGCGCTCACGATCAAGGGCCTCACCTACATGCCGACCGGCGCGACCGTCGCCGCGCTCACGACCTCGCTGCCCGAGACGCCTGGCGGGGAGCGCAACTGGGACTACCGCTTCACCTGGATCCGTGACGCGACGTTCACGCTCCAGGCGCTGCACTTCCTGAACCTGGACTGGGAGGCGGACGAGTTCATCCAGTTCGTCGCTGATCTCGAGCCGAACGACGACGGGGCGCTCCAGATCATGTACGGCATCGACGGCCGGCGCGACCTGACCGAGTCCACCCGTGACGAGCTCTCCGGCTATGCGGGGGCCCGGCCGGTGCGGCTCGGCAACGGCGCGTTCGACCAGCGCCAGAACGACGTCTTCGGCGCGGCGCTCGACTCGATCCTGCTGCACACGCATCGCAGCCAGCGGCTGCCCAGGCGGCTCTGGCCGATCGTCCAGGCGCAGGCTGAGTGCGCGACCCAGGTGTGGCGCCAGCCCGACCAGGGGATCTGGGAGGCCCGCGGCGAGCCGCAGCACTACGTCTCATCGAAGCTGATGTGCTGGGTGGCGCTCGACCGCGCGGCCAAGCTTGCCCGAATCGGAGGCGACCAGCAGCTCGAATCCGAATGGGGCGCCACGGCCGAGGAGATCAAGGCGGACATCCTCGAGCACGGCCTCCGCGACGGCGTGCTGCGCCAGCACTACGACACCGACGCGCTCGACGCCTCGACGCTGCTGGCTGCGCTATTTGGGTTCCTACCCGGACACGACGAGCGGCTCCGCAAGTCGGTCGAGGCCATCGCGGCCGATCTGACGGAGGACGGCTTCGTGCTGCGCTACATCACCGACGAGACCGACGACGGCCTGTCCGGAAAGGAGGGCAGCTTCCTGATCTGCTCGTTCTGGCTCGTGTCCGCGCTCGCGATCGTCGGCGACATGCAGGGCGCCCGGGACCTGATGGAACGGCTGCTGAGCGTCGCCTCGACGCTCGGGCTCTACGCCGAGGAATTCGACACCAGCACCGGACGCCACCTCGGCAACTTCCCGCAGGCCTTCTCGCACCTCGCCCTGATCGAAGCGGGCGCGCGAATCATCCTCGCCGAGCGGCTCGCGGAGTACACGACGTGAGCGGCGGGGACGTGTCCTGATGTGTCGCTGGATGGCCTGGCACGGGCAGTCCGTTCCGCTCGAAGAGCTGCTGTTCAAGACGAAGCACGGCCTCGTGGACCAGAGCCTCCATTCCCGGATGGGGGCCGAGACGACGAACGGCGACGGCTTCGGAATGGGCTGGTACGGCAGGGGCCCGACGCCGGGCGTCTACCGCAGCATCCAGCCCGCGTGGGGCGACCCGAACCTGCGCCATCTGGCGGGTCACATCGAGTCGCCGCTCTTCATGGCGCATGTCCGGGCCACCTCCGGCACGGCCGTGCAGGAGACCAACTGCCATCCCTTCGTGCACGACCGCTGGATGTTCGTGCACAACGGCCTGATCAACGACTTCCACATGGTTCGGCGCGACCTGATGATCGGGCTCGACGCGCCCGCGTTCGCGGCGATCGAGGGCTCCACGGACTCCGAGCTGATCTTCCACCTGGCGCTCGCGCGCGGGCTCGCGGACGACCCGGTCCCGGCGCTCGAGGCCACCATCCGCCACATCGAGGAGACGCAGCGTGAGAACGGAGTGGAGCCCGCGCTGCAGACGAGCATCGGCGTGAGCGACGGGCGACAGCTCTGGGCCGTGAGGTACTCGTCCGAGGGCCGCTCGCGCACGCTGTTCAGCTCCGCGGACGTCGAGGCGCTCCGCCGTCTTCACCCGGACTATTCCCGGCTGCAACTGCTCCGCGACGGCGACCGTGTCGTGGTCTCCGAACCGTTCGCCGATCTCCCCGGCGCGTGGCACGAGATCCCCGAGTCGACCGCCCTCGTCGTGGACACCGACGGCGGCCTCGAGACGCACCCCTTCATGTCGAAATCGCCGTAGCTCGTTCGACGCATGGGTAGAGCAGGACCTCCACCCACGACGCGAAGGAGACACGACATGCGATTCATGCTCTTGATCAAGGCGAACGAGGACAGCGAGGCTGGCGTGATGCCTTCCGAGGAGCTGCTCTCCGAGATGGGCAAGTTCAACCAGTCGCTGATCGACGCCGGGGTGATGCTGGCCGGGGACGGCCTCCAGGCCAGCTCGAAGGGCGCCCGCGTGTACTTCTCGGGCGACGAGCGCAAGGTCACCGACGGGCCGTTCACCGAGACGAAGGAGCTCGTGGCCGGCTTCTGGATCATCGAGGCCAAGTCGCTCGACGAGGCGATCGAGTGGACCAAGCGCGTGCCCAACCCGACGGGCGAGGAGGGCCAGATCGAGATCCGGCAGGTCTTCGAGGAGTCCGACTTCCAGTAGATGACGCCCTCCTCCGACACGAGTCGCGCGATCGATGCGGTCTGGAGGATCGAGTCGGCCAGGCTGATCGCGGGCCTCACGCGCATCGTGCGTGACGTCGGCCTGGCCGAGGAGCTGGCGCAGGACGCGCTGGTGGCGGCCCTCGAACAGTGGCCGGAGTCGGGCGTGCCGGACAACCCGGGCGCCTGGCTCATGGCCACCGCCCGGAACCGGGCGATCGACCTCGTGCGCAGGGACGCGATGCGCCAGCGCAAGCACGAGGAGCTCGGGCGCGAGCTCGAGACGCAGCCGGACACGGCATCCGACCCGAGCGCCGCCGCGGAGGACGAGGTGGGCGACGACCTCCTCGGGCTCGTGTTCATGACCTGCCACCCGGTGCTCTCCACCGAGGCGCGCGCTGCCCTCACCCTGCGCCTGGTCGGCGGCCTCACGACGGCCGAGATCGCGCGCGCCTTTCTCGTGCCCGAGCCCACCGTGGGCCAGCGCATCAGCCGCGCCAAGCGCACGCTCTCCGAGGCCCGCGTGCCGTTCGAGGTGCCGGCAGGCCCCGAGCTGCGCGACCGGCTGCCGTCCGTGCTCGAGGTCGTGTACCTGATCTTCAACGAGGGCTACGCCGCCACCGCCGGCGACGACTGGATGCGCCCCGCGCTCTGCCAGGACGCGCTCCGCCTCGGCCGCATCCTCGCCGGGCTGATGCCCCGGGAGCCGGAGGTCCACGGGCTCGTCGCGCTCATGGAGATCCAGGCCTCGCGCACGCGCGCCCGCACCGGTCCGCGCGGCGAGGCGGTGCTGCTGTTCGACCAGGATCGCGCCCGCTGGGACCAGCTGCTGATCCGTCGCGGCCTCACCGCCCTCGCGCGGGCCGAGCTGCTGAGCGGAGCCCTCGGGCCCTACACGCTCCAGGCCGCGATCGCCGCCTGCCACGCACGCGCGCGCACGCCCGAGGACACCGACTGGGAGCGGATCGTGGCCCTGTACGACGCTCTTGCCCAGCTCACCCCCTCGCCGGTGATCGAGCTGAACCGCGCCGTGGCGCTCTCGATGGCGGACGGGCCGGCCGCCGGCCTCGAGTTGGTGGACCAGCTGACCGGCGAGCCGTCCCTGCGCGCCTACCACCTGCTGCCGAGCGTGCGCGGCGACCTGCTCGCCAAGCTCGGCCGCACGAACGAGGCGCGGGCGGAGTTCGAGCGGGCCGCCGGGCTCACCGGTAACCGCCGCGAGCGCGAACTGCTCCTGCGGCGGGCCGCCGCCTGCACGAATTAGCCACCGCGCACCACGCGGAACACCTTGAGCGCCGCGAGC
>Ga0209382_10005025_pt1 | contig 17305 bp, 16 predicted proteins | sample SoiMetdeltSBSDD5_FD_187599 | JGI IMG/M metagenome (GOLD analysis project Ga0209382, IMG submission 187599) | Bulk soil microbial communities from a Populus tree surrounding site in Tennessee, USA - Soil MetaG P. deltoides SBSDD5 (SPAdes) (version 2) | ecosystem: Environmental > Terrestrial >...
GCTCCAGCGCGACGCGCGCGGCTACGAATCGCAGTTTGCCACGAACCATTTAGGGCACTTCCAGTTGACGGCGCGGCTCTGGCCAGCCTTGAAACGGGCCGGCAAGGCACGGGTCGTCTCGCTCTCGTCCACCGGGATCACGTTCGGGGGCGTCGATTTTGACGACCCGCATTTTGCACGGCGGGCGTACGACAAGTGGAAGGCCTACGGGCAGTCCAAGACGGCCACCGCGCTCTTCGCCGTCGCGTTGGACAAGCGCGGTGCGGCGCACGGCATCCGCGCCTTCTCCGTCCACCCCGGCGGCATCGCTACCGATTTAGTGCGTTACGTGTCGGAGGAACACCTGGCCTTCGACGGAGACCTGAAGACGCCCGAACAGGGGGCGGCGACGAGCGTGTGGTGCGCGACGAGTCCTCAGTTGGAGACCAAAGGCGGGGTGTACTGCATGGACGTCGACATCGCCGAGGTCATTGCGGATTTCACGCCACAGAGGCCGGGGCAACAACCGACGGGAGTGCTCCCCTGGGCGATCGATCCCGACCTGGCGGAGCAACTGTGGCACCTGAGCGAGCGCCTGACCGGGGTCAGGCTTAGCGCATGAGCGGTGTGGATGCAAAACAAGGCATTCATCCATGAGCCACCTCAATCGACGTCGCTTTGTTGCTGCGACGGCTATGACAATTGCTACTACCAGATGTGGGATGATTGATTCAACAACTGCTCAGTCACACTCAAGTCCGATTTCGTGTGGTCCGATCAAACAGAGGGTCGAGGAGCAATGGCCGAAAAATGTACGGTTAGGGAGTCATAAGCGACTAATCGATATGCATCTCCTTGTTAAAACAATGGGTTAGAGCCATGCCCATCATAGATATAAGTGGAGAATGATGCACGGTTGCATGGCGATAATTACCCTGGGGTGGCCAAAACCCCCCTCACATTTGCTTTGATGCGGGCATTGATTTTTCACGCGTTACGCACTCGCCATCCCCCTGGCAATAAAGTAATGATTTCGGTCACGGCTCTTACCGTAAATTTACCGGTGTTCGCGGCTGGAGGGCCATCCCTGCGCTAACGATCCCTGTGTAGTTTTCGTTCTCGTCCCCCTAGCCGCCCTGCCAGGGGTTTTGAACGCCATGGTGGAGCGAACTTTGCCGAAAAGGAGCTGTGGAACTTACGGAAAGAAGCCTCTGCAACCCGCATGGTGATTGAGGCTCGTCTTGCTAACTTCTCCTAAAAGAGGCTTTTACGGCAAAGTCCTCCTAACTGGCACCAGGTGACAGCTTCTCTAGTTTAAGGCCTACATGCGGACTGCATTTCATTGACTACGCGTTGCCATAGGGATATAACGCCTGCGTCATCATAGTGCCCTGCAAGCGGAGCATGAATATGGGGCAAAAAACCCCAAAATCTGACAGGGGACATTGCACATGGCTACCAATGCGTTGACAGCACTTGTGACAGGTGGAACCAGCGGGATTGGCCGAGCAGTCGCCACGAAACTGGCCCAGCTTGGTATGCATGTCATCGTCGTCGGTCGCAATGCGGCGCGCGGGGAGCAGACGGTTGCGGACATCCATGCCGCAGGAGGCGCAGCGGATTTTCTTGCGGCTGACCTTCGAGACGCGTCGAGCGCGCGCGAAGTGGCCAGAAGAGCCGTCGAGCTCGGCAACGGCCATGTCGATATTCTGATCAACAATGCCGGGATCTACCCGTTCGGGCCGACGCATGACATGACGGAAGACCTGTTTGAACGCGTCTATGCGCTGAACGTCAAGGTGCCGTACTTCCTCGTCGCGGCACTTGCGCCGCTGATGGCGCAGCGCGGCACAGGGGCTATCGTCAATCTCTCGACCATGGTTGCCGAGTACGGGGCGCCGGGCATGAGCCTCTATGGCTCGAGCAAGGCCGCCCTCAATCTGCTGACGAAAGTCTGGGCGGCGGAATATGGCCCAAGCGGTGTCCGCGTCAATGCCGTGAGCCCGGGACCGACGCGTACCGAAGGCACGGACACCATGGGGGAGGGGCTGGAGCAACTCGCCGCCCAGGCACCGGCGGGCCGTCCGGCGACCGCGGATGAGATTGCGGAGGCCATTGTCTTTTTAGCGACAGATCGAGCCAGTTTCATTTACGGCGCCACACTCGCCGTCGACGGAGGGCGCACGGCCATTTGAGCGGGAGTCTCACAACCCTCCCTTTTGTGAGACACTACCCTACATCCGGACTGCATTCCATTGACTACGCGTTGCCTCAGGTATATAACGCCTGCGTCATCATAGTGCCCTGCAAGCGCTGATACTGGGCATGGGGCACAACTGCCCGCAAGCCTCGCCAGGATCACATGATCAGGGTACAATGACATGTGCATCAATGGTGAGGCGGCAGGAAGGAGGTTGCCTCACCTCCAGGGAGATGAAGATGTCGAGCTTCATGTTTCCGAGTAGCTTCAAGACGCAAGACATTGTCACCAACAGTGTCACCATCCATACGCGTATTGGCGGCGCGGGTCCGGCGGTGCTGCTGCTGCACGGGTATGGCGAGACCGGCGACATGTGGGTGCCGCTGGCAGTCGATCTCGCCCGGGAGCACACCGTCATCGTTCCCGATCTCAGGGGCTTGGGGCGTTCCTCCACGCCCAGCAGCGGGTTCGACAAGAAGACCCAGGCTGGCGATGTGGCGGGCGTGCTTGCCACGCTCAGGATCGAGCAGATCGATCTCGTCACGCACGACATCGGCAACATGGTGGGCTTCGCCTTTGCCGCCCAGCATCCCGAACGGGTCAAGCGTCTCGTGCTGATCGATGCGCCGTTGCCGGGGGTCGGACCCTGGGAGGAGATCCTGAAGCACCCGTTGCTGTGGCATTTCCGCTTTGGTGGTCCGGACATGGAGCGCTTGGTCGCTGGGCGCGAGCGCATCTATCTCGATCGCTTCTGGAACGAGTTCTCCGCCGACCCGAGGCGGTTCAGCGAAGCCGCGCGCGAGCACTACGCGGCGCTCTACGCGCTGCCGGGCGCCATGCACGCGGGCTTCGCGCAGTTCGCAGCGTTCGATCAGGACGCGATCGACAATCAGGCTTTCCTCGCGCAAGGGAAACTCACCATGCCGGTGCTGGCCGTGGGCGGCGAGAAGTCGTTCGGCACGATGATGGCCACCGTGACGCGTTGCGCCGCCAGTGACGTTCATGAAGCTATCGTCCCAGACGCCGGGCATTGGATCATGGAGGAGAACCCACAAGGGACGATCCAGCTCGTGCGCGGCTTCTTGGGCGCTTACAGGTGAGCGCGGGCGTCTTGGCATCCGCATGGGTTGAGTCATGGAGCAGTGTTCGGCGGTCACAGAGTCGCTTCGGGTGCCGCCGAACAAAAATGAGAGCCGACTGACACTTGGTATTCTTAGACCTTTAGTCAGGTCTTGAAAACCCTCCCGATACCGTTGGCGAATCCCCTCGGGCTGGCCTCAGACGGTGCTCTTCCTGTATATGGACCCCCGCTAGCAAATGGCCGAGGCTCTTGTTGGATTCCAGGGTCGTGGATGTGCCGATGGCGTACAACCCGACTTTTGTCATGCTCTCCTCCCTGAAGCCCTTATTTTTCAATAGTCTTAAAAATGAGTTACCCTTCTCGGACAACGCGGGAGCGTAGGCCCCCGGAATCCAATAGGAGCGTCTCCTTCAACTCGTGTTGTACATGTAGATAGGGCAACTCCTATGCCGCCAATGCACCATGGCGACACAACCTATCCCCGCGCAGGACGCGTCGCGCGTCGAGGTCGACCTCATACACGATGCCGCTGCCGTCTGGCTTGGTCTCGATGCCGAAGATGCGCTGCGAGCCCTCGTGCTTCACGAAACGCAGGGCATCGTCGGCGGGGTGCGGATCGAGGAACTCGTGGCGCTCCTCGGTGAGGTCGGTGAGGTAACGGTCCTGGACCAGGAAAGCGAACGTCTGGTTGAACAAGAGATCCAGCTCGTGGGGTGGGAGGACGTGCCGGGGTTGCAGCAGGTGACAGAGGGCGTGCTCGATCCCGAGCCTATGCAAGGCCTCAGCCAGGTTCGTGAGGCTCAGCGCCCCCTTTGGGTCCGGTATAGTCGCGACCCCAGGTGCGGCGGTGCCGCGCACGGCCATCCCTTGGGCCATGCGGCATACAGAGTCGATGGTGGGTCCCTGCGCCAGACACTGGTGGAGGTCGCCGGTCGCCATCGCCGCAAGACACGCCCGTATGCGGGGATGGCCTTGCACCACCACGGTGTGCAAGGCCGCCTTGGCGGCAAAGTGCACCTGCTCTAGCGTCCGATCGCGCCATGCTTCCAGGGTGAGTGCTGCCATACTCGTGGTCTCCTTCCTATACATCGAGGGTCTTGCGTGCAGAGCCTTCCCTCTCTACCACGCCCACTGGACCGACCTCACGCATGGTCCATGCCAACACGCAACCCGGCTTGGCGCCCCCCCACCATGGTGGGGAGCATCACGCCCTGCGATGTGCGCTGCGGGGGGCGGCGGCGCGGACCACCTCGGCAGACGGTGCCGGCATATTGACACGTGTTGTTATGCCGGCAGGGCGGAGGGGGTGCGTGGCCACGTGACACCCCTGGCAGCCTCTCTGGACCTGCACGCACAGGTGGGCCTCTAGGGTTGGCACGAAAATTGTAGAGCACAAAGGGCGAGGCACCGTGGTAAGGGGGCGTACGAGGCCCGCGGTGGCACGGACACGGCCTCCGGGAGGCGTGCATGGCGCTGCAGGGTGTCCGTCGCCGCGCGGACGGGAGGGGGCTGGGGCCAGATGCGTAGGCGTGTGAGGGCGATCCGCTCTGACAGCAAGGGCGGGACAGGCGTGTGAAGAGGAGAAAGGAGTGTGGATCCATGCGTCATACCATCATGCAGGTGGTTGCCGTCGCGAGTCTCTATCTGATGGCAAGCGTCCTCGCAGCGCGGGCGCAACCACCCGACGCCACCCTCGAGGTGCACATAGTATCTATCGCCCTGGGCGCCGGCTACAGTTGGGGCGGGGGCATTGTGACCTTTCGGGGGACGCTCTTATTGGATTCCGGGGTCTTACGCTCCTGCGTTGTCCGAGAAGGGTAACTCATTTCGCTCAATTTATCACAGTTTGTAGCGCGTAAAATCTAGCGGAGGCGCGGCATATTTCCTCTCCGGTGCAGGGCTCATCGCCTGCAAAGACATAGGCCGCTTCGCGGCCTTCTCGTGCCCATGGCCACCATTTTCGACCTTCTACAAACTGCTAGAAATTGAGCGACTCGGCCATTGCCCCAATGATCGTGAATATCGCCTTGCCCATCGGGCTCCCGGTGTCCACCTGATCCTGCACACTGATGAAGCGCACTCCAAGGTGATTGAACTCCTCGAGGGTGCTGAGGAGGTGGGAGACGCTGCGTGCAAAGCGATCGAACTTCCAGACCAGCACACAGGCAAACTCATGATTGCGCGCTGCACGCATCAGCGTTTGGAGCTGTGGCCGCCCCTCCTTGCGACCCGAGACGGCCACGTCGAGGTACTCCCCCACAATCTCTAGCCCGGCACTCGCGGCATAGCGGCGCAGCCCATCCGCCTGGAGATCGGGCTTTTGATGGATGGTGGAGACGCGCAGGTACAGAGCTGTACGCATGGGAATGTTCCTAGCAGGCTTAGATATGGCGGGCTGTCATACAGTGCCACTTGCCATATTGGCTACTGTGATAACTCCTCTAGCAGCGCCTTGGCCTCCTGGAGGTCAGCCGTGTCGAAGCCCTCGGTGAACCAGCCATAAACCGGCGCCAGCAGCTCACGGGCTTCGGCGCGTTTGCCTTGACCCTGCCACAGGCGGCTCAAGCTCCTCACGGCCCGCAGCTCTAATGATTTCGCTTGTTGCTTGCGAGCAATGTCGATGGCCTTGAGAAAGCACGCTTCGGCTTCTGCCTCCGCTTGGGAGTGAGGGATGAGGGATCGGGGATTGGCGACATTGAACGTTGAACCTTGAACGTTGCACTGGTGCAGCGTCAGCTCACCTTTCAGCCGATACAGCTCGGCCTCGTAGAAATGTTCGTCATTATTGTCCACCACGGCGAACGCCTCGGCCAGCAAGGCCAGTCCTTCTTCAGCCTGCCCTACTTTCTCGTGAGCCTCGGCCAGCAGAGCAAGAACCCAGGATTGCATCGTCTCTGCCCCCATGGCCCGCAAGGCAGCCTGCCCCTGGCGCATCTGCCGAATGCCTTCTGCTCTTTTCCCCTGCTCAGCCAGTGCCCAGCCTCGCGATATGGTTCCACACGCCGAGATTTGCGCAAACCCTTGCTCGGTCGCGAGGGTCATGGCGGCCTCGGCCCGCGCTTGAGCCGCCTGCCCCTCCCGGCGGAACTGGTGAAACCAGGCAACATAGATAAGAGCCCAGGCTAGGCTATAAGGGTGCGCGAGCTCTTGGGCTAGAGTGAGAACCTCTTGGCTTCTCTTCTGAGCTTGGTCCGGATAGCCCAGAAACCATAAGGTCCACGCAACAAAGCCCAGCAGAATCACCCCTGTATCCATACCATAGAGGTAGATATGGGAACTGTATTGCTGAGGGTTGTAGAGGGTAAGACCTTGCTCCAGGTGCGCTCGGGTCGAGGCCAACTCTCCCACAAGGAACAAGGTTGTTCCCAGCGCATTACGGGCCAGGAGTAGGTCCGGGGCTTGTCCTTGCTGGGCTAGGTGCAGAAGCTGCTCTGCCAGCTCACGGGCCGTCCGTAACTCCCCCCGTATGTGATAAAACGTCCGCAGTCCATACAGGACCGTGAAGAGCTCAGGAGTCTCGCCTACCTGCCGACACAGCTCCCGGCCCCGAGCGTATGCGTCTGCCACCTCTGGGACGGCCCAGCCTTCGGTGGACGCCAGCGGCACGGCAAGGCTGATTTGCAGCGCGAGCTCGCGCTGGATATGCTCAGGCGTGGTCGGCAGCGTCTTGAGTAACTCCAGTCCTTTGGTGAGATGGCTCATCGCCTCGATGTTCGCCGAGCGTTCGATGGCTATCTGTCCCGCTCGCTGCCAGTAGGGGATGGCCTGTGCACTCAAGCCCGCCTCGGTCAAGTGCTGCGCCAGCAACTCGGGCTCTGCCTCGGTGGTCTCGGGGAACTGCGCCTCCAGCACCTGGGCAATCCGCTGATGGTACTGCTGCCGCGTACTCCGCAACAGCGACTCGTAGGCAGCATCCCGAATCAGGGCATGCTTAAAGAGGTAGGTCGCCTGGGGTGGTATCCCTCGTTGGTAGATGAGTTCGGCCTCGACAAGCTGCGCCAGGCCGTGCTGCAACGTCACCTCGTCCAGCGGCGCTATGGCGCGGAGGACCTCGTATGCAAACTCCCGCCCCAGGACTGCCCCAAGCTGCGCCACCTCTTTCGCCGCCCCCAGCCGGTCGAGCCGGGCCATCAGGGCATCCTGCAACGTGGCCGGAATCGCCAGCGGCGGCAAGGGGCCTGTGAGTACGTAGCGGCCTGCCTCTTCCTGGACGAGGCCCGCTTCGAGGACGGTCTTCACCAGCTCTTCCATAAACAGTGGGATGCCATCAGTCTTGGCCACAACCTGGGCCAGCACTTCGGCGGGCAACGGCTTCCCACCCGTTACCCGCAGGACCATCTCCTCGATCTGGGGGCGCGTCAGACGCGTGAGGGTGAGCTGCGTCACAGAGGAGCGGGGCGCCCAGGGCGGGCGAAACTCCGGTCTGGTGGTCAGCACCAGCAGCAGGCGGGCCGTGGGGACCTGGTCCAGCAGTAGCTCGAGCACCTCCACGGTGGACGGATCGGCCCAGTGCAGGTCTTCCCATACCGCCAGCACGGGCTGCTGCGCGGCGTCCGCGAGCAGCCACGCCACCAGCGCCTCCTGGGTCTTCTGCTTCTGGCGCTGGGGGGAGAGCGCCAGAGGAGGATACTGCTCCGGCACTGGCAGCGAGAGAAGAGTGGCCAACAGCGGTACGGCCTCCGCGAGGGGCAGACCCACCGTCTGCAGCGCCTGCTCCAGCGTGACCAGCCGTGCGGCGGGTGTCTCATGACGGTACCACTGCAGGAGCCGCTGGAGGTGCTCGATAATGGGATAGAAGGCGCTATTAACCAATGGTGTTAGTCTCTTACAAACCATACAATATATATAGAACTTTACAAACTAATAGGACAAGTTTTTGGGGCTTGCAGTCGTCATACACCTCTTCCATGCTGGTAGCGTGACGTCCTTCCCATGAGAGGAGAGCCGCATGACTACCACCGTGGAGTTTATCACTGCCTTGTTCTATGAGGTCGATGAGCAGCTGCACGCCATCCCCAAACATCCTGAGGCGCACCTCTGGCCCAGTGAGGTGGTCACCTTGGGGCTGTTGCACGCGCTCAAAGGCGTGGGCAACCGGCCCTTCTATCGCTGGTTGACGCGCGACTATCGGGCACTGTTCCCGCAGCTCCCCGAGCGCACCCGGCTCTTTCGTCTCTTCAAGACCCATCAAGACTGGACGCAGGCCTTCTTGGCCGCTCCGACGGTGCTCGGCGTTATCGACACCTACGGCATCGAGCTGATCCACCCGATGCGCGAAGGCCGCAGCTCCCAGCAGATCGGTCGCAAAGGCCTCTCGAACCACCGCTGGATTGTCGGGGGCAAACTGTGTCTGCTCCTCAATCAGTGGGGATGCATCGTGGCGTGGGCGTGTGCGACCGCCAATGTCGCGGATAACACCTTTCAAGGGCTGATTCGGCAGTGCGAAGAACGTATGATCGTCCTGAGTGATAGGGCCTTCCATGCCGCGGAGGGCGATCCGAGCAACCTCAAACTGTGTCAGCGCGGCGAGTGGGAGGACCGGATGCTCGTCGAGACGGTGCTCTCCATGCTGACGCTCGTGTGCCATCTCAAAAAGGTCATGCACCGGGGCTGGGGGTATTTTCAGGCGCGCCTCGCGTTTACCATGGCCGCCTTCAACGTGTTGGTGCAGTGGCATGGCTTCCAGCCCAACGCGTCGGGCTTCGTGCCCCTCTCGATAGCCGAATTTAGTTTGTAAAATACCAACATAATTGGCTGGTTTGTAAGAGACTAACACCATTGGTTAATATAGCGAAGATACGGTATTGACCTGTCAAGCAGTTTTTTTACCCCCGTGCATAGTATGGATCAAACTGCTGATCTTTTTTAACCACGGCCCACGCGATATGCAGCAGTTTCCGTGCGGCGGCACAGCGGGCCACTTTCTCTGGCTTGCCGACCTCACGCAAAGGGGTGTAGAAGGCTTTGATGACCGGGTTATGCTGCGCTGCACTCAACGTCGCCATGTAAAAGGCTGTCCGTAGACGGCCGTTGCCAGTATGGCCGATCGAGGGCCGATGCCACACACTGGAGCCGGATTGCCGTGGCATCGGCGCCAACCCGGCATAGGCCGTCAGAGAGTCCACGGTGTCACAACTCGTCAAGTTGAGCGTGGTCACCAACGTCCACGCCGCCGTGACCCATCCGACACCTTTGATACTTTGGAGGCGCGTCGCGGCAGCAGCCCACGCGGAATCTTGGGTGAGTGCTGCGGCAATTTCGCGCTCGACCTCCGTGAGTTGGGCCTCGAAGGTCGCCAACAACCTGTCCATCCGGGCACGCACCTCCGGGATCACCTCGGGGTGTTGCACGAGGGCATGGAGTTGGTTGCGCACCTGCTGGCGCAGATTGAGCAGGTCGTCACGCTGCGCGAGGCGCTGCTGTAAGGCATAGTAAATCTGGGGCGGCGGTGTCCACGGCTCAGGCTGTAAGACCATTGCCAACTGCGCCAGCGTCTGCGCATCAATCACATCGGTTTTCGCGCGTTTGAGCAGCGCTTTGGCAAAATGATGGGCTTGGGCAGGGTTAATGACACTCACTCCAAACCCTTCGTGGACGAGTCGTGCGGCCAAGCTCATCCAATACGACCCGGTCGCTTCCATCACCACGAGGACCTGGCAAGGCGCATGGCCGGTCCTCTGGAGCGTGTGCAGGAGGCTGGTATAGCCTTCTGGCGTCTGGTCGATGATAAAAGACTGACTCGCTTTCGCCCCCGGGCGCTGTGTGACGACTGCTGCCGTCGTCGCCGCGATATCAACGCCGACAAAAAGCGTATATGTCTGTGCTGTCTGGCCTGTCTGCATAGCAACCTCCACGTGCTCCAAGCTGGACCCTTGCGTCTTTTGGGTGTCTTACTCCTTCAGGCTGCCAGAGAAGCTCAGCTCGTGATGCGTGGTCAACGCCACAGGATACGGTCCAGTCTTCTGACAACCTGGAGTCGTGGGGGACACTCTTCGCTCCGCGGTCTCGGCCGCCGCTGTCATATGGTCCTCACCACGACCCAGGAGTTACGCTGATTATACAGGCCATACTGATGCTGATTATACGAGCTGTCATACACCGCCACTTGCAGGGTTCCTGCCGGTGCAAAATTGGGGGTCGCATCGGCAGGAGCAAGCCATACGCCAGGCTGCCCTCCCGGGAAAGGTTATCGGCTCTATACGGACGGTCCTGATACACACGCTCCAAGGCGGCGATATCGACCGGCCCAGCTACCGCCAGAAGCCGAGGTGGGGGGCGGCCGCCTCGTCCTCCAGCAGGGGGCCAACGACCACAATGGCTCTCTGCCCGCGGGCGAAGACCTCACGGCAGGGCAGGGCCAGGGTCGGATTCTCGGGGTGGTCGCCGGTGAGTGTCCGCAGCCGCGCTTCCGAGAGGGCGTAGACGACGCGCCTGAGGCCAGCCCAGTACACCGCCCCGGCGCACATGGCACAGGGCTCGGCGCTACTGTACAGGGTCGCCTGCGCCAGACGCTCCGGCGGGAAGCGCTGCGAGGCTTCGCGTACCGCGATCAGTTCCGCATGGCCGGTCGCGTCTCCGTCCGGCCAGCCGAAGGCATTGCCGGCCTCGGCCAGGACCGCCTCGCGGTCATCCACAATCAACGCGGCGAAGGGGTGCTTGCCGCGCGCTTTCGATGCGGTGGCGAGCGCGATGGCGTGGCGCAGATACTGCAGGTCCCGAGCCGTGGCGGCAGCTTCCATCCCGATCTACCCCCTAGTAACCAGCGGTGTTAGTCTTTTACAAACTACTTAATGAGTATAGAACTATACGAACCTTTGATACTTGTTTTTGGGCTTGCAATAGTGAGCCCCCACAGGCGGACACGGACGTAATGCGAGTGGCGCGTCAGGCACCCGCCGCCGCGCCAGGTTGCCTTGTGCTTGAGCTGAAACCCGAGACAGAGGATGAACGCCATCACCAATGCGAGAAACGCCTTGCCGTCTCCCAGCAGCTGAACGTCGGTGGTTTCGTGCTGAACATCGACCATGATGGTCCGGTTTTCTCGCATTGGTTTGGCCACTGTGTCCATGGGTCATTCCTCTGTCGTCAGGTCTCGTGCGCTGATGGGACACGATAAGGGTCACACATGGACATCTCAAGACCATCGTGAAGAGCGCGGGGCAGTACCACGCAAAGCGATAGAAGGGTCAACTTCGATTATGAGGCATTCAAGAGCCGTTTCGCGGCTTTGTGGTGTTTTTCTGCTACCTGACGGGCATCCACAGTGGCGAGATGTCCTTCTTTGACAATGCACTTGCCGGCGACCACCGTGTAATCCACATTAACGGGTTGACCGAAGACAATCGCGGCCACGGGATCGTGCATGCCGGTGAAACCAATGCGATTGAGATTGATGGCGCAGAAGTCCGCGCATTTGCCACGTTCCAAACTGCCAATATCCTGTCTGCCCAGGACTGCCGCACCGCCACGCGTACCGAGCGCGAGCGCTTCGCGCGCGGTCATCAGTGTGCGCTGGGGATCGTTGGACAAGGAATACCCCGTGATGCCCTCTTTGAGCCGCGCTACCAACAGCGCCGTGCGGACCTCGGCCAGGAGATGGGAGCCATCATTGGAGGCGGAGCCATCCACGCCCAGACCGACGTTGACCCCTGCTGCGCGGTAGGCTTGGACCGGCGCGATGCCGGAAGCGAGGCGCATGTTCGAGGTGGGACAGTGAGCCACACCGCAGTGATGTTTGGCCAAGACGTTGATCTCTTCGTCCTGGACCCACACCGCGTGCGCGAACCACACATCCTCCCCCACCCACTCCACTTCCTGCATATACCCGACAGGACGATGTCCGAACTTTTGGAGACAGAACTGTACTTCGTCTTCGGTCTCGGCAAGATGGGTATGGAGATGCACGCCGTAATGGCGTGCCAATTGGGCGGACTGCTTCATTAAGTCTGGCGTGACGGAAAAGGGCGAACATGGTGCCAGAACGATCTGTACCATCGCGCCGGGGCTCGGGTCATGATAGTGTTCGATGACGCGCTGGGAGTCCCGGAGGATGGCCTCTTCGCTGTCCACCACGGCATCCGGCGGCAGTCCCCCTTGTGATTCGCCGAGGGACATCGAGCCGCGCGCGGCGTGGAGGCGGAGTCCCACCTCATGCGCGGCGGCAATTTCGTCGTCCAGTCGTGCGCCGTTTGGGAACAGATAGAGGTGGTCCGCGGCGGTGGTGCATCCCGACAAGGCGAGTTCGGCGAGCGCGGTTTGAGTGGACGTGAAGATATCTGCGGGGTGCATGCGCGCCCAGAGGGGATAGAGTGTGGTCAGCCAGGTGAAGAGATTCGCGTCCTGGGCGGCAGGGATGGCGCGCGTCAGGGTCTGGTAGAAGTGATGGTGCGTGTTGACGAGGCCTGGCAGGACGAGGTGATCAGTGAGGTCGAGCACAGCATCGGCAGTGGAGGGCAGTGCACGCGTCGCGCTGACCTGCTCAATGAAGCCATCGCGAATAAACAGACCACCAGCGGGAATCTCCCGCTGGCGATCATCCATGGTAACGATATAGGCGTTCTGAATAAGAAGAGTGGTCATTTGGATAAATTCTACGGTGGTGTTCCACATGTAGAGGTATACCGCTCGCGCAAGGCCGCAAACCTCTGTTTTCGAGGTAGTAAAAACTCTGAGTGACGTCCTCATCTCCACATTTAGCACACTACCCACAAAGTAAGCAAGCACAGAGGCGAAAAGTCTCCGGTTTTAACGCTCCGTTTTGTCAGTCAATAGTTTCTCGTTCTTCTGGTTTTTTTCAGCGACTATGTCGCTGATTGAATCCCTGAAGAGCTTTTGCTCAGAAAGAGCGTGAGCGGCTAGGGGGTGTCCCTTCATAGCATGTGGACGTTTGTCCAACCTCACCTCACGGCTCGCCCCTCCACCCGTGAGGCCAGAGGGCATCTAGCTTTCCAGGTTGAACGACCTCAAGAGGCTCAAGCCCAGAGACGTTCCCCAGGGCCATCACGAGGTTGTCCATCCGCGGGGTCCCTCGATGCCACCGATGGCGCGAGACGGATGACCACCCCTGCCGGTCCTGGCGCCGGGGCCGGCAAGAGGCCGGACCATCTACGGCGTGCTGCGGCCTTCGGCCCACGCAATCAGCCGCCGGATGCCTTCCTCGACCCCGACCTGCGCCTCCCACCCCAACAGCTGTTTGGCCTTGGTGGGCCGATAGCCCAGCGTGGCCTTGGTGGTGGCGGCCACCGTGCCCGGCTGCTCTTGGTAGACGGGCTGGAGGGACGAGCCCGTCAGCCGCAGCAGGATCTGGGCGATCTCGTTGAGCGAGGTGTCGACCCCAGTGGCGATCACGAAACTCTCGCCCGAGGCCTCACTGGCCATGGCCATGACCGTGGCGCGCGCGACGTCGCCGACATAAATATAGTCGTGCCCCTCGCTGCCATCGCCCGGCAGGATCGGCGGCTGGCCGGCTTTGATCCGCTCATAGGACGCGATGATATGGAGGGCATTCACACCGCGGTGGTGCTGGCGCTCGCCATACACGGTCGCATAGCGCAGGGCCACGTAGTCAAGCCCGTATCGCTGCTGATACAGGCGCAACAGGTTCTCGCCGATGATCTTGCTCGCGGCATAGAGCGCCAGCGCGGGCGGCGCGGTCTGCCAGAAGAACGGCGTCGTTTCGTCGACCTCGTCCACCTCGGGGTTGCCATAGGTGGCCACCGAGGACGCAAACACGACCTTCTTGACGCCGCGATAGCGGCAGGCTTCGACGATGTTGTACATGCCCTGGACATTGACGTCGAGCCCGAGCCCGGGGTTCTGGCTCAGGGGCAGGGTCAAAAATCCGGCCAAGGCAAAGACGCCGTCGACTTCGTTGAGGGCGTCCAGTAACTCGGGGAGGCGGGTGATATCGCCGCGGACAGCGGTCACCCGTCGATCCTGTGCCAGGCTCGCCGCCACCTCTGGGGAGCCGAGCGCGTAATTGTCGAACAGGATCACTGCGGCAGCCTCGGCCTCAAGCAGCTGCTGTGTCAGATGGGAGCCAATGAGGCTGGCGCCTCCCGTCACCACAAATCGTCTGCCTGCGATGTGCATCACCGTCCTCCGCCGTGTGCCCTCACGTCCTCTCCCCCCGCTCGTGGGAGAGGACGATGGTCTCAGAAGCTGCTTCGCTGTCGAGCACTCTCCGCCTGTGCTGCCCTCCATGGGCCTGGAGTATGCGGGATGGGATGGGCACTATGCAAGCCGACGTCGTGGCGATCAGGGCTATGCAGTGTTCGGCAGAGGCATTGACAGGCAGTTTCAAGGGTTCCACTGGAACACTCCATGGCCTGTCCCTGGTTGCAACCGCTGACACGTGCTATGGTTCTTGCGACGCTTCCTACTGTCAGAGCGTCATGCACAGAGTCTCTCCCCTCTCGAGCGTCTCCATGGAGGCGGCGTGGCACAGTGGCTGCTCATCACCAGCGTGATCTTTCTTGCTTCCACCCTCCAGAGCATGACGGGCTTTGGCTTTGCCGTCCTGGCCGTCCCGCTGCTGGTCCCGCTGCTGCCTCCACGCGACGCCGTGGCGCTGATCACGCTGCTGTCGACCGCCACGACCGTCTTGGCCTGGTGGCGCATCCGGGCGGAGACGGCGCCAGGGTGGACCTGGCGTCTCTTGACGGCCGGCCTCTTGGGCGTGCCACTCGGCCTTGGCGCGTTGGTGTCGTTGCCGGCAGACTGGGTGCGTGTCGTCGTAGGTCTCAGCAGCCTGGTCGTGGCGAGCGTGCTCCTGTGGTCGCAGGCGACCACCGCCTCGTGTGAGCCCGTGGCTGGCACCCCACCCATCACTGCCCAGCCGCGGAGCCCGCGGTGGGCCATCTGGGTGGCGGGTCTTGTCTCCGGGATCCTCGCCGGAGGGCTCGGCATGCCGGGGCCGCCCATTATGGTGCTATTGCAGTCTGCCGGCATGCCAAAGCACACGTATCGTGCCACGGCCTTGGGGTATTTTACGCTGATCTACCCTTGCACGCTGTTGGTCATGGGGGCGCAAGGGGTGCTCTCGGAGCAGACCGTGGCCGCGGGGGCCACGCACCTGCTGGCGGTGTGCGGGGGCATTGTGACCGGCAATGCCGCACATAGGAGGGTCCCGCAGCGCGCCTTCACCCTCATTGTCCTGCTCCTCCTGGCTGCGGCAGGGCTCCTGGCGGGCTGGACGGGCCTCCAGGGACTCTCGCGGTGAGAGACCCAGGGGGCGGCACGTCCCGCTGCCCTCTGGCACCACCTTCGCTTGGAATACTGCAGAGCCCTGCGTGGCGATGAGGGCCGTTTCTTGGTGTCTCCTCTCCTGGCACTGGTACGTGTCGCGTCCCCCGTTTCGTTGCTCGCCACCGAGAGACCTCTGTCCACTTTTTCTCCCGATCGGCCATAGCATGTATCGTAAAAATGTCGCTAGGCGAGCCACTCCAGTATCCTTGATCGCTCTTATTGGATGCCGGGGGCTTCGGCTCCAACGTTGTCCGAGAAGTGCCATGCTTTTTTCAGGCCATTGCAAAAGAAGGGCTGCAAGGAGGAAAGGGTGACAAGCATGAGGTTGGACAACCTCACATCCACGACCCTGGCATCCAACAAGAGCCAATGAGTCATTTTTAGGCTGCCTCTACCGAGATATTGCTGGAATAGACCTTTTCGTCGCTTCAGGCCAAAAACCCCGTACTGCACCTCAGGACCGCTTGTGCTACAGTGAGTGGAAGGAGGTGCCACGCGATGCACGTCGGTGTCATTGGGGGAACAGGCCATATCAGTACGAGTATCGTGCGCGTGCTGCTGGCCCAGGGCCATGCGGTCACGTGTTTCAATCGCGGCCTGCGGGGCGTGGTCGCCCCTGGGGCCCGCCTGGTGCGGGGCGACAGGCGCGCGCGGGCGGCGTTCGAGCGCACCCTCCAGGCGGAGCGCTTCGACGCAGTGATCGATATGCGCTGTTTCACCCGGGCCGATGCCCTCAGTAGTCTCCGCGCCTATCGCGACGTCTCCCATGTCGTGCAGTGCTCGACTGTCTGCACCTACGGGATCACGTACGAGTGGCTGCCCGTGACCGAAGACTACCCGCTCCGGCCCATCACTCCCTATGGCCAGCACAAGGCCGCCGCAGATGCGACCTTGCTGGAGGCCTATGCGCGCACTGGCTTCCCCGTTACCATTCTCAAGCCCTCGACCACCTATGGCCCCATGCAGGGGATGCTGCGGCAGATCGCCTGGGAGTTTTCGTGGATCGATCGCATCCGCCAGGGCAAGCCGATCGCGGTCTGTGGCCAGGGGGACGCCTTGCATCAGCACCTGCACGTCGAGGATGCTGCCCGCGGCTTTGCCCAGGTCCTTGGCCAGACGCAGTGCCTCGGACAGACCTACAACCTCGTGGGGGAGCCGCCCATCACCTGAGCGGCGTATCACCGCACCGCCATGCAGGTCCTAGGGCGTGAGGTCGCGCTCGTCGGGGTGACGCTGGCGGCGTTGCAGGCGCATCACGTCCCGCGGTGGGAGATCTGCCAGGAGATTTTTGCGCATCATACCTCCTACAGTGGGGCGAAACTCCGCCGCGATGTCCCCGCGTTCCACCCCGTGGTGGCCTTACCCGACGGGATGCGCCAAGTCTTTGCGGCGATGGAGCGCGAGGGCAGGATACCGCGGGCAGAGAGTGCGGGGTGGGAAGATGTCCTCATTACCTGGCACCTCCAGCAGGCCCACAGGAGGACAGGGGAAGTCGCCACGCATGACAGGAGGCACGTCCGCTGAGCGACACTGGGTCGTGTCCCTATCAGGTGCGGATCATGGTGCGCACGGTTGAGAGCGGCAGGCATGCGCGCGCGACGCTGTCCGCTGTATGTCTCCCAGAGAGCAGCATGACCCCGTGCCGCGCTGGCACGGCGAGGCCTGCTGGCGATGCAAGGACAGCTCCACATGCCCCTGGGTAGGCGCAATAGCTCCATGCATGACCCTATCCATTTAAGCCCCGCCCGTTAGGGCGGGGAACCTTATGCTGGGGTTCCAAGGGGGCGTGAGCATCCCCT
>Ga0209382_10005026_pt1 | contig 17304 bp, 16 predicted proteins | sample SoiMetdeltSBSDD5_FD_187599 | JGI IMG/M metagenome (GOLD analysis project Ga0209382, IMG submission 187599) | Bulk soil microbial communities from a Populus tree surrounding site in Tennessee, USA - Soil MetaG P. deltoides SBSDD5 (SPAdes) (version 2) | ecosystem: Environmental > Terrestrial >...
GCGCATAATCCTCAGGCGCGGCAGCAGACGACCGGCACGCACCCCAATCTCAGGAGATCGTTCAATGGCCGATCGGACCGGGAGAGGCTTCCGCATCACGCTGGTCGGGCTCATCGTGGGCCTTTCGATCGCCGCAGGCGCTGGGGTCGCGGCCGCGGCGGACACGATCAAGGTGGGCTTCATGGCGCCGCTCAGCGGGATCTTCGCCCAGGCGGGCAAGGACATGCTCGAGGGGCTCAAGCTGGCGTTCGAGCAGATCGGCTATCAGACGGCCGGGCGGAAGATCGAGCTGATCGAAGAGGACGACGAGGGCAATCCGGCGGTCGCCCAGGCCAAGTACCGGAAGCTCGTCACGCAGGACCACGTTCACGTGCTGACCGGTGTGCTCTTGTCGAACATCGGCTACGGGCTGATCCCGCCGATCGAGCGCGACCAGCTGCCGACGCTCTACCTGACGACGCCCGACGACCTGACCAAGAAGAACGTGTCGAAGTTCATCCTTCGCACGAACTTCGCGGCGAGCCAGCCGATGCATCCGCTCGGGGACTACGCGGCCCGCGTGCTGAAGTACAAGCGGGTCGTCGCGGTCGCGATGGACAATCCGTTCGGCCACGAGCAGATCGGCGGCTTCCAGCGGGTGTTCGAGGATCAGGGCGGCCGCGTGATCCAGAAGATCTGGGTGCCCCTCAACGCCCTCGACTTCGCACCTTATCTCACGCAAATCAATCGGAACGCCGACGCGGTATGCGCGGTGTTCGTCGCCGCGCAGGGCGTGCGGTTCATCAAGCAATACGCGGAGTACGGCTTGAAGGGCAAGCTGCCGCTGATCGGCAGCGGTGTGATGACCGACGAGCACGTCATCCGCAATCTCGGCGACGAGGCCGTCGGCGCGGTCGGCGCGCTGATCTGGGCGCCGACCCTGACGACGCCGGCCAACCGGACGTACATGAAGCTCGCCGAGGCCAAGGTCGGCAAGACGCCCGCGTACTTCACCGCGATCATGTACAGCGCCGGCCGCTGGGTCGCCGAGGCCGCGAAGCTCGTCGACGGCAAAGTGGAGGATCGCGAGCGCTTTCTCGCGGCGATCAAGAAGGCCAGCGAGACCGTCGAGGATCCGCGCGGGCCGATCAAGCTCGACGACTCGGGGAACCCGACCCAGAATGTCTACATCCTGAAGGTCCAGCGCGTCGACGGCAAGCTGACCAACACAATCTTAGAGACGTACCCGATGGTCTCGCAGTTCTGGACGTACAAGGCCGACGAGTTCTTGAAGCTTCCGGCCTACGGTCGCGACTACCCGCCGGCCAAGCCCTGATGGGAAAGCCCGCGCGCTATCAGCTGAAGGTGCGCCACTACGAGGTCGATCAGTACGGCCACGTCAACCACGCGCAGTACGTCCACTACCTGGAAGTCGCGCGCATCGAGGCGCTGGACGCGCTCGGGCTCTCGCTCGGGGAGATGCGCAAGCAGGGCTACCTGATCCTCGCCGCCGATCTGGCGGTGAAGTATCTGGCGCCGGCGCGCTCCGGCGAGACGCTCGAGATCACGACGTACGTTCGCGAGATTCGCGGCGCGCGCTCGATCTGGATCCAGGAGATTCGCGAGGCGGAAAGCCAACGCGTGCTGGTCACCGCGGAGGTCACCGGCGCCTTCGCGACCGAGGACGGCCGGCCCGCGCGCACGCCGGCGGCCTTTCGCGACAAGCTCCTGCCCCTCTGCGTGCCAGATGCGGCTGTCGCGCCCGGCGAATAGCATCCGTCGTTCGGCGCTGATCCCGTAGCGCCGAAACCGCGCGGGTGTGCCTAAGCCGCACACCCTGACGGGCCGATCCGAGTTTCCCCCCAATGAGTCTGCTCGTGGTTTTGCCCAAATAGCGTCTGGACCCTGGGCGAACGACACTCACTACATACGCAACAGCGCGTCGGCCCGACGGACGTCCTCGACCCGGCTAGAGACCGCGAGCAGTGCACTTGAACTCAGGGAGGGAACGGATGGCGCGACTAGCTCGTTCCACGTGCGCCGCCCTCTGCGCGGCGCTCGCGCTCGCGATGACGAGCGCGCTCGCGCCGCCTACTCGCGCCCAGCAGCCGACACTGACGCCGAACGACCAGGCCGCCGCGGGCGACTTCTTCGACGTGCCCATGGCCATCTCGGGCGACACGCTCGTCATCGGCGCGACGGGCCCCGACGCGGCTGCCGCGAACAAGGGATTCGTTCGCGTCTTCGTCCGTAAGGGTGGTGTCTGGACCGAACAGCAGATGCTGGTCCCGAACGACGGCGCGGCGGGTGACGGCTTCGGCGGCGCGGTGGCGATCCAGGGCAATACGATCGTCGTCGGCGCGAGCGGTGTCGATGTCCGGGAGGTGGTTGGCGGTCGCCCCGTGACGCGTGCCGATGCGGGCGCGGTCTACGTGTTCGTGCAGCGTGGAGGCGCCTGGCTGCAGGAGCAGAAGCTTCTGGCCAGTGACCGCTCGACGACCGCCCTCTTCGGCACATCTGTCGCACTTCAGGGCGACACCGTGGCCGTAGGCGCGATGGGCGATGAGAACGGTCGAGGCTCCGCCTACGTCTTCACCCGCAGCGGCCAGGTCTGGACGGAACAACAGAAGCTGGTCGCCAACGACCGGATTCCACGGTGTCCACCGCCGGCTGCTCAGCAGTGCGATTTCCCATTTTTCGTGTTCGGGCGCTCGATGGCGCTGGCCGGGGACACGCTGGTCGTTGGGTCGCCGCGCAACGGTCTGGGGCTTCCAACGCCTCCAGGCGCCGCCTACGTTTTCGTCCGGAGCAATGGCATGTGGACCCAGCGGCAGAAGCTAGTCGCGAGCGACGACGGCGACACCAATGGCTTCGGCAACGCCTTCTCGCTCAGCGGCGACACCCTGGCGGTCGCGGCCCCCGGCGACCATCAAGAGCGTGGGGCCGTGTACGTCTTCGTCCGCAATAGCTTCGGAGCCTGGAACGAGCAGCAAAAGGTGACGGCCAGCGACGGTCTCACCGGCGACCTCTTCGGATTGGCGCTTGCGCTCAACGGCCGCGCCCTGTTGGTGGGCGCCGCAGGCAACGACGTCCAGCCAAACAACAATCAGGGCTCAGCCTATGTGTTCGAGCTCAGCGACGGGGTGTGGATCCAGCGCCAGAAGCTGATCGCCAGCGACGGCGTCGCGGGCGACGGTATCGGCTTCTCGGTCGCGATTCGCGCCAACCAGCTCTTCGTCGGCACGCACCTCGACACGGTCGCCGGGAACGCGTTCCAGGGCTCCGTCCGCGTCTTATCGGACTCGCCGACCCAGTAGCTCAGAACTCCGGGCGGTGGGCTCTACGGTGTGACCGTCGGAGACTGAGGCGGCGGCACGGGGTCGGGCTGCGCGGACAAGGCGAAGAAGAACGTCGCGCCACGATCCGCATTGTTGTCGACCCACAGACGGCCCCCGTGTGCTGCCACGATCGAGCGGCAGATCGATAGCCCGAGCCCGAGCCCGTTCTCCTTGGTCGTGAAGAACGGCTCGAACACCCGCTCGATTCGGTCGACGGGGATCCCGTCGCCCCGATCCGCGATCGCTACCTGCACGGCGTCCGCTTCATCGCGCTCAGTGCTGACGGTCAGATGACGGCGCGCCGGCTCGCTGTGCTTCATGGCGTCGCACGCGTTGACGATCAAATTCAACAACACCTGCTGTAGCCCGACCCGATCGCCCATCACCACTGGCAAGCCTTGTGTCAGCCGGGTGGTCACGGTCACGCGGTGAGCGATGAGCTCGCTGTGCGCCAGACGGAGCACGTCGTTCGTCACTTCGTTCAGGTCGAGTGGATGGAGCTGGGTCTCGCCCTTTCTCAGGAGTGTGCGCCATCTGCGAATGACCGCGCCGGCGCGCCGGTCATCATCCACGATGTCCTTCAAGATGTCGCGCACCTCTGCCAGATCCACGGGCTCATGGGCCATGAATCGTTGCGCCGCCTGGGCATTGCTCAAGATCGATGTCAGTGGCTGGCTCAGCTCGTGAGCGAGCGCGCCCGAGAGCTCGCCCAAGGTGGACACCCGGGTCAGGTGGGTGAGGAGCTGTCGCTGTTGTTGAATCTCCTCCTCCGCCTGTTTGCGCTCGGTGATGTCGATCATCACGGACCGGAGCTGGCGCCGCCCATCGGGCCTGCGAGGCAGGACGCGCACCATGTCGTGCAGCCAGAGCACGCGGCCGTCGGCCGTCAGCATCCGGTATTGCATGACGTGGTCACGGCCGTCGGCGATCGCAGCCTTGCACAGGGCCATCGCCCAGTCCCGATCGTCGGGATGAACGTGATTGGCCCAGAAATTCGGGTCGGCGTACCACACCTGGCGCGAATAGCCCAGGATCGTCTCCGCGCGGTGGTTGACGAAGGTGACCTGAAACGTCTCGGCATCGGCGTCGAGGACGATCGCGTCGAGCGTGTCGACGAGGTCGCGGTAGTCCTGCGCCGACGCCTGAGCCTCGGTCCGGGCGACCTGCTCGGCGGCAAAGAGATTGTGGTTGCGAATCGCGGTGGCGGCGTGGTCAGCGAGCCGCATCAGCACGGTCTCGTCGGCGTCGCTGAACGACCGCGGCCTCCGGCTGCAGACGTAGAGGAGCCCCTCGACGTCCTGTCCTACCACGATCGGGACGGCCAGGGCGCTGCGGATGCCTTCGGCATCGATCGCTTCGGCATACTCGGGCGGCATCGGCGGCCAGGCGACACGTTCCACCGCGCGCCCGAGTCGGCCGCTCACTACAGCGTGACCGCCGATGCCCAGGCCCGGCACGACGCGGAAGCGTCGATAAGCCTCGCTGCGAGCACCGACGACGTGCCGGGCCGGGAAGGAGCCGTCGGGGTCGCGCACCGCCAGGCTCGTGACATCGGCCGCGCAGAGCGCATTGGCGCCGCGCGCGATCCGTGCGAGCACGGTGTCGAGGTCGTGGCACTCGGCGAGGTCATTGGTGACGCCGGCCAGAATCTCGGCCTCGTGACGCCGGCGCTCCGCCTCGGCAAAGTCGCGCGCACGCTCGATGGCAATTGAGGCGTGGCCCCCGAACGCGGTCAACATCTCCACCTCGGCGGCGCCGAGATCGTCGGCGCGGCGGGCGACGAGGGCGAGAACGCCCATGAGCCGGCCGTGCGAGGCGAGCGGAATCGCGGCGCAGGCGGCCATGCCCTCGGCGCTGAAGAAGGTGCGATCCACGGTACGCGGGTCGGCCAGGACGTCGGTCACCAGTAGGGTCCGTCGCTCCCGCGCCGCGTAGCCAACGAGGCCCTCGCCCAGCGCGAACTCCGATCGGCCGGCCGCGCGCGTAAGGCGGCGTGGACCGGCCCGCGCTCGCGCAACCAGCCGAGAGTCCTCGAGGATCCACAAGGTCGAAAGGGAGTCCTTGACGAGGGAGGTGGCCGACTCGACAACACGGCTGAGCACCTGGTCGAGGTCAGGCGATGCCGTGATGCTCTCGACGAGACGCAAGAGCAAATCGAGTCGCGAATCGAGGTTCCCGCCGTTGGTCATCGAGCGCCGCGAAACGGGCTGAGTGGATCATTGCTCCCGCCGACCGTCAAGCTTCTTTTCGAGCGGAGGTGCCTAACGTGCGGCCGAGCTCAGAACTCCAGGCGGTGGAGCCGGACCCAGAGGTCCGGCTCCGTGCCGCCCTCTTTCTTCACATTGATCTCGGCGGCGCCGCCCGGCCAGGTCAGCGGCGTGGTGCGCCACAATGACGGCCGCCCGGCGAGCTCGGCGCGGAACTGCTCTGTGACCCAGATCTGGCCGGGCTCGACGTGCGGCTCCACGCGCGCCGCGCACAGCACGGCTTCGCCGCCGGCGATCACGTGCCGGCCATCGATCGCGTGCTGGCGCGTCTGGACCTCGCCGTAGTGGAGCGCGATGCGAAGACGCGGCTGGCCGGGAGCACGGTAGACCTCGTCCATCAGGTGGCGGGCGACTTGCGCCAGGAGCACAGGATCGTCGTGGACGACCGACACCGTGTCGGCGATGAGCTCGGCGGCGATCGTCTCGCGAGCCCATTTCCTCAACGCGTCCTCGAGGGCCTGGCGCACGCCGGCGTCGACGCCCGCGCGGATCAGGCCGCCGAAGCCCTTGACGTCGCCCGTGAGCACGCAGAGCGGCCGCGTGGTGACGGCACGATCGCCGGCGGCCGTCCCCCGCCAGGCCCTTCCATAGCCCACGATGTCGACGCGGTCGATGCGCTCGAGGTAGCCGGGGTTCAGACGGCCGATCACATCCGAGAGCACGGGGTGCACGAGGTAGTGCGTCGCGCGAGGCAGCACGCCGTCGGGCTCGAGCGTGCCTTCGCCGGGCCGCAGGAATCGCTGGACCCACTCGCCTCGAACCCAATCGTGATGCAGATGGCCAAGCAGCCCCACGCGATAGAGCGCGCAGAGCACGTGTCGCTCGTCGCCCGCGCCGTCGGCGTTGTGGCTCTCGAAGAGCGCCTCGGCCTCGTCGCGGGTGAGGATGTGTCCGGGGATGCGCCCGAAAAAGCGCTCGAGATCGAGGTCGCCCACGTAGGGCGCGATCTCGGTGAGGTACTCGCGGGCGATCTCCGTCGCGCCGATGTTCACGGCCTCTTTTACGCGCTGCTCGTGGCGCCGTTCATCGGGCCGCAACGACGCGAGCCGCTCGCCGATCGTCATGAGGTCGCGCGGCCGCAGCAAGGTATGACGGCAGACGTAGTCGAAGGCGTCTTCCTCCTCGCCGGTGTAGACGTGCGAGATCTTCGTTCGGCCCAGGAATGCCTCGATCGGATCGGCGCGCAGCCGCTCGGGCCGGACCATCCGGTCCGACTTCTCGAGGCGGATGTTGTTCAGGAAGATCTCGCGCAGGCTCTCGATGGGGTAGGCGATGTCGACCGCGCTGCCCCGATACTGCTGGGACATGACGGTCGTCGACAGGCGCGCGTACGCCTCCTTCCGCACCGCCGCGAACACCTTCAGATGGTGGTTGATCCGCCGCAGCTGGTAGGCGACCTCGACTAGGCCGAGCTGGGCGAAGTACCATACGTTCGGCGACAGCGGGCCGGTGACGCTCGGCAAGATGGCGCGGCTCTCGATGTGCTTGTTGAAGTACTCGTCGACGCCGTCGATGAAGATCGCGACCGGCGACTTGACCGCGCGCAGGCGCGGCAGGAGGTGCCCGTCGGTGTCGGCGCCGGCGCGCTGCAGCTCACTGGGCGTAAAGTCGAGGAGCCGTACGAAGTGATCGATCACGCCGTGCAGGCGCTCGTCGGCCATCAAGCCGGTCAGCTTCGCGGACACGCGCAGGCCGTCGGCGCGGCCGAGCTGCTTGAGCGTCGCCGCGGCGATTGCGGTCAGCCAGAGCCGCGACCAGGGCAGTGACGACGCGGCGAAGAAGGCCAGCGCCTCCTTGCTGAAGACCTTGTCGCCGATCGGCTTGTCGAGGAGGTTGCCGGCCGGCAGGCACGCCGCGCGCCCGTCGCGCTGATAGAGGATGCGCTTGGCCTTGAGCAAGAGCGTCTTGCCGAAGCCCTTGGTGCCGATCACGATGAACTTGTCGTCGCGGTCGAGATTCAGGAAGCTGTCGATCTCCGGCGTGTGGTGCAGTAGCGTGTCGTCGAAATCTTCGGCGACGCGAATGTCGTCGGCGTCCACGGTCCAGGCGCGCATGGCAACTCCGAGTTCTAAAGGATAATCCAGGTGACAGCGAAGATGAAGACGGACCTCCTGCTGATTCCGATGAGCGCGCGGTATCGCGACATGCGCGCCGCCGCGGTCGCCGCCGAGGAGGCCGGCTTCGACGGCCTCTGGATGTGGGACCACCTGCGCGACCCCGACTGCGGCTCCGGCCCGGGCGTGCCCGAGGCGTGGACCGTGCTGACGGCGCTCGCCGAGGCGACCCGGCGCATCGCGCTCGGCCCGCTCGTGCTGAACGTCGCCAACCGTCATCCCGGCGTCCTGGCCAACATGGCCGCGACGTTTCAGGCCGTCTCCGGAGGGCGTCTGCTCCTCGGGATCGGCGCGGGTGGCAGTCAACGGACGCCGTACGCGGCCGAGCAGCAGGCCATCGGCCAGTCCGTCGAGCGCGATGCGGTGCGAGCGCGCAAGGTGGTGGAAGCGATCGAGCTGATCCGCCGGCTGTGGTCGGGGCACGCGGGATTTCTCAGACCCGAGCCGGCGCCGCCGATCATCGTGGGCGGCTTCGGCCCTCGCATGGCGGGCATCGCCGGCCGCCACGGCGACGGGTTCAACACGCAAGCCATGCATCCCAAGCTCGCCGACCTCGCGCGCGTGGCGCGCGACGAGCACAAGGCCTCGGGCCGTGATCCGAGCCCCTTCGTGCTCACCGTATTCGCCGGTCTCGACGCCCGCTGGCTCGATCCCTCCTCCCGCGCGCGTCAGAATCTCGAGCGCCTAGACGTCGCCCGCTTGATCCTCCTGCTCGAGCCACCCTACGATGCCGACCAGATCCGCGGAGCCGGCCGGATGCTGACAGCCGCACGCTGAAGGCCCCAGCGGTGAACGGCACGTGTGCGCCGCACTCCTGAGACCTTCGTCCAGGCGCTGAAAACAACAAAACGCGCGTAGGCTTGCTGGCGCATGGACGGGTGCCCCCCGGCTCATTGGCCGTTCCGCCATGAAACGATTCGCGGACAGGGAGGAGTGACGATGCACGGCAAAATTGGACTTCAGCTCGCCGCTTTGACGTTGGCGCTAGCCGTCGGGCTACCCGGACTGACGCCGAGCTACGCGCAGACCCAGGGATCCGAGCGCCGGCAGGATCGCCGGGACGATCGCGGCGATGCCCGGGACACGAGGCAAGACGCCCGGCAGGATTCCCGCGCGACGAAGGCCGAGTGCAAGAAGGGCGACGAGAAGTCTCGCGCGGAGTGCCGGCAGGACAAGCGCAACACGAAGCAGGACGCGCGCGAAAACGCCCGCGAGATCAAGAAGGACTAGTCGACGCGCTCAGCGCTTGTTGCCGAGCCATTTGCGGCTCGGCGACAAGCCGCTCCTGTCCACGAACGCGAAGCTAGCGTGAAGCTTGCGGCCGATTGCGCTTGACGGCGTCCGGGTGCGTGGAGTCGGCCCCCATGTAGATACCCTTCTCCCACGTGCGCTTGAGCGGATCGCGGACGTCCAGGCGCATGCGCCCGATCCCGTGGATCTCGAAGTCGACGACCTCGCCGTCCTGCAGCGGCCCGAGCCCTTCGTGGTTGGTGCCGCACGCGATGAGATCACCGGAGTTGAGGGTCATGATCGTCGTCGCGAACTCGACGAGCTCGGGCACCAGGTGTTCCATGTCGTCGGTGTTGTAGTTGTGGCGCAGCTGGCCGTCGACCCAGAATTGGACGTGCACGTCGTTGGGGTTCGGGATCTCGTCGATCGTCGCGATGCACGGACCGATCGGCGCGAACGTGTCGAACGACTTGCCGAGCCAGCTTCCCGCCTTCCACGTGCGCCGGCCCTCGCCGCGGGCCGACACGTCGATCATCCCGGTGTAACCGAAGACGGCGGTGCGCCAGTTGTCGCGCTTGACCGACTTCGCCGGGCCCTTGATGACCAGCGCCAGCTCGGCCTCGTGCATGAAGATCCACGGCTCGGTGAACTCCGGCAGAACGATCGTGTCGCCGGGCCCGATCACCGCATCGGCGCTCTTCAGGAACATGTTGAGCGGCCGCGCCTCGAGCGCGCCGTGCTCCCAGTAGTTCGCGATGCACGCCAGGATCTTGCCCGGGCGCGGCAGCGGCGCGCACAGGCGCACGCCGTCGATCGGCATCGCCTTGCCCTCGCGCGCCAGGCGCTCGAGCGACGGACGTAAGCGGTCGAAGTCGTCGATGATGCCGGTCATCGTCGCGGTCGGCGTGGAGCCCGCCGGCACTGCCTCCGCGATACTGACGACCCCCCGGTCTGTGAAGAGGCCCGGCAGTAGCTCAGGCTTTCCGGCGATCTGAAAGGTGACGAGCTTCACGGCAGCGTCCTCCTGGCTCGCGAATGCGCTCCTGGCGCGAGGACATTGCGCCGAGGCACCCCGGGTGTCAAGAGCGCCACCACGAGTTTACGTGTAGACTTGGCCCCTCAACGCCGCAGCTCCAGACAGGCAAGCGTGGGAGGGCCAGGGAATGATTCAGGCCACCGGGATCGACCATCTCGTGCTCCACGTCGACGACGTCGCGCGCGCCAAGAAGTTCTACACCGAAGTCCTGGGCATGACGATCTATCGCGAGAATGACCAGCAGGTGTTCCTGCATGCGGGATCGCAGGGCGTCGCGCTCTTTCGCAAGCAAGGTGACAGCTCATTGACGGCGGGCAACGACCTCAACCACTTGGCCCTGAACGTCGCGGCCGGCACGTACGAAACGCTCAAGGCCGATCTCGAGAACCATGGCGTGACCGTGACCGGCCGTCCCGGCGAAGACCGGTGCATCTACTTCCAGGATCCCGATGGTCATCGTCTGCAGCTGATGGTCCGTTCGTGACGGCTTTGAAGCCAGGGAGGCCCGCATGAGAAACGGCCTGCGAGCGTGGGACGCCGACACACACGTCAACCCGGCTGCCGAAGTCCTGGAGCGCTACGTCGATCCGAGCTTTCGATCCCGCCTGCCCGAGCTCGCGCAGCACCGCCACGCCACCAGCCAGATCGGCGGGACGCCCGACACGCATCAGTATCGCGTCGGCACGAAGTCCTATCGCCGCGTTCTCGGTCAGGCGAGCGCACACGAGACGTTCACCGGACGCGGCACCAACTGGCGCGGTACGAAGCAGCCGAGAGCCGGCGTCCAGGACGATCAGGCCGCGAACCGCGTCAAGGACATGGACGACGAGGGAGCCGACGCGCACCTCTTGATCCCGACGTCGTGGGTCAGCGTGGTCGGCCTGCCCGACGTCGAGCTCGAGGTCGGACTGATCCGCGCCTATCACCGGCACGCGGCGGACTTCTGCGGTCAGTATCCCGACCGTCTCAAGACCATGATCGTCGCGTCCACGCGCAACGTCGACGAGGCGGTGAGCGAGATCCGTCGCTGGGGCACCTCGAAGTGGGCCGTCGCCGTCTGGCCTCTAGTCGCCAAGGACATTCCCGTCGATCACCCGGACCTCGAGCCGATCTGGCAAGCCGCTCAGGAATACGACCTTGCAGTGATGCACCACAGCCTCACCTGGAATCCGCCGTACTTCCCGGGCTACGAGGATCTGTGGGACAACATCTTCCTCGGCCGCCTGGCGTCGCATCCGTGGGGCGGCATGCGGTTCATGGCCGCGTTCATCGGCGCGGGCATCATGGATCGCTACCCGAGCTTACGCATGGGCATCCTCGAGTGCGGCTCGGGCTGGCTTCCGTTCTGGGCCAAGCGGATGGACGAGCAGGCCGTCTACGTCGGCGGCGTCGCGCCGCTCAAGCACGCGCCGAGCGAGTACATGACCAGCGGCCGGTTCTTCTGCAGCATCGAGCACCACGAGGGCGAGGAGATGTTCAATTACGTCAGGAGCGTCCTCGGCGACGACGTGCTCATGTACGCCTCGGACTATCCGCACTCGGAGTGCCAGTTCCCGAACTCGGTCGACAACGTGATGAAGTGGGCGAGCCTCAAGCCCGACACGAAGCGCAAGCTGCTGTGGGACAATGCGGCCAGGTTCTACAAGCGGACATGAGCGCCGGCCGGACCACGCGTGAGGCGAGGTGACATATGGCTGAGATCAGCGGCTTGGGCCACGTGGGCCTGTTCTGCAACGACCTGCCGAAGATGCGCGACTTCTATGCCCGCGTCCTTGGTCTCACGATCAGCGACGAGGACATGGCGCGCGGCATCTGCTTTCTGAGCGCGGCGCCGGAATCCGAGCACCACGAGCTCGCGCTGGTCCAGGCGCGAGAGGCCGGTCAGAAAACCCACAACGTCCAGCAGGTGTCGTTCAAGGTGAAGACGCTCGACGACGTGCGCGTCTTCTACCATCGGCTCAAGCAGGAAGGCATGAAGATCGACCGCACGGTCACGCACGGGATCGCGTGCAGCGTCTACTTCTTCGATCCCGAGGACAACCGGATCGAGCTCTACTACACGACTCCGTACAAAGTGCGCCAGCCGCTCGGCGAGATCATCGATCTGGACGAGCCCGACGCCAAGCTCCTGGCCTTCGCCCAGTCGTTCGAGGAGAAGAAGGGACCGCCTCGCGGCGCCCAGCAGGCTCCCGCGTGATCTGGCACCCCGCTGAAATAATCCCCGGGCGTCGCCCGTACTCACTTGGCAGGCGGCAATGTGGCGGCCTCGGGCTCGGATGCGGACGACCGGAGAGCGGAGCTTGACCTTGCGCGGCGTGCCCGGCGCGGCGACGCGACGGCGTTCGACCAGCTCGTGCTCCGTTTCCGCGGTCCCGTCCTTCGCTTCTGCTGGCGCCTGCTGCGATCTGCCGACGCCGAAGACCTCGCGCAGGACACGTTCGTCCGGGCGTTCGTCCATTTCGAGCGGTTCGATCCGGAGCGGCCGGTCTTGCCGTGGCTCATCGCCATTGCCCGTCGGCTCTGTCTGGACGTGCTGCGGCGGCGCAAAGTAATGGCGGGGCTCGAGGCGATGCCGGTGAGCGACCACACGGCGCCGAGCGCGGAGCGCGAGGCCTCGGCTCGAGAGGAGCTGAGACGCCTGGACCGAGCGCTCGACGCGCTCAGCGAGGGGCCGCGAGAGGCCATCATTCTTTTTCACATCGAGGAGATGTCGTACCGCGACATCGCGGCGGCCCTCGAGGTACCGGTGGGCACGGTGATGACGTGGCTTCATCGAGGCCGGGCGCAGCTCAAGGCGGCGCTGGGCGGAGCGCCGATCGCATGAGCCGGCGATTCGACGACGACGGTCGGCTCGCCGACCTGCTCCGGATGCTTCCGGCACCGGAGCCGTCGGCCCAGTTCGCCTCGGCAGCGCGGCGCCGCTATCTCGAAGCCATCGAGGCGCGAGGTCGCCGTGAGGCGCTGACGGGCCTCACGGCCGCGCTCGTAGGTCTGGCGATGATCGCCTTCCTGGTGGGAACGGTCTTCGAGCCGGCCGCCCTCGTCGCGTGGCTCGCCGAAGCCGCTGCCGACCTCGCCAGATGGACGACCGGCATTCTCATTGTCCTGGCATTGGTACCGCCGATCGTGTGGCTCTCGCTCGTCATGGGCTCTGCCGCGACCATTCTCTTGCTGGCGTTCGCCGCGCGGGGGCGCGCCGCGGCGATTGCGAAATGAGCCGCCGGGCTCTGCTACGATGCCGGGCATGACCATCAAGGCACTGTGCGCCATCGGGACGTTCGTGCTGGCCACGCTCGGCACCGGCGCGGCGCCGGCGCGCGCCGAGATTGCGCTCGACATCTTCGGCGGTGTGTCGTTGACCGAGTCCGCCGACGTGGCCGTGGACGGGGTCGATAACACCAATGCATCCATCAAAGGCGTGCTCTCCAACGTCAAGGTGGATCCCGGCTTCACGGTCGGCGGACGGATCGGCTACTGGTTCGAGTCCCTCCCGTTCCTGGGGCTTGGTATCGACGGGTTCTTTTTCACGCTGCCGGTTCCGGCGCAGACCGTCGACACCACCGTCAGCATTTCGGGGAGCGTCCGTGGCAGGCCGATCTCGACCACGGCTTCCGGACAGGTCAGGCTCCCTTCCATCGATCTTCCGGCCGCCGGCTTCTCGCCGCAGCTCATGCTGCGGTGGCCGTTGTTCACGAGCAATGAAATGCCCAAAGGGCGGCTGCAGCCCTACGTCGGCGTCGGCCCTGCGTGGGCGGTCAGCGTCGACAGGGACGAGCTGGAGCTCGTCCTTGGTGGGCTCGCCCGCGGCGGCATCGCGTTCCAGCTGTTCCGTCACCTCGCGTTGTTCGCGGAGTACCGCTACTCCTTTTTCCCGAACTTCGAGCTGACCGATAGCCAAGGCCTGCATTTCCAGACCGATGTCAACACGCACCACGTCGTCGGTGGGCTCTCGATCAGGTTCTGAGTGCCGAAGGCTGCGGGCGACCCCCTGAAATAAGCGGAGCGCTCGACCGTACTCCCTGGCGAAGGGAGATCCGAGATGAGCGCAACCAAGCTGATCGTCGTTCTGGCGGCCGCCCTGGTGCTCCTGCCGGCTGCCGTCTGGGCGGCAACGCCCGGCGCTACGAGGCTGGAGGGGCGACTCCCGGACAACGCCGCCGTCGTCTCCATCGACCAGACACGCGGCACGGTTCTCGACGCCCTGAGCGCGATCGCCAGGCAGACCGGCTACACGCTCGTGGTCACGGCGCCCGAGAGCGCGACCAGTCGTCCACTTGTGCTCCAGGTCTCCAAGCGTCCGGCCGGCGAGGTCCTTGACCTCGTGCTCGAGGCCGGCGCGCTTCGCGCCTCGTTTGCCGACGGCGTGCTGCGCGTGCGGTCAGACGCCGGCGTGGCCGGCGATTCCTGGCGCGAGCGGCGGCGTGAGCGGCGCGGGCGCCACGGCTCGGAGCGCGTGAGGTTCGGCGAATCGATCACCGTCGGCGCGGACGAGACGCTCGACAAGGCGGTGGCGATCGGCGGCTCCGTGACGATCGCCGGCCACGTTCGGCGAGACGCCGTGGCGATCGGCGGCTCCGTGACCTTGCTGCCCGGCGCGCGCGTCGAGGGCGACGCGGTCGCGATCGGCGGAACGGTGTCCGTCCCCGACGGCGCCACGCTCGAGGGCGACAACGTGAGCCTCGGCGGGCCGATCCCCACGATGGCCGGCTCGGCGGCTGGCTGGGTGGCCGGCGGACGACCGCGCTTGCGCGGGATGTTCGGCTTCGCCGCACGCGCGACGCGCGCGATCCTGCTCTACGTCGTCGCGCTCGTCGTCGCGGTCGCGTTTCCGGCGGCCCTGGCGCGGACGCGGCAGTATCTCATCGAGCGGCCCGGGCTCTCGGCGCTGGGCGGCCTCGCGATCGTCCTGGGATTCGTCCCGCTCTGCGTGCTTCTGGCCGTGACGATCATCGGGATCCCGCTGATCCCGGTGGCGGCGATGCTCCTTGCCGCTTTGCTCGTGTTCGGCTTCACGGTGTCGGCCAGCTGGCTCGGCGACAGGCTGCCGGTCGGTGGGGACGAAAAGACGCCCATGAAGACCGTGGCGCTCGGAGGCGTCCTTCTCGCCGTCGTCGGCCTGATCCCCTGGCTCGGTACGACGGTGCTCATCCTCGCCGCAGCGATCTCGGCCGGCGCGGCTCTGCTCTCGCGCTTCGGCCGCAGGCCGGCGGTGGTTACGGTGTAGGCGCGTCGGGGTCGTTTCCCGGCCGACGACACGAGGTGGGCTGGTGCTACAATCCGCCCACTCTCGAGTCTTCCAAGCAAGGAGACGGCCCATGCCCAGAATCCTCGGACTGATCGCGGTCATCGCCCTGTTGGCCTCGCCGCTCGGCTGGTCGGTTCACGTGGCCCATGCCGACTTGAACGACGTGGCGAAAGCCCTGGGCGCGTCGTCAGTGAAGTCGATCCAGTACTCGGGGACCGGCGGCGTCTACGCGGTCGGCCAGAGTACGGTTCCCGGCCTGCCGTGGCCCGAGTACAACGTCAAGAGCCACACGCGCTCGGTGAACTACGACACCGCCTCGCTCAGGGACGAGCAAGTGCGCACGCAAGCGTACGATCCGCCTCGCTCCGGCGGCGCCCAGCCGATTCGCGGCGAGCAGCGGTTGAATCTGCTCGTGAGCGGAGATGTCGCGTGGAACGTGGTGGGTGAGCAGCCGGTATCGGCGCCGATCGCGCTGGCCGATCGGCAGTTCCAGCTGTGGGCGACTCCGCACGGCGTCGTGAAGGCCGCGATGGCGCGCAACGCCACCATGCAGGGCAACACGATCGCGTTCAGCGTTCCCGGCCGCTTCAACCTGAAGGCGACCGTGGGCGAGGGCAACCTGATCCAGCGCGTCGAAGGGGTCCTGCCGAACGCGGTCGTCGGCGACATCCCGATCGTCATCGACTACTGGGACTATCGCAACTTCGGGGGCGTGATGTTCCCGACGCGAATCCGCGAGATGACCGGCGGCTTCCCGACGCTCGAGCTCCTGGTGACCGACGTGCGGCCGAACGCCGCGGTCGACATCCAGGCGCCCGACGCCGTCCGCCAGACTCCCAATCCCTACGCGGCCGTCACGACCGCGAAAGTGGCCGACGGCGTCTGGTACCTGACGGGCGGCACGCACCACAGTGTCGTCGTCGAGATGAAGGACTACTCGATCGTGGTGGAGGCGCCCCTCAACGAGCAGCGCTCGGTCGCCGTCATCGCCGAGGCGCGCAAGCTGGTCCCGAGCAAGCCGATCCGCTACGTGATTAACAGCCATCACCATTTCGACCACGCCGGCGGCCTCAGGGCCTTCGTCGCCGAAGGCGTGACCGTCATCACGCAGGACGTGAACCGCCCGTTTCTCGAGCAGGCGCTCGGCGCGCCCGCGACCGTGCGCCCAGATCTGCAAGCGAAGTCGGGGCGCAAGCCGACGGTCGAAGGCGTTCTCGACCGGCGGACGCTCACCGACGGTACGCGGACCGTGGAGATCTATCGCATCCAGGGCATCCTGCACCACGATGGGATGCTGATGGTGTACCTGCCGAAGGAGAAGCTCCTGAGCCAGGCGGATGCTTACACGCCGGCGCCGCCCAACACGCAGCCGCCGATGCCGCCGAGCCCGTACAACGTGGCACTCGCCGAGAACATCACGCGGCTGAAGCTCGACGTCGGCGACATGCTGCCCTTGCACGGCCGTCTCGTGCCGGTTTCGGAGCTCTATCGCGCCATCGGCAGGACGCCCTAGTCCCTGGCGCAGGAGGCTCGCCATGTTTGATCTGCTGCTGAAGGGCGGCTCGGTGCTCGATCCCGCGCAGGACCTGCGCGGCGCGCTCGACGTGGCCGTGCAAGACGGAAAGATCGCGAGCGTCGCGGCGAACATCCCGGCGTCCGAGGCCAAGCGCGTGATCCACGTGCCCGGCAAGACCGTCACGCCCGGGCTCATCGATCTGCATACGCACGTCTTCGACGGCGTCGCGGCCAACGGCGTGCATCCGGACATCGCGGGCGTCCATGCCGGCGTCACGACGGTCGTCGACGCCGGGAGCTCGGGCTGCGCGACCTTCAGCGCGTTCCCGCGCCACATTTTGCCCAAGTGCGAGACCGAGGTGATCCCGCTCCTGCACATCTGCCAGACCGGGCTCGCGACGAACCCCGACATCATCGCCGAGAGCAGCATCGACTTCGACGGCACGTTGAAGGTCGCACGTGAGAACAAGGGCCTGATCAAGGGCATCAAGGCCCGGATGGTCTCGCCGGCGCTCGAGATCTTCGGGATGGAGATGCCGCGCCTGGCCAAGCGCGCGGCGCGCGAGAGCGGCGTGCCGCT
>Ga0209382_10005028_pt1 | contig 17301 bp, 12 predicted proteins | sample SoiMetdeltSBSDD5_FD_187599 | JGI IMG/M metagenome (GOLD analysis project Ga0209382, IMG submission 187599) | Bulk soil microbial communities from a Populus tree surrounding site in Tennessee, USA - Soil MetaG P. deltoides SBSDD5 (SPAdes) (version 2) | ecosystem: Environmental > Terrestrial >...
GAGCGGAACGACGATGTGGAAGCCTTTGGAGCCGGTCGTTTTCAGCCAGCTCGGCAGACCCAGCTCCGTCAAGAGATCGCGCAGCGCAATCGCGGCCAGGCGAAGGACGTCCGGCTCGTCCTCCTTTGAGGGATCCAGATCGAACACGCAGACATCGGGATGGTAGAGATCCGGCGCCCGCGACGTCCACACGTGAGGTGTGATGCAGTTCTGGTTCGTGATCCAGAGCAGCGACCGCGTGTCGGTGACGATCGGATGATGCACGGTTCCGTCCTTCTTCGGCACCTCGACGCGCTCCAGCCATGCGGGAAACCCCTTGGCCACGTCCTTGTGGAAAAAGCCCTTCTGCCGGATGCCGGCCGGGTAGCGCTCCATCGTGATTGGCCGGGCGCGGATGTGCGGCACCATGACGGGCGCCACCGCCTCGTAGTAGGCGGCAAGCTCCCCCTTGGTGATCCCCGGCTCCGATCCTTCCGGTGGAAACAGGATCTTTTCTGGATGTGTGATCACGCTGTCAGCGGACCGCAAGCAGGCGGGGATGCCGCAGCTTGCCGTGGGCCGTCCACTCGATGAACGCCACCTGGACGACGACTTCGGGCCGCGTCCAGTGCGCGCGCAGACGCGGAAGGCCCGTGGCTTTGGTGAAAGGGGACTTCGGGATCTCCAGGGCATCGAGCCGCGCGCGCAGGTTCAGGAGCATCTTCGTATCGAGCCCGGTCCCGACCTTCCCCGCAAACGCCAGCTCCTGCCCTTCGAAGTGGCCGACGAGCAGCGCGCCGAGGCCGACCCGCGACCCCTGCGGGTCGGTGAAGCCGCCGACGACGAAGTCTTGCGTGACCTCGCACTTCATCTTCAGCCAGTGCGGGGAGCGGCGGTGCTCGTACGGCGAGTCGCGCCGCTTCGCGATCACCCCTTCCCATCCTTCGGCCTTGGCGCGTTCCCACGGATTTGGATCGTCCAGCGGCGTCACCCGCTTCAACCCGCCGCGAAGCGGCAGCCTCTTCAAGAGCGCCTGACGTTCGTGCAGCGGCAGCGCCGTCACGCTGCGGCCGTCGAGCCAGAGGATGTCGAACACGTGGTAGGCGCCTTCACGATCCCACGTTATTTCCCCATCGAGAATCACGGTGTCCACCGGAAGGCTGGCGATCGCGTTCGCCAGGGAAGGGATGTTCTGCGGCAGCCGGTTGCGGGAGAACAGACGGACATCCGCCCCCTGTTTGAACGCGATCAGACGGATGCCGTCGAACTTGCGCTCGAAGATCCAATCGGGACCGGTAAAACGGTCCTGGGTGAGCGTCGCGGCCATCGGCTCCAGCCAATCGGGGAACATCGTCATGGTATTGCACGCGAGAACACGTCACTCGGGCGCCCGCCGCAGCGTCGCCGGCATCATCGTCCGTGCGACGACGTCGAGCTCGCAGACGCCCGTGAGTCGATGCCGTTCGATCCAGCGGCTGACACGCTCCAGGTAGACCGCTTCTTCCGGATTGAAGAGATCCCAGCCGGTGGGGTACCAGGCGCTGTAGCCGTTCAGCGTCGGTATCGAAAGATTCAGCGCCACGAAGGCGGCATCAAGGTTGTACAGGGTCCACATATTGTCCGACCTCGACGTGTACTCCGCGGACGCACGCTTCATGAAAAACGACCGGCACGAGCCGTCAACGGCGATCGGCGCCCCCACCCAACGATCGTAAACGTGGATCGGACGGGCGTAGGCGAAGACGTCACGGTTGCGGTCCGCAGCGAGAAAACCCACGAACAGCAGAGTCAGGCAGATTCGGTAGGCGGATCCGCGGGGCATTCTCATCATGAGCAGCCCCAAGACCAGCACGACAGCCAGCTCGTAGAGATAAATGATTCGTTTGGGATCGCGGATCACACCAAAACCGGGAAGTGGCGCGACGAATGTCCGCCAAATCGAGAAATCGTTGAACCTCAGCGGAATCGCCAGGACGGCGAGTGAAATGAGCAGGAACCACAGGCTGTAGATTCGGGTTCTGAAGTCAGTCTTGAACCAGGGCGCAAGCGCCAGGAGCGCCACGACGACCACCAGCTTGAAAGACCGCAGCGTATCGTACGCGCCGAGGTCTCTGGCGACGTCCAGCACGCTGTTCCAGCGGGAAGGGTCTCGCCGTACCAAGGCGCTCATCAGGTTGTCGTCCGGGAACGCCGGGTGCTCTCGATACGCCGCGAGGTAGATCCAGAGGAACACGAGCACGCCGCTGGCGGCGCCCGCGGCGAGCGATACGAGCCAGCCTGGCCTCCGTTCGTTCCAGAAGCGGGCGACGGCTGCCCTCACCTGCCGCCGCCTGTCGAGAAGCACCGGTGCGGACAGGACAACCGCGAAGAACAGTGCGAACTGCGCGCTGTAGAAGTCCTGGGTGAACAGGAGGCTGGCGAGCAGTCCAGACAGCCCGGCCAGAGTGAAGCGGGCCCAACCGTCGCTGATTCGGGTCGAGACGAGAAGGATCAAGAGTATCGGCGGGATGAGGAATACGGAGAGCCGTTGCGACCACACACCGGCAGCGCTGTTCACGACGTTCTCCGATGTGAAAAAGAAGGCCGTCAACAGGAGGGACTCGATGAACGAAAGCCTCAAGAACTTCCGAAAGATCAAATAGAGGCAGACGATTCCGACCTCGATCACGAGGAACAGCGTGAGGTTGTACGCCTGAAACGGGTGGAGGAATGGCCTGAGTGCCACGTAAAACGGCGCGTAGAGAATCAGGCCGTGCGAGTACCCCAGCGTGTGACCGGCTGGAAAATACATCGGCGGCGAGGACGGGTCCGCCATGCTCGAGACACTGCGGTACCAATGCTCCAGCAGGGCGTTGATGAAGTACGGGTCCATCCAGTCGCCGATGCCGGCCTTCCAGAACAGGTCACGGGAGAGCTGGAACACGCGGGACAGGAAGAACAACGACACCGCGAGCAGGATGGATGCCCTGAGGAGCCGTTGAACGGACGGAAATCTCAGGTCTCCATTTTAGCTGGACGGCGGCACGAGCCCCAGCATGCGCATGTAGGTGATGACGTTGCCGTAGTGCAGGTTGGCGTGGGCGATGTTGTTGATCAGCTCGTGGGCCGGGCCGGTGCCGGCGTAGACCGCGGTACACGACGCCGTCGACTGCTTCAGCTTCTGCACCAGCGTTGCCTTGTCGGTGTTGCCCTTCTCGGTCGTTTCCGACCACGGCGCCTTCTTCCCCGATGCGGCGGCGCAGAAATAGTTGTAGCCGTCCACCACGTGGGCGATCTGCTGGCCGAACGTGCGCACCGTCTTCGCTGGCTGGTAGGTGTACGTGTCCGCGGGGACCTGCTCTGCCGCCTTGATCAGCCAGCCGCTCACCGCCTCGAAGTTCTTGCGCAGCGACGCGGACGTCTCGCCCGCCGCGCCGGCCTGAGCCGCCGCCGGCGTCACGCAACCCAACACGCACCAGACAATCAACACAGCTCTCAGCTTCATTGGTGTTCTCCGTCTATTGAAAACGCACGTGTTCGACCCGTCAGAAGAAGCGCAGCCAGCCGCGGGGGCTTCGGCCCTTGACGCCCGCGAACCACCGGCAGGGCAGGTACAAGAGCGCGACGACAATACCAAACACGAGATAGAGCAATGGAAGCCCCCAGCGGTGTTCCGGCGGAACCGACACGAAGGGAGCCGTTGCGAACCATTCCGGGTGTACCCGCCCGTCCCGCAGCAACCAGACGACCAGAGCGACGGCGTGGATGACGGGAATGTGCAGCAGGTAATAGAACATGGGTACGCGGCCGAACGTCGTCAGCAGCCGGGCCGCCCACCCGTGCATTCGCTCGGCCGCCGGCAGCAGCGCGATCGCCGGCCCGAGCGTCATCAGCAGGAACAAAGGCGACGCGGGGTACTTGCGCTGGTTGAGGAATCGGAACAGCGCCGGCGGCGCCTCGCCCGGGGCGGGACTCGTCAGCGCGCTGAATCCAGCGCCGGCGACGAACAATGCCGTGGCACCCAGCCCGATCCGGAGGCAGAGCCGGCGGCGCTCCCGAGGTTCGCGCGTCACGATCGAGCCGAAAGCGTAGCCGGCCGCCATCACGCCGATCCACGGCACGATGGTGTAGAGGACCGCGACCGAGGGACCGTTCTCGCCGAGTTTGACCTCGGCGTCGGCCGGGTAGATGAATTCCCACACCGGCCGCCACGACTGAGGCAGCAGTCCGGCGGGAAGAGCGAAAGCATCCTGCAGGGCGATCACCGCCAGCCCAAGCGTCCCGATCGCCCACACCGGCAAGAAGGACGAAGGCAAAAGGACGAAGGAAGAAGATTCGCTCTTTCTTGACGTCGGCAGCCAGACGAGGCCGGCGAGCAGAATCATGCACCAGCCGAGCATCCAGATGACGCCGGCCAGGATGAACTGCGAGTAATCGAAGCCGAACGTCCACGACGCGCGGATGACGGTCAGCTCGAGCAGCACGAGGATGACGCCGCGTGTGGCGAGGTAGCCCGCCAGCTTGCGCGTGTCGCCGAGCTTTCTGCCGTGCAGGTACGCGCCAGTGCCGGTAAGGAACACGAATGCCGGCGCGCAGAAGTGCGTCACCCACCGCGTGAAGAAGACTCCGGCCGACGGCCCGCCGGCGGGAACTCCTGAATACACCCGCACGTGGTCGATGGCCATCAGGACCATCACCGCGCCGCGGACGATGTCGAGGGAGTCGATGCGCGCGCGAGGCGCCGCGACGTCGCGAACAACAGCGGTGCTCACCAGCGACAACCTTGGCGTCGTGCCGCCCGGCGCGCAACGGCAAATACGCGAACGGCGTCCGGGCTGACGCGAACGGTCGTCTCGCCTTCCACCCGACGCGTTCGCGCTCGCGCATCTTGCGCGCATCCAGACCCCGCGATAGCGTGTGCGCGTGCGCCGCCGGCTTCGGCTCCGTCCGTGGATGCTCGTCTCCGTCATCTGGATCGCCCCGGCGGTGCTCGCGACCTTCAGTCACGTGGCGCAGCGGCGGCTGCACGGCGAGCCTCCCGCGACGCTGCGGGAGTTGCTCTGGGCCGGCGGCGACTGGCTGGTTTATGCGGTCATGACGCCGCCGATCTTCGCCGCCGTCCGGCGGTGGCCCATCGAGCGGCCGCACATCCCGCCACGCACGCTGCTGCACCTGGCGTTCGCGCTCCTGTTCTGCATCGGGTGGGCGGTGGGCGGAAAGATCCTGGAGCTGGCGCTCGGCCTGATGTTGAGCCCCGAGGCGGTCCGCGCGTTCGTCAACACCGCGGGCGATCAGTTCTGGCCGAGGCTGGGTCTGGACGTGCTCAGCTGGATCTTCACCACCCTGCCGTTCGGCGTCGTGGTGTATCTCGGCATCACCGGAATCGCGCACGCGATCAGGTACTTCGTCGAGTCCACCGAGCGCGAAGTCGAGATGGCCCGGCTGTCGCAGCAGCTGACTGGCGCGCGGCTCGCCGCGCTGCAGGCACAGCTCAATCCGCACTTCCTCTTCAACAGCCTGAACACCATCGCGGTGCTCGTGCGCGACGGCAACCGCGCGATGGCGACGCGGGTCATCGAGCAGCTCAGCGAGGTGCTGCGCAGCACGCTGAGCCGCACCAGCGCCAACGAGGTCTCGCTCGAGGACGAACTGCGGCTGGTCAACCAGTATCTCGCCGTCGAGCAGGTCCGCTTCTCCGATCGGCTGCGGCCGGCGCTCGACATCGACCCCGCCACGCTGTCGGCGGCGGTGCCGCGCTTCGCCCTGCAGCACCTGGTCGAGAACGCCCTTCGCCACGGGATCGCCAAGCGCACGGACGCCGGCCGCGTCGTGATCACCGCGCGCCGCGACGGGGATATGCTGGACCTGTCCGTCGAAGACGACGGCGCAGGACTGTCGCCGGCAGCGGCACACGTCGAAGCGCACGGGCTCGACAACACCCGCGAACGGTTGCGGACCCTGTATGGCGACCGCGCATCGCTCGTCGTCGCCGCCGCCCCCACTCGGGGCACAGTGGCGCGGCTGCGAATTCCCTACCGGGAGATCGTGCTGGAGCCGGAAAAGGACGAGCGAAGCTGATGGCCGACGTCCAGTGGAGCGTGCTCGTGGCGGACGACGAGCCGGCGGCGCGCCGCGGCGTGCGCCAGTTGCTTGCCGCCTTCCCAGAGTTCACGGTCGTCGGCGAATGCCGCGATGGACGCGAGGTCCTGGCGTCGCTCGACGCGCTGAACCCGGACGTGCTCTTCCTCGACATCCAGATGCCGGAGATCGACGGCTTCGAGGTGATCCGGCGGCGGACGCCGGAGCGGATGCCGGCGGTCGTGTTCCTCACGGCGTACGATCAGTTCGCGGTCCGTGCGTTCGAGGCCGACGCCCACGACTACCTGGTGAAGCCGGTGAGCGAGGCGCGGTTCGCGGCGACGATCAAACGGCTGATGAAGCGGCTGGGCGACGGCGCCGCGCGCGAGCAGGGGATCTTCGTCTCGACGCCGCGCGGCTCCCGGGTCCTGCCGCTGCGCGAGATCGACTGGATCGAGGCGGCCGACAACTACGCGCGGCTGTGGATGGGGGGACGCAGCTTCCTGCTGCGCGAGTCGCTGGGACAGCTCGAACGGCGGGTCGCGGCGCATGGCTTCGCGCGCGCCCACCGCCAGGCGCTCGTGCGCGTGGCCGGCGTGCGGGCGCTGCACGCGGGTGAAGCCGGTGACCTGGTCGCCGTGCTGGCGTCAGGGGCGAAGGTGCCGATCTCGCGCCGGCGGCGCGCCGCGTTCTCCGCGGCCGTCCGGGCAAGAACCTGCTGACGCGGGGTTCGAGGTTTCGCGGTCCTCATCATCGATATCCCGCTGCTTGCAGCTCGAACAGCTGCGCGTAGCGGCCATCCGCGTTGAGCAGCTCCTCGTGCGTGCCGAGCTCGGCGACGCGGCCGTCGACGATGACGGCAATCCGGTCGGCGATCCGCACCGTCGAGAACCGGTGCGAGATCACGATGCCGATGCGTCCCTTCAGGTTCTCCTTCAGCTCGGCGAAGATCCCCGCCTCCGCCTCCGGATCGAGCGACGACGTCGGCTCGTCCAGGATCCAGATATCCGCATCGCGGTACATGATTCGCGCCAGCGCCAGCCGCTGCCACTCGCCGCCCGACAGGTCGTGTCCCCCCTCGAACAGGCGGCCGACCTTCGAGTCGAGGCCGTTCGGCATCTTCTTCACGAGCCATTCGCTGCGCGAGTCCCTCAGCGCCTCGAGCACCCGCTCGTCGTCCGCGACGCCGTCCGGACGCCCCATGACGACGTTCTCGCGCACCGACAGCTCGTAGCTGGCGTAGTCCTGGAACAGCACGCCGATCCGGTTGCGCAGCGTCTCCGGGTCGAAGTTCCTGACGTCAACCCCGCCGACGCGCACGGATCCCTGATCCGCGTCGTAGAAGCGCAGCAGGAGCTTGACCAGCGTGCTCTTCCCTGCGCCGTTTTCACCGACCAGCGCGATCAGCTCGCCGCGGCGAATCTCCAGGTTGAGACCGGCGACCGCCTGGCCATTTCCACCGGGATACGCGAACGACACGTTGTCGAACTCGATGCCGTCGATGAACCCGGGCGGCAGCGTGTGCGGCTTGGCGGGCACCGGGACGAGCGGCTCCATGGCAAGGAACGAAAAGTAGTCCTCGAGGAACGTCGTGTGCTGATCGACCGCCACGAACGTGCTCGAGATGTTGCCCAGCGTTCCGGCAACCGAGCTGAACGCACCGATCACCAGGACGACGCCGCCCGGGGAAATCTCGCCGGCCAGGCCCTGGACCGCCACGAACACGTACGCGAGCGCCAGCGTCGTCCCGCTGACGAGGCCGGTCAGCACCGACACGCGGGTCGCCGAGCGGTACATCTGTTCGCGCAGCGTGAACAGGTCTTCCGACAGCTTGCCGTGCCTGCCGAGCAGATAGTCGGACAGCACGTACGCACGAATCTCTTTCGTCGTCCGCGGTTGGGCGAGCAGGTCGCCCATGTATTCGCGTTCGCGCTCTTCGGGCGTCTCCTTGTAGAAGAACTCGTACATCCGCAGCGTCATGCGGCGCTCGAGCACCAGCGAGAGGACCGCCGCGGCGAGCGCGAGGAGCACCAGGGCGTAGTGAAGGCTCGCCAGCAGCGACGCCATCAGGACGATGGTCACGATGTTGCCCGACAGGCCGAGCACCGACCACGTGAGATCCCCCGGCCGCCACGACACGTCGCGCTTGGCGCGGGCCAGGCGATCGTGCCAGTCGGAGTTGTCGAAGTGGCCGATGTCCACCTTCGACGCCTGGGCGAGCAGGCGCCGCTCCGCCTCGAGCTGCACCCGGCGGACGAAGAGGTTCCGGCCGTAGCCCATGTAGGCGCCGATCGCCCGCTGCAGCGCGGTCACCAGCCACAACCCGATCAGGATCGGGAGCATGTCTCTGAACTGGAGCGACTGCAGGCGTGCATCGGCGATGCGGTTGACCAGCACCGCGCCGAGGTAAACGGAGATCGGCGGCATCGCGGCGCTGAACATGCCGAGCAGCGAGTAGCGGACGAGGGCCGTCGGCGACGCCGCCCACGCGAGGGCCATGCCGAGCCTGAGATTCTTCCTGACGCGCTGCGCGCGCCCCTTCCCCTTGGGACGATCCTTTTCCATGCACCTACAAGCTTAGCGGCGTTAATCTTCGGCTCGCAGAATGATTGTCCGGGCGAACGGCGCGTCGCTGCTCCTCGTCACCCAACCGGATCACGCCGCGCTTGCCGCGCGCATTATGGACCACTGGCGCGCCGATGGGTTCGCCGGCGCCGCCAGGCGCGACTCGATCCTGTTCGCCATCGAACAGCACGACCACGGCTGGCTGGAGGTGGACGCCGCGCCTCTCGTCGATCTGGAAACCGGGCGGCTGCTCGACTTCGTCGCCGCGCCGGCCGACGTCAAGCGCGCGATCTGGCCGCGCGGCGTCGAGCGGCTCGCCGCAACGCCACATGCGGCGGCGCTGGTCGCGCAGCACGCCCTGCACATCTACCGCCGCTACCGCAGCGAGCCGGACTGGGTTTCATTCTTCGATGGGATGGAAAGCGCCCGGGACCGGCATCTGCGAAACGCCGCCCCGATCACCGTGGACGATCTGATGCGCGACTACATCTTCCTGCGCATCGGCGATCTAATCTCCCTCACGTTCTGCAACGGCTGGACGGACATGCAGCAGGACGATGCGGGTGTGGGATATGAAATGCGGCTCGACGGCACGCGTCTCGTCGTGACGCCGGACCCGTTCGAGGGACGGGAGGTCCCGCTGGAGGTCGCCGCGCGCGAGCTGCCGGCCGGGCCGTTCCGCTCCACCGCCGACGCCCGCAACGCGTTCGCGGCGGCATCAACAGTGATGTTGAAGGGCACCGTATACGGCCGTAAAAACAGGAGAAATGGAGAAAGGGAGAACGACAAGAACAGGAGTTAAGGAGTTCACGAGAAGATCTGGGTGGCGGTGCCGCGCTTCGCGCGGTCGGTGATCACGAGATCCGGAAAAACAAGCAGCACTTGATCGCGAGCTGTTTGTTTTTCCGGATCTCGTGATCACCGTACGCCGGCCGCAGGCCGGCGCACCGCCACTCGTCGTCAGCCGTCCTCGTGATCTCCTCGTCTCCTTCTATACCTCTCGTTCTCCCCTTCTCCTGTCGGCCCTTGGCAGTGGCTGTCCCTCGAAACCCGCTTAACCCCCCGCGTTAGGCTTGACGCCTTCCAGCTTGTGCGTCTTCTTCCACTCCTCGAAGAGCTTCTGCAGCTCGGGGCTGAGGCTCGGGTAGATGTCGCGGGCGCGGTACTTCTTCGAGCGCATCATCTCGCGCTTGAAGTTCTCGGTGTAGACGGTGTTCTCCGCGTCCTTGATCACGTCCGCCACGAGCTGAGGCGGCACGACCTGCACCCCCTCGGCGTCGGCGACGATGATGTCGCCGGGCAGGACCGTGATGCCACCGAGCCGGATCGGCCCGTTCCATTGGACACCCACCTGGTCGGCCATCGCCGAGGCATGGGCGCCTCGATAGAGGATCGGGAGATCCTTCATCGGGATGAACTCGCTGAGATCGCGGATCCCGCCATCGACGATGACACCGACCGCTCCCGCCATCTGCATTCCGAGACCGGTGACGTCGCCGAGGAACGTCGCGCGATCGACCATGCCGCCGAGCTCGACGACGACGACGTCCCCCTTTTTGAGGTCCTCACCGGCGCGGACGTTGTACTGGTAATCCCAGTCCCCTTCCTTGGCGAGGGTCTGGACCGCCTCCATCAGATCCGGCCGCACCGGCAGATAGCGCATCGTCACCGCGCGGCCGACGATCTTCGCGTTCGGAATGGTGTACTGGAAGCCTCCCTCGAACGTCCGGACGTAGCGCCGTCCCTGGAGCGCGCCCCAGACCGCCTCGAGCGGCAGCTCACGCAGGCGCTGCAGCTGCGCCTCGGTGACCTGCGCCGACCGTGCGGGCTTGAGGACCTCCATGATCGGCGTCCACGTATCCTTCGCCGCGCGGTTCACCTGGACCGTCTTCGACGCCGCCGGAGCAGGCGCCTGCGCGGCGGCGCCGCTGGAGAAAACACAGATCATGACGGCGGCTAAAGGTTGTCTAACTGGCTGCATTCCTGGCCTCGTTTATCAGTTGCGGTGGGGCCCTCCGCCTCCGCGCGCGCACCATCGCGCGCGCTTCTGCGAGACCTCGCTGTAGCTGGTCGCTCGGCGACCAGCGGAAGCGGGCACCCCCACCGCCTGCCAGCGGCTCGCGTCGCTCGCCGCCGTTGGTTACTGGTCTCTTGCCACGCTTGTTTCTTCCTTCGTCCTTCTTCCTTCTTCCTTCTTCCTTTCCCTCAGCTCCACGGCCGGTCGTTGCTCCGGATCGTGTCCCACTCCGGCGTCGGCAGGAAGTAACCCGACTTGGGACGCAGGTGCTGTTTGGCCACTTCCTCATTCAACTCGACGCCCAGGCCGGGCGAATCCGGGACGACGGCGAATCCCTTCTCAACAAGGGCGTTGCCGCCGGTGGTACGGACCAGGCTTTCCCACCACTCGACGTCCATCGAATGGTGCTCGAGCGCGATGAAGTTCTCGGTGGCCGCGGCGCAGTGGACGTTCGCCATGAACGAGATCGGCGTCCTGGCGAAGTGCATCGCCATCGCCACGCCGTGCTCCATCGCGTAGTCGCCGATCTTCTTCGTCTCGATCAGGCCGCCGGAGCTCGCCAGGTCCGGATGGATCATGTCCACCGCGCCCATGTCGATCAGCTGGATGAACGGCTCTTTGAGGAAGATATCCTCGCCGGTCAGGATCGGCACCGTCGTCGAGTCCCTGATCTGCTTCATCTGCTCGCCGAACTGCCACGGCACCATGTCTTCCATCCAGGCGAGGTTCCACTTCTCCATCGCCCGCGCCAGCTTGATGCAGCTGTTGACGCTGATGTGGCCGTAGTGGTCGGTCGAGAGCGGGATCTCCATGCCGATGACCTCGCGGATCTGGCCGACCCAGTCCGAGAGCCAGGCGATGCCTTTTTCGGTGATCTCGATCGCCGTGAACGGGTGCATGACGCGATCGCCCTGGCCGATGTTGGTGCCGGCGGGCATCGACAGCGTTCCGGGAATGTCGCGCATCAGCCCGATGCCGAAGTCCTGCTTGAGATAGGTGATCCCGCGATCCATCCGCTGGCGCAGCAGCCCAGCCTGCTCCTTCGGATCCTGGCGCGAGGTCGTGTCGGCATAGAGGCGGACGCGATCGCGGAACTTGCCGCCGAGCATCTGCCAGCACGGCACGCCCCACGCCTTGCCCGCGAGATCCATCATCGCCATCTCGATCCCGCAGACGCCGCCGGCCTGACGCGCCTGGCCGCCGAACTGCTTGATCTTGCGAAAGATCTTGTCGACGTTGCAGGGGTTCTCGCCGAGGATGCGGCTCTTCAGCGCGAGCGCGTAGGTCTCGCTCGCGCCGTCGCGCACCTCGCCCCAGCCGACGAGCCCCTGGTTGGTGTCCACCCGGATCAGCGGGCACACCATCGGCGCGCCGACGATCACCGCCACCCGTAGATCGGTGATCTTGAGCGCGGACGGCTCCGACGCGCGCTTGACGTTCGACTGGACGACGTTGGCTGCCGCGTCGGCAGCCGCCTCGCCAGTGAGCGCCATGGCGCCGGCGGCGCCGAGGCCCAGTGTCTTGAAAAACGACCGGCGATCGACCGATGGGGGAGGGTCGTCCAGCAGCTTGCGAACGGCGGCTTTCATGGCTCTCCTTTTATCAGAAGTTGAACTTCAGCGAGAACTGCATCGATCGGTTGTCCACGGCTGTCGTCGTGATCCGGCCCGCGGTCGGCGAGTCGAAGTTCTGGTTGGGGAAGCCAAACCCCGGATGGTTGAACAGGTTGAACGCGTCCCACCGGAACTCGACGTTGCTGCGGCCGATCACGGTGAAGCGCTTGGACAGCGACGTGTCGAAGTTGATGTGGCCCGGACCGTAGAGGATGCCGCGGCCCGAGTCGCCGTACGTGTTCGCCGGCGGGGCGACGAAGTCGCGCGGGTTGTACCAGAGATCGACGCTGGGGTCGTCCTGTTTGCCGGAGCCGATGCGGTTCGGCCAGCTCGGCGCGCCGTTATTGACGCCGTTCTGCATGAACACGGTGAACGGCCGGCCGGTCGTGAAGGTGGCGATGCCGGCGAGCTGCCAGCCGCCGGCCACCGCGCCGAGCAGCCCGTCCGACGCCCAGCGGCGGCCCGGACCCCACGGCAGCTCGTAGACCCAGCTGATCACCGCGCGATGCCGGACGTCGAATCCGGACGGCCCGTGCCCTGCCTGTAGATTGGTGACCGTCTGCGGGTTGCCGACGGCGCCACCGCCGCTCGCCGCCGAGCCGCCATAATCGAGCGCCTTCCCGTACGTGTAGCTGCCGAGCAGCTGCAACCCGTTGCGGAACCGCTGCGTCACCTTCAGCTGCCCGCTGTGATACGTCGAGCGATTGCGCGGGTCGCACTGCACAATGTTGTTCAAGCGGTTCAGCGGCTGCAGCAGCCGGCGGGACTCCTGTGAGCCGATGCCCGGCTGCACCTCGTTGGGGTTGTAGCAGTAGATGATGTGCTTCCCCGCGCTGCCGGCGTAGATCAACTCCACCGCCAGGGCGGTCAACAGCCGGCGGTCGATGCCGAAATGCCACTGCTCGGCGTACGGCGTCTCGTTCTCGAACGAGTGGCCGAGCACCCGCGGGTTCGCCGCCTGCAGCTCCGCCGTCGTCCGCGGCTGGACCTGGACGATCGGCGGAAATGGATTGTCGATCGTCCGCACCGCGGTGAAGTCGGTGGGATTGGTGGCGAAACTCACGTTCTGCGAGATCGTGTACGGCACCTGCTGCCCGATCATGTTCGACGCGGACGGCTGCTCGGGGAAGTAGGTGATGGCGAAGCCGGTGCGCAGAATCGTCGACGCGTCGCCGAACAGGTCGTAGGTGAGCCCGATGCGCGGCGCGAAGTTGCCGTACTGCGTCTTCTTGTTGACCGAGCGCGACGCGCCATCCTCGCCGGCGTAGATCAACCGGAGATTGACCGGGTCGAAGTTGACGATCTTGTCGTCCTCCTCGGTCTCGGCGCGGAAGATCTCGTAGCGCAGACCGGCGTTGATGGTGAGCCGGCCGCTCATCTTGAAGTCGTCCTGGATGAACATGCCGTGCTCCTGCGTCCGCAGCGTGTACGGCTCGAGCAGGAAGCCGCGCGCCGCGCTGTTGATGTATCCGGTCAACAGCGAGGCGATGCCGGATCCACCGGTATTGGTCACCGGGTTGTTGGTGTAGTTCCGGCCGAAGTTGATCGTCCCGCGCGTGTCGGTGTTCGTGAAGGGCGAGGGGTATCTGTCAACCAGCCGGTAGCCGAACTTCAACTGGTGCCGGCCCCTGATCCACACCAGCGCGTCCTCGACCTGCCAGTGGAACTGCTTCGGGTTGACCGGCAGAAACGCCGGCCCGCCGGAGATCCCGGTCAAATCCGCCACGTTGATGTTCGGCAGCCCGCTGGTGTACTCCGTCACGTTGATGCCGCGGATGCCGAGCGAGTCGGCCGCGTTGATGCCGAAGTCGGACTGAAACGTGAACGGGACCGTCTTCGCGTAGCCGACGCGCAGCTCGTTCACGAGCGACGGGGAGATCACGCGCGAGTAGTTGAACGCCGCGCCGTGCGTCGTCAAGCGGGTGTTCTGAATGCCGGCGACGAAGGGGCCGAGGTCGAAGCGCGCCGCTGCCTCAGCGGGCGTCGGCAGGCAGCAGGCGGCCTGCCCCTGCGGCGCGTCCAGCTTGAACTTGCCCCAGTTGAACCGGCCGAAGAACGAGTCCTTGTCCGAGAACCGGTGGTCGATCCGCCCGGAGAACACGTTGTCGGTGGTGTCGCGGTTGACGGTTGACGTGTAGTTGTTGAAGTTGCCCGGACCGTTCGGCAGTGGATAGATGCTGGCGACGTTCATCCCGACCGTGCTGAGGCGGTTCGTAGGGATCACGTTGCCGGGGAACGGATCGCGCAGGAACTGCGGGTTGGTCGCGCTCACCGGCTGCGCCGAGTTGAAGTTCGGGTTCAACCGCGTGGTCAACGGGTCGTAGATGAGGATCAGGTTGCCGTTCGCGTCCCTGAAATCGCTGAAGTCGCCGCGGCGCGTCTGCGCCGTCGGCACCGTGTTGACGAACACCTGGCCGCGCGCTTCCTTCAGCCCGGCGTAGTCGGCAAAGAAGAACGTGCGATTGTGGCCGTCGTAGAGCGCGGGGATCACGAGCGGGCCGCCGACTGCGCCGCCGAACTGGTGGCGATCGAGCGGCGGCTTCGGATCGATGAGCAGGCTGCCGTCAGCCTGCGCCACCTTGCGCACGAAGAAATTCCGCGCGTCGAAGGCGTCGTTGCGGACGTACTCGAAGGCCGTGCCGTGGAGCGTGTTGCTGCCGGACTTCGTCGCCACCGAGACGACGCCGGCGCCGCGGCCGAACTCGGCGGAGAACACGCCGGTGAGCACCTTGAACTCCCGCACCTGCTCCACCGACGGCGCGATGATGACGGTGTTGAAGCTGTACTCGTTGTTGTCGATCCCGTCGATCAACCAGGCGTTGGCGTTCGCCTGGTGGCCGAGGGCGTTGAAGTTCGACGCCCCGCGCGGGTTGAACGTGCTCGCGCCGGACAGGTTCTCGCCGGCCTGGCCCGGAGTGATGCCGGGCGTGAGATACACCAGCGTGGCGAAGTTGCGGCCGTTCAGCGGCAACTCCTTGATGGCGCGCTCTTCGATCACCGTGCCGACCTCTGACGAATCGGTCCGCAGCAGCGGCGCCTCCGCCACCACCGTCGTGGTTTCCTCGATGCCGCCGACCTCGAGCGCAACGTCCACCCGCGCCCGCTGGTTCACCTGCAGGACCACTCCCTCGCGCACCCACTTCTTGAAGCCGGAGACGTTGACCTCGACGGTGTAGGTGCCGGGGGTCAGGAACGGAGCGGTGAAGCTCCCGGTGTCATCGGTCACGTACGAGTCCGACGTGCCCTTGTTGACCTCGCGGATGGTGACGTTGGCGCGCGGGATCACGCCGTTCGAATCGCTAATCGTGCCGACGATCGTGCCGGTAGTGACCTGCGCGGCGGCCGGAGCCGCGGCGACCAACGTCAACACCGTGGTGAGAGCCGCTGCGAAGAAGGCAGGCTTAGTCATTCACTCGTTCTCCCTGCTCGGCGGGGGCCGATTGCTGACCTGGAGCGTTCTGGACCAACGCTGCGCGGGAGCCTGACATCGGCCGGGCCGCTAGTCAAGCCGCGGATGGCTGTGGGGGTCTCGACGAGCCGCGGATGAGCGCTGAGTCTCGACGAGCCGCGGATGAGCGCTGATCTCGACGAGCCGCGGAGCGCTCTACGCGGTTGAGGCCTTGGCCAGCAGCGGCGCGTGCGTCTGCAGTTTCCGCACGGCGCCAGCGATGTCGTCCATGTCCTGCCGCGGCCCGAGCAGCATCGTCTGCGTAAGCCAGACCGCTTCGGTGCACAGCCGATCGTTCCCGGGGCACTGGTTCTGCTCGCGCCAGGCGTCGAGCCGCTGTTTCGAGTAGATCGCCTGAAAGCCGCGCGATGAGAACGCGTCCTCCAGGAACGGCTCCTTGTTGAGCGGCGAGTAGCCGCCGGAGGCAGGGATGCCTTCGGCCGCCAGCGCCTTCAGGAACGCCGCGCGCGGCAGGCCGGCAAAGCGCGCCGAATCGTAGCGGAACATGTAGAGGTGGTAGGCGTTGCGGGTGCAGCCCTCGTACATCCGGGCCGGAGCGATGCCGGGGATCTCCCGCAGCAAGCGCGTCAGGTGCGCCGCGTTCTCTTCACGGGTACTGGATTGCGCCTCGAGGCGGGTCATCTGCGCGACGAGGAGCGCCGCCTGGAACTCGGTCATCCGGAGGTTGGCGCCGGTCCGGCGGTAGGAAAAGTCGGCGCCGGTGTTCCGCCGGCCGCGGCTGTTGTTGTGGAACCGGTAGCACGCCTCGACGAGCTCCTCGTCCGACGTCAGGATCGCGCCTCCCTCGCCCGAGTTCAGGTTCTTGCTGGCCTGGAAGCTGAAACACCCGGTCCGGCCGAGCGTGCCGACCTTCCTGCCTTTCCATTCAGCCAGGTGCGCCTGGCACGCGTCCTCGATCACTGGCACGTTGCGCCGGCGGGCGACGTCGAGGACGACGTCGAGGTCAGCGGCGGAGCCGCCGAGATGGACGGGGACGATGGCGCGGGTCTTGTCGGTGAGGGCGCGCTCGATCTTGCGCGCGTCGATCTGAAAAGTCTCGACATCGCTGTCGACGAACACCGGCAGCGCGTGCATCAGCAGCACGGCGTTCACCGTCGCGATGAACGTATACGGCGGCACGATCACCTCGTCGCCCGGGCCGATGCCAAGCGCGGCGAGCGACGTGATGAGGGCACTGGTGCCGTTGGCCGTCGCCAGGCAGTGCTTCGCTCCGGTCAGCGACGCATATGCCGTCTCGAAGGCGGCGACGTTCTGGCCGCGGAACCACTTACCGCTGCGCACCAGCTCGGCCAGCGCGCGTTCCTCGCGCGCGTCGGCGACCGGCCACGACGGAAACGGCGAGCGGCGCACCGGTGTGCCGCCGAGCAGCGCCGGGCCGTTCGACGCGGTCAGCGCCGGGCCATGGCTCGAGGGGCCCTGAACCGCACCGGCCTGAGCGCGCGGCCGCGCTCCGGTGGCCACCGCTCCGCCCGCGACCACAGTTCCGAGGAATTTGCGACGGGTTACGCGCTTGGCGCTCATTGGCGGAGTCTAGCAGGGTTCCGCGAAGTCGCGCCGCGGCGGCACTGCCCGTCCGGGTCCGACTGCGCGCCCCGGGAAAA
>Ga0209382_10005029_pt1 | contig 17301 bp, 18 predicted proteins | sample SoiMetdeltSBSDD5_FD_187599 | JGI IMG/M metagenome (GOLD analysis project Ga0209382, IMG submission 187599) | Bulk soil microbial communities from a Populus tree surrounding site in Tennessee, USA - Soil MetaG P. deltoides SBSDD5 (SPAdes) (version 2) | ecosystem: Environmental > Terrestrial >...
GGCGACGGCCTTGCCGCCGAAGCCGCCGACCTGCTCGAGCCCGCGGATCCGGCCGGCGATATCCTGGGTCGCCGCGCGCCGAACCTCATCCTCGGTCGGACCGTTGGCGAGATAATCGGCCATAATCTCGTCGAGCCTCTTGTCGACCACCGCCGGGTCGACGCCGGGCTTCACCGTCGCCGTAACCTCGAACATGCCGATCCGGTGGAAGGGCTGCAGGCCCGCCGTTACCGCCACCGCCAGCTTCTCGTCGCGGACCAGGATCCGATCGAGCCGCGAGCTGGCGAGGCCGCCGAGGATCGATCCGCCAAGGTCGATTGCCGCAAGCTGGTCGGACAGCAGGCCAGGCACCGCCCAGTGGCGCTGCAGCTGCACCGCGGCGACGCGATCCTTCATCACGATCGACTTGGGCGCGGCAAGGGTCGGGACGTCGGCCAGGGCCGGGCTGTTGACCGTACCGCGTGGGATGGCGCCGAAATATTTCTCGACCAGCGGCCGTGCCTCGGCCGCGCTCACGTCGCCCGCCAGGACCAGCACGGCATTGTTCGGCCCATATTTGTCGATGAACCACTGCTTCACGTCGCGCAGCGAGGCGGAATCGAGGTCGGCCATCGAGCCGATGGTGTCGTGATGATAGGGGTGGCCCTCGGGGAAGAGGTTGGCCAGCACTTCATAATCGACCAGTCCGCCGGGGCGGTTGTCGCCCTGGCGCTTTTCGTTCTGGACGACGCCAATCTGGTTATCGAGCGATTTCTGGGTGAGCGCGCCGAGCAGGTAGCCCATGCGGTCGCTTTCCATGAACAGGCCCATGTCGAGCGCGCCCCGCGGCACCGTCTCGAAATAGTTGGTGCGGTCGAACCAGGTGGTGCCGTTGTAATCGGTCGCGCCGACCTTTTGCAGATATTCGAAGAAGTCGCCCTGCAAGTTTTCCGAGCCGTTGAACATGATGTGCTCGAACAGATGGGCGAAGCCGGTCTTGCCCTTGGGCTCGTCCTTGGAGCCGACATTGTACCAGGTGCTGATCGCCACCACCGGTGCCTTGCGGTCCTCATGGACAATGACCGTCAGGCCGTTGTCGAGGACGAACATCTGGTGCGGGATGGCGACCTCTTTGACCAGCGCGGATACGGGTGCCGGTTCGGCCGCGGCAGGTGCGGCAGGCGCTACGGCAGCAACCAGGTCGCGGGTCGCGGCGGATTCGACGGCGGCGCTGGGGGCGCAGGCGGCCAGCAGGGACGCGCTGGCAAGCAGGAAGGAAAGGCGGCGATCGGTCAAGCGCATGAACTCATTCCTTAAAATTGGATTTTGCGCGGAACCCTAACCGCGCGCGCGCACGATGCAAATTTGTTCGATCAATGACGGGGCCAAGTCGACGAACGGCACGGCCGGGGCGGAACCCCGACCGCGTCGCATTTTCAATGACTTAGCCTGTTCCAGCTATTGCGCCTGTGGAGCCGCCGGCGCGCCGGCGGGAATGCCGCCCAATTGGCCGACCAGCTTGGTGTAGGCGTCGAGGTAGGCGAGCACGATCACCTGCCCGATCTCGGTATCCTGATAGCCGTGGCCGCCGACCGCGGCGAAGCCGCCCCACCAGCCGCCGCCGCCGCCGGCACCCCAGCTGATGTCCTTCTTCCGGGCATAGCCTTCGACCACATATTCCTCGGTGGTGCGGGCGTTGACGACCGACAGCGTGACGTTGGCCTCGCCCTTCTTGACATTGATACCGCCGACGATGCCGCCGACGAAGCTGCCGCCGCCGCCGAACAGGCCGCCGAGCGCGCCGGCCGCGGCGCCCATGCCGCCGCCGCCCGAATTCTTGTTGGCGGAGACGATGTTGGGCTCAAGGAAATAGTCGGCTGCCTTGACCTGGCCCTTGCCCATGTTGGAGCCGCCCTGCAGCTCGCCCTGGTCGGCCATGGCGCGCTCCATCGCCCGGCTCTGCATCGATCGGCCGCGGTTGACGATGGTGAAGCAGTGCGACTGCTGGACGAACACCTTGATGATCGCCTCGGGGCTGCCGAGGTTGAGCTCCCGCCACCATTGGGTTTCGGGCTCGACGATGGCGAGCACGCCGATCGGCCTGGCGCAGGTCGGGATCTGGGCCGTTGCGGCAGATTGCATCTTGCGGGATTCGCTGGCCCCGGTGTTGCTGGTGCCCTTCGGGGCGGCAGCGGCAGGAACGGCATAAAGCGCGACCGCGGCGACGGCCGCAGCGAAAGTCAGACGACGCATGATTTACCCCCGTAAATTAATCGGTGGCCTGCCGTAACACTTATCGGCGGGGGATGCGAGATAGCGACTCGCGGCCCGGACTGGTCGTTGGCGCCGCTTCCTGCTAGTGCGCCGCTCAACCTCCCTCAGCCGAGCACCGCGCGTTGACTAACCCATTGAATCGTATTCGTAATTTCTCGATCATTGCCCATATTGATCATGGGAAGTCGACGCTTGCCGACCGGCTGATCGAGCGCACCGGCGGGCTCACGACGCGCGAGATGGTGCGCGGGCAGATGCTCGACAATATGGAGATCGAGCAGGAGCGCGGGATCACCATCAAGGCCCAGACCGTCCGCCTCAAGTGGCAGGCCGCGGACGGCGAGACCTATGAGCTCAACCTGATGGACACACCAGGCCACGTCGATTTCGCCTATGAGGTCAGCCGCAGCCTCGCCGCCTGCGAAGGCGCGCTGCTGGTGGTCGACGCGGCGCAGGGGGTGGAGGCGCAGACCCTGGCCAACGTCTACCAGTCGATCGAGCATGACCATGAGATCGTGCCGGTCATCAACAAGATCGACCTCCCCGCCGCCGAGCCGGAAAAGGTCCGCGCCGAGATCGAGGATATCATCGGCCTCGATGCGTCGGAAGCGGTGCTCGCGTCGGCCAAGTCCGGCATCGGCATCGACGAGGTCTTGCAGGCGATCGTCGACAAGATCCCCCCGCCCAAGGGCGACGCCACCGCGCCCTTGAAGGCGATGCTGGTCGACAGCTGGTACGACCCCTACCTCGGCGTCGTCGTCCTCGTCCGCGTGATGGACGGCGTCCTCAAAAAGGGCATGACGATCAAGTTCATGGCTGCCGGCACCACCCATTTGGTCGACCGGGTCGGCTGCATGACCCCCAAGATCGAGCAGCTGACCGAGCTCGGCGCGGGCGAAATCGGCTTCATCACCGCCCAGATCAAGGAGATCAGCGAGGCCAGGGTCGGCGACACGATTACGGATGCAAAGCGCCCCGCCGCCGCTGCCCTGCCCGGCTTCAAGGAAGTCCAGCCGGTGGTGTTCTGCGGCCTCTTCCCGACCGACGCGGCCGATTTCGAAAAGCTCCGCGACAGCCTCTACAAGCTCCGCCTCAACGACGCCTCGTTCAGCTTCGAGATGGAGACCAGCGCGGCGCTGGGCTTCGGCTTCCGCTGCGGATTCCTCGGCCTCCTCCACCTGGAGATCATCCAGGAGCGGCTGACCCGCGAATATGACCTCGACCTCATCACCACCGCGCCCTCGGTGGTCTATCGCATCGCGCTATCCAAATCGAAGAATGAGGCGGCGCAGGTCATCGAGCTGCACAACCCGGCCGACATGCCCGATCCCAACCGGATCGAGCTGATCGAGGAGCCGTGGATCGAGGCGACCATCTATGTCCCCGACGAATATCTCGGCGCGATCCTCAAGCTGTGCCAGGACCGGCGCGGCATCCAGAAGAATTTGACCTATGTCGGCCACGGGTCGAGCACGCGGGCGCAGCTGACCTATGAGCTGCCCTTGAACGAAGTGGTGTTCGATTTCTACGACCGCTTGAAGAGCCTGTCGAAGGGCTATGCCAGCTTCGACTATCACCAGATCGGCACCCGTGAGGGCGACCTGGTCAAGATGAGCATCCTGGTCAACGAGGAGCCGGTCGACGCATTGAGCATGATCGTCCACCGCGGCAACGCCGAAACCCGCGGGCGCGGCATGGTCGAGCGCTTAAAGGAGCTGATCCCCCGCCACCTCTTCAAGATCCCGATCCAGGCCGCGATCGGCGGCAAGGTCATCGCCCGCGAAACCATCAGCGCCATGCGCAAGGACGTCACCGCGAAATGCTACGGCGGCGACGCGACGCGGAAGCGGAAGCTCCTCGAAAAGCAAAAGAAGGGTAAGGCGAAGATGCGCGAATACGGGAGTGTCAGCATTCCCCAAGAAGCATTTATCGCGGCCTTGCGCATGGGCGACGAGGGGTAAGGCTCCAGCGAAGCTTCAGCATCGTTGGAAGGTCATTCGGAGGGGAGGAGTGATCAAGGTTCCGGCGATGTTCGACGCTCTCCTCTGAAGAATGTGACAGCCGCCTTGTCGCCATGCGCATAGATATCTCCCCGGCGCGGCGCAGCGAACCGGGGGAGTATGGGCGGCCAGCACGACAGGGTTGTCGCGAATAGCGCGGATGAGCTGGGCGTTGAAGATGTCCTGTTTATTTGGGCCTTGGCGCCCATTCACTGGCTGGGCCGCAAGCTGCCGCCCTGGGGGGTGTACATCCTTGTCGGCTGGACCTTCCTGAGCACGGGGGCTGTCGGATCGCGTCAGCTGCCATGGCCTCCGACCTGGCGAACCGCAGTGCTTTTCGTCCCGACCGTGATCCTCGTCATCTACACGTTCCTGATGATCGCCCAGATGGGCATGAAGATTTTGCTTTGGCCGTTCCGCCTGGCCCGGGAGCTGTTCCGAAGGAAGTCCCAACCCTAGCCGACCCGGGCCGAGGCCGTTCAAACCGGCGGCGCCACGAAATAGAGCAGCACACCGGCGGCGAAGACCACGACGTGCGGCAGCATGATCCCGGCGTAAAAGGGCACGACAAATACGAACCCTCGCTCGGCCAGGTCTCGGCGGCCCTCGGGCCCGGACAGTCCGGTAAAATACTCGCGCGCGCACTGGCTGTTGATCTGGAACGGCGCGGCCGTCCGGTCGGGTGACCCCTTCGCAAACCAGTCCTCGATCTGGCGGATGCGCTTAAAAAAGGCCCGCTGGTCAAGCTTCCAGATCGCTTCCACCATCCAGAAGACCAGCGCGCTACCCGCCGCGACGAGCAGCAGGACGGGATTATGCTGCTGGTAGGCAAGGCCGAGGCCGGCAGCGCTGAACGTCACGCTCCACGCCTTGATCGTCATCACCCGTCCATCGAACCCCTCGATGATTTGCTGCAGGTGCAGATATTCCTGCGCGAGATATTCTTCGGTCTTGTCCTCGGGCATGGGTCTCCCCCTTCTGAACCGGGCGTCGCCGGAAATAGCAGAGGCCGGCGTGCGGCCGCTACTCGTCTATGGGCTTTCCCACCGTGTCGTTGCAGGTCCGCCACCAGCGCATGCCGCCGAAGCCGCTGCCGCTGTTCGCCGTCCGGCTCATGTGCATGACGTCGTGCACGCGTAAGGTCAGCGTCCCCCGGCCCATCGGCCCGCGAAAGTCCGCCCAATTGCCGGTAATGACGTTGCCGGTTCGCGTGCCCTGAAAGCGATGCGCCCATGATCGCCCGCCATCGCCGCTCATTGCCGTCCACGACACCCGGCTGCCGCTTTCGCGCACCCGATAGGTGCCCCCGTCATTGGCCCGCCAATCGCCGTTGAGCCCATTGTAGGAGCACATTGCCTGCGCCTGCTGGGCCGGAAAGGCGAGCATCAGCAGCGGGGCGAGCGCGAGCGTTTTGAGGAACGGATGTGCCATGTCGAACCTCCATGTCTAGCGGCCGCGCAAGCGAAAGCGCGGCCGGAGGAGCGATCCGGCACGGGCGATGCTATTACGCCTGTTTCGGGTGGGGGACAATTATGGCCGAGCCACCGAGCGCAAGGGAGCGGTTGCACAGCAACCGGGAGCTTGCGTCGTAGAGATTGCGAGGCCCGGCCGACGACCGCCCCGGACCTGATCCGGGGAGTGTCGATCGACGTCACGGAAGCGAAACTGGCCGTCAGGTCAATTCACTTCGTGACGCCTTCTAGCCAAACTTGTCCACGATCATTTTGCCGGCCGCCAACCAGAAGATCACTCCCAGAGCAGCGAGCCCAATTCCGGCGTCCGTTGTCTTCACGGTAATGCCCATGCCCGAAATTTCCGTGGTGCCGGTCTGGCCAACCACTTCCAAGTAGAGGCCAACACCAACCAACGCCAATGCAATGAGAATGGTGACCAACAGGAAGCATCCTAGACCGTCCATCGCCAGCGGCCCGACCTGGAAGCCTATTTGCCCAGGTGGCGGAGGACGTCCGTACGGCACCTTCGTCGGAATTCGTCCCGTCAAATACAGCAGTGGCGCAGTGACGATGTTCATGTCCGCCTCCCCTTCGGACCGAGCACAAGCAGCATAACAGCATTTCTAAGAAGGTGAATTCGGGACGGCGTGCGGCGAAACCGACATGGGCAAGGCGAAGATGCGGGACGTTCGAGCACGCGTCAGCACGGGGTGCTGACCGAGCGCAGAACGGGAAGTGTGAGCATCCCGCAGGAGGCCTTTATTGCGGCGCTGAGGATGGGTGACGAGGGCTAAAGCCTTCCTCACATTCTCCGAGCTTTGGCGAGGCGCGACCGAGCGGAGCAACGGGCTTGCTCCGAGTTAGGGAGCGGCGAATTTCGGGGAGTTGATTGCAAGGATTCCACTCTGCGTGTGCGACATGTCGCGCGACGACGCGGCTTTGCTGACGCAGAATAACGTCTTAGCATCAGTGCCGAAGATTGGGAGCCAATTATGAGCTGGTGGAGCGACTTTTTTGGCACCGCCGTAACGGGCGTTGCCCCGCTGATTGGTGTCTACTTGGGTGCTCAGCTTCAGAAAGGTGCCAAAGCCGAGGAACGGAGCGAAAGAAAAAAGGAGCTGCTTCGGCAAAAGGCAGAGGCCATCTATGAGGAGATGGACCAAGTCCTCATCCGAGCTCGTGAGGCGCAGTTTCTTGCAAGACAGCCGCAGGTTGGCGGCTCAGGTTTGGGGCTTCATGAATCGTTTGCAAACACGAGCCGCCTCAGGGCCTTGTCGCTAATGTATTTCCCCGGATCCCGGCCAATTTGGGAGAAATACGCCCTTGCCGTTGCACCACTCGCAAATGCGCTTGAGATGCCAGATGATCCGGCGGAAGACGCAACTGAAGAGCAGCTGGAGGAGATGATAGCGACAGTCCGAGAGATGAGGGGGCAGTTTGCAGAAGCGATGACCGACACGGCGCATGCGACCATCATTGAGCTTCGCAGCTTCCTCGATAGTGAAGTAACAAAACTGCTCTAGAGGCGTAAGCAAATGCCAATACGGCCGGAGGCGTTTATTGCCGCGTTGAGGATGGGGGAAGAATAAGCCGCCGAGCGCAGGCGAGCGATCTGCTAAGGAGGCGGGAGCCAGCGCGAAGAGACTGCGCATTCCGGACGGCGGGTCGCGTAGCGAACCCGACCGTAACGAATTTGCTTCGTGAGGGCTTTAACTAGCCAAGCTCCGGCGCAAACGAGGCAAAGCCCCGATATCTCGAATTCGCATATCAATCGTGGCAGCCCTGTCGATAACTTCTGATGCCGTTTGGAAGCGCAAGGTCGTTAGGCCAGCAAGATCCGTGGGCAAGGACAGCTTCTTATGGTCTTCGGACAAAATGAAGACTCGCTGACGTTCCAATGCCCCTGCAAACAACCCAAATTCCAGCATCACGTTGTCACGCGCAGATAAAGCGGTGCTTCTTGATCGAGTCAGGAAATTCTTTGTCAGCCGATCATCCGCGGTCGCAATAATGACGGCAAAATCGACGAAGCGGGCCTGCCGCTCTAAAGAGTCCATGGGAGCTTCCGTGGGCTTAAAAATGTCTGGATGCGTCCAGGGCCTCGTGTCGTGGCCGAGGTTTTTCAATTCGGCGTTCAGAAGCTCGAGAGTTGGCTTTCCAAGACTCGATGACGCTATGAAAATTTTTGGAACTGAATTCGGCGGTATAAAGTAGGCGTTTCTTTGTCTGAGCCGACCGGACAAATCCCGAGCAATGTTCCTCCAAAGGTCGGGATAATCTTTTCCAATCTCACAGAAATCATCGCAAGAGACTTTGAGAACCGTTACTCCTCCCGACCCGGCACGAACGGTCGCAGACCTGCGAGTACCAGGTTCAAGTACAGCCATCTCTCCCACAAGTTCCCTGGCCTGCCGCTGCAAATAAGGGTGACCCGATATCTCTAGGTCAACAAATCCGCCGAGAATCAGAAACACATCATCGTCGTCATCCCCTTGCTCAATAAGCGTCTCTCCCTCAGCGAAGGCCATTGGTTCGCCGACCCGTTCGAGAGCTTCCGCAAGATCTCCATCGTTTAGAACGCTCGATTGCAATCTAAGCGCGTCGATCCGTCGCTTGCGTTGACCAGTTCCGATGAAGGCGCTCAATTCATCCCCCTCCCGTTCGCAATGGACATTGCTTCATGGTTTCGCAGCACGGCCTTCCCTCAAATTCGGCCCAAAACTTGCTTTCCTCTTCTCTACGCAAATGCTCATGCTTGATGAGTTCATAAATCAAAAACTTCTGTTTGCACTTGCGTCGGAGAATGGGGTGCTTGCGGCGTAGACAGCCGCGAGGGCAAGGCGCCCTCAAATTGACGAGCCGCTTCCCGTCTTTGGATAGTCGCGGTATCTCCCCTGCCAACCAGCCGTCCCCACCTTCAAGTGCGTCAGTTACTTCGCTTTGAAAGGGAGACCCCTCAGCTAGGTCCTCCATCTTTTTTTGATGCTTGTACGCGTCGCCATGGTGGAGGGAACGGGTGTTGGGCCAAATTCCACTCTCGTCGGCCACTCTCTGGCTCAAAATGAATTCGGAGAGCCAATACCACCAATCATCAGCATCAGCTTTGGTGTCAGGCTCAATGGGATCGCCGACTCCAAGGCAAAACGTCCCGTTCCGGTTTATGTGACGTTCCGGACATCCGATGGGCCATCGGCGCGGCGGCCGTTCCTTTACGGAAATTCTCCCGTGCGGGGCAGTAACTTGCAAGGTAACGCCGACGTCCGGCCTGCCGCTTGGCAGCACCACACGGGCAACTACTTCAAGCGCCCCCTTCGTCAGCGCTACAGTTGCCCACGAAGGGCACTGCGCCTGAATCAACTTGAGCTGAGCATTCACCCTTTGGCGTGAGGCCGAAACTCAGGCGTATGCGGTCGGAACTCAGCCTCGCGCACATCGCTTTCCGCAGCTTGCGCGTTCGTGGAAACAGAGGCCGCCAGGCCGAGAGCATATGCCAGCGTATCGTAGTCGGCGCTCTCGTTCTGCCCATTCGGGAAATAGCGCTGCGCCGACAATGACAAGTTGCTCAAGGCAATTGGTCCCAGAGCAATCCCAGTACCCTCCAAATTTTCTTGCTCTGCTTGAGACTGAATAGTCGCAGTGCTGCTCGCCACGCGGACGCTACGATCGCCCCGAATTCCAATACGGCTTATCGGAGTTGGGCCCACCTCAATACCTGTGGCGAGACCAAGATCATCCAAGCCACCGAGACGCTCCTGAGCGATCTCGAAGCTGCCCTGTAGTCCAGCTGCGCATTTTACCGCCTCCCGCGTCGTCCATGCGAGGTCGATCGACGAAGGCGTTCCAAACGCAAGAACCCCGTGGATACAGTCTCCGATGTACCTGACCTTGCGGGACTCAAAATCTGATTTCAGCACATTGTGAAACTCACCACGCAGGACATGAAGCGCGCGAACTGCATCACCAGCGTTGCCGGTCGCCATGCAGCGATCAATGTATGCGGTGTAGCCGTCCAGATCGGCAAAGATGCTGGCCAGAGGCATTCTGATACTGTTGCCGGGAGATAAAGCGGCGTAGTCGATCGACTTGAGCGGCGGGGTGTGAACGTGGAACGAGAACGCATCAATTCCACCAGTGGCCGATCGCTGTGCGCGAATATCTGCGCGCCAGTCATTGATGAGCCGACCAAGTTGCTCCTGATCGCCCGTCAAGTTTGATGGAACGTCAAATCCACCCGCGTAAGCTCTGGTACGAAACTCGACCAAGTTTCCGACGCTGAGCGGATTAGATTTTTCTTGCAAGAGACCGCCAGGCAGTTGGGTCAAGCCAACGATCCCTCGAACGCGATTGGACATAAAAGTGCCCTCGCCATCGCCGTCGGCCAACTTGGCAGCGTAATTAGCGGCACTCCCTAGGAAAAGGGGTTCTTGCTCCTGTCCTGTGCCATCGTTGATTGCAACACACCTTCCGCTATCGATGCCGATCCGAAGCTTGGGATCGTAGTCGAACCTCGTGATCTCTTGATTTGCTTGCCTCACCAACCCTTGAAGTGCTTGCGCTAAGACCAATGCCTTCAAAACCCGTGCGTTCTCGTTGTTTTCAGGCTCGATAACGACGCAATGCAGACGGGCGCCGTGATAGTCGACGCGCTGCGCGCCGAAATCGTCAACAATCCGATCCATCGCGCCATAGAGGAGATGCAGAAAAGCGAGTGCTCGCTTGTGCGACGCCTCCGTTTCCGATCCAGATTCAAGACGATAGTCGTCGTAGTTAGAGAGGCGGGCGTAAACGTGAACGCCATCGACAAGGACGGCCCGATCACGTGGAATCGATACAAGGGCGTCTTTCGTGGAGAACAATCTGCTGGGGCTTTCAGTTCGCAGGCGGGTCAAGCGCCCTATGACATCTTCAACGTAGATATCCGACCGTTGGCGGATCAGTTGATCAATGCGCTCCCGTGCGCGGTCATAATTCCAAGCCATCGATTCTCCCTCCCGGGTGGAAAAGGAACATAGGCAGAACAGGCCGGCGTTCAAGGAACAGGAACAAATAATCCACAAATAAAAATTCAATGTGGATGAATTTTAGATTTCGCTGACAGTGCACTAAATCCCCAAGTTCAAAATCTACTGTCCTACACACTTCGAAAAGAGCATAGGCTCGGCGATGGACCCTATTGCCGCCTTTGCTGCCTCTCATCCTCGATGGCACGCCGGCCTTGGGCGCGGCGCTTCGCGCACCGATGCGGCCGGTATCATTCTACCGGTGCGTAGCGTCAACTTCGTCAACTTCCGGCCAAGTGTCCGGGCTCGCCGGGCATGGTCCTGGTCCTGCGGAAGGAGTAAGGAAATCCCATGAGCCGTCTTCACCTGCCGGCGGCAAGCGCGGCGATGGCTGCGCTGCTGATGGTCCCCGCTCCGCAAGCGGATGCGCAGCAGCATGTCGTGGGCGGCGGCTTGCGGCTCCCGCCCCCTGCGCCCAGCAACTCCAACCATTTTTCCTGGGAAGGCAGGCACGGCTTCCATGGCGGCCTTGGCGGCGGCGTGTGGATCGTCGAGCGGGAAGTGCCCGTCATCATCGAGCGCGAGGTGGTGGTGCGGGAGGTGCCGGCCGCGCCCCCGGTGGCTGCCCCGCCGGCCGCGCCGCCCCGGAAGCCCTATGTCATCGGCTCCACCTACGCCTCGCTCCCCGGCGGGTGCATGAAGTGGATCGAGCTCGGCGCCTCCTATTATCATTGCGGCGGGGAATGGTACCGGCAGGTCGGCGGCGGCCGGTACCAGGCGGTCGCGCATCCCTGACCTCGGCTGTGATGGCGGGCTCAGGCACCGGTTCCGCTCGCGGCGGCGTTCAACATCTGTTAGATGGACCGCGCTCGGACCGGACATGGGGAGAAGCCCAATGTGTACCCGAGTATTCCGTCAATTCGCTCCGCGCCTGTCGGCTGCCCGCTGCGGGATGGTTGCCGCCATGGCGATGATGAGCAGCACGCTTGCGGCCGGCCCCGCGGCGGCATGGCAAGGGACAGCGCCGGTCAGCAAGACGAAGCAACTGCAGCAGGCAACCGCGGATCTGAAGGCGATGGCAGACTCGCTCCGGGGCGCCGTCGTGGCCTTCAACGCGTCGATGTGTCCGGCCGGCTGGGAACCCTATGCGCCTGCCCAGGGCCGCTTCATCAGGGGCATCAACCAGAATGGCGACCGCAGCATCGATCCCGATGGCGTGCGCGCGCCGGGCAGCGTGCAGGCGGACGAGCTCAAGGCCCACACCCACACGCATATTCAGATGGTCTACGACAATAATGTGGACGGCGTGGACAGTACCGTCACGCATTCCGGCGAACATCATAATGAGCAACGGGATACGGGCGCGACGGGCGGTGGGGAAACGCGGCCGAAGAATGTGGCGCTGCTATATTGCGAACATCGCTGAGGGCCTGGGCGGGCTTGGAGCCCGGCATGACGCGAGAGTTGGGCGGCGGCCTTCATGACCGCCGCCGGCTGCCCTCAGATCATCCCTTCGAGGCGCTGGTAGCTCGCTTCCATGCCATGCTCCATGCCGGATGCCAGCATCGCCTCGCGGGTCGCGCCGTCGGGCAGGGTCATGCGCATCGTCATCCGCGTGCCGTCACCGTCCGGCTCGAAGATGGTTTCAATGAGATTGTCGGGCGTCGGATCCGGCAGGTGCATCCGCTCGACATGGACGATGCGGCGGCCGGGCTCGAGGTCGATCAGCTCGCCGGTCAGGTGGAAGCCGTTGCCCTGGCCGTCCGACCATTCGTAGCGGATCTTGCCGCCCGGCTGGTCCTCGTTGATGCAGACCGGCATGGTCCAGCCATCCGGGCCGGTCATCCAGCGCTGGATCAGGCCGGTGTCGGTGTGGGCGCGGTAGACCGTTTCCGGAGAGGCGGCGAAGCGCCGCGTGACGACGACCTTGGTGTCGCCTTCCGTCGTGAGATTGAGTTTGCTCATGGTTCATCCTTCCTTGGGGGTGTTGGTGGGGGGCGAGGAATCCATGCCGGCCAGCAGTGCATCGAGGCGGCGGTAATTGGCTTCCAAGGTCTTACGAAGCAGGACGAGATAGTCTTCCACGTCGGTGAGTCCTTCGATGGTGAGGCGGCAGGGGCGCTTGGTCCCGTCGATCCGGCGGACCAGCAGCCCGGCACCCTCCAGCACCTTCAGGTGGCGGGAGATGGCCGGCTGGCTCATCGCGAACGGCTCGGCGAGTTCGTTCACACTCGCCTCGCCGAGCGCGAGGCGAGCCAGGATGGCCCGGCGGGTGGGGTCGGCAAGAGCGGCGAAGGTCGAATCGAGGTTATTCATAACGCAGAGCTTATATAATGCTTCGGTTATATAGCAAGCGATTTTTTTGGGCACGTGCCGGGCACGCCCGGGCACGGACAGGAAGGAGCGGGAAAACGGATGAAGTTAGGCGGCGACCCTGCCCATCTGCGGCTCGCGACCTTCGACGTCGGTCAGGAATTTCCGGACTTCCGCGACGATGCGCGCCAATACCGGCCGGTGCACCACAAATTCCATGTGACCCGCGTCGATCTCGACCGCCTTGTCGACCTCATGGGCGAGCCCGCGGGCGGCGCTGGGGGCGACGATGCCGTCCTTGCGCGACCAGATGGCCAGCGTCGGCACCTTGGGCTTGGTGCCGAAGCGCTCGAACGGGGGCAAGTTGACGTCATGGCCGGCGATGAGCTCGTAGAAGCCGCGGACATTGTTGTTGGTCTTGAGGTTGCCGCTGAACGGGCTGCCCATGGTGACCACCGCGCGCACCTTGTCCGGCGCACGGCAGGCAAGCTCCCGCGCGAACATCCCGCCGAGGCTCCAGCCGATGATGAGGACGGGCCGCTTTGCTTCAGCGAAGATCGCGTCGAGCCGCTGCTGCAGCAGGTCCATGGTGTTGGCCTTGGCGCCGCCGTTCATGCCGAGGAGCCAGGGGTGCGAGCGCCAGCCGGCGCGGGCCAGGGCGCGCCTGAGCTCCATCGTCGTACGGTCGGTGGCGAGGAAGCCGGGGATGACCAGGACCGGCGGGCCGTCCTCCGGGCCGCGCGGGCCCAGGGGGCCGAGACCGGAAAGCAGGCGCGGCAGGTGCCAGAACACTTCGCGGACGCGACTCCACGCCGGCGGCGCGAAGTCGTCCGGCGAGCCGCGATGCGCGATCGGCGCGAGCGGGGCACGGTCCCACTTGTTCATGCGCCCAAGATGATGTGCTTGCGTTACCGAAACAAGAATCCGGGTGATTTAGGATAGCGATTTCAGGAAGATGTTGATTTCCTGCACTATGCGCCGGGCGGTCCGGCGGCTGACGCCGAAGGCCATGTGCGTGCAATCGAACTCGACCGCCTTGTCGGCTTCGTCCGGCTCCCCGCGGGCGGCGGCGGGGGCGATGATGCCGTCCCGGCGCGACCAGATGGCGAGGCAAGGCACCGGCGGCTTGGCGGTAACGCGCGGGATTGGCGGATTGTCGACCTTGTGGCCGGCGACCAGCTGATAAAGGCGCCAGACATTGTTGAGCTTGGGATCGCCGCTGAACGGGCTGCCGAGGGTGACGACGGCGCGGACCTTGCCCGGGGCGGCGCGGCCGAGCTCGCGGGCGAACACACCGCCGAGGCTCCAGCCGACAACAAGAATCGGCCGGTCGGGGGAAATCTGCTCGACGCGGGCCTTCAGCCGCTCGATCGTGTCAGGCCGGGCGCCAAGGTTCCAGCCGCACTGCCAGGGATAGGTGCGGTAGCCGGCGGCCGCGAGCGCGCGGCGCAGCTCCATGGTGGTGCGGTCGTCGGCGATAAAGCCGGGGATGACCAGCGCGGGTGGACCGTCCTCGGGGCCGCGCGGGCCGTTGTAGCCGATGCTGCGCCAAACCCGCGAGCCGAGCCAGGCGGCCTCGTGCAGGCGGCGCCAGCCGGGCGGTACCTTCTCGTCGGAGTTAGAGATATTCGTCTCCGCCCATCAGGTGGCGGATCGCCTGCGGCAGGCGGACGCGGCCGTCGGCGGTCTGGTGATTCTCAAGCAGCGGCACGAGGATGCGGGGGGAGGCGAGCGCGGTGTTGTTCAAGGTGTGGGCGAAGCGGACTTTGCCGTCCGCGTCGCGGTAGCGCAGGTTGGCGCGGCGAGCCTGCCAGTCGTGCAGGGTCGAGCAGCTGTGGGTCTCGCGGTACTTGCTTAAGGACGGCACCCAGCTTTCGATGTCGTTCATGCGATATTTGCCAAGGCCCATGTCACCGGTCGACGTCTCGATCACCTGGTAGGGGATTTCGAGCGCGGCCAGCAGCTGCTCGGCCAGCGCCAGCAGCTTTGCATGCCACTCCGCCGACTGCGCCTCGTCCGCCTCGCAGATGACATAGGATTCCACTTTGACGAACTGGTGGACGCGCAAAAGCCCGCGGACGTCCTTGCCGGCGCTGCCCGCCTCGCGGCGGAAGCAGGGCGAGAAGCCGGCATAGAGGATGGGAAGCTGCTTGCCTTCGATGATCTCGCCCGAATGAAGCGAGGTCAGCGCGACCTCGGCGGTGCCGGCGAGATAGACGTCGTCGTTGGGCAGCGCATAGGTCTCCTCAACATGGCCGGGGAATTGCCCCTGGTTGAGGAACGCCTGCTCGCGGGCGATGGCGGGGACCGTGATCGGCGTGAAGCCGGCCGCGGCGACTTGGTCGAGCGCCCAGCCCATGAGCTTGGTCTCAAGCAAGGCGAGGCGGCCCTTGAGGCAATAGGTGCGGCTGCCCGAAACCGGAGTGATGCGCGACAGGTCGGCCCAGTCGTTGCGCTCGATCAGCGCGACATGGTCCAAGGGCTCGAAGGTGAAGCTGGGGACCGCTCCTTCCTGGCGGACGACAGCATTGAACGTCTCGTCGGGGCCGACCGGCGCACCGTCGAAGGGGATGCCGGGGAGCTTCAGCATTAGAACTCTCAGTGCCGCGTCCTTATCGGCCTGCTGCGGCTCAAGCTCGGAAATGCGGGCGCCGATCGCCTTGGCGTTGGCGCCAAGCTCGGCCCGTTCCTCGGGCGCGGCATCCTTGAAGCAGTTGCTGATCGCGTTCCGCTCGGCGCGGAGATTGTCGATCTCGGTCTTCAAGGCCCGCGCTTCGGCCTCAAGCGCCAGCAGTGCGCCCAAATCGAGGTCGACACCCTTGTCGCGGATTGCGCGATCGACCGTGTCGCGGTTGGCCTTGATGAAATCCATGGCAAGCATGGTTCAGCGCGATGGGGCAAAAACATAGCCGCTGGCAAGGGGCCGCGGGCCCGGCTAACGAACGCCCAGCCATGGGTCCCATCGAAGTCGTACATCGATGTGGTCCCTCAACAGGGGAAGTAGATGCCGTCCGGATTGATCGCGCTGCTCGACGATGTGGCGACCATTGCCAAGCTCGCCGCTTCATCGCTTGACGATGTCGCCGGCGCCGCCGGCAAGGCGAGCACCAAGGCGGCGGGCGTGGTGATCGACGATACCGCCGTCACGCCGCGCTACGTCATCGGACTGGCGCCAGAGCGCGAGCTGCCGATCATCGGCAAGATCGCCTGGGGCAGCATCAAGAACAAGCTGTTGTTCCTGCTTCCGGCGGCACTGCTGCTGACAGCCTTCGCGCCGTTCCTGACCACGCCGCTGCTGATGATCGGCGGCGCCTACCTCGCCTTCGAGGCGACCGAGAAGATCCTCGAGAAGTTGCTCGGGGAGCATGAGCATGAGGAGCAGCTGGTCGATTCGATGGTCGACCCGCTGGAACTCGAAAAGTTGCAGGTCAAAGGCGCGATCCGCACCGACCTCATCCTGTCCGCCGAAATCATGGCGATCGCGCTCGCCAACCTGGAACATTTGACGGTGTGGCAGACGGCTTTCGCACTGATCGTCGTGGCGATCGCCATTACGGTCGGCGTCTATGGCGTCGTCGCCCTGATCGTAAAGCTGGACGACATCGGCCTGCACATGGCGGAGCGGAGCAACCCCGCCACTCGCGCCGTCGGCAATGCCCTGGTCCGCATCGTCCCGAAAATCCTGACCTCACTGTCGGCTATCGGGACCGCAGCCATGCTGTGGGTCGGTGGCGGCATTTTGTTGCACGGTATCGAGGAGCTTGGCTTCGAGACCCTGCCGCACGTGGTGCATGAGACAGCCACGGCGATTGCCGAGAATTTCGGGCCGCTGCACCCAATCGTCCATTGGTTGTCGAGCGCGATCGCCGCGGCGATCGTCGGCGTCCTGATCGGCGGGCTCATCGTCGTGATTGTCCGGCAATTCACGAAGCATCCCGAAGAGCTGATCGTCGATTAGGGAGCGGTTTATGCATTGGTTGCTGGTCTTTGTCGGCGGCGGGCTGGGGGCGATGGCGCGCCACGGCATGAACCGCGCCGGTCTAGCCTTGCTTGGTCCCGGCTTTCCCTGGTGGACCTTGGCAGTGAATATCCTCGGCAGCTTCGTGATCGGCCTACTCGCCGGACTGTTTGGCGCATGGGAGACCGGACACAATGCCCGCCTGTTCCTCACCACCGGCTTTCTTGGCGGCTTCACCACCTTCTCCGCTTTCAGCCTCGATGCGCTGACCCTCTGGGAACGAGGTGCCGAGCTGCAGGCCGGACTATATGTTCTGGCCAGCG
>Ga0209382_10005030_pt1 | contig 17301 bp, 13 predicted proteins | sample SoiMetdeltSBSDD5_FD_187599 | JGI IMG/M metagenome (GOLD analysis project Ga0209382, IMG submission 187599) | Bulk soil microbial communities from a Populus tree surrounding site in Tennessee, USA - Soil MetaG P. deltoides SBSDD5 (SPAdes) (version 2) | ecosystem: Environmental > Terrestrial >...
GTTCGGAAGACCAATATGCGCACATGCCTCATCGCACTTGCCATGGGACTCCTCGCCGCATGCGACACCCACGCGGCGAGCAAGCCCACGGGCCACGACTATCCCGCAAAGCCCATCCGCTTTGTCATCGGTCCGAGCCCCGATCTGCTCGCGCGCATCGTCGGACAGAAGCTCACCGAGAGTTGGGGTCAGCAAGTCATCGTCGATGCGCGGCCCGGTGCGGGCGGTGCCATCGCGGTCGAGATCGTCTCGAAAGCGGCGCCTGACGGCTATACGTGGCTCATGACGAGCAGCTCGATCGCGATCAACCAGGCGGTGTATCCGAATACGTCGTACGACCTTACGCGCGACGTCGCCCCCGTCGGCCTGATGGCGACGATTCCGTTCGTGCTGGTCGTGAATCCGACGGTCCCGGCCCACTCGGTCGCTGAGCTGATCAAGCTCGCTCGCGCGCAGCCGGGCAAGCTCAATTACGGCTCCTCAGGTAACGGCACGGCCCCCCATCTCGGGATCGAGTGGATCAAGACGCTCGCGGGCGTGGAAATGGTGCATGTGCCGTACAAGGCGGTGCCGCCGGCAGTCATCGACCTTCTCGGAAACCAGGTACAGCTCATGTTCGTGATCGCTCAGGCCGCGGTCCCGCACGTGAAAAGCGGCAAGCTTCGCGCGCTGGCCGTAAGCAGTGCCAGACGTTCGCCCGCGCTCCCGGAGCTGCCGACGATCGCGGAAGCGGGCTTCGCGAAGTTCGACATCACCGGCTGGCTGGGCGTGCACGTCCCGGCGGGGACACCCGTATCGCTGATCCAGAGGATCAACGCGGAAATCAACAGGGCACTCGATGTGCAGGACGTGCGGGCCCGTATGCTCGCCGCCGGCATGGATACTGCGACAACGACGACGCCGCAGTTCGGCCAGTTCGTCAGGAACGATATCGCGAAATACGCCAGGATCGTCAAAGACGCGCATCTGAAGATCGAATGACGTAACGATGGAAACCGTGAAGGGCGACAGCGTCCTCCTGAACGTTCCCGAGGCGAGCGCGCTGGGCGAACGCGGCCTGCTGCGGATCGGGTACAGCGCCGAAGAAGCGCGCATCATCACCGAGCATCTCGTCGATTCCGAGCTCTGCGGATACGGCGCGATCGGGCTTACCCGGATTCTCACCATCGCGGAGCACCCGCGCTCCGCGCAGCCCCGCACGCCGATTCGGATCGTTCACGAGACACCGGTCTCCGCGCTCATGGACGGCGGCAACTACGTCGGGCTCTACGCGGTGCACCGCGCGACGGAGGTCGCGATCGACAAAGCACGCTCGAACGGCTTCGCGCTCGTCGGCATGCACAACGCGTTTTTGAGCGGCCGCAATGCTTTCTACCTGGAGAAAATCGCGCGCGCGGGTTTCGTCGGCATACATACGGCGTGCGGCGAACCCAGCGTCGCACCGCTGGGTGGAGCGGCGCCGGCATTCGGCACGAACCCGATCGCGTTCGGGTTGCCGAACGATCCCGATCCGCTGATTTTCGACATGGGCACGTCTGCACTCATGCGCGGCGACCTCATACTTGCGCGGCGGCTCGGAAACGTTCTGCCGGAAGGCGCAGCCATCGATGCGCAAGGCCGTCCGACGCGCGATCCGGTCGCAGCGATTGCCGGAAGCATCCTGCCTTTCGGCGGGCACAAAGGATCGGGCCTCGCCCTGATGGTCCAGGCGCTGGGACTCCTCGGCGGCGCCGCGCTACCGCGCGGCAACGTGCAGGACTTTGCGTTCCTGTTCGTGGTATTCGAACCCGGGCTGCTCGTGCCCGCTGCCGAGTTGAAGACGCAGCTCAAGGAATTGCTCTCACGCGTCCGCGCGACGCCGACGCAGCCGGGCGTCGATGCCGTGCGGATTCCTTCCGAGCGCGCGTTTCAGGAGCGCGAGCGGCGCCGTAGCGAAGGGATCCGGCTGCCGCGCGCGATTTACGAGCGACTGAAGGCGTTGTAGCCACACGAACGCTTCGGGATTGCTTCGTCGCCGCAATGACGGCGGCTCGCAATGACAACGTTCATTCGAGCTTGATGTTGGCGGCCTTCGCTACCTTCACCCACCGCGCGATCTCGCCTTTCATGTGCGCCGTCAGACGCTCGGGCGTGGTTCCCAGGAGCTCGAGGCCGAGCACGCCCGCTTTCTCCCTGAACTCGGGATTCGCGAGCGCCTTGTTGATCTCGCCGTTCAGCTTCATCACGATGTCTTTCGGGGTGCCGGCGGGCGCGTAAACGCCATACCAGGTATCGAAGTCGATCGGAAACCCGAGCTCGGCCATCGTCGGCACGTTCGGCGCAAGCGCTGCACGCTTCGTGCTGGCGGTGGCGAGCGCCCGGAGCTTCCCCGTGTTCACGTACGGCACCGGAAGCTGAATGATGTTGAAACCCACCGAGACTTCACCCGCAAGCAGCGCGCTGTGCAGCGGCGCCGCGCCTTTGTACGGCACGTGCACGAAATTCGTGCCGGTCATGAGCTTCAGCTGCTCGAGCCCGAAATGCTGGCCGCTGCCCTGGCTGGGCGAGCCGAACGTGACCTGCCCCGGATGCGCTTTGGCGAAAGCGATGAGCTCTTTGAGAGACTTTACGGGCAGCGAAGGATGCACGACGAGCAGATTCGGCTGGGCGGCAACGAGCGACACCGGCTCGAAATCCTTCAGGGGCTCGTACGGCAGCTTCGGATACAGTGCGACCGAAAGCGCCTGCGGTCCGATGCCGCCGAGAAGCAGGTTGTAGCCGTCGGCCGGGGCGCGCGCGATGGCTTCGCTGCCGATATTGCCGTTCGCACCGGAGCGGTTCTCGATGACGACCGGCTGGCCCCACGCGTCATGGAGACGCTGGCCGATATTGCGCGCCATGAAGTCGTAGCCGCCGCCCGCCGGGAACGGCGCGATCATGCGGATAGGCTTCGCCGGATAGCTTTGCGCGCCTTGCGCGAAAACGACACCCGCAGTGAGCAGAAGCGCAGCGCAAGCCGCCGCGCGATAGCAAAACGTCATTTCATTTCCTCCACCAGGTTCTCTTGGGCCGTTCTGCTTCGACTCCGCTGCGCTACGCTCGGCACGAACGGAAGACACGTCAAGGCTCGATCAGCCGCGTTACGGCGCGGCTGTTACCGAAGCACGGGACGTATACGGAATGCGTGCCCGGCCCGCCGGCAACGATGAGCATGATGTTCTCGGGTGCGGGTGAAATCGGCAGGAGCACGTCAGGCGCGAGCTCGCCGAGCTCTTCCGTTCGGGAGGAGCGAGCGCGCTCTATCTCTTTGGCCGCAAGCCGGCTTACCGGCATTTTCGATTGCTCCCAGAGATGCCGCTTGACGTCGCTCTTGGTCAAACCGTCCCGCTTCAGGACTTCGGCGTGCTCGGGCCCCAGGATGAGCCACGGTTCGCCGCCGTGCACGTACTCGTTGCTGGGCGGATGCACGAGCGTCTCCGCGATCACGCGCACGAGCTCCATTGCGGTCTTCGAGTGCGTGTTCATGTTGATCGTGCCTTCGGCACCTACGACGGTTACGGTGCTCCGATCGCGTGAGAAACCACGCTCGACGTGCAGCGGCTCCCAGGGGTTCGCGTCTTCGTTCTCGGCGCAGCAGAACGTGTATTTGCCGGGCTGGCCTTGCGTCGCCCGATCCATTTCGCCGGGCAGTGCACCGCCGATGTTCTGAAGAATGAGGCGCATCGCACGGCCGAGCGTCGCGTTGGTCCAGCGGCCCTGACCGATGCAGTTGAACGTGGCATTCACGTTGAGCGTCGTCGCAAGCGGGCCGTTCACGATCAGCCACACCGCGACCGGGTTCGTCGTCGCCTGGATGCCCTGCAGGTTGAATGCGGGATCCGCGACCGCTTCCGTTGCGGCAATGAGAACCGGAAGGCTGCCACGGTCGCAGCCCGCCATGACCGCGTTGATCGCAATCCGCTCTACCGTCGCCGCCCCGTAAGCGGGCGCCACGCGCGCGACGATTTCATGGCGCGCCCGGGACGTCTGCTGGAGCATTCGTTCGACGCGTTCGACGGTCGGAGGAACGATGGGCAGCCCATCGCTCCACCGACGCTCCCGGTACAACCGGTTGATCTCGTCGAGATCGTCGACGCATTCCAGCGTCGCGGCAGGCTGGGTCGCGGCAGTGTCCGCCGCGCTCAACGCTTATCTCCCGTCACCAGACCGGCGACCTGGTCCACGCACGCGCGAGCGATCTCGCGGACCTCCTCCCGCGTGCGCAGACCGAACGGATGTGGAATCTCTGCGATCGGCAAGTTCGCGTCGCCCAGCGCTCTCGCCTGTGCGCGGCCAAGCGTCACGAACGCTGTCGAGCAGACAGTCAGCGCCGTTTTGCCGCGCTTTGCGATCTCAACACTGTCGTGGACACTCCACGACGCGCAGGACCCTCAGTCCCCGGACCCGGTGATGACCACGTCGCAGGCGGTGCTCAGCTCCGCGATGATTTCGGGCTTTGCGGGGACCGAGGCGGAAGGCTTACGTCGCTTGATCACGCGCTCGACGCCGTACTTGCTCTTCAGGAGCTCGGCGAGGTCCTCGACGAGCACGTCGAAATTGGGCTTCGCGTTGTCTATAAAGCCGACCGTCTTCCCGGCGAGGCTCGTCAGCGCGGCCTTTGCCGTGCCGGGCGCATCCTGCACCTCCCGGCGCGGCGCGGTCGGATCGAACAGAGTTACTGTTGCCATGGCATTAATCCTTCGTTAATCCAGCGTGATCTTCGCCTGCTTCACGAGCTTCGTCCATTGCGCGATCTCGGCGTTGATGTGGTTCCGCAATTCCTGGGGGCTGCTGCTCACCGGTTCGGCGCCTTGCGATTCGAGCTGCTGGCCGAAGTCCTTCGCCCGCACGATCTTCACGGTTTCCGCATGCAGGCGAGAGAGCGTGTGCTGCGGCGTGCCCGACGGCGCAAGGAGCGCGTACCAAAGCGTCGTCTGGTAGCCCGGGAAGCTTTCGGCGACGGCCGGAATGTCGGGCGCGAAGCTCGCACGCCTGGCTCCCGTCATGGCGAGCGCCCGGAGCTTGCCGGCCTTCACGTGCGGCATCGAAGGCAGCGGGCTCGTGCACATCATCTGTACCTGGCCTGCGATCACATCCACGAGCGCCGGCGCCGCGCCTTTGTACGGCACGTGGACGACATCGATGCCGGTTATCGACTTCAGCAGCTCGACGGACATATGACCGCCGGTGCCGGGTCCCGACGATGCGTAGTTTATGCGCCCGGGTTTCGCGCGTGCGGCGGCGACGAGCTCCTTGATCGTCGACACGCCCAACGACGGATGCGCAACGAAAACAAGAGGAGACTGCGCGACCAGCGTGATCGGCGCGAAATCCCTGGCCGAGTCATAAGGCAGGTTCCTGCGCAGCGCGGCGTTCACCGAATGGGTGGCACTGGCGAGCAACAGCGTGTGGCCGTCAGGCGGCGCCGTCGCGGCGATCTGTGTCGCGATGACCTGCGCCCCACCGCCGCGATTATCGATCACCACCTGCTGCCCGAAGCTGTCGGTGAGCTTCGTCGCGAGCAACCTGCCGACGATGTCGCCCGCACCGCCCGGCGGGTACGGCACGATCAGGCGCACGGCACGCCGGGGGAACGCGTCGGAGCCTTGGGTGCTTGCAGCATGCGCTGTCATCGCAGCGTTCGCGCCGAGCACCGCGGCCAGCGCAATCGCAACGCACTTCATTCGAATGTCTCCTCGGTTGTTATGCTCGGGCGCTTCGGCGCCGCTTACTGACTGTGCTGCAGGCCCGCCTGCCGCACGACGCGCGCCCACTTCTCGGATTCCGATTTGAGGAACGCGGCGAGCTCGGAAGGCGTGTTGGGCGCAGGCTCGGCGCCAGCGGCGCTCAATCGCTCCCGCAGCTCGGCGGACATGAGATGCCGCGCGCTCTCGCGCTGGATTTTGTCGATGGCGTCCTGCGGCGTGCCGGCAGGCGCAATGAGCGCACCCCACCCGGTCACGCGAACGTTGGGGAAACCGGCTTCGATCATCGTCGGCGTGTCCGGGTAAGCCAGTGCGCGCTTGTCTCCGCCGGTCGCAAGCAACCGCAGACGACCCGACTTGATATGCGGCGCGACGCCCGCCGACGTCGCGAAGATCATGACCACTTGCCCGCCCAGCAAATCCGTGACCGCCGGTGTTTCGCCCTTGTAAGGCACATGCGTCATTTTCACGCCGGATTCGAGTCGCAGGAGCTCTCCCGCGAGATGGGTCATGTTGCCGATGCCGAAAGAGCCGTACACCACATCGCCCGGACGCGACTTCGCGAGCGCGACAAGCTCCTTGACGCTACGTGCCGGCAGATATGAATTCACGACCAGCACGATCGTGTTGGTGACCGTCTGGGTGATCGGCGCGAAGTCGCGGAAGGTGTCGTAGGGCAGCGTTTTGTAAACGTGGGGATTGATCGTCAGCACGGAAGTGAACGCCGCACCCAGCGTGTAGCCGTCCGGCTTCGACTTCGCGATGCCTTCTATGCCGATGATGCCGTTCGCGCCCGGGCGATTGTCCACGAGCACCTGCTGACCCCACGTTTCGCCGAGCTTCTGAGCCAGCTGTCGCGCCACAACGTCCACGCCGCCGCCGGCCGCCTGCGGCACGATGATGCGCACGGGCCTGGTCGGATAATCGGACGCGGCACCGGGCGCTCGCTGCGCGTACGCCTGCGCCGCCGCCATCCAGGCGGCTGCAGCCAATGCGATACACGGCACGTGCATTCCATTCATGGAGCCTCCTCGCGTGGCGTCTGGTTGGGGTGCGTTATGCGTTACGCGGCGCGCGCAGCAAATCCATCAGCTGGCCGACCGAAGAAAGCGCTTCCAGCTGCGAGACGATGCGGATGATTTCCTCCGCACGCTGATCGCCAAGCTTCGGCTTCGCGTACGTGCGGAACTTCGCTTCGATCTGCGCGCGCGTGAGTGGGTTATCAGGAGAGCCGCGCGGCGTGTCGCAGCGCACTTTCACCGTGCGTCCGCCTGTCGTCTCTGCTTCGACGATTGCCTGTACGCCCGTCACGGATGCGTCTTCGCGCACCTCGACGTTTTCCGCTGCAAAGGACTTCAGCTTCGGATCGTTGTATCGCTCGGGCTCGAATTGCGCGAGCGTAAGCGCACGATCGTGCAGGATTGCGGCGACAGCATAGTGCGTCGAGAGCAGTGCTTCGAACTTGCCCTGGTAGCGCGGGAAAATACCGTGCATGTCGTTGCCGGTCTTGCTCAACCCCACACGGACCCTGCGTATCTGCTGCGGCTTGAGATCGTGTTGCTCCACGAGATCGAACGCAGCGGTAATGAGGCCCTGGATCGTCGATGCGGACGGCCACAGACGAAGTGCGATTTGCTCGAGCTCCCAGCGCTCACCGAGCCCTTCGATCGCCGCATCGGGTTTGCCGCCGTTCGTGTACGTGTTGTAGAGCCCGCCATCGCGGGCTGTAAGAAACTCGCGTGTCGCGACGAAGCCCTGCTGCGCGAGTATTGCAGCCATGAGCCCGGAGAGCGCACCGCGGCACTGGTGAAACTTGACAGTGGGCGTGCCCCACGCGGCAAACGTTCCCGCCGCCTGGCTGCCCGCGAGAGCGAATGCGCGCGCCATGGTGTCGGCATCGAAGCGCGCCAGCCGGCCGACGGCCGCCGCCGCGCCGAACGGCCCGATCACGCCTGGTCCATGCCAGCCACGCCTGCGAAATTCAGGAAAATCGAGTCCTATACCGACGCGCGTCGTGACTTCGCAGCCTGCAACCAGAGCGACCAGCAGATCACGCCCTGAAAGTCGATCGCGCTCGGCGATGGCCAGCGCGGGCGGCATCACTTCCGGGGTGATGTGCGTGAGCGTCGAACGATGGACATCGCACATCGTGACGGCGGTCACCAGATACGCGTTCAGCAGCGTGGCGCCCGAGAGCGACAGGTGCCCGCCTCCGATGACACTGCTTTCATCCGATCGGGCCAGCGCGGAAGCGAGTGCCGCGACCTGGTGTGTTTCCTCGCCCTGATGGCCTGCTACCGCGCACGCAAGGGTGTCGAGAAGAAGATCCTTGGTGTACTCGCGAGTGCGCGCCGGAATGCGCTCGTAATCGAGCGTTGCGGCGAATCGCGCCAGTGCCGCGGTGGGATCGCCCGCCATCTCGTCCTCCAGTCAGTTGTTCAGGACACGTGAAGGCCATGGACGACCCTCGCGGGTATCGTATACCAAGCGAGCGGCGTCGAATAATCCCATCGAAGTGAACTTTCTGTGAGAAGGCTGCGGAGCGAGAATTGCACGCGTTGGTCGGAGTCGCGGGATGTGCGATGCTGTGAGAGAGTTCGACGAAGCAAGCGCCTTGTGAACGAACATCGCCAGAGGGGGAAAGCGGACGGCCTGTCCCGCATGAGCGGCTGGCGTCATCCGGGTGTTTTGTCGGCGCTGGGCGCCGCCGTCCTGTTTGGCATCGGCACCCCTGTCGCCAAGCTCCTGCTCGGACCTGTCAGCCCGTGGTTACTTGCCGGCCTTCTTTACCTCGGCTCCGGATTCGGGCTTCTGCTTTTCCGGACAGTGCGGCGCGCTCCACCGGTGCGGCTGCCCGCTGTGGAAAGGGCTTGGCTGCTGGGCGCGATCATCGCTGGCGGGATGCTGGCGCCGGTCCTGCTCATGTGGGGACTTGCCGGGATGCCGGCTTCCGGCGCGTCGCTGTTGCTGAACGCGGAAGGCGTTTTCACCGCACTCCTCGCGTGGTTCGTCTTTCGCGAGAACTTCGACCGTCGCATCGCGTTCGGGATGGTGCTGATTGTCGCTGGCGCGGTCGTCCTTTCCTGGCCGGAAGACGCGCGCTTCGCGGATGCATTGCGCGCGCTCTCGGTTCTGGCAGCATGTTTCCTGTGGGGCGTCGACAATAATCTCACGCGGAAAGTCGCGCTCAGTGACGCAACCTTCATTGCGATGGCGAAAGGCCTCATCGCCGGCGCCGCGAATGTCGTGCTGGCGTGGACGGTCACACCGATACTGCCGCCCATTCAGATTGCGATTGGGGCACTGGCACTTGGATTTTTTACTTATGGCGTGAGTCTCGTGCTCTTCGTGCACGGACTGCGCCATCTCGGCACCGCGCGCACCGGTGCCTACTTTTCTACCGCGCCGTTCGTCGGAGCCGCGCTGGCGATTCCGCTGCTGGGAGAACCGATGAGCGCGAAGTTACTCCTTGCCGGTGTACTGATGGGCGCAGGCGTCTGGTTGCACCTCACGGAGCGTCACGAGCATGAGCACACGCACGAGCCGCTCGAGCACGAACACGAGCACGTTCACGACGAGCATCACCAGCACGATCACGCGTCTCCCACCGCTCCGGGCGAGCGCCATACGCATGCGCACCGCCACGAGCGCCTGACGCATACGCATCCGCATTTTCCGGATGCGCATCATCGACACGAGCATTGAAAGATCCAGCGGCCGGAATTAGGCTCCCGCGAAAGACAGACATGGTGCGCCTCCCCTATCGCATGGCCGCGGCTTCTACCCGATTCGTGTTGGCCGGCGCTTTGGGGGCGGGACTCGCGACTGCAGACACCTCGGCGGCCGGGGAAACCACTTCGACAAGCCCAGGACAGGGCTATCCTTCGCGTCCCATTCGCATCGTCATTCCAAGCGGCGCGGGCGGCATCACGGACATACTCGGCCGAGTGATTGCGCAGAAGCTCACCGACAGTCTTGGACAGCAGGTGGTCATCGACAATCGTCCGGGCGCGAGCGGAATCGTCGGCTCGCAAATCGTCTCGAAAGCCGCACCGGACGGGCACACGTTGCTCATGGTATTTCCGTCGCACGCGGTCAACCCCAGCCTGTACGCGAACATGCCGTACGACACCGTGAAGGCGTTCGCACCGGTCACACTGGTGAGCGCGGTATCGACGGTGCTCGTCGTGCCGGTCGATCTTCCGGCACGGTCGGTGCAGGAACTGGTGGCGCTCGCGAAAGACAGGTCGTTCAAGATCAACTACGGCTCGGTCGGACGTGGAAGCCTCGGCCATCTCGCTTCGGAGCTTCTACGGTCGATGACCGGCATGAACATCACGCACGTGTCGTACAAAGGCAGCCCGCAGATCATGACGGCACTTCTTTCTGGTGAAATTCAGATGTACCTGATCGCGTCGGCGGGCACCGTCATGCCGCACCTGAAAGCCGGACGGCTGCGTGCGCTGGGCGTGAGCGCCACGAAACGCATCCCGAGCCTGCCGGATGTGGCACCGATCGCCGAGACAGTGCCCGGCTATGAAGCACGCGGCTGGAATGGAATACTTGCTCCGGCGGGCACGCCCAGGGCCATCATCGATCGCCTGCACAAGGAGATCGTGCTCGTCGTTCAATCGCCGGAGTTCAGCAAGCAGCTTGCGATCGAGGGGGCCATTCCGATCGGCAATTCACCGGCGGAATTCGCGGGCGTCATCAAAGCCGATATCGAGAAGTGGGCGAAAGTCGTGAAAGAAGCGGGAATCCGGCCGGAGTGAGAGGAGGAGCCACATGCCGTATCTTGAACTGCCCGATCTGAAGCTCTTCTACAAGGTCGACGATCACACCGATCCGTGGAGCAAGCCGGAAACGGTCGTTTTCGTCCATGGTTTCACCGAAACGACTGAAGCGTGGCATGCGTGGGTGCCGCATTTCTCGCGGCGCTATCGCATGGTGCGCATCGATCAGCGCGGCTTCGGGCAATCCGGCGCGGTACCGAAAGACTTCCCGCTCAGCACCGAGCTTTTTGTCGACGACCTCGTGCGCCTCATCAATCAGGTTTCGGACGGGCCCGTGCACGTCGTCGGCGGCAAGAGCGGCGGAATCAGCGTCGCGGTGCTTGCCGCGACACGCCCCGATCTCGTGCGCACGATCACGCTCGCGAGCTCGATCGTCACGCCACCGAACGCGGAAGGCTGGATCGCCCACATGGAACGCCACGGTATGCGCAGCTGGGCTCGGATGACGATGCGCAACCGTCTCGGCAGCAACATGCCGGAGCGCGGCATCGACTGGTGGGTCGATCTCATGGGTGCGACGGCGGTTTCGACCGCGCACGCTTACCTGCGCTGGGTGAGCGGCATCGATATCCGGGAGGACATCAAGCGCATCAAGTGTCCCACGCTGGTTATCGGCACCCATGCGGCAGGTAAAGACAGAGAAACGTTGTCTGCCTGGCAGAAGACGATTCCGGGCTCCGAGCTCGTGATTCTGCCGATCGACGGCTATCACGCCGCCGGGACGGACCCGGACGGCGCGGCAAGCGCAACGCTCGACTTCATCGCACGCCACTCGCGCTCCCCTACGCCGAAGCTCCTCGAGCGCGCTGACGCGACCGCGCGCTGATCTGGCGGCGAAGCCGATCATGGCCTCACGCTTCGGGGAACAACAGCTTGGCGGTTCACGCCCGTCGTCCATCAAGGCTGTGCAGCTGCCACGCCGAACGAATCTTTTCCCGTCTCCAAGAGATTGGCGCGACGAAGTGATCTACTTTCTCCTGCCCGACCGGTTCAGCGACGGGCAGGAACATACGCGGCCGATGATCGATCCTGCGAACCGGGCTGCGGTGCGACCGCCCGGCTTTCGATGGGACCATTGGGCCGAATCGGGTGGCAGCCGCTGGCAGGGCGGCACGCTCGACGGCGTCAAGTCGAAGCTGCCGTATCTGGCCGATCTGGGCGTAACGACCGTATGGCTCGGACCGGTCTGGAAACAGCGGCGGCCGGATAACAGCTACCACGGCTACGCCATTCAGGACTTTCTCGAAGTCGATCCCAGATTCGGGACCCGCAAGGACCTCGTCGAGCTCGTGAGCGCAGCGCACGCACGCAAGCTTCGCGTGATCCTCGACGTGATCTTCAACCATACCGGGAACAACTGGGTGTATGAAGGCGACGCCGACAGGCCGGGGTACCGCCATTGGCCCGCGTTCTATCGCCGCGGAAAGTGGCGCACCGGCGCCGACGGATTCGCCGAAGTGATAAGCGACGGTGAGGACGGTGTGTGGCCGCAGGAGCTGCAGTCCGAAGAGATTTACACACGCGCCGGCGTCGGCAGCCTCGGCGCCGGCGATTTCAACGATCCGCATGCCGAGTTTCGGCGCACCGATTTCGAGGGACTGCGCGACATCAACTTCGACAGCTCCCCGGCGCTCGACTATTTTGCGCGCTGCTACAAATACTGGATCGCGCTCACCGACTGCGACGGTTTTCGCATCGATACGCTGAAGCACGTGACATTCGAGACCGGTCGCAATTTCTGCGGCAGCATCAAGGAGTTCGCGGCGAATCTCGGCAAAGCCGACTTCTTTCTCGTCGGCGAGGTCGCCGGCGGCGACTACGATGCAGGGCGTTATCACGAAGTTCTCGGCACGAACCTCAACGCGACGCTCGACATCGGGGACTCGCGACGCCAGCTTCATCGCGTGGCGAAAGGCCTGGCGTCGCCGCGCGCCTATTTCGATTTCGTGCTGAGCTGGAACGACGACCTCGGCTCACATCGCAACGCGGGTCGGCGGCACGTTTCGATTCTCGACGACCACGATCACGTTTCCGGCGATAAGGTTCGCTTCTCGAGTGACGCGGCCAGCGATCACCAGGTCGTCGCCGGCGTTGCGATTCAGCTTTTCAGCCTGGGCATTCCATGCGTCTACTACGGGACCGAGCAGGCGTTCGCGGGCCCGGAAAAATCCGAGCGCGATCGGTTCCTGCCTGATTACAATCGCGGGCCTGACAAGTATCTGCGCGAGGCGATGTTCGGGCCTTCGCATCCGCGAAAATCAGGCGCGGCGGGCATCGGCAGCGGCACCAGCGTGCTCGATACCACGCTGCCCGGTTTCGGGCCATTCGGCACGCGAGGCGCGCACGCTTTCAACAGGCGCTCACCTGCGTTCGTGCGTATCGCGAGCTTGTGTGGGGTGCGCCGGAAATTTCCCGTGCTGAGGTATGGCCGCCTCTATCCGCGACCGATCTCGGTTCAAGGAAGCCGCTTTGGCGAAGCAGCCGCAGGCGAGCTGATCGCATGGTCCCGAATTCTCGACGAAGAGGAAGCGCTCTGCATCGTCAACGGCCATGGCAGCCAGGCGCGCGGCGCGGATGTGATCGTCGATGCGAAGCTGAACGCACAGGGCGTCGCGGGAAACCCCTGGGGTCCGGAAGGTCCGGCCTTGGAAGTCGTCGCCAATTCGATGCAGGCGGCTCACATGGCGGCCCATCCCGGGTCGCCGTATACGGGGCCGCATCCGATCGGGCAACGCGTGGTCGTGCAGCGCCGGGACGGAGCTGCTTTCGTAAGTATCCGCGACGTGGGACCGTCGGAGGTGCTCGTGCTCGTCAACCGAACCTGACGCAGGGCGTGAGGGGTCGCTTCGCGGCGCTTTGGCGCGATCGCGCAGGCCGCGATTCTCAAACGAGCTGGAGCTCGCGCGACTCGACCCCGGCAAACACTCGCTCGAGCTGCGCCGGGCTCAGTCCGTACATACGCGCGAAGAGTCCCGCGAGCACGGCACGGTATTCGTTCAATACAGGATAGTCGCGATTCTGATGGAGCGTCTCGCGCTGGACCGGCACCTGCTCGCCTGCGATACGCCCGCCGCGAATACCGCCTCCCGCGATCCAGTAGACGCTGCCGTGCCCGTGGTCCGTGCCGCGGTTGCCATTCTCACGGAACGTGCGGCCGAATTCGCTCACCACGACGACCACGGTATCGTTCCACGCCTCACCCATATCTGCGGCGAATGCAGCAAGGCCCCGCCCAAGCTGTTCGAGGCGGTTGGCGAGATAACCTTCAGCGCCACCTTGTTGAACGTGCGTATCCCAGCCGCCGACGTCGACGAAACCGATATTGAATCTGCCGCGCATGAGCGTCGCGATGCGCCGCGCTTCGAGCTCGAAGCCGGCCGGGCTGATCGCGTTGCGGCTCGCCGCTTCCATCTCCGCGCTCATTTCGCGCAATATGCCGTCGCGAACCTCGAAGCCGTCCACGACCGCCGGCCCGAGTGATGTATGCCTGTACATGTCCGCGATCACTGCAGTCTGGGCCGCGTCGATGGCTGGTTTCCGGACCTGCCGTAAAGCCATGTTCGGTACGGCGACTTCGCCTCGAAAAGCCAGCGGCACGCGATCGGTGAAGGCGATTGCATTCGAGCTGCCGGCGAGCGCGGCCGCAAGCCGATTGAGAAAACCGGAGTTGTAGGCGCGCCTGCGATCGTGCGGCTGCCCGAGCTCGATCGTATCCTGCGTCTCGAAATGGCTGCGCGACAGATGATCCGTACCGGCATAGGGAACGAAGGCGAGCTGCTGCTTTTGATAAAGCGGCAGCAGCGATGCACGCACCGCCGGATGGAGCCCCCAGTCGCCATCGAGCGCGATCGCGGCATTGGCCGCCGTGCCAGGCTTCGGTATCGCGATATTCGGCCGTGCCTCGTAATAGAAGCTGCTTCCCACCGGCACGAGGAAATTGGCGGCGTCGTAACCACCTCGCAGAAACACGACGAGGAGGCGCGTGGTCCCGGTTCCGGCCGCGTAGAGCTGAAAAGGGATCGCAGCGCCCGGAGAAAGCGCAATGAGCTTGAGAAGATCGCGTCGTTTCATGGTCTTCCTCCCGCGTGCATCGGCAAGTCAGCGGTGCATGAACTCGGGTGAGGACAGGAAATATACATTCCACTCGGCTGCGGACCGCGCCTGCTCCAGTGCAGTCAATGTCGATGGGCTGAGCGTTTTCCGCACCACCCCGGAATGCGCGCTGCCCGAGAGCTGCGGCACGTCCGTACTCTTCGCGCTGATAGCTTCGTCGCCCAAAAGTGCGCCCTGGCCCGCGGCAATCGCGCGCGCAACTTCGAAGCGCGCGGTCATCTGTCCGGGACTGCTCCAGCTCGCCTGCGTGAGTGGGTAGCCGTCCGGCGTCTCGCGGCCATAGAGTCCCTGCCCCATGCGATTCAGCCACAGGAGCGCGAGGGCCGCATTGGCGATCGGCTTCTCGTCGTAGGCGAAGCGCAAAGCCGACAGTACGTAATGCACCGGATCCTTGAACTTGCGGCCGAGCGATGCAGCGAATTCCGGCGATCGGAGGAGTACTCGCAGCGTTGCCGCGATGTCACCGTCGCTCGACTCGAAGGTTCGGGCCATGCGCTCCACAAGCTCTGCAGGCGGATCGTCGGACGCGAAATAGACGGCAAGCTTGCGACTGATGAACCGCGCCGTCGAAGGATGCCGCGCGAGCCGGTCGAGCACTTCATCGAGCTCGGTCAATCCCGCGCCCTTCACGATTTGGCCGAGAAACATCTTGTCGCCGTAATCGTGACGGTTCGGATTGAACTCGAAAGCACCCTGCCGCACGTAGTCCGCCTGCCGGTCCGGGCGCACCTTCGGCACGTTTGGCGTGAGCACGAAACCGACGCCGGTCAGAACACGCGCGAGCTCCTGGACATCTTCCTGCGTGTAGCCGCCGTCGGCGCCCAGCGTGTGCAGCTCCATCAACTCGCGTGCGTAATTCTCGTTGATGCGATTCGCCGCGTTCTGCACGTTGTCGAGGTAACGCAGCATCGCAGGGTGCCGGGCGGTGGCGCCGAGGAGCGTACGAAAGCGTCCGAGCGCGTGCGGCCGTATTGCATTCTCTTCGTAGTCGCCGACCATCGCGCGGACATTGCCCTTGAACTGGAAGACGTTGAAGTGGTTCATCCAGAACCACGTCATCTGCTCGTGCAGCTGATTCGGCGAATAGACCGCCCGCAGCACCGATCGCGTCGCAGCTTCACGACCGAGCCGTGTGAGCTCCTGCTGGTAGGCCCGCTGAGCCGCTCTTCGATCGTCCGGCTCCTGAATCGCGAGCGCACCGCGTCGCCGCTTCTCGACCTCGAAGAGAAGCTCGTCGAGCGATCGCTGCGAAATCGTCATACCATCGATTTGCGCCTGCACAGGCGGCGGCAAGGCCGCCGGGATGGGCCTCAACTGCTGCTCGATGTAACGTTCCGCGCCGCTTGCTTCGATCGCGTGCGCCGAGGACGCGCTCACACCCCACGTGATGCGGTCGAGCAGAGCAAGCCGGCTTTCGGCCGTCGTGAAGCGCGGCTCGGCGCCGGCGCCGGAGCTCGGCGCGCCGCCGGGATACTGGCAGCCGGCGGTCAGTGCCAGGACCGCCACGCCGCACAACAGGCGGATATCACGAGTGAATGCGCCTAACATGGCCGATGAGACTACCGCAGCGGCGGGCAAATACAAGCTTCAGAAACATTTCGTCACAAAATATCTGCTGCGCGTCTCACGCCGCTGCGCGTGCAACGAACCCCGGTCAGGCTAAACGAGTCCGCGCTCCGCGAGCTCCGCCTTCACGTACGCGTAGTAGATCGGTGCCGCGACCACGCCGGCGAGCCCAAAAGCGGCCTCCATCGCCAGCATCGCGATCAGGAGCTCCCAGGCGCGCGACTGGATGCGGGAGCCGATGATTTTCGCGTTGAGAAAGTATTCGAGCTTGTGGATGACGACGAGAAACACGAGCGAGGCGATCGCCACGTGGATCGAGTAGCCGAGGCTCACGATCACGATGACAGTGTTCGATATCAGGTTGCCGACGACCGGCAACAGTCCCGCCACGAACGTGATCACGATCATCGTCTTCGTGAGCGGGAGGTTGATACCAAAAAGCGGGAGGACGACGGCCAGGTAGATCGCCGTGAACATGGTGTTGAGAAGCGAAATGCGCACCTGCGCGAAGACGACGCGCCGGAATGCATCGCCCAGCTTCTCGGCCTGCATCGAAACCGCATAGGCGAGCGGACGCTGTGCGGTGCCCGCGACCGCTTCGCGTAGCGCGAGCATGGCGCCGATCACCATCCCGATGAGCATATGGACGGAGACGCGGAGCGTTTCCGCGCCCATGAGGCGCAGCTCTGCCGCATGCTCGCGCAGCCATTCAGTCGAAGACGCGCGCAAGTCGGCTTCCTCATCCGGCAGGTACTGCACCAGCCACGGCGGCAACGCAGCCCGCGCGCTTTCGATGATCTCAGCCATCTTGCTCAGCAGCGCGGGAAAGCTTCCCGCTTCGCTTCGCATGAATGCGATCGTACCCACCGCCAGTGCGCCGATCAGCCCGATGATCACAGCGGACAGGATTGCGACTGCGACCATCTGCGGTCCGCGCCCCGAAAGCCGCCGCTGCAGCTTCGGCGCGATGATGTGCACCAGCTCGAACACGAGCAGACCCGCGAAGAGCGCCGACAGCAAGTGCAGACGCAGCACGAGCACCAGCGCGATGGCCATCAGCGCCCAGGCAGCGATTTCGACAAGTTCGGGCCGGCGACGCGTGTATG
>Ga0209382_10005032_pt1 | contig 17294 bp, 19 predicted proteins | sample SoiMetdeltSBSDD5_FD_187599 | JGI IMG/M metagenome (GOLD analysis project Ga0209382, IMG submission 187599) | Bulk soil microbial communities from a Populus tree surrounding site in Tennessee, USA - Soil MetaG P. deltoides SBSDD5 (SPAdes) (version 2) | ecosystem: Environmental > Terrestrial >...
TCGGTCCCTACCTCCAGGACCGCAAGGCCTACGTCGACACCTACGTCCGGCCGCTGAAGGACCAGGTCGAACCGGTCTACGTGCAGAGCGGCACCCACGCCGAAACCGTCGCCGCCCGCAACCCGGCCAAGGACGTCCGCTACATCGACTTCGCGGTGGGCGTCGCCGGGGTCGACAACGCCATCCGCGGCCTCCAGCACATGTTCGACCGCCGCCGCGGCCTGGTCGCCGACGGCACCACGATCCTCTGTGTCGTAGACGAGGCGCACGAGATCGTGCTCACGGTGGAGCGGGGTGCCCTCCGCCGGGTCGACAGCGGCGAGCCGACGGCAACAGCACGCGGCCCGCTGACAGCCTGGATGGCGGTGTTGACCCACGCCGCGGCGGGCAGCCCTGTTGTCCCTGACGACCTCCTGGTCACCGGTGATGCTGCAGCGTTCGACGCCTTGTTGCGCTCCTTGCGCTGACCACGACGACCACGTTCTCGGCGTTCCGTCGAAAACGATGCAACGTTGGGACAGACGCCCGGTGGAACGAGGGAGCGGTGGATGGCGTGGGTCACGTTCCCTGATGGCTCGACACCAAGCCCGACCCACCACGCCGACGCCAGCCGAGCGGCCGATCGACCTGGTTGGCAACCATTCGGCGACGTCGAAGGCCAAACCGGCGACATGGGCGACCTCACCCACGCCGCTGCCTCAGGGACCTAGCCGCCGGCGACCTCCCCAATCGGAGCCGCCACCGAACGCCTAGTCGCCGTCACGCGCACGGTCCATGCCCAGGTCGCGGTCGGCGTCGATGACGTCAGCCCCGGCCTGTTGTGACGCCTTCCGCGATCGCAGGTAACTGAACGTGGACGGTTGGGCCTCCGCCGTCGTTCGGTGTGGCGTGAGCATCACCGTCGTGGGCGCGGGCGACGGAGCGCACGATCGACAAGCCGAGGCCGATACCGCGGCTGCCCGGCTGGGTGTGTCGCCCGGTGGTGGTCAGGCGGTGGAACGGTTCGAACAGGGTCGGGACCTGGTAGGACGCCATCGGCTGCCCGGTGTTTCGGTGGTGTCCTCTCAGGCCTCCGCGCGGCCTGACCTCCCGCCTGTATCTACTACGACTTGTCGTTGTAGAGTGAAGAGGTGAGCAAGTCGAAGGGCCGGGGGTCAGGGAGGCACAAGGGCCCAACCCCTCGGAAGCGACGAGTGGAGCCTGGTCGGGTCACGCCGTCATCGAACGCCCGGTCATCGCCGGCCGCCACCGACCGAGAAGCCCCGGTCGAGCAGACCACCCGGTACACACCTGCGGCGAAGCGCCGTGGCATCTTCCGACCGACCTGGCACAAGGTCGTCGGTGGGCTGTCGATCCTGGCCGGGCTGGGAGTCTTCGTGGCCAACGACCTGGAGTGGCTCGGCGTCCACGTGATGCCCGGCGGTCACAACGAGCTCTACGCCGGGCTGGGCGTCGGGATCGCCGCGACCAGCATGTGGTGGTTCGGGTGGTTCGACCGGTCCGAGACCCGCTGGTGACCGACCGATGCTCGGCCTGATCTCGATCGACCCCATCGTCTGGATCCATCTCGGGCCGCTGCGGGTCACGCCCCACGGCATCGGTACCGCGGTCGGTTTCCTGGCTGGCACCCAGCTCATGCTCCCCAAAGCTCGGGCCCGGGGCATCCCCGACGATGTCATGCACCAGCTGACCGTCCGAGCCCTGGTAGGAGCGATCGTCGGTGCTCGGCTCGCCTACGTCGTGAACCATCCCGGCGACTACGACAGCGTCCTCGAGGTGCTCCGTGTCTGGGAAGGTGGCCTGTCCCTGCTCGGGGGCATCACCGGCGGGGTCCTCGCCGGCTACACGGTCGTGCGGCGGGAACGATTGCCGTTCTGGCCGTTGATGGATCTCGCCGCGCCTGCGTTGGCGTTGGGCATCCTCATCGGCCGCGTCGGTGACCTCGTGGTCGGCGACCACCTCGGCAAGCCCACCAGCGTGCCCTGGGCCTTTGAGTGCACAGGCGCCGACTCGGCATCTCCTTGCGTCGCTCCGATCGGCCACGGCGTCCACCTCCCTGCCCTCTACGACATGATCAGCGTGGCCGGCCTCCTCAGCCTGCTGCTCGTGCTGCGGCGCCGCCACCACTGGGACGGGTTCCTCATCCTCGTGTTCGCCGCCTGGTACGGCACCGGCCGCTTCATCGAGGACTTCTTTCGCGTCGACGTCACCCACGGCACCGGCCTCAGCATGAGCCAGTGGACCTCGCTGGTCGTCGCTCTCGCCAGCCTCTACGTGTTGCTGATCCGCCGCCGCGCCCCCGGGGCAGTGCCTCCGGTCACTGACGCCGAACCCGACCCCGGCGAGACTGCGCCAACCAGCGAAGGATTGCAGCGACAATGACGAACGCCGAAGGCCTGGACCATTGGAGCGGCGCTGCTGGCGACCACTGGGCGGCCGAGGCCGAGCGCTACGACCGCATGAACCACCGGTTCGCTGAGCTGCTCCTCGACGCGATCGATCCACGACCGGGTGAGTGGTTCCTCGACGTCGGATGCGGCAACGGCGCGACGACTCTCGCGATCGCCCGAGATGTCGGCTCCGGAGGCCGAGTCTTCGGCCTGGACCTGTCCCGCCAGATGCTCGATGTCGCCCGGCGACGCCTCGATGCCAGCAGGCTCCGCAACGTCGAGCTGCTGCACGGCGACGCGCAGGTCTACGACCTCAGCAAACTCGACGCGGACGCGGTCGTCAGCCGCTTCGGGGTCATGTTCTTCGCCGACGCCCAAGCGGCGTTGGCGAACCTCGCGACCGCCCTGCGCCCCGGCGGCCGCCTGGCGTTCACCTGCTGGCAGGACATGGCGATCAACGACTGGGTCATGGTCCCGGTCGTGGCAGCGATTGCGCACGTCCCGGTCCCCCAGGGCCTTGGCGGATCGGCTGCCCAGGGGGCGTTCTCGCTGGCTGACCCGGAGGTGACGACGGCGCTGCTGGAGGCTGCCGGCTTCGTCGACGTGGCGCTGGAGAAGGTTGCCGCGCCGATGTGGATGGGGTCGTCCCTGGACGACGCGATGGCCTTCATGAGGACCACCGAGTTCGCCACGGCCCTGTTCAGCGGCGTAGAGCCCGCCCGGGCCGAAGCTGGCTGGGCCGCGGTGGCCGAGGCGCTCGCCGACCACGTGGGCGCCAAGGGAGTTGAGCTCCAGGGCCAAGCCTGGCTGGTCACTGCCCGCCGACCGTGACCTCCGGGGCGATGAAGCGCTCGGGTTCGGTGGTGAACTCATCGTGGCAGTGGGTGGAGCAGAACCACCAGGTGCGGCCGTCGTATTCGAGGTGGGGGTTGTCGGCGGTGTCGACCGCCATGCCACAGACCGGGTCGGTCGCCATGGTGGCGAGCTGACGGAACTGGCCGTCCTCGAGCCACAGGACGCGGTCGGCGATCTCCTTGAGACGTTGGTCGTGGGAGACGATGATGACGCTTCGGCCGTCGCGGATGGCGAGCTCGCGGAGGAGGCGGCCGATCGCCCGGCCGTGGCTGGTGTCGAGGTTCGCGGTGGGTTCGTCGGCGAGGATCACCGGGGGGTCGTTGGCGAGTGCTCGGGCAATGGCGACGCGTTGCTTCTCGCCGCCGGAGAGCTGATCGGGCCGGAAGTGCAGCCGGTCGGCCAGCCCGAGCTTGGTCAACAGCTCGGTGGCGCGTTGATGGGCGGCCCGGCCTTTGACGCCGACGAGGTTGCAGGCCAGTTCGACGTTCTCGCGGGCGTCGAGGGCGGTGAGCAGGTTGAAGTCCTGGAAGACGAACCCGAAGTGGTGGGCTCGCAGCGGGGGGAGAGCGCGTTCGGGTGCGGTGGCGAGGTCGGTGCCGTCGATGGTGATGCTGCCGCTGGTGGGGCGGAGCATGGCGCCGAGCATCAACAGCAGGGTGGTCTTTCCGCTGCCTGAGGGTCCCATGATCAGCACGACCTCGCCGGCGTTGATCTCGAGGTCGACGTGCCGGACGGCGTCGACGGTGAGGTCGCCATGTCCGTAGGTCTTGGTCAGGTCGTGGATGGAGACGGTGCTCATGACGCCCTCCGGAAGGCTGACGCGGGGTCGACGCCGGCGACGCGGCGCAGCGGGACGATGGCCCCGAGCGCGCCGACCACGAGGGCGACGAGCGCGACTCGGGCAACGCTGGCTGGTTCGATGGCGATGGCCACGGCCGGGCTGATCCGTTCGACGAGGTTGCCGAGACCGACGGCGAGGACGGTGGCGATGGCTACGGCGAGGCCGACCGACCAGGCGGCCTGGGCTAGGACCACCCGGGCGAGACGACCGGTGGGGCCGCCCATGGCTTTGACGACGGCGTGCTCACGCAGCTTCGCCATGGTGAGCGCGAACAACGTGAGCGCGATGACCGCGAGCGCTATGAGGAACCCGACGAGCGTCATGATCCGCATGAGGTCGGCGGACATGTCCTGGACGAGGGAGGCTTCCTCGGCGGCGAACTGCTGACGGGTTTGCACGGTGACCCCGGTGAGCTCGCCGGCGAGGCGCCGGGCGAGCTGGGCGGGGTCGGTGCCGGGCCGGGCTCCGACGAGGATGTAGGCGACCGTGTCGCCGCGGCGGGCAGCGAAGTCGTCGGTGGTGATGAAGGCCATGGAGTTGGCGATGCTCGTGCCGCCCCGGAACGTGCCGGTCACCCGGAACTGGTCGCCGAGGACGGTGACCTGCTCGCCGATGTGGGCGTCGAGGCGGTCGGCGGCGATCTCCTCGAGGACGATCTCCCCCGCTCGTGGGGCTCGCCCCGTGACAAGGTGCCGGGGCCCGGCCCGGCCGGTGGCCGGGTCGTAGCCGATGACGTAGCTGAGCTGCTGACGTTCGCCTCTGGCCAGCACTGTGGTGGTGTAGCGGATGGGCTCGGCCCAGGCGACCCCGTCGACTCGCTCGACCGCGGTGACGGTGTCCGGTGCGAGCGCGGAGACCGACATGTGCATGGTGCGGACCCCTTCCTGGGACACCACCACATCGGCCGGGGAGCTGCGCAGGTACGCCGTGACCTGGCGCATGGCACCGTCGAAGATGCCCTGGAGCAGTAGGACCAGCAGCAGTGCGGCGGCCACGCCGGCGGTGGTGAGGCCGGCCCGGCGCCGGTCCTGGAACAGGGCCCGGCGAGCGAGGGGGACCCGTCGGGAGATCATGGGGCGCTCCGGTACGCGGCGGCCGGCTCGACCGACGCGAGACGGCGGGCTGGGATCATCGCAGCGACCAACGCCATCACGGTCGCCGCCAACGCGGCGCGGCCCAGCGACCCGGTGGTGAGGACGACGGTGAACTGTGGGCGGCTGGCGACGAGCACCGCCCGGCCGGCGACGAAGAACAACCCGCCCGCGACGAGTCCCAGGCCGGCGAGGGCGAGGGTCTGGGTCATCGCGAGCCCGACGAGGCGCCGACCGGTGGCGCCCATGGCCTTGACGATCCCGTACTCGCGGCGGCGCTCCACGATCGCGGTGTACGCGGTGAGGGCGATCACCAGCGTTCCCGCAGCGAATCCGACGCCGACCATCATCCGCATCGGCGACCCGAAGATTCCGGTAGCGACGTGCACGTTGTTGGCCGCCACCTGCTCACGGGTCAACACGTTGAGGCCCTGGTGGCGAAGCCGCTGCGCTACCGCCGTGGGCTGGTCGGTGCCGACCAGAACGACACTCGTCTTGCCTTGTGTGCCGGCGACCTGGTCGACCGCGGCGTGGGTCACGAAGACGTAGGGAATCATGAAGCCGTAGCTGTGGTCGGCGAGCCCGACGACCCGGAACCGGCGGCCGGCGACTTCGATCCTCTCCCCGATCCCGAGGCCGTGACGGTCAGCGAGGATATGGTCGGGGACGATCTCGTCGTCCGCGACCGGGGCCCGGCCGGCTGCCAGGGACCAGACCCCGCCTCGTTGGGCCGGCACCGAGCCGATCACCTGGGGTGCGACCTTGGATCCGTGCAGCTCCAGTACGACATAGGCGCTGCGCACCGGTGCCGCCCAGGTGACCTCCGGATCGGCCCGCACGGTGTCGACCGTGGAGAGGGGCAGCGTGCTCGTACCCGCGGTGAGGTCCCGGACCCCCGGCTGCAGGACGTAGAGGTCGGCGCCGGCCCGATCGGTGTAGAGGGTGGCCTGGTCACGCAGGCCGGCCCACATGCCGTCCAACAGGAGGATCAGCATCACCGCCAAGCCGACCCCCACCACGCCGGCGGCGAGGCGGCGGTGGTCGGCAAGGAGGTTGCGGCGACCGAGCGGAACGCTGCGCACTACTCAACCCAGCCGGGTAGCGGTGTCGAAGTGGCTCCGGGTCATGTGATCGGCCTCCCGCATCGAGGTGCCCGACACCGGCGGTGGGGCACGCATCAGCGTGCGCCGCCTGGGCGGGCCGCAAGTAGGGACCTAGGTCCTTTCGATGAAGGGCCTACGCCTCCAGGATGCGACCACCGGGTCGGCGGATGTTGGGTGCAGGAAGCAACCGAGGAGGCCATCCATGCAGCACAAACGGCTACCCACATACCTCGTCGTTGCGGTCGCTGCGGCCGCCGTGCTCGCGCTCGCCGGCGTCCCGCTCGCCGCGCTCCTGCCCTTCGCCGTACTCCTCCTGTGCCCGCTGATGATGTTCTTCATGATGGGGGCCATGGCCGGCATGGGCCGCGGCGAGGACCACACCGGACACGGTTGTGAGCACGACCCGACCCGCCTCACCACCAGCGACCGCCCCGAACAGCCTCAGCGCTGACCTGCCGCCTCACTGAGCGAGTCTCCTGCAAGAGCCCACCGCAGGCTGCCTCCGATCAGCACAGCTGCGACCAGAACCAGCACAACGCCGACGATCGTCTGAGCGGTCCGGTCGGGTCGGGCCGGCGGCTCGTACAGGTCCCGCGACGAGAGAACTTCGGTCCCATCAGTGACGTCAAGGCGGGGGTGGTGTGGGGTCGAGAACGATGGTGCCGTTGGCGATCTCTCATGCTCCGTCGCTTGGCACCCGATGCGCTGGCGACGAGTGTCGATGGGGTGATCGACGAGGGTCTGTTCGGCACGTTTTGAGCTCGTCGTTCGGCGTAGGGGGACATCGCGGGTAACCACGTCCGGGAAGTGTCGTCGGCGGGTGGTCTCGTGCGGATGGGATCGGTGATGGTTAGGGGCGGCCAGCGTCGTCGTGTTCAGCGCCCTGGCCCTGTGATCGACCGGGCGTCCGCATGAGCACCCCCGCCGCTGAGGCACGCACGCCAGCGGGTGGTGCTGGCGTGCGCAGCGGTGGCGCTGGTTGGAGCGTTGATCTCCCGCAACTAGGTCATGCTTGCCGGGTCTGTCGTCACAGCCGTCGTCGGCGTCGGGAGGGTCGTCCAGTCCCGGCGCGCCGAGCCGCCGCCCCCTCTGCCTCCGCCGCCCGCTCGAGGATGACCGCGGCGAGCGTGTTTCTTCTTGTGTTCGGAAGATCAGCCCCCTGCGGCAGTCAGCCGGCCGGTCGGGCAGGCTCTTCGCCGAGCCCGGCGGTGGCGGCCGGCAGCCTGCCAGGATGTGCTGGTGGCCGGCGTTGATGTGCCGCATCCTGATCTCCAGCCCGGGGACGAGCGCACAGCGCTCGCCCAGCGCCTCGATCAGTACCGAGCGATCGCAGCGGCCGCGCTCGTCGACCTTGAGTGGAGGGAGGCCTCGACCCGCCTGCTGCCAGCGACGGATCTGACGATCGCCGGCATCGTCAAGCATCTGGCATGGGCCGAGGATCGCTGGTTCCAAGGCCGGCTGCTGGGCGTGGAGATGCCGCCACCATGGGATGTCCCAGGCACCGACGACCCCGATCAGGCGATGCGCCTGGCCTCGCACGACACCCTCGCCGGCATCGTTGAGCTCTACTCGTCGGCGTGCAGCCGAAGCCGCTCAGCGCTCGCTCGCTGTGACTCACTCGACCACGTCGCAGCGGTTCCCTCGTTCGGGATCGGCCGGGTCAATCTTCGGTGGATCCTCATCCACATGATCGACGAGACCGCTCGCCACGCAGGCCACCTCGATCTCCTCCGGGACTGCCTCAGTGGCGGGTAGCACTCTGGCCGTCCTCCCGGCACAACCCGCCTCCAGCCCACCTCGGTATGTCTGCGAGCCATGGTTCCGAAAGGAACGGCCTTGCCCTGCCGGCGCGGGGCGCGGCCGGGTGGCGGTCAGAGCTGGTCCGGTGGGGTGGGGAACCTGGGTGTCTCGTGGCGGAACGGGCGCAGGGTCTGGGCCTGTAGCCAGTACAGCGTCACTGAGACCAGGAGGAACGCAGCTACGCCGGCGACGACCGTCACGGCCAGGGGCGCATCGGCGGCCTGCAGTCCGAGCACGGCTATGGCCGCGGCCAGCGCCGCATCGACCGTGGCGACGATGGTCGGGGTGTTGACGAGGAAGTGGATCCAGGCCGCCTTCCGGGTGGGGCCATCCACCATGTAGGTGGCGAACACACCCCGCTCGTCGTCGTGAGGGCTGGTGGTCAAGTAGCGCTCCAGGCCCGGCTCTAGCGTGAGATAGGCGCGTCGGAGCCGGTTCATGGCCAGCACCAGCTGGAACTCCTCGATGTTGATCTGCACTAGGCGGACGTAGGCTGCGACGCCCAGCAGGAACACCACCGGCAGCAATACCAGAGCCAGCGTGGTGGTCTCGGCGCCGAAGCCGGTCGCGTCAGCCAGCATCGCCAGCGCGATGGTCGAGGCTGACAGGACGGTCAGGAAGACCGTGGCGCGGTTCTGGGCCTCGTTCCAGATCAGCGATCGCGCCGAGAGCAGGCTCCAGTGCTCGGCGGCCAGCAGCGCAGCGGCGTGCTCACCCAACGGCTCGTCGCGGGCCGCACCAGCCGCCCCGGTTGCTGTGCAGTCAGCGGCGTCCGACGCCCCGGTCGGTGGTCGGGCCCTGTCGGGGTCGTGGTCCGCGGTCTCCTTCATGGACCTCCTCGAAGTACCTCACGACACCCCACGCTATGCAACGTCGCGCTCCACGACGGCGACCTACTTCGGCCCTACCATCGAGACCGGCGTGCAAGCAGGTGCGCCCAAGGAGCTGGAGTGGTACCTCGCCTTCGGGCTGATGGTCACCCTCGTCTGGCTCTACATCTCGATCCTCAAGCTGCTCGCCCTTCTCTCCCGCAACCGCTGACCGTCGACGAAGATGAGAGGTACCCATGGTCGAGCCGAACGATGACCAGGTCACAAGCGCAGCTGCCGAACGGCGAGGGCTACGACTCAGCGGTGGGGCGATCGCGTCCGCCAGCGGCCTCGGAGCACTGGGCATCTTCATGGTCCAGAACACCGAGGACGTCACGGTCCAGTTCCTCTTCTGGGACTTCACCTGGCCGCTCTGGTTCCTCATCCTCGTCGCCGCCCTGATCGGGGCCATCGTCTGGCTCGGGTTGGGCGTGCTGCGCCGTCACCGGCGGCGCAAGGAACGCCGCGAAGCCCGACGGGACTGAACCACGCCCAGGATCGTCCCGCTTGGACGAGCCTTGCCGACCGACTGACCTCTTGCCACCTGCCACCGCTGGCGACCGGCGGACGACTTCGGACAAGCCGGACCGCCTGGGGGTCAAGAGGTCGCAGCGACCGCCCTCTGCCCGGCGTGCAATGATCCCGCCCGTGGCCTGGGCGAACCTCATTCCAGCAGCCGCGGCGTCAGAGGTCGATGATGCGGCCGGGCTGGGTGGTCGGTGCGGGCTTCGTCGCGAGCCTGGCTGACGCTGTTCGAGCGCCTGAGGTTCCTGAGTCCCGGGGCAGGCCTACCAGCGCCGACGGGTTCAGCTCCACCAGCCGGCGGAGCAAGGCCGTCCAGTCGTCGCCCTGTCCTCCGCCGGCGAGCATGGCGCGACCGAGTCGAAGCTGACCGCAAGGCCAGCGAGGTCAGAAACTCCCCTTCTCGCTTCCTTCGGCCGCTCCTAGCGCCGTCCTCATTTCTCCGAAGGTGTCATGGACGTCTGCGACGAGCGCCTCGATGTGGGGCTGCTCTATCGCCTACGTGGCGCGGGGGCGACGCCATCGGGGCGGGGATGGCGGCCGAGGAGGATGGCGCGGCAAGGGGGGCACAGCCACCAGTCGGGTTGTGCGGGCCGGTGCAAGGTGGGGTCGCCCTCGAACAGGAGGCGACACCGTCCGCATCGTTGTTGCGGGGGTGCCTCGTCGGCCGGCGACCTTGCGCCGGCATCGAGGTCATGGAAGGGGAGCATGGGTGCCCTTCGACCGACGTGATCAGCGGGCGGTGCGATTCCGGTTGTACCAGTAGAGGCCCCCGCCTGCGATGGCGATGATCACAACGATGACGAACATGGTCGTTCCTTTTCTTGGCCCAGTGCTTGTGCAATCACGATACACATGAACGTAGACACATGCAATTTGTTTCATGAATTTGTGGTATGGTGTCAGGCATGGCGAGTTGGAGCTTCCTCACGAACCACGCCCGGGCCCTGCTCTGCATCGCGCACGACCCCGGCGTGCGGCTGCGGGACATCGCCGCCCTGGTCGGCATCACCGAGCGCAGCGCGCACGACATCGTCACCGATCTCGTCGACGCCGGCTACGTGGTCAAGGACAAGGACGGCCGCCGCAACCGCTACCGCATCCAGGAGCACCTGCCGCTGCGCGACCCCATCAGCCCCGAACGCACCATCGGCGAGATCCTCGACCTCCTCGTCGGAGTGAACGCCGACCGCCGCCAGCCCGACATCGCGACGCCCCACCATGGCTGACTGCTGGTACCTGAAGCCCGGGCACCGGCCCACCATCGGCTGGTGTCCCTCGGCGTGCAACGGCCCACCGACCCACAGCGAGCGCTCGAGCACCGGCGACCAGCTCCTCTATTGCGACGCCCATGCCTACTGGCGCCGCAAGACGATCCGCCTGCCTCTCGTGCGACGGCTACGACCGGCGACGGGCCCCTGACGCAGCTGCCGTGCGCTCGCGCCTGATCGAAAGAATGCGACCACTCGCCGATTCGGCGCCCGATGCCGGTGTACGGTGCACGCGACACGACCAACCGAGACGTGTCGGACCGGCCCCGGCCGGTCCACGTTGCGGTGCTCCTGCCCCTGGCAGCGCGGTGATCGGCGCTCGATGCCAGGAGGACGCACCATGGCCATCGGCCACCTTCCCTCAGCAAGCCCACCGGCTACTGACCCAGTAGTTGTCCGGACGATCTTGCCCACAGGCGTGCACAGCATCGTCTGGCTGGAGGGCGAGCAGGACGCGAGCACCGCAGCCGGTCTGACCGGAAGCCTCGCCTCGGCCATCGCGATCGGCGAAGGGGACGTCGTCGTCGACCTGAACGCAGTGCGATTCATGGACGCGGCGATCGTGACCGTCCTCGTGACCTGCAAGAAGCTGCTCAGCGTCCAGTCCCGGCGCCTCACGCTCCGGGCACCGTCGCGGAGCGCTCAGCGCATCCTCGACTTGTGCGGGCTCGCCGAGCTCCTCGAAGCAGCCCCCGCCGTCGTCGCGGGTGGAGTCGGCTCATCCCTGACGCCGCGCGGGCGGTGAGGACGGTGAGGCCGATCGATCGTGATCTCAGTCCTACATTGGGCAGCGAGGCCGTGCGGCGGGCGGAGAACCGGCGTGCGGCCAGATGGATCGGAGGTGCGATGCCGAGAGAGTCGTTGCTCGCCAGGACGCTCGTGGAGCTCGCCGACACCCTCGTGGCGGACTTCGACGTGATCGAGCTGTTGACCGTGCTCACCGACGGTTGCGTCGACGTCCTGGACGTCACCGCCACCGGGATCATGCTCGTCGCACCGCAAGGTGACCTTCGGGTGATGGCCTCGTCCAGCGAGGCGATGCGGGTGTTGGAGCTGTTCGAGCTGCAGTCCCAGGAGGGCCCCTGCCTCGACAGCTACCGGACGGGTGACGCCGTGCTCAACCAGGACCTCGCCACGGCGGACCTACGTTGGCCCCGCTTCGCGGCCGAAGCACGCGCCGCCGGCTTCCGGACGGTGCATGCCTTGCCGATGCGCCTGCGCGGCACCGTCATCGGTGCGCTCAACCTGTTCCACAACGAACCGGGAACGATGCGCAGAGCCGACGTCGCGGCCGCTCAGGCCATGGCCGACGTCGCCACGATCGCCATCCTGCAGCACCGCGCCACCATCGAAGCCCAGGTCATCAACGAGCAGCTCAACCACGCGCTCAACAACCGGGTGGTCATCGAGCAGGCCAAGGGGATGTTGGCGGAGCGCGCCGGCATCGACCTCGAGTACGCCTTCCTGCGCCTGCGGAGCCACGCCCGCAACCGCAACCGTCGCCTCATCGACGTCGCCCAGGACCTCATCGACGGAGCCCTACCCGCCGCGTCCCTCGACCCGCTGCCCCCGCTGCCGCCCTGACGGGCCGGCTCAGCCCCGGCTGAGCACTTGCTCGTAGACCGCGAGGTAGGCGTCGACCATCCGTCCCAGCCCGAAGCGCCGGCAGGCGTGCTCGCGGATCACCCGCCGATCGAGGGCACGGACCTGGCCGACCGCGGCGACTGCCTGCTCCAGGTCATCGACGACGAACCCGGCGATGCCCGGCTCGATGAGCTCCCGCATCGAGCCCCGGTCGAAGGCGATGACCGGCGTCCCAGACGCCATCGCCTCGGCCACGCTGAAACCGAAGGGCTCGTCGAAGTCGATCAGGTGGAGGAGCGCGTGCGCCCCGCCGAGGACCTCGCTCCGCTGGGCCGCGTCGATCGGCCCGACGAAGCGGACCCGGTCGCCGTCCACGTGGGGGGCTACGGCCCGGTCGAAGTACCCCTGGTCCTGGATGATGCCGGCGATGACGAGTGGCAGCCCGACGCGCCGAGCCACGTCGATGGCCGTGGCTGTGCCCTTGTCCGGGTGGATGCGCCCGAAGAACAGCAGGTAGCCGCCCGGGGACGGGTGTAGCGCGAAGGCGTCGGTGTCGATGCCGTGATGGATGGTCGCGGCGTACTCGAGGCGGGGATGCCGATCGGCGTCACTGATGGCGACATAGGTGGTGCTGCCGTTGTACCGCTCGTACACCGGGAGGATCCGCGGTGACGAGAAGCCGTGGATCGTGGTCACGACCGGCGTCTCGACGAGCCCGCTCGAAGCCAACGGGAGGAAGTCGAAGCCGTTGTGGATGATGTCGAACTCGGCCGCCCGCTCGAACACCTCGGCGATGTGGAGGCACTCGGCCACCTTGGGCTCGATCCCCGGATCCTCGGACCAACCCCGCGGCACGACCGACGACAGCTTCGCTGCGGTCCGGGAGTCGCCGGTCGCGAACAGCGTGACGTCGTGGCCCCGGGCCACCAGCCCTTCGGTCAGCAGGGACGCGAAGAGCTCCCACGGGCCGTAGTGGCGCGGCGGCACCCGCCAGGCGATCGGCGCCAGGACCGCGATGCGCACGCAGGCGGCCTCGGCATCCACTCCCACTAGCATGGCCCAACACTCTTGGAAGAGTCGCCTCGCTTGGGCTGTGCGGCCGTCAGGCCCTCGCTGTCGCCCCGTGCAGGTTCGACGCCTCGACCGAGCCACAGCGAGGAGCTCGTACGTGAGCGTCACCACATTGCCCCTCCGGTCTGCCCCGCGCCCGGGCGCCGGTCGTTCGTACGGGGTGCTCAGCACGTTTCCCCCTACCGCCTGTGGCTTGGCGACGTTCACCGCCGCGCTGACCGACGCGCTGTTGGCCTCCGGCGCGGCTGTGGGGATCGTGCGGGTGGCCGACGGATCGCCCTCATCGGACCCGAGGATCATCGGCGAGCTGCGCAACGGCGCACCGACCTCGGTCCAGCAGGCGACCGAGGCGTTGAGTCGCTGCGACGTCGCCATCGTGCAGCACGAGTACGGCCTCTACGGTGGGCAGGACGGCGACGATGTCGTCGACATCCTCCGGGATCTCACCGTCCCCTCCGTCGTCGTCGCCCATACCGTCCTGCTCGAACCGACGGACCACCAGCGCGCGGTGCTGGAAGCTGTCGCCGAGGCGGCCGGTGCCCTGGTCGTCATGACCGAAGCGGCACGGCACCGTCTGTGCAGCGGCTTCGACATCGACGAGGCGAAGGTGACGACGATCCCCCACGGCGCCACCGTCCCCGCCCCTCGCCACCCGCTGTTCCCGCCCTCGGCCCGGCCGCTGTTGCTCAGCTGGGGGCTGCTCGGTCGCGGGAAGGGCATCGAGTGGGCGATCGACGCGATGGCTCAGCTGGCGGACATCGAGCCCCGGCCCCGCTACGTCGTGGCGGGCCGCACGCACCCCAAGGTCGTCGCCTTCGAAGGCGAGGCCTATCGCGACATGCTGATCGAGCGCGCCTGGGCGAACCGCGTGGCGGCGTCGGTGACCTTCGACGCCGCCTATCGGGACGTGCGGTCGTTGACGCAACTCATCCAGGACGCGGCCGTCGTGGTGCTGCCCTACGACTCTCGCGACCAGGTCACGTCGGGTGTTCTCGTCGATGCCGTCGCTGCGGGCAGACCGGTCGTGGCCACCGCGTTCCCGCACGCAGTCGAACTGCTGTCGAGCGGTGCCGGGCTCGTCGTCCCCCACGAAGACCCGGCCGCGCTGGGTGTGGCGATACGGCGCGTCCTCACCGAGCCGGACCTGGCCGCGGCGATGACAGCCGAAGCCGCGCGGCTTGCTCCCGCCCTCGGCTGGCCAGCGGTGGCAGAGCAGTACAGGGACGTCGCCGACCACATCCTCGCCGGACGGGACTCGGTGCTCGCATGAGCGCCGACCGTCTGGTGGCACCCCCTCCCGACTTCCGGCACCTGGCGCACATGACAGACCATCGCGGCCTGTTCGAGCATGCAGACCACGCCACGCCGCGCCGTGAGCATGGCTACTGCACCGACGACATGGCTCGCCTCCTGGTCGTGACGACCCGCCAGCCCGATCCCGACCCGACGGTCAGCGGCCTCGCCCGGACCGCGTTGCGCTACCTGGTCGATGCCCAGGGCGAGCGGGGCGACAGCCGCAACCGGATGGACCAGGAGGGGGTCTGGCAGGACGTTCGCAGCGTCGACGACTGCTGGGGTCGCAGTCTGTGGGGCTTCGGCACCGCGGCATCGCGCAGCTCGGACCACACCGTGCGCCGAGCCGCACTCGCGCACTTCGAGCGGGGTACCGAGCAGCGGTCCCCCTGGCCGCGGGCCATGGCCTTCGCCGCGCTCGGCGCTGCTGAGGTCGCGGCCGCCCGCCCCGGGCATCGCCACGCCCTGTCGCTCCTGACTGATTCCGTCCGCGTCCTCGGCAGTGCAGGGCCCAGCACGTCCTGGCCGTGGCCAGAGCCGCGGCTCGCATACGCCAACGCAGTGTTGCCCGAGGCAATGATCGCGGCCGGCGTTGCTCTGCACGACACGCGCCTGAGACAGGATGGCCTTCACCTGTTGGGGTGGCTCCTCGACCACGAGACGACGGGTGGCCATCTCTCGGTCACCCCGGTCGGCGGGAGCGGGCCCGACAGCACTCGGCCCGCCTTCGACCAACAGCCCATCGAGGTCGCCGCCCTCGCCGACGCCTGCGCCCGGGCCGCGAAGCACACTGCGGACGAGCGTTGGGAGGCCGGCATCGTCACAGCAGTCGCGTGGTTCCTCGGCGACAACGACGTCGGCACGCCGATGTGGGACCCCGCCACCGGCGGCGGCTACGACGGCCTGCAAGCCGACGGCCCCAACCTCAACCAGGGCGCCGAGTCGACCCTGGCGTTGCTCGCCACGCTCCAGCACGGGCGCCGGCTCGTGACAGCCGAGGCAGTCGGTGCCTGATCGGGACCTCGCCACCCGCTCCGGGAACCGGCTCCTGCCCGATCCCTCCCGGGTCATCGCCCGGCTCTTCGTGCCGGGCCAGGAGCTGGTCGGCGGCAGCGAGCCACGGGCCTCGGCGGTGGTCCGGCGCGTCCTCGCGCTGGACGAGACGGACATCGACCGCGCGCTGGCCGATGTCATGCGGCGCTTCGAGGACGGCCATCGCGACCTCGCCGACACGTTCCGGCACCATGCCGAACGGATCTCGGGCCGTCTCGCCGACGGCAACCTCTCGGACGCACGGCGGTTGCTCCTCGGCGCCACGTTCACCCACGAGTACGCCATCGAAGGAGCTGCGCTCTGCAACCCGTCCATGGTGCCCGACCCTGACCAGAGCGCCGCCCCGGAGGGCGGGCTGCGGTTCATCATGAGCGTGCGCGGGATCGGCGAGGGTCATCGATCATCCATCGGGTTCCGCACCGGCACGGTCCACGCCGACGGCGCCGTGGCTGTCGATCCTGCTGGCCCATGGCCGGTGGTGGGCACCGTCACCAGTGGATCGTTCGACCGCGACGCGTTCCACGCCGCCCTGGCGCAGCTCGGCGAGGACGGGGAGAGCGCGGCGTACGTGCTCGACGACCTCGGTGAGCGGTTCGCCGAGGAGGACCTCGAACGAGGGCTGCTGCGGCTCCGCCGCCAGCACGACACCCGCCAGAACGCGGAGGACACCATCCGCCGGATCCGGGCGATAGCGGCACGCAGCTACACCGCCCAGTTTCCCGCGGACACCGCCGTCTCGGAGCGGGTGCTCTGGCCGGCGACCCAAGCGGAGTCCCACGGCATGGAGGACGCCCGCTTCGTCCGGTTCGTCGACGACGACGGCACCGTGGCCTACCACGCCACTTACACCGCGTTCGACGGCACAACCATTGCGCAACAATTGCTGCAGACCAGCGACTTCCTCACGTTCGCCGCGGCGCCGATGGTCGGGCTCGCGGCCGCCAACAAGGGCCTGGCCCTGTTCCCCCGGAGGATCGGCGGACGGTTCGCGGCCCTCTCCCGTCACGACCACGAGACCAACAGCGTCGCCTTCTCCGCCAACCCGTGCCGGTGGACCCATGCCGAGCCGTTCCAGTTCCCCCGGCAGCCCTGGGAGACGATCCAGCTCGGCAACTGCGGTGCCCCGATCGAGACGAGCGAAGGCTGGCTCGTGCTCACCCATGGGGTCGGACCGATGCGCACGTACAGGATCGGGGCGGTCCTGCTCGACCTCGACGACCCCACGCGGCTCATCGGCCGGCTCACCGAACCCCTGCTCAGCCCCGCCGCGGACGAGCAGCCCGGCTACGTGCCCAACGTCGTGTACTCCTGCGGCGGGTTGGTCCACGCCGACACCCTCGTCATCCCCTACGGCATCGCCGACACGGCGATCGGCATCGCGACCGTCCCGCTCGCCGACCTCATGGCCGCCCTGGACCGCCGCCAACCACAGGTTGGATGACGCGATGCAACAGTTGCCCCCGATTTCATGAAATCTATTGCATGTTTCTGAGTTCAGGTGTATGTTGTTGGAAGACGTCCGATGTGGCCGCCGCAAGGCGGTCACATCGA
>Ga0209382_10005033_pt1 | contig 17294 bp, 17 predicted proteins | sample SoiMetdeltSBSDD5_FD_187599 | JGI IMG/M metagenome (GOLD analysis project Ga0209382, IMG submission 187599) | Bulk soil microbial communities from a Populus tree surrounding site in Tennessee, USA - Soil MetaG P. deltoides SBSDD5 (SPAdes) (version 2) | ecosystem: Environmental > Terrestrial >...
CGAATGTCCGCACTGCGCGAGCGCCGACGGTGACCGCGACGGCCACCAGACCGGTGAGCACCCAGCCGGCATACGTGTGCATCGTGGTGTCGGGAATGCCGGTGAGCCGGGCGACCACGCTCGGCCGGCCCTCCTGCCCGGTCCGCAGCCACCAACCCGTGCCCAGTTGTGCCAACACCGTGACGTACGTGGCCGCGTGGTACCAGCGGGTGCGCCGGCTGTATCGCTCGACCGTCCGCTGCCGCCGCGCAGGACGTGTCTCCTTATCCTGTCGCCTGCTGCGCGGCACTCGGCGGGCGCCTCGCGTCGTTGTCGTCGTCGCGCGATGCGCCGCATCGCTCTCCTCCTCCGCCTTGCGAGGCACTCCGCCGAGCACCTGCTCGCGACAGCGCAGGATAAGGAGACGCGTCCTGGGCCTAGTGATCGTCATCGGCTCAGTACTCGTACGGGTCTTCGGGGTTCTCGGTCTGCGCCGGCTGGGTCTGCGCCGGTGCGCTTCCGCTACCGATATTGACCTTGAGCTCAGCCTCCGCCCCGGCGGCCGAGTGGTTCGCGTTGCGCAGCGAGACATGGATCGTGTGCTCGCCGGACGGCAGCGGCATCGGCTTGCCGGACAGTGTGGCCGTCAGCCCGCCGCTGACCTCTGCCGTCTCCGACTCGACGACCAGATAGTCCTCCGCATTGTCGTCGATCCACAGGTGGACGTGGTGCTCACCGGACTCGGTAGGTCCGAGCGGCACGCCCGCGTCGACCTTGACCGTGAACGGCAGGCTGACCGTGGCGTCGTTCGCCGGCTCGGCGATCGACACCGTCATGCCGCCGCCCCCGCCCGCGGCCGCCTCCCCGTCGTTGCCGCAGGCAACAAGCGTCGCCGGCGCGAGTAGCAGTGTCGCGGCCACCGCGGTGCGGAACCGTGTGCTCCTGTTGAACATTCGTGTCTCCCTGATGGTGGGTTCTGCCGGTTACTACCGGGCGGGGACACCGAACGGATCTCGGCATGATTGAGTGCTGCGCGGCTGTGATCCGTACTACCTGGTGTGGGAGAGAGCGACGAGACGCTGCTCGCCGGCATGGCGGACGGCGATCCGCAGGCTGCGACGGACTTCGTACGACGCCACCGGCCAAGGGTGTTCGGTCTCGCGGCGGCGATCGTCGGCGGGCATGCGACTGCCGACGACGTGGCCCAGGAGGCGTTCGTCCGGGCGTGGCGGTACGCCGGCAGCTACGACCGGCGCCGCGGCAGTGTGCGGTCGTGGCTGCTCACCATCGCGCGCAACGTGGCGATCGACGTGGTTGGGCGGCGCCGGGACCAGCCGTACGAACCCGATGTCCTCGTGGCGATGCTGCCAGCCGCCGAGGCGTCCGACGACCGGCAGATCGAGCGGGTCGCCGACACGGACCAGATCCGGACCGCGCTGCGGCGGCTGCCGCGGGAGCAGGCGACCGCCGTGGTGCTCGCGACGTTCTACGGCCTCAGCACCCGCGAGATCGCCGAGCACCAACGGGTGCCACTGGGCACGGCCAAGACCAGGATCCGGCTCGGTCTCGCGCGGCTGCGCGACCACGTCGACGTGAGCGCCGCATGACGAGCGCCGGTCAGATCAGGGTGCGGCCACTCACCCGGGCCTCGAAGGCGAGCAGGAACTGCTTGCGCTCCAGGCCGCCGCCGTATCCGGTCAGGCTGCCGGTCGAGCCGATCACCCGGTGGCAGGGCACGATGATGCTGACCGGGTTCTTACCGTTCGACAGCCCGACCGCCCGGGCGCTGCCGGGCTCCCCGATGCGTTGCGCGAGCTCGCCGTACGACTCTGTCTCGCCGTACGGGATGTCCCGCAGCGCGGCCCAGACCTTGCGCTGGAACGGCGTGCCGTCCATCCGCAGCTCGAGGTCGAACTCGGTGCGGTCGCCGGCGAAGTACTCGGCCAGCTGCCGGGCCGGCTCGTCGAAGCCGTCATCGTCGCGCAGCCCGAACCTGTCCAGCGGCGGCCCGTGCCGGTACACCGCCATGTACAGACCGCAGAGCGTGCCGTCCTCCGCGACCAGCGTGAGCGGGCCGATCGGCGACTCGACGACGGTGTAGGTACGCATGGATTGCCTCCTCAGGCGGGGAGCCGGTTGATGGCGTGGTCGCCGGTGGCCCACAGGTACTGGACGGCGTACGAGCGCCACGGCCGCCAGGCGCGGGACCGCTCGATCAGGGCCCGGGGTGCGGCCGGAAGGTGCAGGTGCTCCGCCGCCATCCGGATCCCGAGGTCGGTGGGCAGGAACGCGTCCGGGTCGCCGAGCGACCGCATCGCGATGCTCTCCACCGTCCACGGACCGATTCCGGGCAGCGCGGCGAGCTGTTGCCTGGCGCGTTCCCAGTCACTGCCCGCACCGAGGTCGATCTCGTCACCGGCGAGTGCCGTGGCCAGGGTCAGGAACGTGGTCCGGCGCGACTGCGGAAACGCCAATGTGGCCGGGTCGATCCCGGCCAGCGCACCGGGCTCCGGGAACAGGTGGGTGAGGCCACCGGCCGGGTCGTCGACCGGCTCGCCGTGCGCGACCACCAGCCGGGCGGCATGGGTCCGCGCGGCGGCGGTGGACACCTGCTGCCCGAGTACGGCACGGATCGCGAACTCGGCCCCGTCCACGGTGCGCGGTACCCGGCGGCCAGGGTCCTTGGCGACCAGCGGACGCAGCACCGGGTCGGTCCCCAGCAGGTCGTCGACCGCGACCGGGTCCGCGTCCAGGTCGAGCATCCGGCGGCACCGGCTGATCGCGATCGACAGGTCCCGCAGGTCGGTCAGCGTCAGCACGCAGGCCACGTGGTCCGGCATCGGCCGCAGGGTCGCGATCCCGTGCCCGTGCGGCAGCCGCAGCGTCCGCCGGAAGGCACCGTCGCGCCACTCCTCCACCCCCGGCACCCCGGTCGCGGCCAGGTGGCCGAACAGGTTGTCCGGGCACAGCGGCGCGCGGAACGGTAGTCGCAGCGTCAGCGTGCCGCCACCGGCCGCCGGACGTCCGCGGGCGGCCCGGCTGCGCAGCTCGGTCGGGGTCAGCCCGAACACCGCGCGAACGGTCTCGTTGAAGCTCCGCACGCTGGTGAATCCCGCCGCGAAAGCCACCTCGCCCATCGGCAGCGCGCTGGTCTCGACCAGCAGCCGTGCGGTCTGCGCCCGCTGCGCCCGGGCGATCGCGAGCGGGCCCGCACCGAGCTCGGCGAGCAGCTGGCGCTGCACCTGGCGGACGCTGTAGCCGAGCCGCACGGCCAGGCCCGGCACCCCTTCGCGGTCCACCACGCCGTCGCCGATGAGCCGCATCGCCCGGGCCACCAGGTCGGCCCGGTGGTTCCACTCCGGCGAGCCCGGGCTGGCGTCCGGGCGGCACCGCTTGCAGGCGCGGAATCCGGCCTGCTGGGCCGCGGCCGCGGTCGGGTAGAAGCGCATGTTCTGCGGTTTCGGCGGCACCACCGGGCAGCTCGGCCGGCAGTAGATCCTGGTGGTCAGGACCGCGGTGAAGAACCACCCGTCGAACCGGGCGTCCTTCGACACGACCGCCCGCAGGCAACGTTCGGTGTCGGTGTGCACGAAGCCAGCATGGCGACCGGCACGGACAGAACCTAGCCGGAATGCGACACGTAGCGGCTCAGTCGACGTTGGCGTCGCAAACCTGCCAGACGGTTGTCGGTGACCCGTGCTGGACTCGGACCATGACCACCGACTTCCGCGCCCTGCACGTGCCGGGCGACCCACTGCTGCTCGCCAACGCCTGGGACGTCGCCAGTGCTCGCATTGTCGCCGCGGCGGGCGCCCGCGCGATCGCGACCACGAGTGCCGGCGCCGCCTGGAGCCTGGGCTACCCGGACGGCGACGCGATCGACCGGGACACCGCACTCGACCTGGTACGACGCGTGACGGCCGCGGTCGACGTACCGGTGACCGCCGACATCGAGGGCGGGTACTCGCCGAAGCCCACCGACCTGGTCGAGACCGCCGCCGCGGTCGTGGACGCGGGTGCGGTCGGGGTGAACTTCGAGGACTGCGTGTACGACGAGCCCGCCGCGCTGCTGCCGGTCGAGCAGCAGGCCGAGCGGATCGCCGCACTGCGCACGGGCGGCGGTGACCTGTTCATCAACGCCCGGACCGATGTGTACCTGCGCGGCGTCGGCGACCCGGCCGCCCGCCTGGACGAGACCCTCCGCCGCGCCGCGGCGTACCTCGCGGCAGGCGCCGACGGTCTCTTCGTTCCCGGTGTCACCGACCTCGAGACCGTGCGCGACCTGACCGCGAGCATCGACGCCCCGGTCAACATCCTCGCCGGCCCGGGTGCTCCGCCCGTGTCCGCGCTCGCCGACGCCGGCGTCGCGCGGATAAGCCTCGGCTCCTCCATCGCCGCCGCTGCCTACGCCGTGGCCGACCGCGCCGCCCACGAACTGTTCGGCCCCGGCACCTACGACGCTCTCGCCGACGGCCTCGACTACCCCACCCTCAACACCCTGCTGTCCTGACCTTTGCCGTTCATTCGGCGGCGACACGTGGTTCGAGAGGGTGTCAGCCGGGGGTCGGCATATAGGTCAGGCCGAGGATGCCGTTCTCGAGCCGCTTGACGTCGATCAGGTCGAAGTCAGTGGTGTCGATCCCCTCGTACAGCCGTGCGCCGCTGCCGGCGATCACCGGGAACAACCAGAACAGGTACTCGTCGACCAGCCGGTTCTCGAGCAGCGTCCGGCTGAACGAGCCGCCGGTGCCGATCTTGAGGATGTCGCCGCCCGGCTGGTCCTTCAGCGTGCGCACCGCGTCGACGACGTCGTCGCCGAGCAGGGTCGCGTTCCACTTGACGTCGGTCAGGGTGCGCGATGCCACGTACTTGGGGATCGTGTTCATCCGGACCGCGTAGTCACCGAACGCCTCCTCCAGGTTCGGCCACACCTCGCAGTGGTCCTCGTAGCTGAGCCGCCCGTAGAGCAGCGCGTCGACGGAGAAGAGCAGGTCCCTGGAGAGCTGCTCGAACTCGCCCGGCCACCTGGTGGGGAGCCAGTCCTGCGGCGTGCTGATCTGGCCGTCCAGCGTGACTACCGCCTGCTCGATGATCTTCCGCATCGTCACTGCTCCTTTGCCGTCGGAACCACGCCTGGCGAATGTAGACACAACGGACCGGCGGAAGTCATCGATCAGGCGAGACGGGTCATCGGGACGTGCGGGATGCCGTCCTCGACGAAGCGAGGGCCGGAGCGGGTGAAGCCGAAGCGTTCGTACCAGGACTCGAGGTGCTCCTGGGCGTCGAGCGTGACTGGCTGGCCGGTGCACAGGCCGAGCGCGTGCCGCATCAGGTCGGACGCGACCCCGGACGAGCGGGCGGATGCCGCGGTGGCGACCCGGCCGATCCGGCGGGTGCCGTCCGGCTCGGTGAGGATCCGCAGCGTCCCGACGACGGTGTCATCGTCGGCGGCCCAGACCCAGACGGCGTCCGGTTCCAGGTCGCGGCCGTCCAGCTCGGGATACGGGCAGTCCTGCTCGACGACGAACACGTCGACGCGCAGCCGCAGCATCGCGTACGCCGTCGGCAGGTCGAGGTCGGCCGGAACAGCGGAGAGTAGCCGGATCGCCATGCCGGGAATGATGCCGGATACGCCGCGCGACCCTCCCACCGGAATCTTGCGTCAAGAACGACGAACGGTTGACAGCGGTCCGGAGGCGGACAAGACTGCCGATGATTTTAACGTTCTAACCGCTGTCTCCCGCCTCGCGGCCGAGGAGGACCCGCGTGACGACGCTGAAGCAGGTTGCGGCGCATGCCGAGGTGTCGGTCCAGACCGTATCAAACGCTTTGAACGCGCCTCACCGGTTGCGCCCGGACACCCTGGCGCGGGTCACCCGGTCGATCGAGCTGCTGAACTACCGGCCGAACCGGAACGCGCGCAGCCTGCGGACCAGTGCGGTCGAGCTGATCGGGTACTGCGTACCGACCTGGCCCGGCGACCAGGTTCACCTGGTGATGGATCAGTTCCTGCACGCGATGTGCAGCGCGGCCGAGGCCAGCAGCCGGCACATCCTGCTGTTCACAGCTCCGGCCGGCCTGGACGGGATGGCGGTGTACGACGACCTGCACGCCCGCCGGCTGGTGGACGGGTTCGTGCTGTCGCAGACCGAGACACACGACCCGCGGCACACCTGGCTGGCCGAGCGGGAGATCCCGTTCGCGTCGTTCGGCCGGGTCTGGGGTGAACAGACCCAGCCTGGGTATTGGGTCGATGTGGACGGCGCAACCGGCTGTGCGACCGCCGTACGGCACTTGCACGAGACCGGGCGGCGGCGGATCGGGCTGCTCAGCTGGCCACGGTTGTCCGGGCTGGCCGAGGACCGGCTGTCCGGCTGGCGATCGGCGTGCAAGGTGCTGCGGCTGCCGACCGGCGGGCTGGCGGTGCGCTGCCGGCAGGACACGATCGACGAAGGCGCCAGGGGGGCGGCGAAGCTGCTCGACGCGGACCAGCCTGTTGACGCGATCGTCGCGATCAGCGACATGCTCGCGCTCGGCGCGATGAGCGAGATCGCTCGTCGTGGCCTCACCGTTGGGGTCGACGTAGCCGTCACGGGCTTCGACGACTCCCCGCTCGCGGCCGTGGTCTCCCCCGGCCTCACCAGCGTCAGCCAGCCTCTCGACGAGATCGCTGACGCACTCATCCGGCAGCTGTGCGACGGCGAGCGGGAGCCCGCCGGCCGGCTGCTCGAACCCCAGCTCGTGGTCAGGGGCAGCTCCGCCCCGGCTGACACGGGAAACACCGCAGGAGGAAAGCCGTCATGAGACCCGCCCGACATGTGCTCACACGCTCCGCGTCCGTCCCTGCCGGACTGCTCGCGGCGTCCGTCCTGGTGGTCGGCGCGGCATTGCCCGCCCGCTCCGCCGCACCACCGCCCACACAAGCACCCCAAGCGGCTTCGTCAGCAGACACGGAGCTGTCCGAGACCACCCGGCTGCAGGACCGCCGCGCCCTGGTGGTGGGCGACCGCGCCTACCAGATGGGCGACGAGTCCGGCCTGTACCCGGCCACCGGCTGGCACATCCGAGGCGAGATGGGCGGGTTCTGGACCCAGCCGATCAAGACGCTGGACGGTGTCTGGTTCGCACTCGGCTCGCGCTGGCTAGGTGACGACGCGGCCGCGACCAAGTACACCAGCGGCCACGGCTACCAGCGGATCGACTACGCCAGCATCGACGGCGTGCAGGTCGAGCGCACCGACTTCGTGCCCGACGGCCTGCGCTCCTCACTGGTCGGGCTGACCCTACGCGGCACCGGAGCGGACAAGACCGTCCGGCTCCGGATGGACGCGCACTCAGAGCTGATGCCGTCGTACCCGTGGGGCTGGACCACCCCGAACGCCGGTCAGACCAACCTGCAGGACACCGGCTCGTACGCCACCGACGGCACGCTGCGGTTCCGTGAGCGGGGCCGGGCGGACCTGCCGAACGTCGCGGAGCACGACTACGCCGCCGTGGTCGGCTCGTTGATGCGCCCGGTCGCGCACGCGCTCGGCCCGAACCACCGCGGCCCGCAGGACCCGGCCGTGGTGTGCCCTGGCGACGGACCCGCACCGCCGCGCTGCGACGACTCATCGTTCGGCCGCGGTACCGGTGGCGCGCTCGAGTACGACGTGCGGGTCGGCAGCCGGCCGGTGACCGTGTGGTTCGCGGTGTCCGGTTCCGACGACGGTCCGACGGCAGCGCTCGGCGATTACCGCCGGGCGATCGCCGCGCCGGAGAAGTTGCTCGAGGCAAAGATGTCCGACCGGCGCGGCATAGCGTCGAAGACGGTCGTGGACCTGCCGGGCGACCGGCTGCTGCAGAGCAGCGTGGAGTGGAGCAAGCAGAACCTTGCCGACTCCGTGCAGGAGGCGCACAACATGCAGCTGCGTGACGTCAACGAGGGCAGGGACTACCCGGCACCGGTCGGCACCCAGCGCTCGGCGCGCTGGTACGGCGCGGGCTTCCCGGACTACCCGTGGATGTTCGCGACCGACGGCGAGTACACCGCGTTCGCCGCTGTCGCGGCAGGCCAGTTCGAGCCCGCCAAGGCGCACCTGCGTGGGCTGCGCGACATCAGCGAGATCGTCAACGCGCGCAGCGGCAAGGTGGTGCACGAGGTGATGCCGACCGGCGACGTGTACTTCGGGTCGAACCAGAGCGCTGGCAACACCGACGAGACAGTGAAGTTCCCGAGTGCGGTCGCGCTGCTGTGGCGGTGGACCGGTGACGACAGGTTCCGCGACGAACTGTACCCGTTCGCTGTGCGCAACCTGCAGTATGTGTACCGCGAGCTGGACGACGACGGCGACGGCTGGCCGGAGGGCCTCGGCAACGTCGAGCGGTCCGGGATGGGTGTGGAGAAGCTGGACAGCACCGTGTACCTGGCCCGCGGCCTGCGGGACCTGGCCGACCTTGCTGCCAGCAAGGGCGACAACACGATCCGCGCGTGGGCGACCGGGAAGGCGGACGACATCGAGACCCGGTTCGAGGCGCAGTGGTGGTACGGCGGCGACGCGAACGGCTACGCCGACTCGATCGACAGCCCGACCGACCCGGCGAACGACAACACGCGGATCTTCCAGCGGCACTGGATTGGCGTGACCCCGATGGAGGTCGAGCTGGTCCGTCCCGCCGGGCCGGCCTCGCCGCTGGCGTCGGCCGAGCACGGACAGACGGCGCTCCAGCAGCGTGAGAGGAACTGCTACACCGGCGAGTTCGGGCTGTTCCACACCGGCAGCGGGCCGACCTCCGACCCGGCCGGCAACCCCGGGCCGTCCTGCGACAGCGTGGTCTCTGCGGTCAGGGCGGAGCGCAGCATCTTCTCGCTGAACACCGCGATCATGGCCGTTGCCGAGGGCAACTTCGGTCGCCTGGCGAACGACCAGCAGGGCAAGTACACGACCGGGAACGCGCGGATCCAGCTCGACCCGTCGGTGTGGGAGACGCCAGGCGCGATGCCAGAGATCGCACCGTCGCCGGACTTCATCGCGAACATCGAGCGCCCGTTCTACGACCGCTCGATGATGCTGCAGGCGTGGGGTGCGTACGGCGTGCTGTGGCCGGTCGTGCACCAGTACCTCGGCGTGTCACCTGATCTCGGCCGGGACCAGGTCTCGGTGGTGCCGCAGATACCCGCCGGGCAGTCATCGGTCGCCGGTAAGAACATTGCCCTGGGCAAGGAATCCGCGGACGTCGCGGCTTCTCGCAGTGGCAATGTGCTGCGCACCGACGTCACGCTGAAGGCACAAGGCCTGCGGCTCACGCTCGGCGCGGTCCTGCCGGCCGGCGCGCAGGTGGACAACGTGACGCTGAACGGTGAGAGCGCGTCGTACACGACGGTGCAGACCGCCCGTGGTACCGAGCTGCACGTGACGACGTTGCAGTCGGGTTCGCTTCAGCTGAAGGTCACGCTGCACTGACCGCTGAGCGCCGGGTGTCCCGGCGCACCTGAACCGGTGGAAACCCGCCGGCAAGGGTGCGCCGGGACGTCGTCATGCCGGCCTCGCCAGATACGCCGGACACAGGTGTGGGGCCCCTCAAAGTATGAGTTTGAGGGGCCCCACGGGTGACCAGGACAAGGTGACGTTCCCGGTCTCACGGACGGTCCGACTGACCCGGGCCGCCTCGTCACCGGCTGCCCCGGCGAGTTGCCTCGCCGAAAGGATCATCGCTTCTCCGTCCGATCCCGCCGCTCCCGAAGGTTTGGCGTAGCAAGAGTTCTATCCGGAGTTCGGAGGTGCGCGCAAGGCCTTCGCCAGAAGTGATCTCGACAATTTTGGGACAGCTACGTGTCGTCCACAGATCCGCTGTTTCTGTCCACATGTTCTCCACACATCGCGCCCCGACGCTGTGGAGAACCGGCGCTCGGATCACCGTGATCGCGTGCACCGTCACCGACCTTTGGCGCGATCACCCGACATCTAGAGCGCGGTTGAGCCGGGCGGCCACCGGACCGAGGACGTCGCGCAGCTCGGCCGGCTCATGGATGTCGAAGTCGAATCCGAGCAGTGCCACCCAGACGCCGAGCTGGTCGAGCGAGTTCGCGCCGGTGTGCACGGTGCAGCTGTGGTCGTCGATCGGATCCACCCGGCACGACGTCGGAGTGACGACCTCGCGCACCTGCTCGGCGGAGGCATGGAAGGTGAACCGGCCTTGGTAGCGGTACACCGACGTCGACACCGAGTGCGAGGTCAGGGTGGCCACCTCGGCATCGGTCAGCTCGCGCGGAACGAACCGGGGCCCGGGTGTGTCCCGAACGGTGAGCCGGTCCACCCGGAACGTCCGCCAGTCGTCGCGGTCGTTGTCCCAGGCAACCAAGTACCAACGGCGCCCGGTTGCGACCAGCCGGTGTGGCTCACAGCTGCGGCGGCTGCTCGTGCCGTCGGCGCTGCGGTAGGCGATCCGCAGCCGCTGATGGTCCCGGCAGGCACCCGCCAGCACCGCCAGCACACCGGGGTCCACCACCGGTCCGGCGCCGGCGAGCGGCACTGTCATCGACTGCACCGACCGGACCCTGTACCGCAGCCGCGACGGCAGCACCTGCTCCAGCTTGGCCAGTGCGCGGACCGAGGTCTCGGCGATCCCGGCGACGGTTCCGCCGGCCGCCGTCCGCAGTCCGACCGCGACGGCGACCGCCTCGTCGTCGTCCAGCAGCAGCGGCGGCAGCGACGCCCCGGCCCCGAGCCGGTAGCCGCCGGCCACCCCGAGGTCTGCCTCGACCGGGTACCCGAGTGAGCGCAGCTTGTCCACGTCCCGGCGCACCGTCCGCACCGTGACACCCAGCCGCTCGGCCAGCTCGGGACCGGTCCAGTCCCGGTGCGCCTGCAGCAGGGAGAGCAGTTTCAGCAGTCGTCCCGAGGTCTCCAGCACGTTCTGAAGTCTCTCAGATAAAGAGGACCGGTCCTGTCCTGTTTAATCCGTAGCGTTCTTCCCATGACGAACTCAGTGAAGCCCTTCCAGATCGACATCCCGCAGGCCGCCCTGGACGACCTCAGGAACCGGCTCACCAACACCCGCTGGCCGGACGAGGTGCCCGGCGCCGGCTGGGAGCGCGGCGTCCCGACGTCGTACCTGCGGCAGCTCGCCGAATACTGGGCCACGTCGTACGACTGGCGCAAGCACGAGGCCGAGCTCAACGCGCTGCCGCAGTTCCTGACCGAGATCGACGGCCAGACCATCCACTTCGTCCACGTCCGGTCGGAGCGCGAGGACGCCATTCCGCTGCTGCTGATCCACGGCTGGCCGGGGTCTTTCGTCGAGTTCGCCGAGTCGATCGAGGCACTGCGCGACGACTTCCACCTCGTGATCCCGTCGGTGCCCGGACACGGCTTCTCGGTCCCGTTGAGCTCGACCGGCTGGACGCACCAGCGGATCGCGGCGTCGTACATCGAGCTGATGGAACGGCTCGGCTACGGGCGGTTCGGCGTACAGGGCGGTGACATCGGCGCGTTCCAGGCGCCCTTGGTCGCCAGGCTCGCACCTGACAAGGTGATCGGTGTGCACGTCAACGCGCTGGTCACGTTCCCGAGGGGCGAGGACCTGTCCGGCCTGACCGAGTCCGAGCAGGAGCGGATGGCACGCTTCGAGCACTTCCAGAACGAGCAGATGGGCTACCTGAACCTGCAGGGCACCCGACCGCTGACCGTCCAGCAGGGCCTGCACGACTCGCCGACCGGACAGCTGGCCTGGATCGCGGAGAAGTTCAAGGAGTGGAGTGACGGCGCCGCGGAGCTGCCGGAGGACGCGGTCGGCCGCAACCGGTTGCTGACCAATGTGAGCCTGTACTGGTTCACCGGGACCGCGGGCTCGTCGGCGAACCTGTACTACGAGACCTTCCACGACCCGGCGGCGTTCGCGCCGAGCCCGCGCGGCATCGTGCCGACCGCCGTCGCGGTCGCGCTGACCGCCGACGTCGCGATCCGCATGCTCGCCGAGCGCGACCACCACGTGGTCCGCTGGACCGAGTTCGAGCGCGGCGGTCACTTCCTCGCGATGGAGGAGCCCGAACAGTTCAGCGCCGACGTGCGCGCGTTCTTCCGCGAGCTGCGATGACACCGGTACGACGTGGCACCGGCCCGGGCGACCTGCTCGGGCCGCGTGCCCTGAACCGCGCAACGCTGGCCCGGCAACACCTCCTCGCACGCACCGACCGATCCGTCCCGCAGGTCGTCGAGGACCTGGTCGGGTTGCAGGCGCAGGCGCCGTTCCCGCCGTACTACGGGCTGTGGAGCCGGATCGCCGGGTTCGCACCGGCTGACCTGGCCACGCTGCTGGAGAACCGCACGCTCGTGCGGATCGTGGTGATGCGCGGCACCATCCACCTGGTCACCGCCGCGGACTGCCTGACGCTGCGGTCCTGGGTGCAGCCGGTCTTCGATCGCTGGCTGATAGCGGACAAGGAGCGGGCGGCCGGGCTGGACGGGCTCGACGTCGACGAGGTCGCCGCGGCCGGCCGGGCGCTGCTGGCCGAGCGGCCGATGACGTCGAAGGAGCTCGGACCCGCGCTGCAGAAGGCGTTCCCGGACGCACCGGCGCGATCGCTGGAGTTCGCGATCCGCAACCAGGTACCGCTGGTGCAGGTCCCGCCACGGGCGATCTGGGGCAAGGCCGGGCAGCCCACCTGGGCGCTGGTCGAGGACTGGCTCGGCCGGCCGATCGACCCGGCGCCGTCGGCCGATGACCTCGTGCGCCGCTACCTGGCGGCGTACGGTCCCGCTACCGTCGCCGACGCGCAGGCGTGGTGTGGCCTGACCCGGCTCGGCGAGGTGGTCGAGCGGCTGCTGCCGGAGCTGCGCGTGTTCCGGACCGACGACGGCGCCACCCTGTACGACGTGGCGGACGCGCCGCGGCCGGATCCGGACACCCCGGCGCCGGTGCGGTTCCTGGCCGAGTTCGACAACGTGCTGCTGTCGTACGCGGACCGCACCCGGATCATCAGCGACGCCGCCCGCAAACGGGTCTTCACGGTGAATGGGCTGATCCGCGGCACGATCACGGTCGACGGTGCGGTCTGCGGGATGTGGCGCACCGAGACCAAGCGGGGCACCGCGACGCTTGTGGTCGAGCCGTTCGCGAAGCTGCCGACCAAGGACATCGCCGCTCTGACCGCGGAGGGCCATCGGCTGCTGGAGTTCGCCGAGCCGGAGACCGGGCACGACATTCGCTTCCTCCCAGTGACCTGACCGTGGGATCCTCGCGGTGTACCTGTGGGGTGCAGGTGCATCGAGGGGGTATTTGTCATGCGTAATCCGGTGGACTTCCTGCTGAACAAGGGCGGTTCGGACGATCCGGTCGTAGACGCTCCGGCGTTCAGCCTGACCAAGGTGCTCACAGTGGCAGCGCCGGTCGTTACCGCGGCCGTCGCGTTGATCGCCGACAAGCTCGACGACATGGCCTTCCGGGCGGTGCACGTGACCGCGCTGACCGTCGCCGTACTGGGCCTGGTCGCGATCGCGGGTTCGGCGGACGTGATCGCGCGGTCGATCGCGACCAACGCGAAAACCGTGGCGAACGAGCCGGCGACCGTCGTACGGCTGGCCACGCTGATCAAGGCGGTCCGGACCATGCCCGGTGACGACGAGAACGTCGCGGTGACGGCGGTGTCATGCGAGCAACCGCCGCGTTTCCTGTGCCTGCGCGCCGACGGCACGCTGACCTGGGAGGACGAGGACGACCTACGGTTCAGCGGTGTCGCGCTCGTCGACGTCGCCACGGCTCCGTCGAACGGCAAGCGGGGCAAGTGAGTCGGCGCCCGGCGCGGTACGACGAGTCCCAGCGATGTCGCCGACAGGGTGATTGCCAGCAGCAACGGACTGTCAAGCCAGTGCGCTGCGGAACGCCGCGAGCAGCCGCTCGCGGATCCCGACGTCTCCCGGTGTCGGCGGCACGGTGCCGACCAGCCGGACGGTCTCGCTGAACTGCTCGACGTACGGACCGCACCCGGGACACCCGTCGACGTGCGCGACGAGACGCGCGGTCGACGTGGCGTCCAGCTCGCCGTCCAAGTAGGCCGACACGAGCTCGACCGCCTCGGCGCAGGTAGGGTTCGGGCCGAGCAGCCCACTGTCGGTCACAGCAGCTCCACGTCCTGCTCGTTCTCCAGTGCGCCGAACCGGCCGCCACACCGAGTCAGCGCGACGCTCTGACCGTCCACGACGACGCTGCGCACCCGCCCCTCCGGGGGCACATCCACCGGATCCACCCGGCGCCAGCCGGACTCGTTCATGTAACGCCTCCCCTGGTTCGTGACACCTTGCATCTAGTGGCATAGTCCCGGCGATCGGCCGGGCGTTACATTCCACACGAGGGGACCGATCATGGACGACCTGGTCGCCACACGACGATCACTGCACGGAGTCGCCGAGCTGGTGCTCGCCGGCCCGCAGTACCGCCGGTGCGGGAGCATCGAGCTGCGGGCCACGCCCGGCGGGTTCGGCACCGTCGCGGAGCCGGACCTGAGGGTGGACCGGACCGACCTGGTCGCGGGCCGGCGGCGGCTGCCGTTGACCGGGTCGTTCGCGGAGCTGGCCGAGACGGCCGGGGTCGAGGCGAGTGCGCTGGACGACGTGTACGGCGGCGGGCCCGGCGTACGCGCAGACGAGGCCGTGCTGGTAGACCCGGCCGCGGCGGACCGGATCGCGGCGGCGTTCGCGGCCGGTGACGCGGCGCTCCGGGAGCTGGTACCCGGAGCCCGCCCGGTGCTGTGGCCGGAGCACTTCGACATCGGCATCGACGCCGAGCAGGTCAACTACGGGGTCTCGCCGGGCGACGACTTCCTCGCCGAGCCGTACGCGTACGTGGCGCCGTGGACGATGCAGCCCTCGGAGCTGTGGAACGCCCCGTTCGGCGCCGTCCGGCCGATGACGGACCTGGACGGCTCCGACGGGGTGCTCGCGTTCTTCGCCGAGATTCGTGCCGCGCTCACTCCCAGCGGAAGAAGCGCGCCGCCACAACCAGGCACAGCGGGCTGAACACCAGCCGGTCCGGGTCAGGACGGCGACGTGGCTCGTCGGGACTTCCCTTCGGGATCGGCGAGCGCTCGCCTCGAGGGGGGTGATCCACTGCCTTTCTCCTCTCCTGCCGTTCATCGGTCAGTTATTCCCTTGCTGTGGACAACCATCCGATTGTGATCGGTGGATGCTGGTACGCGCGCACACGTACAGCACTTTCGTGGGCTCGGCTCAATCTTTCGCAAGCGACGGAATCCCTTGTGGATAAGGCGAAACACGACAAGAACTGTCCATGGCCGGGTCTAGCGTTCTCGACATGACAGCCATCGCGGAACGACCCGCATGGGCGATGAGCGGCGCCGAACTCCTCCACGAGCTCGACACCGTCAACGCCACGCTGTCACACCTGCAGACCCGCCGCCTCCACCTCATCGCCCGCCTCGACCAGACCGGCCACGCCCGCGACCTCGGCGCCCGCGACACCGTCGAACTCCTCGCCCTGCGCCACCGCCTCGACCCCACCCACGTCCGCCGCGACCTCCGCCTCGCCATCGCCCTACCGAGCCACCCCGCAGTCACGGCCGCCCTCTCCCAGCACGCCGACACCAGCGAGGGCACAGCCACCGACACACCACAGGCTCAGCCGAACACCGATCAGCTCGACGGCGACGTCAACGGCGCTGCCCAGTCCGGTGCCGTCGCTCCCTTCCACCCCGCCCAGGCACAGGCCATCGTCGAAGCCCTCGAACGGCTCCCGAGAACCATTCCCGCCACCCACCTAGCGGTCGCCGAGACCGAGATGGTCACCGCCGCCCGCACCCTGAACCCCCGCGACCTGCGCCGCCTCGGCCGCGCCATCACCGACCGCCTCGACACCGACGGCCCCGCACCCGACGAAGACGCAGCCCTCACCCGGCAAGAGTTCTGGCTCACCCCCACCACCCTCGGCGCCGCCAGCGCCGTGCGGTTCGGCGGCTTGCTCGCCAACGAGAACGCCGAACTGCTGCACACCCTCGTCGACGCCGCCGCCAAACCCCGCAGCACCCCCACCGGCGAACCCGACCCCCGCACCCTGGCGCAGCGCCGCGCAGACGCGCTCACCATCGTGCTCCGCGCCGCCGCCGCGTCGGGCGGCGAAATCCCCACCCACGGCGGCATCAAGCCGCATCTGACCGTGACCGTCCCTCTCGCCGCCCTCACCAGCGCAGGCCCGAACCACCCCGCCGCCGCCGCCGATCACACCCAGACCCAGGCCGACGAACAGGCACCACTACTCGGCGACCTCTGCTTCGGCCACGGGCTGTCGCCAGGCGCGGCGCGCCGACTCGCCTGCGACGCCGGCATCATCCCGATCGTCCTCGGCACACACTCCGAACCCCTCGATGTCGGCCGCGAACACCGCCTCGTCACCCCCGCCATCCGCCGCGCCCTCATCACCCGCGACCGCGGCTGCATCATCCCCGGCTGCGGCGCACCACCCGGCCACTGCGACGCCCACCACATCATCCACTGGGCCGACGGCGGTGAGACGACGATCCTCAACCTCGTCCTCGTCTGCCCCGCCCATCACCGCGCCATCCACCGTGGCACCTGGACCATCACCGTCACCAACGGCCAACCCCACGCCACCAGACCCGACTGGACCGAACCAGGGCTGTCACCGCTACCGAGGACCTCCAAGGTCCCGGGTCCCGGCCGTCTGCCCACGTCGCCGATCGCATCGGTCAGCCGAGGGCCGGCGATCGCGCCGGACACCGCGGCCAGACCCACCACGACTTCGTCGACATGGACCATCGCGGCAAGTCCGGACCAGTCGACCGTCAGGAGCAGAGCCACGATCGCCAGTGCCGAGTCCGCGACTCCACCTCATCAGGACGGCAAGGAAGCGCCGGATCCTCGACCACCGCCCACTGCATCGTGACCACTCTGCCGGGCGCGAACGGCGCAGCCCTGGCGGCGTAGACCGCTCTGCGACGACAGTGTCAGCGGTCGCCACGGCCATCCGGGCAGGCCATCTCGACCGGCTCGGACCGGCAGAGATGACATTCACCGCGTACGGCTGGCGAGTGCACGGCCTGGGCCGGCGGCGAAGCGCAGCACAGGGATAGGAGATTGCTGTGCGACTACTTCGAAACGGCAGCCGCGTGTGCCGACTCTCCGACACGGCACGGAGGACATCGCCCAGGCGTTCGCGCGGGCAGCGCTGCTCGCCGTGGCGCTGACAGGCGGAGGTCTGCTGCCGTTGGCGACCAGCGGCCCGGCGACCGCGGAGGCGCCGCGCGCAGCGGCCGTCCAACAGGTGGCGCCCGCACCCGGTACGACGATGAGCGTCGCCGCGATGTC